>Ga0187771_10004249_pt1 | contig 10082 bp, 7 predicted proteins | sample 0116_SJ02_MP15_1_FD_133139 | JGI IMG/M metagenome (GOLD analysis project Ga0187771, IMG submission 133139) | Tropical peat soil microbial communities from peatlands in Department of Meta, Colombia - 0116_SJ02_MP15_10_MG | ecosystem: Environmental > Terrestrial > Soil > Wetlands > Peat | place... | reverse complement strand
GGCGGGCTGGGGCTCGGCGCGCGTGCGCACCGTGACGGTTCTCTCCGCTTTGCCCTTCACGCCGTCGGGGTCGGAAAGCACAAAGCGGCATTCGTACTCGGTGTCCGGCTCCAGATTCAGCAAGCTGCCGGCGAACATGTTCGGCGCGACGTACTTGAAATAGTGGCCGCCGCCCTCGCGCGGCGATCCGCCGGGCACTTGCTCACGTTGCAGCCGCAGCAGTGGGAGCGCGTCGCGCCATTTCGTGTCGCCTTTCTTCCGGAACGTAACATCGACGCGGGCGTTGCGGTTGTTGTCGCCCGCGATTCGCCATTCGAAGCCCAAAGAGACGAGCGTGGGTGGATCGACCGTGAATCGGCCGGGAACGGTGTAGTTCTGTGCCGAAGAGCGCGCGGGCGTAACAGCGATCGCCGCGGTTACGAGCAACAGCTCGCAAATTGGACCCGCGCGGAGGCGCATGCGGCAACTCCTCTTGTGCTCGCGGCAGCCTGAAACTCGCGCGCATCGTACTCACGCGCGACGAATTGCGTCAAGCACGACGCGCGGCATTCGCGCTGGGAACGCGCCTCGCCGGGCCGCGAACCTTGATGTTATACTTGCCGGGCAACGGGTTCCTGCACACTTGTTTTGCCGCGGAGAGGTGGCCGAGAGGCTTAAGGCGGCGGTTTGCTAAACCGTTGTACGCGCTAAAACGTGTACCGGGGGTTCGAATCCCCCCCTCTCCGCCATCCGCCACGCCACCGATCGCCGAACACGAGGAAGCGGATGCCACGGCTCGCCACTGAAATTCTCGCGTTCGTACTGCTGGCTGCGACCTCGATCTTTTTTCTCGTCGATCCCTTTGCAGTCGTTCCGATGTTTCTTGCAATCACCGCGGATTCGCCGGAATCCGAGCGACGGGAGATGGCGCGACGCTCCGCGTGGACGTGCGCGATCGTGCTCTGCGTTTTCGCCGCGGCCGGAAGCCTGGTTTTCAAGATGTTCGGCATCACTCTGCCGGCGTTTAAGATTGCAGGCGGCATCATTCTGCTTCTGATCGGACTCGACATGCTGCAGGCGCGCCAGTCGGCGACAAAATCGACCGCTGAGGAAGAGCGCGAAGGCGCCGAGAAAGCGGACGCCAGCATCATTCCGCTCGGGCTGCCGATGCTCGCGGGTCCGGGCGCGATTTCAACGGTGATGGTGCTGGTCGGCGAATCGCGTTCGTGGTGGCAGCACGCGGTGGTTTACGCAGTGATTCTGGCGACATCTTTTGCGTCGTATGTGGTCCTCGCTGGCGCGGATCGGGTGCGAAATGTGCTGGGCAACACAGGAATCCGCATTATGACGCGTTTGATGGGATTACTGCTGGTGGCGCTAGCGGTGCAATTCGTTGCGAATGGGCTGACCGATTTCGGACTGATCAAGCACGCGATTTCTCCGCCCTGAGGCTGGATCCCGCTGGTGCGCGTGACAGTATAGACGCCAGCACGCTCGCGAGGGTCTCCGCAGATGCGTCGGTCGAGTCTTTCGCGCGCCACGCGACGAAACCATCGGGACGCACAAGCACGGCGCCTTTCGGGGTGATGCCGTATGCATCGGAAAATTTCCCGCCCGGATCGGTGAGTCCCGCTGCCCCGATTTGATGAACATCGACGTTCAGCTTGAGCTGCTTCGCCGCCGCGCGCGCGGCCTCGCACCAAGCCTCGCCTTGTGGCGCCGCAAGAAGCGTGAAGTTCCCTCCGAAGAGATCGAGGGTGGATAGCTTCTGGCCGTTGCGTTCGAGATCGAGATGCGGAGCGCGCGTGCCCGGTCGGGCTTTCGTCTCGCGCGGATTATCGTGGGGCAGGTCCTTTTCATCCTTATCCGGAATCACTGCGGATGAGCGATAGCAATAACCAAGCTCGATATTGAGATCGTTTTGGATCGCCTGCATGTTGTCCGATTTTAGGTATGGAGCCGAGCGTGTGACGTAGCGCGAGTAGGCCTGCTCGACGGTAAATGCAGACGCGGGCCGCCGCTCGGGTTCATAGGTCGAAAGCAGATCGGGCCCGGCTTCGCCTTTCAGAACCATCGCCAGCTTCCACGCAAGATTGTGCGCGTCCTGCACGCCAGTATTGCCGCCGAAGCCGCCGCTCGGCGGCATCACGTGCGCTGCATCTCCGGCAAGAAAAACGCGGCCGCGCCGAAAATGCTCGGCTGCGTCGGCGGTCGCGTCCCAGTGCATGATGTTCTCGATCGTTACCGGGACGTCGCGCGTGCCGAGCCCGGCGTAAAGCAGTTCGAGCGCGCGTTCATTCGTGAGTCCGGCGGACACATCAGTGACGGGCGCCTTCGGGTCGCCCAGCCAGTGCACGGCCAGGAATCCCGACGTGAACGGCTTTTCGATACGGAAAAATCCGCTTAGCGTCGGATTCACGACATAGACCACGCTCAAATTGCGTCCGCGAAACAGAGGGCCGACGTCTCCGCGAAAATAGATTGTGATGCTTTTTGAGAACACGCCGTGGCCGAGCATGCGAATTCCGAGCCGCTCGCGAATCCGGCTATGAGCGCCATCCACCGCTACCATATATTTCGCGCGGACCGTCGCAGTCTCGCCGGTATCGCGGTGGCGGATTTGCGCCGTCATCCCCTCGGCGTCCTCTTCGAAGGAAATCATTTCCGTCGCAAAACGCAGTTGAGCGCCCAATTCTTCGGCGCGGTCCTTCAGCAGCGGTTCGAGCAGGCTCTGTGTGATGAAAAGCCGGAGCGACGGGCTCACGTCGCGCACGCCTTCGTTGAGATTGGCGATGAACCAGGCGAGCTCTTTGCCGGCAAGAGTCTCGACGGCCATGATCGCGCCGTCCTGCACGAACTGCTCGTCCGATTTCTTCATCACGATCTGCTCGACGCCGACCGTGCGGAAGATCTCCATCGTGCGCTGCGTAATCATGGCCGCGCGCGGATGGATGGCCGTGCCGCGATGATGCTCTACAACGAGCGGGCGAACGCCGTGGTGCGCGAGCAGCAGCGCGGTCGACATTCCGACCAGGCTTCCGCCCACGATGAGCACAGGAATTTCAATATCCGCCATTTTGGATCCCCAAACCTTCTTGCCGAAGCGCGCCGCCAATCCGAGAGGCAGGTCGCTTCCGAAGCTCCAATTGGCGGAAAAGTATCACAAAGGAGATGCGCCTGTGCCGACAAAACAGTAAGGGAGAGGAGATTCGAGAGGTCGATCAAGGGCTTCGGAGGTTGTGTATCCGAAGCCCCTGACGAGGATGCTGCGATTACGCGCTACGCGCCGTTGTCGGCACCAGCGGATTGCTGCACGTCCTTTTCCGCCTGATCTGCCGACTGCTGTTGCTGCTGCAGATCGTTGCCGACGTTGGAATCGGGCTGCGCCTGTCCATCGGGATTCGCCTGCGGGTTGCTGGCGGGCCCGGAAGGCAGGCCGCCCTTGCCTTGGTTCTTCGAGAGCGCAGACAAACCGTCGTCGACCTGTTCGCGCAAGTGATTGTGCATTTCCTGCAGATCGTCGAGGGAGACGGAAACCTGCGATCCCTTGGCGCAATCGTCCTTCTGCGAAGCAGTGACCGACACCTTCACGTTGTGATCGGCGTCCGGCGTGTCGTCAATGCGTGTGATCACGTCGCCCTGGCTCAGGCTGCACGAAGTGCCGTCGGCGGTCTGCTCGCTCAGCGCCGACGACACGATGAAGATGCGGTGCGCGGGATCGAGCGCGTCCGGCGTCACGTCTCCATTGCCGGAGTCGCCCTTGGAAGCGGCGGCGTTCTTTTCCTGCGCGATGATCGCCGCGACTTCGTCTGAGATTTGCTTCTTCACTTCGGGCGAGAGAGCGACGGACGATTGATCGGCGGCCAGAATGAACGTGCCCCAGCCGAGTTGAGCGTTTTCCTGCCCGGCCTCATACGCCGCTTGGAGGCTTTGCGCCATCAGGTAGTCGGTCAGCCAGAAAGCTGCGCTCGGGTAAACCGGATAAGGCGCGAAGTAGTATCCATAGTAGCCATACCAAGGAGCTCCGCCCCAGCCCCAGCCGTACGCGATCGGCGTCGCCCACGGATTGTAGGCCCAGCCGTAGAAGCCGGGCGAATACCAGTAGCCCGGCACATAGCCGTAGTAGCGATAGCCGTGCCAGTAGTAGCCGCGATACGCGCGCGCGTAGTAGCGGCCGTGATAGAAATACGTCCGCGAGCGATACTCATGACCGCCGCGCGAGAATCCGCGTTCGGAATAGCCGCGGCCCCGGCCCCAGCTGACCACACGAGTGTGATCGGCGCGCTCGGTGACGACGGTCCGGCCACGTCCCGCGCGGTTGATGGTCATGTCGTGCGTATGGATTGAGTTGACGCGCCCGTGGGAATCAAATTTCGCGGCGGTGCCGCCTTTCGTTACAAGCCCCGTGCGCGCGCCGGATTTGTTGAAGTCGACGCGGTCGCCGTTGCTTCGAGTGATCGATTTTCCACCTGGAGGTGGGCCGCCGCCCTTGGCTGACAGCACGCTGCTTCCGCCCTTGCCGCCGGCGCCGCTGAATTCGCCTCGTCCACCGTTGTTCGCGCCGCCCTTTATCCCGGCGTTGATGCCGCCTGCGCCGGCTTTTCCGCCGTTGTTTGTGCCGCCCTTTATTCCGCCGTTGATTCCACCGCTGTTCGTGCCGACTTTGTTGCCTGCGTTGATGCTGCCTTTATTGCCGCCGCTGAGGCCGCCGCTTCCACCCGTGGCGCCCGTGCCACCCTTATTCCCGTACGAGCCGTAGACGCTGCTTCCTCCCTTGTTTCCTACGCCGCCCGCTTCGCTGCCTCCCGTCGTCGGCGACTTGCTGCCATAGGAGCCGTACGGGTTCGATCCGCCTTTGCTGCTGTTGCCATATTCGCCGTACGGATTCGATTTGCTGCCGCCGGTGGTCCCTGTCGACCCGCCAGCCTTGCCATAATCGCCATACGGGTTTGAGTTGTGGCTTCCGAAGGTCCCATTGTTTGTTGTGCCGGCCGTTCCGCCTTTGTTTCCGAACGTGCCGGAAGATCCGCCGGTATTGGAGCCGCCCGGATGGCCGCCAGAGCCTCCCACGTTCGTGTTGGAGCTGCCTCCGCCACCACCGTGATTGGAAGGCGGGGGCGGTGCTGTGTTGTGAGGCGCTGATCCGCCTCCACCCCCGCCGCCACCCTTTTCTTTCTGGCCGAGAGCCAAGGCTGGCATCAGCAGCGCGATTATGAAGAGAACTAAAATGGCGAACGATTGATGCTGCATCTTCGGGGATTTCGCCCAACTCATCGTACCCTCCTGATTTCTGGAACTCGCTTGGTCTTGATTTCGCTCATCAGCATCGGCCGGTGATTGTATGAGAGCGGGATTGTCAGTTGAGGGTGGAGGTGGCCGGCCGCCATCTGACCCGAGGACATGAGAAATTCTGGGCCGATAAAACTGCTTCGATGGTTTCTCGTGAAACAAAATTCGAGCCGCCCGGCGGACACACTCGAGCGACTCGACTGGGCCGAGAGGATAGTCCCCGAACCGGCGAAATGTCAATGCGAACGCGGCATTGCAACGGTTTGGCAGATGTGCGACACGGCGATCATCAGCCTTGTTGACACGTGCAACGACGGACCAGTAAGATTTGCGGCTAATTGCAGGGTGTCTGCTGATCTTTTCGGTGTTGTCTGGGGAGAGGGTCATGATCAAAGTGATGTTCGGGATTCTCGTTTTGGGTTCCTTTCTGGTATCGACGGTCCAAGCGCAGGCGCCAGCATCGGCACCTCCGGCCGGGACAGCAGCGTCGGCTGCGCCAGGCGCAGCCCCAGCACCGCAAGGGCGCAAGAAGCGCGTCGCGGTATTCGACTTTGATTTCGCGGCTGTTCCTCCAGCCAACATTGCGGCTCTAGGCGCTAATGTCGATATCGGCCGCGGCATCGTGGACCTGTTGGTGAAATATCTGGTTCAGGACGGGACCTATTCCGTGATCGAGCGCAATGCGCTGGAAAAAATCCTTGCCGAGCAGAATTTCTCCAATAGCGACCGCGTGAATCCGAATTCGGCCGCGAAAATCGGCAAGATTCTGGGCGTGGACGCAATGATCGTAGGCAGCGTGACGACGTTTGGAAACGAGACGAAGAATACAGGCGACGGCGGCGCAGGCGGAGGATTTGGCCCGTTCGGCATGGGCGGATTCAAGCACACGAACAGCAAAGCGATCGTGAACATTGATGCGCGTATCGTCGACATCGACACCGCCGAAATTCTGGGCGTGGCGGAAGGTCACGGCGAGTCTTCACGATCCAGCACGTCAATGACGGGCGGTGGCGGAAGCTGGCGCGGCTTCGGCGCGGGCAACGTCGATTTCGGCTCAAGCGATTTTCAGGAGACGATCATCGGCGAGGCTACGAAGGCTGCGGTGGAGCAGTTGAGCACCGGCCTGATCGCGGACAATACCAAACTGACCGTACGCACGATTGTTGTCTCAGGTTTGGTGGCGGCTGTTGACGGCGGGCAGATCGTTCTGAACGTGGGCGCGAAAGCGGGCGTGAAAGTCGGCGATCAGCTCAACGTCGAGCGCGTGACCAAGGAGATCAAGGATCCCGCAACAGGGCAGGTGATCCGACGGCTGGCGACTCCCGTGGGCGTCGTCAAAGTGACCGACGTCGACGATGTTTCTTCCGTCTGTGTCGCCGTCTCCGGCGCGGGCTTCAAAGTTGGCGACGCCGTGAAGACCGTAACGCAATAACGCAGACTTTCTCAGAACATCAAAAGCGTGCTTAGCGCTCCTCAGGCGGGATGTAGCGGCGCGTGCGGACTCTGCCTTGGTCCGGATCGAGCGCGTTTTCGATACCGCTAACGACTTCAGCCTCGTAATCCTGCCCTTCCTCGGTTAGTTCCTCGACGCTTTCGGAATCAATATCTTCGCCGCGCGAGATGGCTTGAATATCGCCGGATTGTCCCGCCGCGCCCGCTCCCAGGCCCCTCCCCTGAGGAGCAGCGGGAGGCTCCACAGAATCGGGACCGCGCAAGCGGCGTTTGGCACGCTTCAGCCTCGCGGTGCGGGCTGCCTTGCCTCGCAACGAAACTTTCTTCTTGCGAGCCACCTTCTTCTTGCGGGCCTTCTTCTTCTTTTTCGCCACGAGCGTCTCCCTCCTGTTTCGAGCGGGCTACTGTATCGGTTCCATCGGCAGGCCGACGTAGTTTTCGGCCAGCGTCTGCTGAGCGGCGCGAGAGCTGGTCACGTAATCAAGTTCGGCAAGCTGCCGGCGGCGGTCGAATGCGTTGTCAGTGTCGAACAGGTGCAGCATCGACGTCATCCACCAGGAAAAGCGCTGCGCTTTCCAGACGCGCCGCAGGCAGGTTGTCGAATAATTCTCAATGGAGTCCCGCTTACCGGAAGCATAGAAATCTTTGAGCGCGCGTGCAAGCACGACGATGTCTGCAGCCGCGAGATTGAGTCCTTTCGCGCCGGTCGGCGGCACGATGTGCGCGGCATCGCCGGCGAGAAACAAATTCCCGTACTGCATCGGCTCGACCACGAAGCTGCGCATTCCCGTGACGCCCTTTTGCAGCACGCGCCCTTCCGTCAGCTTCCATTTCGGATCGGTGGACGCGAGGCGCAATTGCAGTTCCTGCCAGATGCGATCGTCCGGCCACTGATGGATGTCCTCATCCGGCGCGCACTGAATGTAGAGACGGCTGATTTCGGGCGTGCGCATGCTGAGCAGCGCGAATCCACGTTCATGGTAGGCGTAGATCAATTCTTCGGACGAAGGTGGCGCTTCCGCAAGAATTCCAAGCCATCCGAAGGGATAGACGCGGTCGAAAACCGTGAGCGCGCCCTCGGGAATCGAAGGCCGGCAGACGCCGTGGAAGCCGTCGCATCCGGCGATGAAGTCGCACTCTATTTCTTGCTGCTCGCCATTTGCGCGGAAGCGGATTTTCGTGCGCACCTTCCCGCTTGCATCGCCGAAATCGTGGACGCTCACGTCATCGGCTTCGAAGAAAATCTTCCCGCCCGCGGCGAGGCGCGCATCGAAAAGATCGGCGACGACTTTGTTCTGCGGGTAGACAAAAATCGCGCGTCCGCCCGCCAGCTCTTTGAAATCGAAGCGGTGCGTACGTCCCGCGAACCGGAACATTACGCCGTGATGGACGAGCCCCTCGCGCCTTAGCCGTTCGCCCACTCCGGTCTCCACCATCAAATCGGCCGTTCCCTGCTCCAGCACCCCGGCGCGCACCCGATCTTCGACGTACTGCCGGCTGCGCGCCTCTACCAGAATCGACTCGACTCCTTGCCGGTGCAGCAGATGCGAAAGCAGCAGGCCCGCAGGCCCCGCGCCGACAATTCCGACTTGCGTTCGCAAACTCAACGGATTCCCCCGCAAGATTTGAGGCCTATTCTACATTCAACTTGCAATGCCAGTAGATCAATCTAGTGCCGTTCCAACTCGCCCTTGGTGTCGCACACTCTTGTGCTCAGCGCTCTGCCGACATTGCCGCATAGGCTAAACCGAACTGCTTGCCAAAAGTTGGAACGGTACTAGAATGTGCGGGCATCTGGGACCAATTCCCGTCGATTTGGGCGGCGGGACCGTCGGAGCGCAGTCGTCGCTCGCCGACGGACGTTCTCACGAGGGCTCGCGGGAGGATCCGAATGGCGAATGCACGCGGATTCTACGGTTGGAAACTGGTTGGCGCGCTTTCTTCGATTGATTTCTTGAACCTGGGGTTCCCGTTCTATATCGGCGCCATCATCAATGCGTACATGCAGCAGCACATTTCCATGAGCCGCGGCACATACGGTTTCGGCTCCACGCTGGTGAATCTTTTCGTCGGCCTTCCTTCCACGCTCGTTGCCATGTCCATTGCCAGGCGTGGCATTCGCTCGACGTATCTCATCGGTTCGGCGCTCGTGTGCATAGGCTCTCTGTTTCTTGCCTTTGCGACCACCAAACCGTGGCAGTTCCTAGTGGCATACGGCGTGATCGTTGGCAGCGGCATCTGTTTCGGCGACATCATTTGCGGCAGCACAGCTGCCGCTCGTTGGTTCGAGCGCTACCGCGGCCGCGCCGTAGGCCTGATCCTCAGCGGTTCCGGCGTGTGCGGATTGATGGCGCCGCTCATGGATAGGTTTCTGCGGGCGCACGGCGGCGATTGGCATCTCGGCTGGAAAATCGGAGCGGCCGGCGCCGCGCTCGCGGGAATCATTGCCCTGCTCTTCGTGAGGGAGCGTCCTGAGGATCTTGGCCAGCTCCCTGACGGCGGCGCCAGACCGGAAGGAGGTGCGGCCCCGAGCCACGCGCCCAGCAAGCTCATCACCGGGTATGAATGGACCGCGGGCGAAGCCTACCGTACGCCGAGCTATTGGCTCGTCGTCCTCGCCGGACTCGCGGCGCAGTTCCCATTTTTCCTTTTCGTTCCACACTGGTTCCTCTACCTGACGAATACTGGAATTCCTTCGGGCGCCGCGGCGTTTTCGATGAGCCTAATGCCCGTGTCCGCCATTATCGGCAGGTTGATTGGCGGCTGGCTGATGGACACGATCAACGCGCGCGTTGCATTCGTGATCGGGCTGTTGTGTTATCTCTTCGGCTCGCTAGCTGCCCTGCGAGTCGGTCCCGGCTCGCTGCTGATCGGCGATTCCGCCGCCGTTTTATACGGCCTCGCCATCGGCTGGACCTTTACCTGCATGACCACATGCGTCGCGCATTACTACGGCCCGTCCGCTTTCCCTAAACTCGCCGGCACGCTACTGTTCTGGACTTCCGGCGGCGCTTCGCCCGCGGCCTGGGTCGGCGGCAAGATTTTCGATATGTACGGCGGTTACGCGCACGCGTGGCAGCTGAACATCGTCATCACCGTGATCGGCATCGTCGCCATCCTCTTCGCCACGATGCCACATCACCGTACAGAAGCGAGCGCAGTCGCGAGGGCCGCTTGAAGATGGAAATGACCCCCGCAGTCGCATAGGAGAACCCAGTGCCCGAAAAGAAGAGTTTCTACGGATGGAAGCTCGTCGCCGTTCTCTTCATCCTCGATTTCATCAACATGGGATTCCCGTATTACGGCGGCACCATCATCAATAGCTACATGATCGACGCCATCCAGATGAAGCGCAGCACGCT
>Ga0187771_10004248_pt1 | contig 10083 bp, 6 predicted proteins | sample 0116_SJ02_MP15_1_FD_133139 | JGI IMG/M metagenome (GOLD analysis project Ga0187771, IMG submission 133139) | Tropical peat soil microbial communities from peatlands in Department of Meta, Colombia - 0116_SJ02_MP15_10_MG | ecosystem: Environmental > Terrestrial > Soil > Wetlands > Peat | place... | reverse complement strand
TCTACGAGAAGAAGAAGAATCGGGAGATCAAGAATCCCAAGCAAATCAAACTGAAGAACGGCAGGCCGGCTATCAAGGGCACCTGTGCCTCTTGCGGCAAGCAAATCTTCAGGATTGGCAAGCTGAAGTAAATCTCGCTCTCCCTTTCCTTTTTATTTCGAAATCCTTGACCTCGGTACCCCGATTGCTGAGACTATACAATAGCTTGGGCAGAAAGGTCCAGACCTTCGAGCCCATCAAGAAAGGGGAGGTGCGAATGTATACCTGCGGCCCGACAGTCTGGAACTACGCGGGAATACACAACTATCGCACATTCGTATTCGAAGACACGCTCCGCCGGTATCTCAAGTTCAAGGGGTTCAAGGTCACCCAAGTCATGAACATCACAGACGTCGAGGACAAGATAATCAAGGGGATCAAGCAGACGGGGAAGGGCCTCAAAGAGCTGACCCAGTTCTACGAGGCCGCCTTTATGGAAGACATTGCTACCCTTGGAATCGAAAGGGCGGAGTTCTACCCACGAGCCACTGAAAATCTGAAGGAGATGGTAGACCTCATCGGGGTCCTCCTCCGCAAGGGGTATGCCTATCGCGCCGAAGATGGATCAATCTACTACAGCGTCTCGAAGTTCAAGGACTACGGTGCCCTTTCCGGTGTCAGGCTGGACTCGCTAAAGCCAGCAGGGAGGGTCTCGAGCGACCACTACGAGGAAAAGATGGAGGCAGCCGACTTCGTGCTCTGGAAGGCCTGGGACCCGGACGACGGCGAGGTGTACTGGGAGACAGAGCTCGGGAAGGGGAGGCCCGGCTGGAGCATCGAGTGCTCTGCCATGTCGATGAAGTATCTAGGTGAGACTTTCGACATACACACAGGTGGGATGGACAACAAGTTCCCTCACCACGAGAACGAAATCGCCCAGTCGGAGGCAGCGACCGGCAAGAAGTTCGTCAACTACTGGCTCCACTCCGAGTTTCTGAACGTCAAGGGAGAGGAGATGCACAAGTCCGCTGGGAACGTCGTCTATCTCCGAGACCTTGTCCGGGAGGGGTGGGAACCGATGACGATTCGCCTCTTCCTCATCACCTCGAGATACAGGGATCCCGTCGACCTGACTGATACCTCCCTCGAACAGGCAAGAGCACAGAGGGCGCGCCTCCAAGACTTCCTGGCGAGGCTGAGGACTGTGGAGGGTGCAGGGACGAAGGACACGAAACTCTTCGAGGAGTTCCTGGAAGAGTTTGAAGCGGCCATGGATGACGACCTGAACACCCCTGCAGCCTTTGCTGCCCTGTTCTCCCTAGTCAAGAGGGTCAACGCATTAGTCGACGCGAAATCCCTAGGGAAGCTGGGTGCAGCAAAGGCCATTGACGCCCTCGAACGAGTCAACTCAGTCCTCGGGGTGATGGATTTCGAAGAGGAAGAGCTCCCCCCGAAGCTGGCAGCGCTGATTAAACGCCGAGACGAGGCAAGGAAGAAGAAGGACTTCGCCGAGTCTGACAAGCTCAGGAAAGAACTGCTCGCAGAGGGTGTCGTGGTCGAGGACACTCCGACTGGGAGCAGATGGAAGCGTGTTTCCAGAGGTTAACGGGCGAAATCCAAGAGCTCAAATTCAGTAAATCCTCCCGATATTATGCGCACCGAGTCCTGAAGTTGCCGAATGGTGGTCACCGCAGAGTCTCTCCCTCCGAAGGTGCTAGGGTTGAGGTCGTCAGTCCTGAAGAGGCCCCTGCTTTTGCAGTCCAAGGCGTCCAGACTAGTCGTGGACCCTGACGGGTCGGTCCGTTCCTTCGACTCCCTGCAGGAAAGGCGCGCCCTCTTCGGGTTCGAACAGGTCTGGTTCTACAAGATCCAGGCGGGCATCGTTGTTCATGCCCAGAGACCGGACTGGGCCATAAGGGCCACCCCACGCACTGCGCAGCTTACGGGGAAGGTCTTCGACGGCGTGGAAGTCGCCCAGTCGCTAGAGTTCTACCGGGGGCAGTCATTGGGGTACCTTAGAAGGTTGAAGCTCAGGAATGGAGGTCTGGCACAGATCAAGCTTCGGATAATCGAAGTCGTCGATCCCAGCGCTGCCCACTTTGGAGGGGCGGGCCGCAGATGGGGGTCCCTGGGGGTGAACGCCTTCAACAGGGAAAGCCACGTGGCAATGGACGAGGTCTCCGATCCTCCTTCGGCAAGAGTGGTGGGGGCGTCCCCTTCACCCTCTAGGGTCTACATGACCGCGAATAGGAGCAGGGCCCAGGAGCTGGTGACCGCAGGGGAACTCCCCGAGGTGACAGCGGGCATGTCGGGGCAGGTGCTCGTCCTCTCCTCGCATGACTTCGAGCTCATTCCGGGAGATGGGAAGGACATCCTCCTCGCCTCGCTCTACAACGCCGGGAAGCTCGAGGAGGCGCTTTCGGATTTCAGTCGCATCCAGTCAGGGGAGAAGCAACCTCCCACGACGCGGCCATTCATCGCTGCTTCTGACCCGGCGGTTACAGAGGCCAGCGCCTGGGCCATCTCGGCGGTCGAAACAGGCTCCTATGCTGAGGACCCTCTGGAGCGCTATGAAACTATGCGGGCGCTTGCCTTCGTTGACCCGGCAGGCACAAGGCGACTAGTCGCGGAATCAAAGGCTGCTATTCGGAAGGATGGCTCTCTCCCACATTCCATGGAGTCGTCCAAGCCCGGTGTGCTGGAGACCGCTCTGTTGCTAAGAGGGGTGGCAACATACATGTCTCTTTCACAGGACAAGAAGCTCGCCAGAGCCGACTACCCTCTTGTGAAGAAGCTCGCCTCTTTTCTTGTCGCGTCGTCCAAGGACTTCCATGTCGAAACAGACTCCATCCTTCCCCAGGGGTGGCGCAGGTGCATGGGGAGGGGGTACCCGACCGGAGAGATACCCGAAGTCTCCCTCTCCGTTGCCTGTGCCCTCGAAGCCGCCTCCCAGGTCGCGAAGATGGTGTCCAAGGCGGACGATGCTGGAAGGTTCCGCGAACGGAGCGAGATGATCTCCGAGCAGGTGAGGAAGAGACTCGTGGACGAGCGAGGGTTTCTCTCACTGTGCCGGGACTCGGCAGGGAAGCTCCGCACCGACGAGACCATCGACATGGCTGTGGCCGCCTACAGGCACCCCTTCATGAGTTCGGCAGAGCTTGCCGCGGCCCACAGGCTTCTCGAGAAGGACTTCGACACCAAGTATGGGCCCAGGTGCGTCCCTACGACCAACCAAGTCTACTTCAACGCTTCCTACGGCGAGGGGCAGCTCGGAGCTGTCTGGCCGCGGGCCGTCCTGTCCGACTCGCTTGTCTGCTACAGAGCGGGACTCGCGGGAATGGGCAGCCTGGTTCTGCTGAAGGTGGCGCGACTGGTGGCAGACGACGTCGTCAAGCTTGGCGGCGCTCCGGGGATGTTCCCCCGGTGGGTCGACGTGGAGGGCGGAGAAGCGCACGGAGACGAGCCCGATGCCGTCGGAGCTGCCCGCTTCATCGAGACCGTGCTCGAAGGGGAACTGGGTCTCCCAGAGGGGGCAGAAAGGGCCTCTTTCTCCCCGGTTCCATCTTCAGGTCTCACGTGGGTCATGGCAACGGACATCTGGGCAGGCGACCCCACCTTCGTGTTTCTGGGCCGAGGAGGTGGCAAGCCACACCTGTTCTTCAGCGGAGCCAAAGCTGAGTCCAAGGTGGGAACGAAGTTCGCGAAGGGGGAGCGGTTGGAGATCCCGGTCAGGGGACTCTGCGGGGTGACGTTTTACTCGCCCGGCCAAGTCATATGCACCGGCAACAGTACTTCCTCCCAGGTCCGCTTCACGGTCGCTTTCGCTCCGAAGGCTGCAGAGCTCTTGAAGCACCTTAGCGGTGCGCTCGAGGCATACGACGCCGCAAAGGGGACATGGGCGAAGATCGGCAGCATCCGTGTGTCCCCCGCGATGAGCTTCGAGGCTTCGGTCGAGGCGAACGACTGGAAAGCGTACCGAGTGTCTAGTCCTTAATAGGACAGCCCGTCGCAGCTTTCCCACCTTGGGGGGCGCTTCTGTGAGTGCCAACGGTGGCATCCAGGTGGAGCTCGGAAGTATGAGGTATGTCCTCGATCCTCACACACACGTTCGCGCCGATTACACATTCGTCTCCCACGCCCACATGGACCACGTTCACAACCCGTCAAAGAATGAACACGTGATCGCCTCAGCGCTGACGAAGGAGCTTGCAAAGGCGAGAGGGTATGACCTCGGGGAAACCATCGAGGAGGTCGAGGGGGTAGAGCTGCTCGACTCCGGCCACATTCTGGGCTCGAGGGCAATCAGGATTCAGGACGAGGTGTACTACACCGGGGACGCTTCGGGGCGCGCCCGTGGGTTCCTCGGGAAGTGCAGGACCAGGCAGGCCAGGATACTTGTGATGGAGACCACCTATGGCGTCCCCGAGTACGTCTTCCCCTCGACTGCGAAACTCGTCAAAGAGGTGAACGGCCTGATTGCCTCCGCCTACGATAGGGGAGTCCCAGTGGTGCTCATGGGCTACCCGCTTGGAAAGGCGCAGCTTCTTTCCTACTTCTTCTCAAGCTGGGAGCCACTGTTCTACCACGAGAGTGTGGATACAATGAATCGTGTCCACCTGGCGCACGGGGTTCCTCTGAAGTCAGGGAATAGGTTCGACCCTTTCAAAGACCTGGACAGGCTCCCTCGGGGTCCCTGGGTGATGGTCAGCCCCATGGCGAGCGGGAGAAGCAGGCTGATGGCTCACCTGAAAAAGGAGTACGGGGCCATCTTGGTGGCGTTCAGCGGTTGGGCACTGGGACCTGGTTATAGGTACACGATGGGTGCCGACTATTCTTTTCCCCTAAGTGACCACTGCGACTATCAGGAGCTCGTCAACCTGGTCCAGGCGGTCAGCCCAGAGATGGTGTACACAGTCCATGGGTTTGCGGCTGAGTTCGCGAGGGACCTCAGGAAGATGGGTTTTTCGGCAAGGCCGCTCGCCGCATACCAGTCCTCACTTTCGGACTACCTCAAAGAGTAGACTCCCATTAAATAAGAGACTTTGATGACCGTGTTTCTTTGATTTCAACGACGTCGACTCATCAAAACGTGTTGGCCCTTGGCTACTGGCGGAGATTCGTCAAGTTCAATTTGGTAGGACTCACGGGCGTAATCGTAAACGAAGGGCTGCTCGTCCTGCTTGTCTCCTACGGAGTCTACTACATCTACGCAAGCGCCGTGGCGATTGAGGTCTCCATCCTCTCGAACTTTGTCCTCAACGACCTCTGGACATTCCGGGACAGGAGGCACGGACACGTTGCCGTTCGGCTCCTGAAATTCAACGGGCTTATGCTCGTCGGTCTGGCTGTGAACTTGGTGATACTCTACTTCGGCACAGATTACCTGAAGATTAACTACGCCGTGTCCAATCTAGCAGGGATAGCCCTGGCGTTCCTTGTCAGGTACTGGCTCAGCGTGAAGTACGCTTGGATAAAGAAAGAGGAGGAGTCGGTGATCCCCTCAGATCCGGGTCAGCTCCCCGGGACAGCGTGAAGAGGCAGCCTTACGCGACTTTCAGGTAAATGGGGCGGCCATCAAGGTCGGTCTCCTTCCACCCGCTCCGATACTCTCCTTCCCCTGTCAGCTCCACCTTCTTTACTCGTACCAGGAATGCAATCTCTTCTTTCTTGGGCCCCAAGAGGGCAAGGTCCTCTTCCTCCAGCCCTCCCACCTTCGCGAGTTCGAGCAGTGCGGTCGGCACGTACCCGCTCTCCTTTCTGAGGGCCTGAAGCCTGCGGGCGACGTCCCTCACCAGCCCCTCGGCCACGAGCTTGTCGTCTCTTTCCATCCTGATCGCCACGAACACTCCCCCCTTCTCCGCGACCTCGAAACCGCCTTTGGCGGTGGTGACCAAGTCGAAGACAGACAGGGGAACTTCGAAGGACCCTACTCGTATCGCTCTTCCCCTGCTGTATGCTCGGAGCGCTTCGCTCCCTTCGAGCGGCCTCAACTCCCTCAGCACCTCCCTTGTTCTTTCTTTGAAGAGGGCTCCGATCCTCGAGGTGTTGGCCCTGAGGACAAAGCTTGCAGGGAACCTCGCTGCTGACGTGACAACCTCTACTTTCTTTACGTTGCAAAGAAGGGCGACCGTCCTTTTTGCTCGCTTGGCGAGGGCGGCTCCGGACCGCGGGACGAGTACTTCTACTGACTTGAGGGGCCATCGCCTCTTGAGCTTCGCCCGCATCCTGGCGGAATTGCACGCATCCTCGACCTTCAGCGCAAAGTCGACTGTATTCTCAGCAGCGCTCGAAACCCTGACACGTCCCCGGCTCCTCCCTATGGCTAGGAGAGGCGACTTCCATCCGCTGCGCGCGAACACCTCCTGGAACAGATACTCGGTCGCGAACGGGGAAACTGGGTGGAGGAGCTCGTCTGCCTCCTTCAGGGCGCTCCCAAGGACGGCGTAGATTGCCAGCCGCCTCCCCTTTGCCTTTGTGTCCTCCGTCCAGAGCTCGCTTCTTACCAATCTGACGTAGGTCTGGCTGAGATGCGTGATCACAAGCTCCTCCACAGCCTTGGCTCCCTCGTTGAACCTTGCCGTCGAATACGAACGAGTAACAGTCTCCTCCGCCCTGCCCAGCTTCGCGAGCAACCACCTGTCCACTGTGGTGAGGAGTTTCCTTCCTGCCGCCCAGGTGACGGTGTACTTCTCAGGATCGTACCCGTCAAGATCGCCGTTCTGTCTCAGGTAGAGGTGAAGGTGGTAGAGCGTGTTCAACACCTGATACGCTCTCCCCAACATCTCCTTGGCGTCGAAGTTGATCGAGTCCTCCGGGGAGGCCTTCGCCAGTACGTAGAACCTCGCCACGTCAACCGGGTACTTCCGCAAGATGTCGAGCGCCCAAACGACGTTTCCCTCGCTCTTGCTCATCTTCTGTCCCTTCTCGCTAAGGACATGGCCCTGAAAGAGGAACGCTTTGTATGGGGCCCTGGGCTTGCCCGAGCGAATCACGTTCAGGAGGAGTAGCGTATAGGCCCACGCCCTGGTCTGGTCTACCGCTTCGGTGAGAAACTCGACTGGGACGAGCTTCTCGAACTCCTCGTCCGTGAACGACGCGTAGGGGGCGGCGCCGCTGTTGTGCCATGCGTCGAGGACAAAGGGTTCCCTGATCGCCCTCCCCCCACACCTCTGACACCTGAGAACCACACGGTCCATCCAAGGCCTGTGGAGCTCGAACTCTGCTCCATCCGGGAGTTCCAGCGCTTGACTCACAATGGCTCTTCTCGAGAATGCTGCGGTCTTCTCCCCACACCGTTCACACACCCATATTGGGAGGGGGGTCCCCCACACCCTCTCTCTGGTTACGCACCAAGGGGGGGACTCGGCAAGGCCCGCAAGGAACCTGTTCCTCGGTCCGTCGAAGAAGTACTGAACCCCCTCGGCTGCTCTCACGACCTCTGGTCTCACCTTGTCAACCCAGTAGAAGTACTCGCGCCTGGCAAGCCAAACCAGCCTGTCATCAGACCTCCAGCATATCGGATAGTCGTGTACTATCCTTCCCGCGTTCACCAGTGCCCTCTTCTCTGCCAGGGCGTCGACGACCACCCTGTCTGCGTCCCTTGCGAAGAGCCCGGCGAACCTCCCCGCTTCGGCCGTGAACTCGACCCTGTCGTCGAATGGCGCGAACACAGGTATACCCCTCTTCTGGGCCACCGCGAAGTCCTCCTCGCCATTGGCGGGGGACATATGGACGAGGCCCGTCCCCGTGGTCACATCGACATAGTCTTCCGCCACAACAGTGTGGATCTTCTCCTGGAATTCTGGTTTCTGCAGTCCGGGTATGAGGTCAAGGAGGGGGTGTTCATACTTCAGCCCCTCGAGGTCCTTGCCAATCACTCTCTTTCTTGTCTCCCCAAAGACGACTCCCAGCTCCTTTGCGAGGGACTCTTTCCTCCCCGAGTTCACCACCCAGATCTCTGACCCTACTTCGACGTACTCGTACTCGGAGTCAGGCTTGACACCGACGAGTTCATCCGTCACTACCGTGAATGGCATCGTCGTCCAGAGAACCAGGTAGGATCCGTCTTCTGCCTTCGCCTTGTAGTAGAGGCTGGGGTCCTCTAGCTTCTCGTAGCCGCCTAGTGTCACTTCAGCCGCGCTGAGCGCCGTCTGGCACTTGGGGCAGTAGGGAACCACTTTGAACCCTTCTCCGAGCAGTCCCCTCTTCCAGGCCGTCTCAAGGTAGGTCCATTCCCTCTCGATGTACGAGTCCCGATAAGTCATGTATGCCCTCTCGCGGTCGAGCATCAGTCCCAGTCGATTGTCCGCTTCGTCCCAGTATGCCCTGTACTTCGCGATTAGCCGCTTGCACTCCGTGACGAGCTTGTCGACCCCGACCTTCTCCAGGTCCTCCCACTTGTTGCCAGAGAGCCCGAGTTCCTTCTCGGCTTGGAGCTCAACCGGCAGCCCCTGGGTGTCCCAGCCCCCCCGGAACACTATGTTCTCCCCTTCGAAGGTCCTGGACCTATACCAGAGGTCCTTCATCATCCTCCCTCTCAAGTGCCCCACGTGGGGTTGGTTGTTCAGGGTCGGCGGCCCTTCGACGTATCCGACCGGCTTGCTCTTCGAGACTTTCTTCGCTATCTGTTGCCTGACCGACGGATCCGCATAGAACTCCCTGACCTTGTTCTCGATCTTCTTCCAGTCGTAGTCTTGGCTGAGTGTCCCTGGGGTCCTATTTTGACGGGCGAATTTTGTAACCACTCAAGCCGCGCATCCTTCCCGAAGGGTGTTATTTCAAGTTCCTGTAAACAGCCTGCTCGCGTGAGACTCGGGCAGCCCTGCTTCTCTTATCTTCGATGCCGCTTTCCCAATGTCGTACTCCACCCTGCAGATGTCGACGCTGACATCCTGCTCCCCGACCGAAAGAATAGCGAACGACGCCCTTGGGTCTCCGTCTCTTGGTTGTCCCACCGACCCCGGATTGAAGACGAACTTGCCCTTCTCCTTCCAGACGTATGGGACGTGAGTGTGGCCGAGTCCAACGATCCTGACTCCAAGTTTCGCCAGGTAGTGACCGAACAGATCTGAATGCGTCCTCGGGTCCACATATTCCCACAGCCTGTCGTCAGGGCTCCCATGTGTGAAATAGGCCTCTGCCATTTCGACGGGGATACGAAATTCTGGTGCAAGCGTGCCAATGAACTCAAGGTTCTGACTTGTAAGATGCCCCCTCGTCCACACGGAAGACATGGCGGCCCTCGCGTTGAACAGGCTCGTGTCCCCACTGAGCGCGGCCCAGTCGTGATTCCCCATTACTGTCCTGATTCCACCACGGCGGACCATTTCGACCACCTCATTGGGGTTCGCTCCGTAATCCACCAGGTCTCCGAGGCAGATGATATCGAGTCCCTGCGCTTCGGCGAGCACCGCTTCGAATGCTTCAAGGTTGGCATGTACGTCAGAAATCACCGCGAGCTTCTTCAAACACGATGGACGCTCAGAACAGGCATAAAATCATAACCCCGGCCCGGGGCGCTCGATTAACCGAGGTCAAAAAAAGAACAAATCTTCATGCGGTTGTTAAGAAGATTATACTACTCACCACATAGAGAATTTGAGACCGCGTGATATCCGAAGCTATCCATGTCTGCGTTCGCAGGAAAATGGGAAAAACAAAACACCCAGAGTTTCGGCACCCGGGTTAAGGACTCCGTAAGGAATCCTGGGCCCCTAAAGCCGAGGCTCGACCTCGCAGTCCGACAGATCCAAGTCCAAGTCGCCAAACTCGACTCCACATCCACCAAACTCAGAGAGAGGGACAACTCGATCTTCGCAAAGGTCGTGAGCTCTCTACAGAAACACGACACACAGCACGCGTCTGTCTTCGCCAACGAGCTTGCCGAGATCAGGAAGATGAACAAGATGGTCACCCAGGCAAAGCTCGCGCTGGAGCAGATAGTGCTCAGACTCAACACGATCACGGAACTAGGTGACATCGTAGTCACCCTGACGCCGGCCATGGCAGTGATACGCAACGTCAAGCAGGGCTTGGTGGGCGTGCTGCCAGAGGCGGAGAGCGAGATCGGTGAGATCTCTGGGCTGCTGAGTAGCATCCTGGTAG
>Ga0187771_10004247_pt1 | contig 10084 bp, 11 predicted proteins | sample 0116_SJ02_MP15_1_FD_133139 | JGI IMG/M metagenome (GOLD analysis project Ga0187771, IMG submission 133139) | Tropical peat soil microbial communities from peatlands in Department of Meta, Colombia - 0116_SJ02_MP15_10_MG | ecosystem: Environmental > Terrestrial > Soil > Wetlands > Peat | place... | reverse complement strand
CAGTGGTCGGCATGAAAGTGCGAGAGCACTATATGATTTATATCTTTTAATGCAATTACCTTCTGTAGATTGCTCAGGACGCCGGTGCCGCAATCTACCAGAAGCTTAGTTCGTCCTTCTTCAATAAGATAGCCAGAACAGGCGCCGCCGGGTCGCGGATAGGCAGCGCTTGAACCTAATATAGTAAGCTGCAAAGAAGTTGCCTCTTAAGACTTTCTGGGAATATCCTACCCGTCATTATCCTAGTAGTCAATAAGCTTATCCTCCGAGGAAAGTTTGAAGCTCAAGATGAAAGTTGTCAGCGGCAGATAAACAAAAATCAATGGCAACTGGTTTGGGTCTCGCAGAAGTCAAATGATGTGCTTACCGCATGCTTATTTGCCTATCACGCACTAGCTTCTATATTCAGGGACTTTTGTTCGTGCCTGTTTTTTTCTTCCAGCCGAGGGCTTTCAGGAAGTCACCGATAGCAGTATCCTGGTATGTCTCGTGACGCATAGGTAGGTCAGGATTGATACGGTACTTTATCCGTCTTCCCTCCTTTTTCTTTGTAATGTACCCCTCGGCCTCGAGATCGGCAATTATCTTCCGGGTCGCTCTCTCCGTAATACCCACTGTTTCGGAAAGCTCGCGGCCAGTGATTCTAGGGTTTTTTGCGAGAACGCTAAGCACTAAGGCATGATTTGTGAGAAAAGTCCAACCGGGCACTGTAGTAAACCACCTTTCAACTAATGCTAAAGTCAAAGAAAAACATATTGAAACCGATAATTAATAGTGCTATGGTATGCAAAACATGATGAACAAATCGTGATGTATTCATCATGCTGGATAGTTCATATTTTGTGTTTCTTTTATAACATAGTCTGAGGGTAAATTGCAACTTTTAAACTTTGGTTTGTGGTAATCTACCTGAGTGCGAGAAAATGGATATAGACATAGTGCTGATAGGGATGATAAAATCAGAAGCAATAAATATTTGTGAGAAGTATCTAGACTGACGGAGGATATTCAATGGGCAGGAAGGAAAGGAAAGCTCAGCAGAGGCAGGCATATAAAGCCGCATTCAAGAAGGTCAAACATGGCCATGGCGGCCGAGCAATCCGGAAGAAGGAAGAAGCAGCGCTCGGTAGATAGACAAAGTATCGGTCAGACCTGGAAGTAATATGTCGGGGATGTCTGCGGTGGCTATTTATCGATTATGGATACACTTTATCCAGCAGTAATTATAGCTTGCTCAAGGACATCCCTGGTCTATTTTTGTGAGGATGCTTTATAAATAGCGCAAAGCCATTATGAGAGGAGGTGAGCACAATGGCACCAAGAGGAGGCTGCGCACCGAGAAAGCCGTGCGGCAGCTCAGCCAAGCCGGCAGCAAAGAAAACGGCTAAAGCAAAGACGGCCAAGACAACCAAGAAATAGGGTAGACATCGTCTATTATAGAAAAAACAGAAGAGGTCGCTCTCCCCGGTGAGAGCGATTCTTCTATTGTTTTTGGGAATCAGACTCAATGATTCTCACCATCATTATCTTTATTTTAACTTTAATACTGATCATGGTCAGGCCCAAGCCCCTAAACGAGGCCACTGCGGCTTTGTTAGGGGCTATTCTCATGTTAGCTACGAGCATCATTTCGCCATCTGACACTTATGATGTGCTCAAAGCAACTGACAACATACTTCTGTTCTTTCTGGGACTAATGGTTGTCTGCGCTGTAGCTGACCGGGCTGGCTTTTTCGAATGGAGCGCCTTCAATGCAGTCAAACTGGCAAATGGCAGAGGCCGTCGGCTGCTTTTCGTACTTTTCGGCCTGGGAGCAGTAATTACCACTTTTTTCTCAAACGATGCCACAGCTTTAATACTAACCCCGATTGTTTACGTCGTGGTCACCAGGCTGAAGCTTAATCCCTTGCCTTACGTTTTTGCCTGCGCTTTTATCGCCAATACTGCCTCCATGATGCTGCCCATATCTAACCCGGTGAATTTACTCGCTGTGGACCAATTCAAGCTCACCTTAGGTGAATATGTCAGATTTCTCCTTCTCCCTACAATTCTGGCAATTCTCATAAATGTTGCACTCTTTGCCTTCCTCTTTAGAAAGGCTATTTCGGCTTCATTCAAGCACGATAGCGCGGGATTTACCGTAAAAATCGACAGCTTTTTCCTGTTTACTTGCGTGGGCCTTGTTTTAACTGCGCTGGGTTACATATTTGCCTCCCTCTATGGTTTGCCGCTCTCGTGGCCTGCATTAGGAGGAGCTGCTGTACTTCTCATAGGCGGTTTCGCCTTCCGCCGACTTACCTTTAAGCGCGTGAACTCCGGCATCTCTTGGTCTATACTACTCTTTATTTTCTGTTTAGCGTTGCTTGTTAAAGGTCTGGGCAACGCCGGTATAACCCATACTATCGGAGAAGCGTTAACTAATCTTTCCGGCAAAGGCTCTCTGGGAGCAATCCTGGCCACTTCCCTCGGCACAGCCGTCGGCTCAAACCTTATCAATAACTGGTCGATGATGATGGTATCGGTATCAAGTCTGGGAAACATAAGCACCTCAATAACATCCGTTAATCAAGGGCTCATCTATTCAAGCATTGTCGGAGCTGATTTAGGCCCCAATATCGCTATCATCGGCTCTTTATCATCAATGTTATGGCTGGTTATTTTAAGACAGCGAGGGCTCGACATCCATCCCATGCAATACCTCAAGCTGGGGCTGATGGTTGCTCCGCCCATGCTTATTGTTGCCGCTCTAAGTCTATATGCTTGCAGCCGTTTTTGAAGCTAATTTCGGTGGGACAAGGGCCATATAGTACTTCTTAACTATTTTTTTAAAATTGCCCCTAAAACCTCTTGACATAGACATTAGTTAGTGATATTTGTTTATACATAGGGAAGAAAAAAAGTGCTGTGCCATTCATGAACCAAAGTGCATGCTTTGCGCAGTAAGGAAAGAATAAGACTAAAAGGAGGCGGCCTTAAGGTGACACAATTGAATACTATTCAAGAAAAGGCGGTCCTTTCGACAGACGAAGAACCTCCAAGCAAAACTATTAGCGAGACCGAAGAACCCCCAAGTAGTAGGTCCACAATAAGTTCGGAAAACCGGAAGAGATTCTTTGGCCATGTTTCAGAGGAAAATTGGAAAGACTGGAGATGGCAATTCCGGAACCGAATAACCACCATCGAAGAACTGACCAAGTTCATCCCCCTCTCAAGCAAAGAGCAATCAAGGCTTAAACTGGTAACCACCAAGTACCCCTTTACGGTGACCCCTTATTATCTCACCCTGATTAATGTGGACGACCCTAACGATCCCATCAGGAGGCAGGCCGTACCGTCTTTTGACGAGATAGGACTCGTCGGAATGGGACAAGAGGATCCCCTTGAAGAGGTGAGAGATTCGCTCGTCCCCGGGCTGGTACAACGTTATCCGGACAGGGCATTGATGGTGCTTACCGACATCTGCCCTATGTTCTGCCGTCATTGCACCCGCAAGAGGGAGTGGAAAAACGGCAGGTGGGTGCGCACAACTGCTGAAATCGAAGCTATGCTCGAGCAGATACGCACTCATAAAATGATTAGAGATGTCATCATATCCGGAGGCGACCCTCTGACATTATCTACGCATCGCCTGGAGGAAGTCATCTCGAAGTTGAGGCAGGTAGAGCATGTGGAGATCATCCGCATAGGCACACGTTTTCCTGTGGTGCTGCCGCAGCGGATAGATGATGAGCTTTGCTCCATGCTCTCGAAATATGGCCCGATATGGCTCAACACCCACTTCAACCATCCTAACGAGATAACGCCTGAGTCGGCGGCAGCCTGCGATAAGTTGCTCCGCAGCGGGATCCCTGTCAACAACCAGTCAGTTTTGCTGCGCGGTGTAAATGATTCCGTTGAGACGCAGATGAAACTATGTCAGGGGCTGCTCAGGACTAAGGTAAGACCTTACTACCTATTCCAGGCAGACGAGGTACAGGGAACAGAGCATCTTCGCACTACCGTAGAGACAGGATTAAAGATTATAGAAGGAATGCGTGGCTATACCTCAGGCATAGCCATCCCTACTTATGTAGTGGACCTGCCAGGCGGTGGGGGTAAAGTGCCCCTTCAGCCGGAGTACTTTATGTCGCAAACTGGTGATACGCTCACATTCAGGAACTATCAGGGCCGTATCTTTCATTACCGCGAGCCGAAGCTGATAGGACAGAGTTCTGCTAAGAACGGACAGCGAAACGGGCGCAAGGCACGAACCGTTCTGACCCAACTTGTGCTGTTTACCGAAAAAGAAAAGGATAGAGATGAAGATAGGGCTGGCGTACGATCTTAAAGAGGAAGTGGCTCTAGGCGTAGAGCATCCCGATGATGCTCTCGAAGAGTATGACTCCCTGGAAACCGTAGACGCGGTAGCTGCAGCGGTGGAGCGTATGGGACACTCCACCGTCAAACTCAGCGGCGGCAGGAAGTTTCTCGCTAACATCCTGCAGAGCGATGTGGACTTTGTGTTCAACATCTCTGAGGGTAGGGGAAACTATAGAAGCAGAGAGGCTCAGATACCGGCGATCCTTGAGATGCTGGATATACCTTATTCGGGTTCGGACCCTCAGTGTCTGGCAGTATCTCTGGATAAGCCGCTGACCAAAAAGCTGGTGCAGGCTGCTGGCGTTCGTACGCCGAGGTGGCAGGTTGTCACAGACAGACAGGAGATGGAAGCGGTTTGTCAGGACAGTTTCCCGCTGCCTGCCTTCATTAAACCCGCCTTCGAGGGCTCGAGCAAGGGCATTCGCTTTGGCTGCAGGGTAGAAGGCCGAGAACAAATGGCTGGAGTAACAATGACGTTGCTGGAGCAATACCGGCAGCCGGTTATGGTGGAGGAGTTTATCTCAGGTGATGAAGTGACGGTCGGGATAGTAGGCAACTCTCCACCGCAAATTGTGGGGATTATGCGCATTCTACCTAAGAAAAGGAGCAATAATTTCGTCTATTCGCTAGAAGTAAAAAGAGACTGGCAAAACCAGGTAGATTATGAGTGCCCAGCACAGCTTGAGACAGAAGTTCTACGCAAGATCGCTGATTTCAGCCTGAGTGTGTTTAATACTCTGGGATGTCGTGATTTCGCTAGACTGGACTTTAGGCTTGATCAAAAAGGTATGCCCTATTTTCTGGAGATTAATCCTTTACCGGGTCTCAATCCAAATTCGAGCGACCTGCCTATTATGGCTTACAAAATGGGCTGGAATTACCAGGGTCTAATAAGCTCTGTGCTCAATGCTGCACTGGGGAGGTATCCGGAACACACCGGGGTGCTCATTAAGCACAGCGAAATCTTTAAGATAGGATGACGTACTGTGCACCTGAAGATAGCTATTATCTTTAATGAGCCAAAGTCCGACCGCTACAGCGACATGGGAGAGTTCAAAGCGGTCGCAGGTGTGCTGGAAGAAGTAAGGCCAGTCCACAAGGCCTTATCCGAACTGGGTCATACTGTTACGAAGGTTCCTTTGCGTCCCCCTCTTGAACAAGTAAAGGAGAGACTAAAGACCATACGTGCCGAGTTAGTTTTCAACCTCTTTGAAGGGTTCGAGGGCCAGCCGCAAACAGAAGCTGTGGTAGCAGAAATGCTTAGCGAGTTGGGGATGCCGTTCACAGGCAACCCGCCCTTTACCCTTGCCCTGGCACTGGACAAGGCGAAGGCTAAAGCAATCCTGGAATCCGATGGTCTCAGGACTCCGAGGTATCAGTCTTTGAACCCCGAGAACCTTGACCTGTTTCATTTGAACTTCCCCTGCATAGTCAAGCCGCTTGGCGAGGATGCCAGCCATGGCGTTTCCGAGGAGAGCGTGGTCAATGACCTCGACCAGTTAGAGAAGCAGGTTACAAAGATCAGCAATCTCTTCGGTGGCAACAGCCTGGTCGAAGAGTTCCTGGAGGGCCGCGAGTTCAACGTAACGGTGTTGGGAAACAAGGAGCCCGTCGCCCTGCCCGTAGCTGAAATGGTTTATTACCTGCCTCCCGAATTGCCCAGATTACTGACCTTCGCTGCCAAGTGGGTGGAGGAGAGCGTTTACTACAAAGGCACCAGGGCTACGTGCCCTGCAGAGGTCGGAGAAGAGGAAAGGCAGCAGATTTCTCAGACCGCCCTCACTGCATTCAAACTGCTGGATTGTCGCGGCTACGCCAGAGTAGATATGCGTATGGATGCAGAAGGGGTGGCTAACGTACTGGAGGTGAACCCCAACCCTGATATATCCCCGGGCTACGGTGCAGCGCGCCAGGCTGCTGCGGGGGGTATGAGCTATAACCAGTTCATCGAGAAGATTGTGATGTATGCCCTTGAGGAGCAATTGGCTAGCCAGGTAAAACAGACCGCATAGTTGCTGGGTGGTGCTTTGGTGTTGAAAGGGCAGGTTGTAAACCTGCCCTTTCAACTAGAATGAGTATTAAGGGAGTTGTAACAGTGCCTAAGCGACCTCGAATAAGGCCGATGATTGCTGAAGATAAAGCTGCTGTGATGGCAATCCTTAATGCCACACCTGAGTTCACGACGGCGGAAGTAATCGTGGCTGAAGAGCTTATCGACTACTACCTGTCTGAGCCTGTTAGCTCAGGCTACCTTATTGAAGTGGCTGAGGTCGATTCAAAGGTTGTTGGCTACATTTGTTGGGGTCTTACCCCGCTCACTGAGGGGACCTGGGATATATACTGGATCGCCACTACGCGTGAGAAGCAGGGAGTGGGCATTGGTACGGCATTATTGATGTCTGCCGAGGCCAAGATTAGAGAAGCCAAGGGCAGGCTTGTGTTTATAGAAACATCCTCAAAGCCCGGATATGAGAAGACGAAGGGATTCTACCATGCACGAGGCTACGAGTTGATTTGCCAGATACCAGATTTCTATGCCCCAGGCGATGATAAATTAATCTTTCAGAAACGATTAAGCCCCTGAACTACGTGTTCGGGCCGTTACAGAATTACTTCTTGCTCTCCAAGATTCTTTTAGCCCAAACTGCGGCACGCTCCAACTCTCCCTCTTTCAGCGGACCTTCTTTGCTTTTGGCGAAGAAGGGTTCAGGAGACAAAATGAGAATACCGCCCTTTTTCTTCAGGCTGCCAGCGATTTTTCCTGCAGCGTAACCGAAGATTGTCACCAGTTTCGTCGAGAATCTGGTATCGAAAGCAGCTACATTGACATCTTTAACAGCAGACTCCGGAAGTTTGTTAAGGAAGTCTTGAATCGCCTTCGTTGGCCTACCTCCTTGCGTGGGTGAACCAACTACTAGAAGGTCAACAGCTTCAAGTCCCGAAGGATTTACTTCGCCAGGGCGGAGTACCTTAACCTCACCGGGCGGTGCAAGAGCTGCGCCAATGGCCTTAGCGATTTTCTCCGTATTTCCGTAGAATGAGTCGTACACTACTAAAGCCTTCATTGGAGACCTCCCTCCATACTCGTTCGCCCAGTGTACTCTAAAATCAAAAAAGCCACAAGCATACGTGGCTTCACTCAATGCATTTCATCTCTGCACTGGATTAAAGTATTCTGACGATTGTCAGCCTCGCCCTGCTCTTGAGTAAACGTGCTCTCCAATTAGAAGAAACATTGGATTATTTTATCGTGAAATTCTCTTCTTAGTTGCCAATAGCAACTATGTACGCTTGTGCCGGGGATAGTCTCTTTACATAGCACATTATCCTCATCGGCCACATAGTAGGCATCAAGGTGTCCACTTATCAGGTCTTTCTCATGATAGAAATTCAGCCACCTTGCACCAAGCTTAGTTTGAAAGGGATCTCCGATATCCTTGAATGGCTTATCGATTGTGAGTTCTCGTCTTTTAAAGTTGTGAAAGTGCGCCAAAATGGCTCGTTGTATCCAATTCTTCCTAGGCATATGTTCGGTAAAGAAGAAGGCGACCTTGTCCAGGGGAGAGCCTAAAGTAACCAGCCCTTTGATTTGAGATGCCGCGTCTACTTGAATTCCGCCAGGAACATTCATATCATGTGCGATACGGTCCAAGGCATCGTAGGCAATGACGCTCCCTAGAGAGTGACCGACAACGACGATTTGTTTATAGCGTTTGCTTTTGAGCAATAGATTCAATTCTTCCACAGCACCATCCAATATCCTTCTTCTTATTTCATAGTTCTGAGACCTGACATCAGACGTAGTGTAGGTTACCAGGTCCTTAAAAGAAGGCCATTCCAAAAGCCGTTCGATCATACAATTTAAGTGTAAATAAGACATGACCCGGATTAATAACTGTATCGGCCCCAGCGAATTGAGCAAAATACTGTAGCCGCGGGGCTTAAATTCTCCGTCCTTGAAAAGGTCGACTCCATCCTTTTCATATTTCTTTGCTAACTCGGGCATTTCTTCTTTATAGAAGCGCCTTGCGCCATCGGAGGCTTTGTCAAGCCAAGCGATGACCTCCCCGAGGGTGATTTCGCGGGTCATGTAGCAATCCCAATAATACTCATAAAAATCGAGCACTGGCATCCCTGCACTGTTATCAATATATGAAGCAATATAACTCTCTATCCAATCATTATGTCGCTGCACCTTGTGTGTGCATTTGACATTTACATTTTTGTCCACCTTAAGGACGTCCAGGAAATTTCTGGTGAAGTCATCCAATACCTCAAACGGCTTGTGGGCTCCGACTCCGTGAATTACCAGGAAAGCAGTATCCATTTTGGGCCAGGTTATTTTAGTTTGGTCCATTAGAGCCTCCTTTCGTTTCAGTTTCGCACTCTTTTATCGTTTGCTCCCACAATATATATTTCTGCGATATTCTATCGCGTTACGTTATCTGGCACAAGTCAAGAGCTGCTCAGCCGCGGTGTTCTATAGGTAGAACTCAAAGACCTATGTTTGCGTTTGTGCAGAGCCGGTCCCAGTCATTGCATAGACCAATAAAATGGGGTTTAGAAAAGGGGAGTTTGAATTCCTGCTCCGATGCTGTAGCTTAAGGGTTTGACTGATGCAGAGACGATATCTTTGTTGCGGAGAATGTAGACAAAATAGACCATTAAAACAAACTGGCTCCGCAGGTAGGACTCGAACCTACGACCAAGCGGTTAATCCCGACCTGTCGGGACTCTACCGCTGAGTATATAAGTCATCAGGGCCTTCTTGCTCTTGAGGCCTTTTAATCTCCTCTCCTGCATCATTGCCGCGGAGCGCGTAGCGAAGTCCTCACTATGGATGAGTTGCCACGGTCCCTTACCTTTGGTCGAAAAGACCTTGCCTTCGTTGTGGCGGCGTAGGCGAAGCTGTAGGTCAGAAGTCTGACCGATATAGAGACGATCATCTTTGCTGCGGAGAATGTAGACAAAATAGACCATTAAAAAATTTGGCTCCGCAGGTAGGACTCGAACCTACGACCAAGCGGTTAATCCCGACCTGTCGGGACTCTACCGCTGAGCATGTAATCCGTGAGTGCTTTCTTGCTCTTGAGGCGTTTTAATTTTCTTTCTTGGATCATTGCTGCTGAGCGTGTAGCGAAGCTTTCGCTATGGATGAGTTGCCAAGGTCCTCTACCTTTGGTCGAAAAGACCTTGTCTTCATTATGCCTGTTTAAACGAAGCTGCAGGTCAGAAGTCTGGCCGATATAGAGACGATCATCTTTTTTGCGGAGAATGTAGACAAAATAGACCATTAAAAAATTTGGCTCCGCAGGTAGGACTCGAACCTACGACCAAGCGGTTAACAGCCGCCCGCTCTACCGCTGAGCTACTGCGGAGCGCCGAATTACTTATTGAGTTATTAGACGAGGCCTATAAACTTTTCGCCAAACGGTTAATCCCGACCTGTCGGGACTCTACCGCTGAGCTACTGCGGAGCGCCAAGCTAAGTATAAAGTATAGCATGTGAGAAGTGACTTAATCAATATTGTTACTACGAGAGATTTGCCTCTTTATTGGGTGAAGGAAATAGCAGGCTTGGTAGCGATTGTGAAGTGGCTGCCGAGCCAGGATTCGAACCTGGGCCGAAGGATCCAAAGTCCTGTGTGCTACCACTACACCACTCGGCACCAGTGCCGAAGGCCGGGCTCGAACCGGCACGGGAGTTGCCCCCCAACAGTTTTTG
>Ga0187771_10004246_pt1 | contig 10085 bp, 9 predicted proteins | sample 0116_SJ02_MP15_1_FD_133139 | JGI IMG/M metagenome (GOLD analysis project Ga0187771, IMG submission 133139) | Tropical peat soil microbial communities from peatlands in Department of Meta, Colombia - 0116_SJ02_MP15_10_MG | ecosystem: Environmental > Terrestrial > Soil > Wetlands > Peat | place... | reverse complement strand
GTATTGGCGCATCGTGCATGATCTGGCCGTGAGCTAATGCCTATCACGCAGACCGTCAACGGCCTGATAGTCAACGAGACACTTGACACATCAGCCGATTACAATACGTGGTCTTTCAGTTGTAGTGATTACTACTACGGCGGCGGTCGGACTCTCGACACAACGAATCACGCGGCTGGATTTGCCGCATCCTTCTACGATCAGGCCTCGTTCGATTCTTGCTACTTCTCCAAGACCCTTAACCTTGGAACGGGAACAGGACGGTACGCGCAGCTACTCGTCACATCAGCTGGGAACTATCCGACGCCTGAACCTGGCGCACCATGCGTCCCGTTTCAGGTCGGCTCTTCGGCTATCATACCTTCGTTCACAACTCCAACTGACCCCTACGGACCGCAGGGACCGTTCACACTTATGGGTGGTACGATACCGGATGCATTAATCGGAAATCAGACTTGCTATTTGGGGATGATTAACGGTTCTAACAATGGTGGCGGCCAATGTTGGATGAACAATCTAACCGTCTGTTTGAATAAGTATCTCACTATCACGGGCGTCACCGTCGGCCAGAAGGTTTCAGTCTACAATTCCTCCGCAACACTTGTGAACTCAGGGACTGTGACGGCGGGTCAAACGCAGGTTGGCGTCGACGTCAGCACTGTGCAGCTCCCGCAGTCCCTGTATCTGGTAATCACTGCGTCTGATGGTAGCTCAATCGTTGAAACCACGCCGCTTCAGACGATGTGTGGCGGCGACGTTTGGGCTTGGACGTCGCCTTCGGCTGAACTTGGGCCGGTAGCGGGCCCGTCCCTGTCGGCGTTCTCATCGGACTTCATCATTTACGCCAAGAATGCTCCGGGCCCAGTGAAGGAAGCCCTCATCAGCCTAACCTTATCATATCCTTCGGGAGCTCCGGTTGTTGGCGGGATTCTTCAATTCTCAACTACTGTCGGCACGTTAAGCGCGACGTCGGTCAAAACCAATGCTCAAGGCTTCGCAGCCGTATCCTTCGAGTCGTCTCAGTCGGGACTCGCCGTTGTAATTGTGACGACTGAAGGTTTCATAGGTGTGGCTGCGGCCACAGCCTACATTCCAATTCACGTGTTCGCCGGCATGGAAACGCCGGATTCAACCCGGCCGTTCCAGGTTTTCATTGAGGGAGCCGAGTATGCGTTCACGGATGGAAGTTACACTCGCGCGGCGGATGGTGTCGTCGGCAGCTTCGAGGTTGACATTCCTGCTTACCTCTCAACCCTCGTTCCGCTAGGGCTGGTTAGCATTTACCGGTTCGGAGTGAAAGAGTTCGCCGGCGTACTCACCCGCATCGAACGGACGCTGAGCGACAATCCAACCGTGAAGTTGAAGGGTTCCGAAGCCGCATGGTTACTGAACGCCCGCACCATCCCTCTTCAAGCTTACACGGGCACGGCTGGGTCCATTCTAGAATCGCTTCTGGCCGACTATCCCTGTGGTATCATCCCCGGCCAGATCTCGCTTCCATCCACAACGATTAACGAGTTCTTCATTTCCGTCCAATTGCTCGCCGGCATCAACTCTCTCATGAAGACTGTGACCGGTGAAGCATACCTCGGTGGAACGGTCGCTTTAACCCAGGGCCAGTACCGTGTAAACCCTAACCTGACCTTGGATGCTTCGGCATCGTTGGGCAAGGTTACCTCAGCCGTGTTTGCTGAGGCGACGGTTAGTAGTGGCACTTACGTACTCGTTTCAGGCAGCAATGTAACGGAAGACATCTCCCTGATCGCGAACAGTGTTCATGCGAAGGGCAATGGCATAACCGCCGTGGCCCAGAATCCGGCCAGCATCCTCGAGTACGGCCTGATTGAGAGTACGGATCAGCAGCCGGCTATGATTGACCAAACCACTTTGGATATGATCGCTGAGTTCGATGCGGTGAAGGACGCGAACGCCGGCCTCATGGTTGACTTGATGGTGGTGGATGGATATCCGGCCGGCACATACGGCCTGTACGATTTTGTCGCTGTCAATTCACCCACCCTCGGCCTCTCAGGGCTCTACCAGGTTAAGCAGCTGACCCGAAGCACACTCACAAGCCCCTACGTCACCGAACTGCAACTTGGAGCGCGCATCCAGGAAGTATGGCAGCTAGATGAGCCGATCAAGAATGCGGCGAACCAACTGGTCGGGGTCCTGGTCGCGGCGGGTGGCACGCCAACATTTCCGCGGGCCCTAGCATTCGATGCCGCAGCTAAGGCCAGCGGTACCGGCAGCCAAACTTTCTCCGCCACCCTGTCACACTCGCAGAACGTTACCATCCTCATCTTCGTGAACAGCGGCACATTCGGGGTTACCGGCGTTACGGTGGGCAGCACAGATGCTACCCTCCTAACTGAGAACACTGGTGGCGAAGGTTTCCTCTTCGTGTACTACCTCACTCGAGCTGCCGCCGGATCGGAAACTGTGACAGTGACGTTAACCGGCGGCTCCTCGGATGAGGCTGGGTTCGTTGCAGTCAGCATAAAGAACAGCACAACAAACCTGATTGATGCAAACGGTGTTGTGGCCGGTGCCTCAACCACAACCCCTCCATCCACGGTTACGATTGGCAACGGGACGGTGGGACGGATGATCGCGGTTGGCTGTTCCACATTGATCGCCACCGGTCCGGCGGTTGCGTTAGACGGTCAACTCGTGTTAGCTGCGGCTTGGAGTGACAGTGGAATGGCCGTCGGCCTCTGCCTAGACAACACCGGGAACGGGTTGACGTTCAATAACAGTTGGAGCGGCGGAGGTTTCGCTGCATCCATCACCGTAGCCGTCAAACCATAGGGGATGAGGGTGATTTTGAGTTGGTGGTTTTCAACAGGTTAACGTTGCCGCACGTGACGAAGATTCAGCAGCAGAAGACGCGTACGCTCTATGATGTGGCGATTCCGAATCGGGCCTTTGGGTACCGGGCGGATCTCGGCGGGGTTGGGGATGCGTTCACTGTTGACGGGTGGCTTCAGTCTGCGGATTCAGTGTATAGGTCACAGATTTCAGCGTTAGCAGGGACCACGGGCATACTTGACTTGCAGGAGCCTTTCAGTCAAGCCTTCGACTGCGTACTCTACTGTCAACAGACAACCAGCGGCGGAGCGTATGTGGCGACTTTCACGAATGATACGGGCGCATCCTCACCGTTCACCGTCCTAGCCGCCAGTACGGATCTCATGTATTTCGGTTCAACGCAACGATGGAATCTAATGAAACTCGTTCTCAACACGTTCGGTAGCTATGGTACAATCTACTGGGAATATTCGCAGGGCGCCGGCTTCTGGAACATTCTCACAGGCTACGTGGATGGAACCAACGGCTTCACACAAAACGGCAACTTCACCTTTACGCCTCCGCCGGATTGGGCCATAGACACCGTGAATGGTTACGGGAACATGTTCTGGCTACGCGTGGGCGCCTTATCTGTGACGACAACGGCGAAGCTAAGCAGCCTCTCATTGAATCCTTGCTACCAATGCCTCCTCCAGAACCCACTATACACCCTGGACCCCAACGTGTGGGATTACACCGACTACGAGCTAACATTCGACCAAGTCGAAAACCCGATACTAGCATCGGCGTTAACGGCTAACGTAACTTTCGACCCGCTTGTCTTCAACTCGACAGCATTCAACACTACGTCGTAAGGGGGTGAATCGAAACATTGACAGGAGGAATCAGAGATTACCCGCCAATGTATACGTCGACCGACATCAACAACATAGTAACCTATCTCGGCGGCCCTGACTCTAACTCACAGATTAACACGGCCAGGATCCTACTGAACACTGGCTATCCGAATTTTGCGTTGAACGGTTGGGAGTCGCCGGGTGGCTTAGGGAAAATCTACGGTGCCATGGTGGACTCGATTGCAGGGAGCATTCTCACGGGGCCGGTGAACGGGTATACGGATGCGACGCCCGGCAATCCTACTCACACTAATTCCACGACCGGGGTTATGATGGGTTTAGCTGTGACGTACATTCCCACTCGTTCGGGTATCGTTATGGTGCAGGTTGAGGGGCAGATGCAGACTGACACGGCTAATGATGGTGCTCAAGCGTCGCTGTATTATGGAACTGCGCCGGCGCCAAGCAACGGTGCCGCGTTGACTGGAACGCAGAAGGGGAAGCCGGCCATCGTCGACAGCTTTCCGGCTTCCGCGAAGCGTTGGCAGTTCGGAATCACCACTGTAATATCCGGTTTGACTGTGGGTACGACGTATTGGTTCGATCTGGCGTTGATGGCGATCACCGGGGGTTACGCAAGCCTGACGGGATTAGAGTTCGTCGTCACCGAACAGTAAGCGTTGTCCGGCCGACTATTTTTCCAAGAATTTTCCTGGTCTGGCCATTGAATAGGATATGAACACTGTCACGCTCTGAGCTGTAGGTCATAGAAGCGTAGTCTACGCTCGCTAGCTTTCACAACTGCTCCTCAACACTGCGTCGCGTTTCCGTCAAAATGCGGGCGAACGATTCCTCTGGGCGTGGGTGGAACAGTTCGGTAAGTCGTGTGTTCTAGCGGGACATAAACGGCTATTTCATCGCGTGGTCGCAAGTTTAGGTGAAGTCTGCGTTCCATGTTCCGGAGATGGGTTCTGGTTGTCCGACGGGGATCTGTGAGAAGTCTGAGCTTGTGAAAGTGATTGTTCCTTCAAACCCGCCCGAACCCAGCGTTGAGTTTGAGGTTAGGTTTCCGCTCCATTGGCCTTGTCCTTGGAAGGTGGCGGTGCCGCACCAGAAGAGGAAGCAGGGGTTGGCTGAGCCGGCGACGTTTTGGATTGTGCCGGAGACGGTCGTTCCGTTCCGTACTCCGACCCAGACGCCGTTTGCGGTGATTGGGATTGGGCCTAGGGAGGTGGAGATGGTTCCGTCGAGGACCATGTTCATTGAGACTGATCCGTCCGGCTTCATCAGAACGTTCTGCAAGTTACCGTTAACCGCGTACCCGCTGACGATGATAGTAAACGAACCCGTGCCCGAATCAGCCATGGCTGCGGCGTAGGGGTAGCCGGCTAATACGAGGAGGAGCAGGAGCGCTGAGAAACCGGTTAGAGGCTTCACATTGGCCAACGTTCAATTACACCTTATAGGGGGGCGGCTCTGGGTAAGCTGCACTTATACTTACCGTTCGAATGTGCCACATAAATACACTAATGTGCGGGCCGCTGACCTGATACTTGACACGTTTACTGAAAGCATCTCTTAGAAGGGCTTGGAGGGACGGTTTTCACGGGTTGTTTGCTTCCGCTTGAAATTCTTCAAGCGCAGCCTGGGCCGGGAGGGGTTTGTTGTTTAGCTCTTGCAGGGCCTTCGAAACGTTGAGGGAGGAGTCTCGGGGGCGTTGCGCGACCCAGTTTAAGGATTCGGATGTCGCTGCCACTACTAGGTGTTCGTCGAAGTGGAATTTCCGGGCCAGGATGAGGGCGAATTCGTGTCTGCTGAGGCGGGAGCTGCCGGCTAGGTGTATTGTGCGGGTGGTTCTTCGCTCGGCCACTTCAATTAGCATGCGGGCTAGGTTGGTGTTTAGGGTGGGGGAAACATACTGATCCGTCACAGCCTTTACCTCTTCAGATTTCGTCCACTTGTCGAGCATCCATGTGGCGAAGTTAGGCCTGTAGCGCCTTCCCCACCCGTACAATGCGCTTGTCCTGGCGATGCAGTAGTCTCGGCTGTTTGCGGCCACCTGCTGTTCACCTTCAAGTTTTGATTTGCCGTAACGATTTATCGGGTTGGGTGTGTCGTCTTCGTTGTAGTCGCCGCGGCTTCCATCGAAGACATAGTCGGTGGACACGTGTACCATTAGGGTTCCGGCCTGGGAGCATCTCCTCGCTAGTATGCCTGGCATCCGGCCGTTGATCGTCAACGCGTTTTCGAAATCGCTCTCGCAAAGGTCGACGTTGGTGAGTGAGGCTGTGTTGATTACGGCGTCCGGCTCTGTTTCCGCAATTAGTGATTGTACTGCTGTTTCGTCAACGAGGTTAACTTTTCTCATATGTGTCCCTGCGGTGGCGTGCGTGTTGTAGGTGCCGAAGATCTGGTGGCCTTTGGATTGGGCGAGGGTTGTGATTTTTTGTCCGAGGAGTCCGCTTGCGCCGGTTACGAGAATTCTCAATTCACCAATTCTCTTTCCATGGTGATTCGCTTAGGAGCTTCTCGTTCGCTATGGGTTTCCACCAGTTCTCATTGTTCGTGTACCATTGGACGGTGGCTTTGAGGCCGTCGAGGAAGGAGGTCTTTGGCTTCCAGGCCAGAGTTTGCTCTATCTTGGAGGCGTTTAGGTTGTAGCGAAAGTCGTGGCCCGGCCGGTCTTCGACGTGCTCTAGAAGGGATTTCGGTTTCCCGAGCAGTTCCAGCACATTAACGACGACCTCCAAGTTGCTGATCTGGTTTCCTCCGGCGATGTTGTAGGTTTCTCCTGCGCGTCCGTTCCTAAGAACGAGGTCGAGCGCCTCGCAATTATCTGCGACGTGGAGCCAATCTCTTATCTGTTCCCCGCTTCCGTAAAGGGGGATGGGGAGGTTCTTGAGGGCTCTTATGATTGCTTTCGGTATGAATTTCTCTGGGAATTGGAATGGGCCGTAGTTGTTGGTTGATCTGGTTATCGTTGTGCGGAGGCCGTAGGTTCTGAAGTAGCTTTCTACGAGGAGGTCTGCCGCTGCTTTCGTTGCTGAATAGGGGGAGGAGGGGTTCAGGGGACTCTTCTCAGAGAAGGGTTGGCCGGTGCTTGATCCGTAGACCTCGTCGGTGGATACTTGAAGGTAGTTCATGTCTTTGATTCTGCAGAGTTCCAAGAGGTTGGAGACTCCAACAATGTTGCTATCGACGAAAGATTTCGGGTTTGAGATGCTGCGGTCAACGTGGCTTTGCGCGGCTAGGTTCACGACGGCGTCGACGTCCCCACACTCGGAAGCGCTGAGGTTGCACACGTCTCTCCTTACAAAACGGTAGTGGGGGGATCCGTCCAAGTCCTGAACGTTCATGACGTTTGATCCATATGAGAGGTTGTCCACGTTGACGACCTTGAGGTCATCGTGCTTGGATAGTAGCATGTGGATGAGGTTTGAGCCTATGAAACCCATACCGCCGGTCACGATCACGATCAAATGCTCGCAGCGCTCCTACGAGTAGTAGTCTCGCAGTCTACTGGGTCTTGAATACAAAGTCGTTGTCCACATCTCTGAGTAAAGGTGCCTCGGCGTCTTTCTTCGAGAGGGTTGGGTTCGTCACAGGCCATCTGATGCCTATGGCAGGGTCATTCCAGCGTATGCTACGGTCATGGGTAGGGCTGTACTCGCATGTTACCTTGTACGCGACCTCCGCGATTTCGCTCATAGTCAGTACGCCGTGCGCGAAGCCGGGCGGAATCCACAGCATGGAATGGTTTGCGGCGGATAGGGTTGTGGAGGCCCATTTGGCGTATGTTTCGGAACCTTTCCGTATGTCAACTGCGACGTCAAATATCTCCCCCAGGATGCACTGGATTAGTTTTCCTTGAGCCGCGGGTTGCTTCTGGAAGTGAAGCCCTCTGAGGATTCCTTTTGACGTGGAGTGTGAATAGTTGTCTTGCACGAAATCAAGGGTGATTCCGTGTGTTTGAAAGTCGCTTTTCTTGAACGTCTCAGCAAACCACCCACGACCGTCTGGATATATTCGGGGTTCAACGATCATGACTTCGGGCAGAGTTTCGAAACGTTTGAACGTGAAAGGCATTGTCGCTACCGAACCTACGGGGTTGCGTTGTGCGGTTCAGAGGCTATGTTCTCGAGATATGCGCGGTAGTCGCCGTTGTACTTTTCTGCGAGTCTCCTTACCTGAGCGGTGTCGATGTAACCCATTCGGTATGCGACTTCTTCTAGGCATGCTACTTTCAACCCCTGTCTGTGCTGAATGGCGGCGAAGTATTGAGCTGTTTCCAGTATGGCGTCGTGTGTGCCTGTGTCCAGCCACGCCACCCCGCGGTTGAACTTGACGATTTTCAGCCGGCCGCGACGGAGGTATTCGGAGTTCACATCCGTAATCTCCAGTTCCTCTCGCTTCGACGGCTTGAGGTTGGCCGCAATATCGAGGACCGCGTTGTCATAGAGGTAAAAGCCTGTTACCGCATAGTTGGATTTGGGATGCGGGGGTTTCTCTTCGATGCCTACAATGTGCCCCTGACTGTCGAACTCTGCGACTCCGTACCGTTCTGGGTCCTTGACGGCGTAACCAAAGATGGTCGCCCCATTGTTCTCTGCGACTGCTTCTTGGAACAAGCCTGATAGTCCTTGGCCGTAGAAGATGTTGTCGCCCAAGATTAGTGCCACTGAATCGTCCTTGACGAAATCTCGGCCAACAATGAACGCCTGCGCTATTCCACCCGGGTTGGGTTGTGCAGCGTAGGCGATTGACAGCCCGAGTTCTGATCCGTCACTAAGTAGGTCGCGGTACATGGGCACGTCCCGTGGGGTGCTGATTAGGAGTATGTTTCTGATGCCTGCGATCATCAAGGTGCTCAGAGGATAGTGGACCATAGGCTGATCGTAGACTGGGAGCACATGCTTACTGAGCACGCGTGTGACAGGGTACAACCTTGTTCCCAGACCGCCGGCCAAAAGAATTCCCTTCACATCTGCATCCCTCCGCCAATTATCATTGGGTCACCGAGATCTACTTACTAAGCTTCCCTTTCTCCTGAAATATTACATCTTACAACAGGTGGAATTCTGGGTTCCGGGATGTCAATGCGGCACGGAGAAGTGACGGGGGGCGCTGGGAAGGGAAGGTTAGCGGCCCGACTCTACGCTCGCTGCATACTCTTTGATTTGGATGGAACGTTGTACGACTCTCCTGAATACAGCAAACGTCTAGACGAGGAGATAGCCAGAGTGGTTTCGGAGGAGCTATCCCTGGATGAGAGTGAAGTGAAGCTGCTTCTCGAACGAAAGAAGAAGGAGATAGGGACTCTGACGCGTACTATCGAAAGCTTAGGCATGGATCGTAATCTCTTTTATGAGAAGCTTTCGCGCAGAATTGAACCTCGACGCTACATATCTCGGAATCCTAAGATCCGTCTAACTATTGAGAAGCTCAAACGTATGGGTTTCAGCGTGGGGTTAGTTTCGAACAGTGGGCGCGAACTGGTCCGCAAGATACTGGACGCAATTGACGTGGACCCCGCGCTCTTCGACACGATAGTCACAAGCACGGAAGCTCAACCAAAACCTTCCCCTGAGCCTTTTCTGTTGGCGATCGAGGCGCTAGGGTGCGATACGGATGGTGCGGTGTACGTGGGTGACCGCGAGGAAGCGGAACTTCGACCCGCTCGGGAACTCGGGCTCAAGACTATACTAGTCAGCGTTGAGAAACAGCAGAGTCGCTGGGCTGATGTCGTAGTGGGGAGTATCTGTCAACTGCCAGAAGTCCTTTACAGATCCAACGGCGGAACAAGTGCTGGGCAGTTAGCAAGATAAAGGGCGTTTGCGTGAATACTTCGTGGCGGAGTCGGCGGACTTTGTTGGAAGAAAGACCCGCGGGTGCGAGGCTGGATATCGCGCTCATGAGCAAAGGCGCCTATCCGGAGCCCACCGATAGAATCGAACTCGTCCAGACTCACATCTCCTTAGTTTTCCTCACAGACAATTATGTGTACAAGGTGAAGAAAGCCGTGAACTTCGGATTCCTTGACTTCTCCACGGTGGAGAAGAGGAAGTACTACTGCGAGAGGGAGGTGGAGCTAAACAGACGGCTCGCGCCAGACATCTACTTAGCGGTTCTACCTGTCACTGTGGACAACGGTACTGTGGCAATAGGTGGGAAGGGCCGGATAATAGAATATGCCGTGAAGATGAGAAAGCTGCCGATGGAATATCTCATGGTGAGATTGCTGAGGGAGAATCGGCTGAGCGGCGAAATGGTTGAGCGTGTAGCGAGAAGAATCGCGCTGTTCCATGCTAAGGCCGGAGGTTCAAGTCAGATCGATAAGTTCGGGAGTACGGAGACGATACGGAATAATACGGATGAGAACTTCGCGCAGACTCAGAAATACGTGGGAAAGTCCATAACGAAGTCTCAGTACGATGCGAT
>Ga0187771_10004244_pt1 | contig 10087 bp, 11 predicted proteins | sample 0116_SJ02_MP15_1_FD_133139 | JGI IMG/M metagenome (GOLD analysis project Ga0187771, IMG submission 133139) | Tropical peat soil microbial communities from peatlands in Department of Meta, Colombia - 0116_SJ02_MP15_10_MG | ecosystem: Environmental > Terrestrial > Soil > Wetlands > Peat | place... | reverse complement strand
GGGCGAAGAGCCTGAACTCGTGCCCTCCGGAACCGTTTTCACGATGGGCTGCACGATGCGCTGCAAGCACTGTCAAAACTGGACGATCTCTCAATGGGAGGAAAGAGGCGAAGTCTATGAGCTAGACGCATTAGCCGAAGAGGTGGAGCAACTGCGCCTAAACGGTTGCAGGAATATCAATCTGGTAGGCGGAGAACCAACGCCTTGGCTTCCTCAATGGCTCAGCACGTTCAAGAGTGTTAACATCAACGTTCCGATTGTCTGGAACTCAAACACTTACTACAGCCCAGAGACGGCTAAGCTATTAGCAGGCTTTGCGGATGTTTACCTGTTAGATTTCAAATACGGTCCTGGAGATTGCGCAGAAAAGATATCTGACGCTCAGAGCTACTGGAAGGTGTGTATTTACAATCACGTAGAGAGTGACAGAGTCGGAGAACTCATAGTGCGCATACTTGTCCTTCCAAATCATGTGGAGTGCTGTGTAAAACCGATCATCAATTGGATAGCGAAGAACTTAGGCCCTGACACGAGGGTCAACGTCATGTTCCAGTACAGACCGGAATGGCGTGCGCGCGAGGTTCCAGACTTAAGTAGGAGACTAACAAGCGCTGAAATGGACAGGGCTATTCAACTGGCCAGAGAAGCAAACTTGACAAATTTTATAACGTGAAGTTACTTTTTCGAGAGCGAAACGTATTTCTCAAGCTGCCTTCACTTTTAGACGCAGAAACGAGTGAATGAGAATGCCATATTGTCCAGAATGTGGCGGCGAAATGCAGTACATGATAGCCACAAAGCATTATGTGTGCAAAAGCTGTGGGCTCTCTGTGACGCAGCAGGAACTGATGGAACTGAGAGAAAAACTCAGGCCCAGCGTTGAGTCTGAGGAAGAAGAACGGGAGAAGCAGAAGAAAGAATACCTGAAATGGTATTTGAGCAAGAAGAAATAAGATTGACCCTCAGCTTTTCGTGGCGAAAGTCAGCAAACAGCATAAAAGAATGAACGCCTTTTCAATGATTGCTCGAGCGATGAAGAGGTGTGAAATGAGCGTTAAGATGGAAATAATATGCGTGGGCAACGAACTGTTGATCGGGAAGACATTGAACACGAACGCTCAATGGCTAGCCAAGCGTGCCACTGCTCTGGGAGCAATTGTGCACAGAATAACGGTCGTAAGCGACGACGTTGATGAAATCGCCAGCGCAATCCGAGAATCGCTTAGACGCAAGCCGCGTTTCATAATAACAACCGGTGGACTGGGCCCGACTTTTGACGACAAGACGCTCAAAGGAATTGCCAAAGGCTTAAAGCGGAAGCTTGAAGTCAACGATGAAGCCCTGAAAATGGTCAGAGGGAAATATGAAGCCCTTCTGGAGGAAGGAAGAATCGAGAAGATTGAGCTGACCCCGCCAAGAGTTAAGATGGCAACGTTTCCAGAGAGTACAAAACCGCTGCACAATTCTGTTGGCACCGCCCCAGGGGTGATGGCCAGTTTTGGGGGGGCGTTCTTGATCGCCTTGCCCGGCGTTCCCCCAGAAATGGAGGCCATCTTTGAAGAGTCTGTAGTGCCCATGCTCAAGAGAGACGCAGGGAAATCTGCCTTTTTTGAGGCAAGCGTTTATGCCAATGGCGTGATGGAATCGAGCTTGGCGCCGCTGATTGACAAGGTTATGCACGATAATCCTGATGTTTACATAAAATCGCATGTTTATACAAAGTCGCATCCACAGGTTGAGGGAAAAAGATCCCATATAGAGCTTCACTTCTCCACGATGGCAGAAGACTCCAAGATCGCTAGGATCCGGTTGGACAAGGCGATGACTCAATTGTCAGAACTGTTGCTGGAGAACGGCGGCAGAGCAAGCAAGGCGACATAGCGGGCGGGTGAATGGTCGCAGATTATCACGTTCACACGAAGGCTTCGTCGGACGCTGAAGGAAGCATGGAAGAATACGTGAGAAAAGCTGAAAAGAAGAAGATTGAAGAAATGGGTTTCTCAGATCACATTTTTCTGCGGCATCTCGATGATTATTCAGATTTCCTCGTCACTACAATGCCTGCTTACGTCAGAGACTTCTTGGCTTTCAAGAGGAAAGTAAAAATGCCTGTCAAGCTAGGCGTCGAAGTGGACTTCTTTCCCGACATAATTGAGAAAACGGGCGCCTTCATTCGTAAGTATCCTTTTGACTACGTGATGGGGTCTGTTCATGTGATGGGTGAATGGATAGTCGACGATCCTTCAACATCGGATGAGTACTCAAGGAGAGATCCTTTCCAGACCTACGAGGAGTATTTCAGATTGGTCAAACAAATGTGCGAATGCAGGCTGTTCGATGTCATAGGCCATCCTGACCTGATCAAGATCTTTGGCACTAGGCCAGAGGAAGACCTGACCCAGCTATACGAGGATACGGCAGAAACGATTGCAAGGTCCAAGATGTGTGCAGAGATTAATGCAAAGGGGTTGGATAGACCTTGTCGAGAGATCTATCCGGCTGAACAATTCTTGAAAATACTCTATGATCACGATGTTCCCATAGTTTTTGGTTCAGACGCCCATGAGCCGGACGATTTGGGCAGGAATCTTGAACAGGCGGTGAGACTTGCTAAGAAAGTTGGCTATGTCGAGGCGTGCAGATTCAGTTGCAGAGAGAAAGGGTTCGTGAAGATCTGATCCGCAGGACGGTAGGCTATAGTAGAGCAGGAAGTCTTTGCGAGGAGATGTGGTCTCTGGACGAAAAAGGCTTATACTTGAAGATGCTGGTTTGGCAGCTTAAGCGCATCATTAAAATGTGGACGGAGACCAGCGGAAAATGTCTATAGTTTTCATAATTGGAACTGCGGGGTCTGGAAAGTCTAGACTCATAGCCGCGTTTGGCGATTGGCTGAAGATGTCTAAACAGGACGTTGGAATCGTGAACTTGGACCCTGGAGTGTCTGTTCTTCCCTATTCACCGGAAATCGATGTTCGCGACTATGTTGATGTTGGAAAATTGATGGAGGAGTATCAGCTGGGTCCAAACGGGGCTCTGATAATGGCTGCTGACTTAGTTGCAGACCGGGTTGAAGAGATTTCGAAGGAGATTGAAGAGTTGCAGTCCGACATTGTTCTGGTCGACACTTCGGGGCAGTTGGAGTTGTTCGCTTTTCGAGCGAGTGGACCCTACATCGCTAACGAACTCACAAAGGGGCCGAGAGCAATAGTCTATCTGTTCGATTCGGTTTTCTCGGTTAACCCGCTTAACTATGTTTCAAACCTCTTTCTTTCGTCTGCAGTCTACAACAGGTTTATGCTGCCTCAATTGTATCTGCTTTCGAAATGCGACTTGCTTCCGCAAGAGGAGGTTAACAGGATCGTCGAGTGGTCGACCAGCCAAGATGCTCTAGCCAGCTCGATCGAAGAGAAACTTGAAGGAACAAGACGTTTACTGAGCAGAAGTGTGATGCAGGCGATTTATAAGCTCGGACTGAGGTTTCCGTTGATTCCTGTTTCAGCCAGCACGAACGACGGAATCATAAACTTCAACACAGCATTAGAACGCATCCTCGCCGAAGGAGACAAGTACACCTTTTAGTTGCCCGAGATGGAGATATAATTTCAGTCTTCGTAATGGAGCGTACGCGGAAAAGCTCAGAAGAGAGCTTATACAATTTGCATATACATTCGAAAATACACTTGGCGAAGATCGTTGAAAAGCGCGCGGTAAAATGGATGAAAGCAAGTGTGAATTCTTATCGGATGATTTTAGGAGCGTAATATTCTCTTACGATACCCGCTGTTAGAGCAATTAGGCCTACTGCCAACAAATAGACCATTGGATAAATGAATATTGAGAGCATGGTTTGGTACGTTGTTCCTGAAGGCAGCTGTGGAGAGAAGAAAACGGCAAGCCACATTATGACGAAAGTAACGAGGCATCCGATTCCTAAACCCACGAAGAGCCCGCTCACAAAAACGTTCTTCTCGCCTTTGTCGCTTCGTTCATAGTTCAGCTGGTCGGTTTCGCAAGGTGGATCTTTTTCCTCTTTTATCATTGCCATGGTCTCATCTTCAGGCTTCGGTTCGGCTTGTTCTTCTTCCCATTCTCGTCCTGAGTCTTCCACCCATGGCTCCTCATCATTCTTCGATTTTTGTTGAGGAGCTCGTTCCTTAGCCTCCATAGTGTTCGCCTGGGTTCTTGTTTTGGCCTGTGCACTAATAAGACTATTCGATTCGAGATTTTGATGCAGAATAAGAATTCAGAATACGCAAGAGTAAGGGGCTATTTCGAGATGAGTTTGGGCGTAAGCTGTTCTATAGCGGTTTTCAGTTTGTTCCATTCGTCCAGGTTTCTGACGTTAAACTTGTGCTTTCTCTTCCATGTGTCCGCTTTTTTTTGCCACAGGTACAAGCCGATTGACCGTTTTCCATACGATTCAAAGATGACGGCTGCCTCCCACCATTTTTGGCTCTTGAAAAGAGTGACGTAGTCGACCACTTTATAGAAGTCGGATATTGGTAATTTTTCTTCCGCGCCTTCAGTCATGAAATTTCGACCCGCCTAGGATAAGATTTTGTTTTTGCATTTAAATGTTTCAACCGTGAGCATCAGCTTTTTGAACGCACGGATGTGTGGGCTCGTAATCCGATGGATTTCGCGTCAGTCGAGTCGAAGGTGATGAGTACGGCTTTGTTATCGCGCGGGTAAGGAAGCAGGAAGGCTAAGTAGTTACGTAAAGTCAGCGTTGATGTTCTTTTTTGCCATCACATATAAGGAAATTGGCAAAAGTGTGACTCCCAAGAGTACGAAATAGTTCACGTAGCTGGCTTGTGGAATTAAAAGGTACGTGGAGCTAAGTTCTTCTGAGATGTTGTTTGAGAAATTCAGTTTCAAACTTCGTTTGAACTTGTGACATTATAATGTTAGCAAGGCAGTATGTTTCCTTCGGCTAATTCCATGCAGAATTTCTGTATGGTCTCAAGTTCATCGTCTAGAACTTCGTTTATCTTGTGTTTGACCTTGTCTACGTGGTCGTTTCCTTTCATTATGAATTGTGCAGCTGCGATTGCTGGGTGATCCAGGGGGCCTCCTATCTTGCTTAGTAGCCATATGTAGACTTCCTCCAGTTCTTCAACCTCTTTGTACACGTGCTCGGCTGTTCTGAAAGTTAGGAAGTTGTAGATTTTTCCCACATGGCTCACCGGGTTTTTTCCTGCTGCGGCTTCTGAGCAGAAGGGTCTGTTGAGCGATATCAGACCGTTGACACGGTTTCCTCTGCCCACCTGTCCTGAGTCGCCGCTGTCTGCGCTTGTGCCTAACACCGTGAGGTACAAGCCTCCTACGCCTCTTCCTTTCACGTCCAGAGTGTTCAGCTGCACGTTTACCGAGTCGAAATCCGTGCTATTTGCAGCATGCCTGTGGATTTCGTTAGCTATTCTTTCCTTCTTTTCGAAGTAGTCTTCTTCGCTGCTTATGTAGCGGTCGACGAACGCCATTGCAACCGTGAGATTGAGGTCGTTGCGGTTTCTGAAGGCCATAACTTTCACGTCTTCGCCCGACTCGGGAAAGCGCTTCTTAAATGGTTCTGAATTCACGTATCTTTCAGTTTCTAGGACTATCTTCTCTGTTCTTGTCATAGGTGCGTAGCCCACTGCAGCTGACGTGTCGTTGGCGCCCAGCACTTTGCCTTTTCGTTTGAAAATGTCAGTTAGTCCGACTGAGCCGGGTTTTATTTCTGCCTGATATTTCACGTGCTCTTCAGGGTCGACGAAGCGCATGTTCTTCCTGAACCAATCCTTAGCAGCTTTTACAGCTATTTCGCCAACGTCTATCGTTTGGCTATCGAATTTGGACGTTGCTCTGTCGCCCAACACGAAGAGTATCGGCTGCTTGATGATGCCGCCGTTGAACCTAGGCTCGGTTTCTCCGGCGACGAGCAATGATTTGTCAACATTATGGTGAAGTATAGCACCCGCTTTTTCCATGTACACTTTGCTGAGGCTGACCGATATGCGGTCGGCCACTGCGTCGCAGATGTAGTCGGGGTGCCCGACGCCTTTCCTTTCAACTATCTCTAGGCGTTGCTTCTCAAGCGGTGTCTGCTTCAAGTCTTCAACGATTATGTTTCGCACCTTAGATCTCCTTTCCGAAGTTTACAGTGTATGGTTGCGATATTATACATTACTGAACGTTTCACAAAAGAAAATAACTGATGATTATTTCGTGTTAGTAAAGAGCGCGTGCCATGCGAATAATTACACGGTCAGACCTGTCGAAGATGGTTGATCGGCAAGTTAGGTCAGTCTAGAATCCAGCTTTTACCACGTCGTGTGGTTTCATAAACTCTCTCAGAACTATAGTTGCATAAGAACCACGGTAAAGTGAGAAGTCCACTTTTATCGTGCGGTTTTGATCGTCGGTCGAGTCGTCGGATACATCGTTCAACGTGAAATCTAGCACCGGAGCCGTGATGGCTCGCAGCTCTCCTCTCGAACTCATCTCCTGCATGGCTGAAACCTTGAAGTCATGTGGAGAAACGCCTTCTTCTTCGAGTATTCTGCTCTCGATTTCCCCCTGAACCCCCCGCGATGTGCGTTGTCTGAATCCGATGAGTGGAATGGCCAGTCGCACTTTTCCATTTCGAACTGCACGGTTTATTTCTGCAAGAGTCTCGGATCTTGTTGTTGTATACATTTTCGGCAATGGCACTCCAGACTTTTCAACATTTGTGACATAGTCCCCAACTTCGGCTGCGTTAAGTGGAAGGCGATCCTTGATTCTGGTGCTCAGGAACCTGTTGAAAAGGTAAGACTGGTACGCCTGAATGAAGAGTTCCAGAAGTTTGGTGGGCAGTCTTTTAAATGCGCCAGCAAAATCGCTGGGATTTTCAGTCAAGCTTCTTAGCATCATACGTTCGAACCGTAACTGTTTTGGGTAATTTTTGAATGCTTGTTTGAAGTCTTGCGTTGCTTGTAACTCTTGACGTGCTTGTCTTGACTCGGGATGTTCATAAGGGCTCGATTTCGCCAAGAACAACATTGCTGCCCTCTTGAGGTTTCCCTTGACGAAGCCTTCTCCGACCAAATGAGTTATAGAGCGGGTTGTTCCGAAGCGCTGATGCCCAAAGAAGTTCGGTATTCCTCCGAACCCGTGAAGCTCTTCCTTGATCTTCGCAGTTCTTCTCTCGATAACAGTTTTGGGATGCTTTACATTTTTGATCTTTACTTGAAAGCTGTTTCCGAGGAGATAGTAAGAGGAAAGTTCAGTTCGCAGATAGCCTATCGGGCGTACTTCTATGTCTTTAAGGCGGAGCCTCTTGACATCCTCAATCGCGACGTCTTCGATCGTAATATGTTGAGCAGTCAAGGCTTTCGCATCTTTTATGCCAGCAATTTGAATCTGCGTTGTGTTTATGCCTAATTGTCGGGTGACATTTCGGATGGCCATGAGCGTGTCCCAGTTTCGCTTAAACAAGACGCATAGTAAGTAACGATTCTTGACAGAAGAGGACCCGAGTACTCTTTGCTCAGTGTTTGTCTCTGTTCTATTTACTTTTGCCTTGGTTCCATCAACTAGGACTTCCTCCACCACAAAGTCTTCGGAGCTCTGTCTGATTGTTCCGCCGATTCCTAGACAAGACGTTGCATAAACTTCTATTCCAATCGATCTCTCCAAACTAGGAACATGCAATGTCTCCGCCTGCTCAAAGAAGCCGGAGCGTGCCCGTTATTCTATCTATCCTTTCCACAGGTGCAGGACCAATTCCTAAACATGTAACGGTTCCAGGCGGAATTTCTGTGAGGCCCCTGTCAACTATCAACGCGCATGGCAAATCAGACTGTTTGGCCTGTATTTCCAGTTCGGCCATTGCTTTCTCATTCTTTACCTTAACGGCGATCTTGCATTGTCCCTCTTCAAGCCAGTCTTCAAACCATTCCTTGCGATGTTTTCGTGCCTGTTCCGCTGCCGAAACCGCGGCATGTCCGGCCTGAGCCGCCGTCTTGCCCTTACTTAGTCTCAGGTCAGACCGGAAGACAATGACCTGTTTGTAGCGAAATTCAGACATGCTTCCCTTTACCTTTCCTATAAGTCTGCACTTCAAAGATTTTAAAGGTTCGTAAAGAAGCCCGTCAAGAAGAAATAGCTGAGAGCGGCCAGTGCGCGAGGGTTGCGCAAGAGGCGGAGGAGCGTTCTTCCTTGAAAGTCTATGTCCTCCACTTTCTGAAGAGTTTTGTTCAAAGCGAGTTTTGTGCACGATCCGATTAGCGCTTCGAGTCTTCTGTCAGATAGAGCGTCAAGCGTTTTCCTCATTCTAACCATCATGTTCGCGTCAAACCCTAGGACTTCGTCGCATCGGCGTCCGTAAGCGCTTAGACATTTTGAGGAAAAATCGTCTTGGCGAATAGCCTTGTGTGCAACTTCCGCAGCGACTGTTGCACAGGTCATTCCGAAGATGACTCCTCCCCCTGTGGTGGATTTCACCTGTGAAGCTGCGTCTCCTACTGTTAAGAACCCGTGTGAATAGGCTTTCGGTATCGGCCCTCCTAGCGTTATCGGATGGACCGTGATTTTATCGATTTTTGCTTTTGCTAGTTGCCTTGAGGCCACGGGATGCTTGGCCACCAGCTTTTGTAGAAGCTCTTTTGGGTTTCTGGTCTTTGCTGCAAGTCCAACTTTTGCCTTTCCATCTTTCTTAGGTATCAGCCACGCGTAGAGGCCGGGAGCATAATCTGCTCCCAGGAAAACCTCAACCGTGTCGAACTGTGTGTCCCTGACGTTTTCAGCTTCCGCCTCGACGCCGTTGACTAACATCTCTTTGCTGGGGCCTTGCAGACCCGTTTGCCTGAGTATTCTTGAGGATATTCCTTCAGCGTCTATGACTATCTTGGCTGGTCTGTTCTCGATTTTGCCTTGCTGTCTTATCGTGACTCCCTTCACGACGTTATCCCTAAGCATCAGACTTTCAACTCTTGAGTCTAAGCAGTACTCTGCTCCAGCGTCCTGTGCTCTTTCTGCAAGGTATTTGTCAAATAGGGCACGGTCAACCGCACAAGTCACGGGCGAAGCAAGGCGGACCGAGAATCTTTTGCCCGCCGGAGAATAGAAGGCAGCACCTCGAAAAGTGTTCTCGACGATTTCGACGGGAAGAGGGTGAATTCCCAGGCGTTTAAGACCTCGTATGTTTAGGTGACCTGCGCAGTGGGATGGAAGTCCTATTTTGCTGTGCTCTTCGTAAACCCTGACGTTGGCGCCTAGTCTTGCAAGCTTCGAAGCTGCGAAGGAGCCAGACGGGCCGCCTCCGACCACTATTACGTCTGCAGGTTCTTTCATTAAGATACAGCCAGATATTTGCGCGGGGACTCGCAGTTTAGGCTGTCAGTTCAACTCGTCTCTTCCCGCGAGCCATAGAAGTTATACGGATCTTTCCGCTGATTTCTAATCGCATCAATATTTCATTGAAGTCTTTATAGCCTAAATCTTTAAACGCGTCAACGAGCGCGTCAAAGAGTTCTTCGTCGGTTAGGGCTCCTTTCTTATCCAATAGGTCCAGTAGCACGAAATAGGCGGGATGAGTCTTCCACGTCTTGGTCTGGATCGGCATTCGCGCACCCGCCTAGGCAACTGGTGTCGCAGGTTTTTGCACTTGCCTGGCTTGCTGCATGAAGCTTTTGTACCATTTCTCCATGTCAGGTGTTGTTGAAGGTCCTATGCGTTTACTTGCCTCTTCGAAGTCTCTGAGCGTGACTTCTTTCGCATTCACGTCTCTTCTTAGAGCAACCATCGCTGCCTCACGGCAGAGGGCCTCTATGTCAGCGCCTGAATAGTTCTTTGCGTTGGATGCTAGGATCTTCGTGTCCACGTCTCTTGCCAACGGCATGTTCTTCGTGTAGATCTTGAAAATCTGGATCTTGCTCTCTTCATCAGGTTCAGGTACGTATATGAGCCGGTCAAATCTTCCGGGGCGGAGCACCGCTGGGTCTACCATGTCGGGCCTGTTCGTTGCAGCGATGACTACTATATCTTCCAGAGTGACTATACCGTCCATTTCGGTTAGGAGTTGGCTTATGACCCTTTCGCTGACACCGCTGTCGCTGAAACCCAG
>Ga0187771_10004243_pt1 | contig 10088 bp, 8 predicted proteins | sample 0116_SJ02_MP15_1_FD_133139 | JGI IMG/M metagenome (GOLD analysis project Ga0187771, IMG submission 133139) | Tropical peat soil microbial communities from peatlands in Department of Meta, Colombia - 0116_SJ02_MP15_10_MG | ecosystem: Environmental > Terrestrial > Soil > Wetlands > Peat | place... | reverse complement strand
TTGACCGTATCAAAGACAACCTGATAGGGTGTATTCGTCGCAACGGCCCTGAGTTGAGCAAGTCGCAACATGGAGGTTACGTCCCGCGTGGCATTCTTGAGTCGATAATACGGCAGCCAGCTGCCAATACCCGGAGCAAGAAGTACTGCTCCGATAGCAATGATGACCATGACAGTGACTAATTCGATTAATGTAATACCTTTTTGGTTCATAAAACAAAAACCGGACTACCGATTTTCCTTAGGCCACGGCATTCCGGTTCGTTGGCTCAATCTCGGCAACCCGGCTATCCCGGTCTGGGATCCGTGGCTTTCCCCGCTTACGCCATCTCTGGATCAGCGGGCCGCCCACCATCTACGGTGAGCAGGCGTCCCACGATTACTCGTGGTTTGGCTTTTTCGAGCTCGTTTATCTTTTAGCCCCCAAGCTGCATATGCCATGCCAATGAATTATCTTTTTATAACTCTATGAAACTAAATAGTATTTTAATCTTCTCCTCCCTTTAAGGAATTCCCTCCTCCGAAAATTGTCTCCGGGGGGTATGAAATATTTTCTTTAAAAGACTTCCCTCCATTTCTTAAGTTTCATTTGCCCGCTCCACGGTGGGATCCGGAACATTCGAACCTGATCCGCTGGTATGCTTGTTGAGAGATAAATGGCCCCGTTTGTGACGACCGGCGCAGAAGGAATGCCCCGGCTGGCGTAATAATCGGTAATCTCAAAATACTTCTTCTTGACTCCTAAATCCGCTCCCGTTATTGGGTCTAATACCAATGCCCCCAGATCTCCGGATGCTGGCACGCTTGTTGTTGTTGTTAAACCCCAGAGTCTTCCCTTGCCTGCTCCGCAATCTGTCTTGTCTCCGGTATATTTCCAGGTTGTGAAATAGACGACACCGTTTGCCACGGTCGGAGCAGCCAACATTTTTTCTCCGGGCTCGAAGTCTTCTTCCCAGTTTTTCACTCCCACATCTGCGTTATCCCAAATCTCAAAGAAAGAGTTATTGTCCACTTTGAAAATATCCAGTTCATTTCCCTGGCCGTAATAGACCAGTATATTCCCCTGATTGTTTTTCGTAACAGCAGGAGGATAAAACACGGGGCTATTAGTAGCCGGTGCGTACAACTGGATCAGTTGCCAGTTATTGATGTTCTGTTCTCCATCGATTTTGATTTTCCAGAGAACGCCATTGATATCTCCAAAATAGACCCCATTGACCCGGCCATCCAGGTCGCTATCAAAGGCAGTGGCTCCGGCAGGGACTTTATTCGAAGGGCCCCCCACACTGAATGTTCTAAGAATCCTTTGATTGTCCGGTGTGTTAGGATCTATGTCAATGACATAAAAAGTATTTCCAATATTATCGGTCGTAGAATAACCGCCCCCCACAAAGGCAACAAATTTCTCCTGACCGCCAATCGTCACCCATCCAATCTCAGGCCTGGACCAGGTATTCCCCATCCCCGGATCGGTCACACCCCAAAGGACAGTGGGGTAGCTGCCCGAAGTTGGATCGGTCACGTCAAGGGCAAAATAGTAATTACCGCCGGCCCTTTCTCCGCTGACAAGCACAGTGCTCCACGTCCCCCCAAAGAAGACATCATAAGCCCTCGGGCTTGAGTCAACAAAGAATTGGTGGCTGTTTGTTCTCAACTCTTTCAATTGCCCAAGAAGATTATTGGGGATGATCGCGAAGTTTTCCGTTCCATCGATATCACTAAATGCATGAAGCATACCGTCGTTGGCGCCAACGTAGATGACCGTTCCTCTACTGTTGAAGTTTGTTTTGAAGTCGGAATATTTTGCACCGAAGGCACTATCCGGGAAGTTAAGGTTAGGCGCCCCAACCACTAAAGGTGTGGAATGGTAAATGTCTCCGAGCAGCCAATTCGCCGACCTGACACCTTTATAATAGCCCGGACCATTAATCCCGTCATTGTAATTGGGGTCCAGGGTAAAACCAATAATCGCCTTAGCATCTTTCTGATCTACCTTTCCATCGTTGTTGATGTCTTCTCCCAAGGGATTTAAGTAAGCCTGCAGTTTCTTGCCCTTCTTGTCCGTAAAATTCACATCTAAGGGCCCTTTGCTCTTACTGTCAACCCAAGTGGTGACTGGGCCTCTCCCGTTGCTATTCATCACTTTCCCTGCATCCCAATGTTCTGGAGTGATGATGGTCCCGTCAGGATTTAAGTCAAAGGCATCCAGATGGCCTTCGTAGCCCGGCAGGTTGAAATAGCCCCTGTAGACCCTGCTACGAGTAGTTGAAACAACCGGGCTCGACCTGCCATAGCTCCCCCCTATGATCTGAAAGATGGCTTGGATGGCTTTTGTCAAATCCGCCAAGGTGGTAGTAAAAAAAGCATTATAGGCATTATTGGAGCCTGCCTGTGCAATATTGTTCAACGCGTTGAGATTGGTACCGGCAGCACTCCCGAAACCGATCACAAACGTGTTCACCCCAGCATTATACAAATTCTTAGCAGCAGTTGTCCCTGCATCGAAATCTGGCTTGAGATCTGTTGGGGAATCTAAGTAGCGACAGCTCTCCAAGCCATCGGTTAGTAAAATGATATAGTTCCCTCTGCATTTGGACTGGCTCGGTGTATCCTGGTTAATATAGTCGTCAAAATATTTTTTGGCCATGGAAAGAGAATCGGCGATAGGAGTTTGATTGACAGGCGTCCCAGAAGTATTTGACGTGAGGCTATTGGGTTTTAAGGGTAACTTTGTCCAATAGTTTCCAGTTTGAGGATTTTGGACGGGAGTGAGGTCAAGCAAAGCAAGGATTGCATTTTTATTTGGGTAACCCTTGGTCGAGTCGTCAACTTGAGGAATATTGATGAAGAAATAATGATTGTCGAAAGTGCCGGCGGTATCGTTAATAGCACCGCTACCATCCTCGGAAGGATAGAAAGGTTTGGGCTGAGCAGTCAGCTGCCAAGTACCCCCCTGCGGCAATGTAGTATGAAAATAACTCCACATATCGGGATTATTTGTCGTACCGCTACCCGGGTACGTAAAACTCGAATTGTCATAGCAATTACCTACATAAATCCAGTCTGTCCAACTGTCCCCCAATGCTGGATTGAAGCCAGTGTTATATGCTCCCCCCGCATCAGCGGGGCAACTTGTCGTTCCACCACCACCCCAGGCCCAGTCTTGAAACTTAGCGCCGTACGTACATGGGACAGCTTTTTGGCAAGAAAACGCTGAGTTAGAACATTTCCATTTCGCGGAGTAACAAGGATCCCCGGGATAAAAAGTCGTCCATCCTCCGCCTCCCTGCCACGGGTTCTGAAAATCTAAACTACCTGCATTGCAATTAATAAGACCCGCGCAATTGCCATTATTGCAATTACTGCAATCAGCAAGGCAACCAGCGGGGTTTTTACTGACCGATTGATTTGCTTCCTCATAGTGGTCATGGCTTAGGGATGTGTAATAGTAAGTGTACACGTTCATCTCTGCATTCAGGACAATACTGGTAATGGTATACTGTAAATCGGCCTTATAGGTAGGAGGGACGTTATTACGACAAGGTGGAACCGTGTTGTCGCTGAAAACGTGGTTATGCTCATACAGGTTGGAACCCACGGCCATCCCTGTTTGAACGTTTCCCCAAACGTCGGTAAAATTCCCCAGCGGGAGAGAAGAGGTAGAGCTATAAGAGTGACTATAGTTATTCCATCTCCAGTATAGTTTAGTCCAACTACACGTTGCAGCCGAAGCCGCCTTGCCCCCATTGCAAGGCCAATGGTCTCTTTTATATTGTCCGACCATTGCATTAGTTTTGAACTGGGCATAGGTTGAAAAACCAAGGTTGATGTCCACAAGGTCTTTGATGACCCATTTAAGCGCCAGCTTTGCCTGGTAGAGTTTGCTGTTAGGATGATTGCCACCTCCCTCAAAAGTGTACGAATTCCATGGAGCAGTCCCGGCTGGAAAAACATTTCCATCTTTATCCACTTTTACATTGGAAGGGTTCGCAGCAGTTCCATCCGACTTGGAATTCATCGAAGCCGATGTATCAAAAATGATTATAGCATTGGGAGTCATAATCTCGACGAGGTCTGATTGGCCGTAAACCAGGGTCGGCCCCGTAAAAAAGAGCGCGATTAGAGGAATTAAATATTTTTTCATTATGAGCCCCCTGGATAACCGGGGGGCGGAGATGTGTCCACCACCTCGACCACAGCCTCGATTTTTACGCTACCGGCTGTGGGGAAATTTGGAGAAACCCCCTGCGATGTTATCTCAAATTCATATTTCATAGGAGGGCCATAGTCCGTAACCCTTCGTGCCCAGTTGACGATAAAAGAATCTCCGTCTCCGCCTAACAGGCCAGCCGGGCTGTTGACCACTCCCGATGTAGTTGGCAGAAGAATATAAGCGCTTCCTGTTGCGCCGAAATAATCGACTCCTGCATCCGCAGTATAAAAAGCGCGATTATAGAGTCTCTCGTTTCCGGCGATGTTGGTCTCAAATGTGGTTGTACTGATCGCGCTAATTCCAATGAGTGTGAGGACCAACAAAATCATGAGGGCCACGACTAACGACACGCCACTTTGGTTTTGTAAAGTAACCCAGCGTTCCCACTTTTCGTTCTTCATTGGATGGCGCTCCATGATGACCCAGTCACTTTTATATTAGTGCCTGCCGGCAAGCAGCGGTGCTTCATGGGCATTTTGTCAATCCCTGAGGTTCCTCAAATCAACATAAGTATCGAGGGTCCTCGTGCGAAATCCACCTCCCACTTTCAAATTCGGATCGCTCATTTGGGTTGTCGCCTGAACAGTGATCCTCACTCCTCTGACAGTCGTGGGATCCGCAGGTACGTCCACCTCTGTGGTATCTACAAGAACGTAGCGGAGCTGAAGATTCTGGACATATTCCGCAACGGTATCCCTTTTGCTGGCTGCCGTATTCGGATATAAATCTCTAAAGAGAACGGGAACTCCATTAGCATCAACCCTTAATCCATATCGAATCGCCCTGACAAGAAAGACAGGTTCTCCGGCAACATGGGCCTCATTAAGCGTACCGGTGGGGTTCGTGAGTGTCTGAGCCAATGTGATAGGATTCCCTGGCGCCGGTACCACTGCATAATTATACCGGCCATTAATGCACATATACTTTCGATAATTTACATCAAATTGCGTGCTTCCGGTGTAGGTGACCGTGAGCGTTGTGCTTCCCGCCCCTACGTCAGCAGCGATGGTTCCAATTTGGCTGTAGGCTCCCACTATCGTAACCTCGTCGCTGTTTCCTACGTTGTCCGCCCTCGGGGAGTTATCGACAGCATTGATGATATTGGCAAAACCATTCACATTGCCAAATACGGTAATAATGTCATTAATGCCATTTGTATTATCGTTTTTACCGCCGAAACCAGCCATTCTAATTTCGCGGATCATTTTATTTATGGCCACCCTCACATTCTGCTGCATGTCGGCTACCTGCTCCTGGGTGGCGTAACTTTTTTGCTGTTGGATGAAGGTTCGATAGATTCCAGCTATCAAAATTGCACTAATCACTAATGCGATGAGAAGCTCAATGAGGGTTAAACCTTTGACGCCTCTCATGATGTTCCTCGTTTTCAACTTGCGTCTAAAATAGCCTTCAAGTCCCTCCATTCCCGCTTTGCTAAAGGGGGGGGGAGGGGAAATGTTTATCGTTTCTGAATGACGAACGCCTCATGATGGATTACCTTGCCTTAACGGCTCTAAAGGAGACGCTATGGGGTATTCCTTTTTCTACCCATGAAACGGTATAAGTGATCGTCACATAATTGGGATTAACATTCCTCTCGGCATGGTATACGGCTGTTGGCTGCGGCAGGGTACAAATCCTCACATTGGGAAGATCATTATAATCGCCCGTATTCAGGCTATTATCCGTCAGAGCGAGACCTTTCAAAAATTCCAACCGCTCCTGCGCGATCACAGAAGCCTGTGTTAAATTGCTGCTGAAAGACGTTCCCCGAATGGAAGTAATTTGCATTCCCGCGATGGCGAGTATGCCGACGGCCAAGATAATCAGACCGATCAGAACCTCTATTAACGTGAACCCTTTCTCTCTAAATGGATTAGTCTTCAATTAATTTTCACCCTACCCGTAGAAGACGTCAGAGTGATCGTCTTCTGTGCCCCCTTCGTGTTCTTCAATGTCATGCTACCAGAAGAGGACGTAGAATTTGGGTTAAACTGAGCGATATTCGCGGCGCCGGGCGAAAAATTCGTCACAATGGCAATGCCTGCGGGAGGCACCTGCACAGACCCATCATTGATAAATATTCCTCCTGAATTGCGCTGGAGGACATAACTTCCGTCGGCATTAAAGAAAACCTGATAATCCAAATTCGTTGATACCGCTTTCATCTGGGCGGTTCTCATGGTCGATGCGATATCTCTCGCAGCGCTCCTCAAACGATAATTGGGCAGCCATGCACCAATATTCGGAGCCAAAAGAACGGCTCCGATGGCGATGATGACAAACACGACAACCAACTCAATCAGCGTCACTCCTTTCTTGCTCGTCACTTTCATAAACAGATCACCATCCCCCCATGTTATTTTATTAGATTAAATAGTTTTGTCAACACCTTTCTTCTGTTCAGCAGAGAAGATTTTACAGGTATTGACGCCTCTTGACACAATTTCAGAAAATAAGTTTGTCTGGTTGGACTTTTTGGACAAATGCCTCAGAAAAAAAGGTCCTACGGTAACGGTAAGAAGAATCGATGCCCGTCCCGATAAAAAAAAGACGAAAGGTTTTACGGTGACGACCCTCGTATCGATGCAAGAAGCGCGAACTTCGAACCTTGGTAAGAGGCATGGTCGAGCATCCAGCTTCGATAAATCGACAACCGAAACTCGGTTCGGCGACGCCATACGATATTAAACAACGCGTGCCCCGAACAGAAAAAGATAAGGGGGATAGAATCATCTGAAGTCTACTGTCAGTGTATACCGCTGAGTGCTCTTTGCCCCCTCACTATCGGAAACTTCAATTTCAACAGGATAGGTCCCTTTATCCTCCTTCCGGATTTCCCACCTAATCAATCCCGTTTTTTTATCAACCTCCATCCTCGGAGGGCCAGATTTCAGGGTGAATGTGACGGGATCGTTATCCGGGTCAATCGCTGTCACTTGATAAGTATAAGTGGTGTTTTCCACGGAATTGGGCGGGGATGAGATGATCCGTGGCGGGCTATTCGAAATGAGAAGGGGCTCCGATCTCTTCGGAGTTCCCAAAACTTCTCTATCGTCAGGGGTCACGCTGACGGCAATCGAATCTCCCTTTTTAAATCGTCCTTTTTCCAGGGTCTCCGTTCTCTCGTCGCTCAAAACCGACCCATTTCTTTCCCATCGATAAGTGTAATAGATGAAATCTCCATCCAAATCGGAGCATTTTACGATCGCCTTTAAATTGTCAGTGACACAAGCCACCTTCGGCTCGATCCAGACGTCCTGAATAACGGGTGGAGAATTATGAATCTTTATCGGTGAGGATAAGAACGGTGTTCCGGTCACTTTTGCATCAGAGGGCGTTACCCTTACCCGAATGAGGTCGCCCTTTCTAAAATTTCCTCTTTTTAGGCAGGGCTGATTTTCTCCAACCATCTCTTCGTCATTCTTTATCCATTGGTACTGATAGGTGACTGGACCTCCTCCCAGGCTTTTACTCTGGATGGATAAGCTTAATTCGCTTTCTTTCGTCGGCTTTTCAGGAAGAATCATTACAGAAATAATGACCGGAGGGGAATTAGTTTCGGATGCCGCTGTCCGAGGCTTCTTTCCTTCGCAGGAAATAATTCCAACAAAGGGGATGAGCAACAAGAGGAAAATGACGCTTCTAAATCTTGAACATGATTGATTCGGCCCCATAGTGCCTGAATTCTATCTTCGTTTGAACTTAAAGTCAAATCGATAATCTATTCGTGTCCATTCGTAATCTAAGACGTATCTGCTTCAGAATAAGCAAAACCTATACCAGGACATTTTATGGATTTGGGGGATTGCACGGAGGAAAGGATAGGATTAAAAATGAGAAATGATTTTAAAGGCTTAGAAGTCAAAAACAAGGCCCGTGAAAAGTGGAGCTTATCCCACTCATCAAACTCTTGTTATGAAAAGTTTAATTGATTGAGACAAAATGGCAAAACTCAAAAAACTGGAATGATGGAACAGTGGAATGTTGGAATAGTGCGAAAGAACATTTCAACCCAAGAATAACTGACGTTCATCCATTTCTATTCTCAGGTTTTGCCAGTCTTCCATCACTCCATTCCTCCAGTATTCCAGATTTTTTCATTCTTCCTCAGCAATACCGTATTCTTTTATTTTGTACAGCAAGGCGCGATGACTGATTTCAAGTAACCTCGCGGCATGGGTGTGGTTTCCTTTCGTCTTTCCTAACGCCCTCCTAATTAAGTTCATTTCTAACGCCTTGGATGCCTTCTTGATCGAATATTCTTCATCGGGGATCGGCTCAGGCTGAGACTCTTCCTTGAAATTCTGAATCTCGACGGGCAGATTCTCCAATTGAATATGATTTTTATCGGACAGAACAATGGCCCTTTCAACCGTATTCTCCAGCTCTCTTACATTCCCATACCATTTGTAGTTCATCATGGCTTCGAGACCGCTATGTTCGACATCTGCCACGTTTTTGTTCAGGATCTGATTATACTTTCCGATAAAATGCTGGATGAGCAAGGGGATATCCTCTTTTCTTTCGCGAAGGGCCGGAATATGGATGGGCAGGACATTGAGTCGATAAAAAAGGTCTTCCCGGAAACGACCTTCGTTGACTTCTTTCTGGAGGTCCTTGACCGTAGCGGCCACTATTCTTACATCAATTTGAATGGATTTGGCTTCCCCGATTCTTCGTATTTCTCCGTCCTGAAGCACACGAAGAAGCTTCACTTGAAGTTGAGCCGGCAGTTCCCCGATCTCATCCAGAAAGAGCGTTCCCCCATCCGCCTCTTCGAAGAGGCCCTTCTTCGTACGGATCGCATCCGTAAATGCTCCTTTGGCATGCCCGAAAAGTTCGCTCTCCAGTAAATTCTCGGGAATCGCGCCACAGTTCACGGGGATGAAAGGATGTTGAGACCGTTCGCTGTTATAGTGCAAGGCCCTTGCCACCAGTTCCTTGCCCGTTCCGCTTTCGCCCGTGATCAGCACTGTGGATCGGTATTGAGCCACTTTCCTGATCACATCGAATATTTTTTGCATCTTCTCATTCTTGCTGACGATATTCTCAAAACTATATTCTCTCGCGATCTCCTTTCTTAATAGTTGATTCTCCCTCCTTAATTGCTCCCTCTCTTCTGCCTTTCTCAGCGTGAGGATAATTTCGTCGGCTTTAAAAGGTTTGGAAATGTAATCATAAGCTCCAAGCTTCATCGCTTCGATGGCAATATCCACCGTTCCGTAGGCCGACATCATGATGGTGACGACCTCAGCCCCCTTTTTTCTCATCTCTCGCAAAAATCCTAATCCATCCATCCTGGGCATTCGGATGTCGCAGAGGACCTGATCGAACGGAGAACTGGTCACCTTCTGCAATGCTTCGTCCCCGTTGGAGGCGGTCTCCACCTCATATCCCTCCTTGATCAGGATCACGGACAACATGTGCCTAAAATTTTCTTCATCGTCTACAATTAGAACACGTTTGGGAATCATGAAGTCCTCCGTTGGATTCTGTCTTTTTTATCCCCATCATTCCATCATTCCACTATTCCATTCTTCCTTCGCTTGCCACGGGGAAGCAAACCTCGAAGGTGGTTCCCTTCCCCACCTCACTCTCTACTTTGATCTCCCCTCCCAGAGATTCAACAATCCTCAGAGAAATGGACAGCCCGAGACCCGTTCCTTTATCGGGGGCCTTGGTAGTAAAAAAGGGATCGAAGATGTTTTCCAGATCTTCCTTGTTGATTCCGGTGCCCGTGTCGGAGATTCGAATCTTGACGAGCCGATTCCCTTCCGATAACTTTCTGACGAGAACTGCTAAGGGATCGGCCTTCCGCATGTGGGAATAGTCGGATTCCATCGGATCGTTTTTCCGTCTTCTCGAATAAATCG
>Ga0187771_10004242_pt1 | contig 10088 bp, 9 predicted proteins | sample 0116_SJ02_MP15_1_FD_133139 | JGI IMG/M metagenome (GOLD analysis project Ga0187771, IMG submission 133139) | Tropical peat soil microbial communities from peatlands in Department of Meta, Colombia - 0116_SJ02_MP15_10_MG | ecosystem: Environmental > Terrestrial > Soil > Wetlands > Peat | place... | reverse complement strand
GGTGGGCGGCCATGGAGCGGCGCGCGTACAGACCCAGGCGGATGCCGCGGTGATGGGTCTCGATGACCTCGAAATCGCCGGCTGCCACCGCCATCAGGTAGGTGGGCAGGGGAGGGGTCGCCGAGAAGTGCCAGGTGCGGTTGCCGCCGGCTTGGTCGTCGGTGCTGACCACCCGCCCGTTGCAGCAGACCCCCCAGGCGGCCGGGACTTGGACGGTGACCTCGAAGCGGCCCTTGATATCCGGCTGGTCGAAACAGGTGAACACCTTGTGGGCGTCGAAGGGCTCGAAGTGGGTGTAGAGGTAGACCTGCTCGTCGACCGGGTCGACGGCCCGGTGGAGGCCCACGCCGACGTGCGAGTAGGAGCAGTCGGCGATGACCTCGACGTGGTGGTCGCCGGCGGAGAGCGAGTCGAGGCGGATCCGCGCCCCGTCGTAGCTCTCGTGGGTGGCCACCGACGGCAGCCCGTCGATGCGGACCTCGCGAAGCCGGCCTGGTTCGCCGACCGCCAGGTTGAGGAAGGTGCTGGTCCCGTCGCGCAGGCAGCGGAATCGCAGCCGCGACGAGCTGAGGAAGGTGGGGCTCTTGGGGTCGGCGTCCAGCTCCAGGTGGACGCCGTAGCTGACCTCGGTGACGGCGGCGGCGCGGTCAGCCGCCTCCGACCGGGTCAGCGAGTCGGTCGCGATCAGAGTTGCCACGAGCGGTCATTGTGGGCACAACGCCCCCCGGTTCGGCGGGAAGGCACGGCGGTTCTGGGCCGCTGCCGCCCAGGGCGTCAGCGACCGCGGTGAGCCCGTCGCGGAGCTGCGCTGCCCGGGAGAGGTCGAGGACGCTGGCCAGGTGCCGCTGGATGCCGTCGGCGTGCACCGGCGAGGCACGCCGCAGCTTGTCCCGGCCCAGGTCGGTGATGACCGCGTAGGCACCCCTGCGGTCGGAGGGACAGCCGGCACGACTGACCAGCCCCGCCTGCTCCATCCGGTCGACCAAACGGGTGACCCCGCTCTTGGTCATGAGCACGGCGCCCATGAGCTGCTGGAGGCGGACCGCTCCCCGGGGGGCGCGGTCAAGCACCAGGAGCACCTCGTACCAGGCCAGCGGCAGCCCCTCGGCGGCAACCAGCTCGCGTTCGAGCCGGCAGGCCAGGCTGGACTCCGCTCGCAGCAGAGCACGCCAGAGCTGCAGATGAACCGATTGGTCGAATCCGTCCTCAGTCACCATGGGTAGGGTATCTGAATAAGGTTGACAGCGCAACGATGTGGCTATTATAGTTGCCGACTAGACGGTTGCCTGAGCAACTACTGGAGAGAGAGAGATGACCCAGCCCGCCACCATCAGCACCCCGCCGCTCGCCGCGGGAGAATATGTCCTCGACCCTGCCCACACCCATGTCGGCTTCGTGGGCCGTCACCTGATGGTGACCAGGGTCCGCGGCACCTTCGGCAACGTCCAGGCCCAGATCCGCGTCGGGGAGAGCATGGCGACGTCCGCGGCCACGGTGACGATCGACGTCGCCAGCCTCAAGACCGGGGACGAGAGGCGTGACACCCACCTCCGCTCGGCCGACTTCTTCGATGTCGAGCATTACCCGACGATGACCTTCCGATCGACCCGGGTGGAGCACGCCGGCGAGAACCGGTATGCGCTCACCGGCGACCTCACCATCCGCGACCAGACGCGCCCGGTGACCCTGGAGGTCGAGTACGGGGGCACCGAGAAGACCCCGTGGGGCACCCGGGCCGCCGCGATCTCGGCTGCGGCGGAGATCGATCGCGAGGACTGGGGCCTGACCTGGAACGTCGCCCTGGAGTCGGGCAGCTGGCTGGTGAGCCGCAAGATCCAGCTCGAGATCGAGACCGAGCTGGTCCAGGCCCCGGCTGCCCAGAGCTGATCTTCCCGCCGGTCGGGCACGCCGGCCGGCCACCGCTCATCGACCCCACCACCCTGCTGGGCCGGCGGTCCGTCATCGGACCAGCCGGCCTCTTTGCGTCCGCCGAAGGCCGCGGGTACGGGGTGCCATAGTTACCCGGTGGACCTGCGGAACCTGGCCGCCAAGCTCGAGAAGCTCGCCTCGCTCGACCGCGTCTCGGATGCCCTCGCCCGCCTGGTGTCACCGGCGGTCGCGCCGGTCAAGAGCCTGCTGAGCGGAACCTGGCTCGGCCACCCCCTTCATCCCGCCCTCAGTGACGTCCCGCTGGGCCTCTGGAGCGGTGCGGTTGCGCTCGACCTCTTCGGCGGCGAGGCCAGCGCCCCGGCGGTCGACCGGCTGGTTGGCCTGGGGTCGCTTGCGGCGCTGCCCACGGCGCTGAGCGGAATCAGCGACTGGGCCGACGCATACGGGCCGGAGAGGCGGGTCGGTCTGGTCCATGCGGCGATGAACAGCGCCGCCCTCGGGCTGTTCATGGCCTCCCTGGCCGCGCGACGGCGGGCCCGTGCGCTGCGCATCCTCGGCATCGCCTCAGCCTCGGCGGGTGCCTACCTGGGCGGCCACATGAGCTACGCCCAGGGCCTGGGGGTCGATCACCAGGCGTTCCTCGAGAAGCCCGAGGACTGGGTGGACGTCCTCGAGGCGGCGTCCCTCGAGCAGTCGACGCCGACCGCGGTCCAGGCAGGAGGCGCCCGGGTCATGCTCTACCGGCGCGGGGACGAGATCTATGCGATCTCCGCCGTCTGCCCCCACGCGGGCGGGCCGCTCCACGAGGGCACCGTGGATGGCGGTCTCTGCGTCACCTGCCCGTGGCACGGCAGCCGCTTCCGGCTGGAGGACGGCCGCGCTGTCCGCGGCCCGGCCAGCGCCCCGGCCACCCTCTACGAGGCGCGGGTCCGCGCCGGCCGCGTGGAGGTCAAGGTCGCTGCCTGAAGGCGCTTGCGGCTGGCAGGATCTCCAGGACGACCAACCGCGTCGATGGCGAGCGGCTGGGGTCATGTCGTGCGAAGGGCGCGCTCGTGGCGGCGGGGGGCCGCTGATGACCCATCGCGTCGATCGGAGCCGGGCGGCGGGGGCATTGCTGTGAGCAGCCCGTTTAGGCCAAACCTGGCCTAAAGCCACTGCTCAGAAGACAGGGTTCCGCCTCTGCTTCTGCAGGCAGGGCAAGCGATGACCCGCAGCAGGGTCGGCGCCTGATCTGTGCGCATCTGAGACACGCCCAAGCGCTGACGGCGGAGACGCTATTGAAGCGATCGCCGCCTTTATCCTGCTGGTGGCGTCGTATGCGCACGCTTGAGCCGTTTCGCCCCTCGGTTCGTCGGGTAACCCGGCCTTGGTACGATGCAAAAGCGATGCTCACGGACTTCGCGCCGGTGCTGGTGTTCCTGGGTATCTGCATCCTCTTCGGCGCGGGCGTCCCGCTGCTGAACCAGGTCCTGGGCCCCCGCCGGCCCCGGCCGGAGAAGGACCTGCCGTATGAGTCGGGGATCGTGCCCGTGGTGTCGGCACGGCGCCGCTTCTCGGTGAGCTTCTACGTCACCGCGATGCTCTTCATCGTGTTCGACGTCGAATCGATCTTCCTGTTCCCCTGGGCGACGATCGTGCGACAGCTCAAGATCTTCGGGATCGTCGAGATGGGGATCTTCATCCTCACCCTGCTCCTCGGCCTGCTCTACATCTGGGCCAAGGGGGCCCTGAAGTGGGAGTGAGCGGATCGCTGCTCCGCTCCAGCGTCGGGCAGGACGCCGGGACGATCGCGCTGCCCCGGGTGGGGGAGAGGGAGCGGACCGCGGTCCAGACCGGGATCATCACCACCACCCTGGAGAAGCTGGTCAACTGGGGGCGGTACAGCTCGCTCTGGCCCGCCCTCTTCGGCCTCGCTTGCTGCGCCATCGAGATGATGGGGACCGGCGCCGCCCGCTACGACATGGCCCGCTTCGGCTGCGAGGTTTTCCGGGCCTCGCCACGCCAGTCCGACGTGATGATCGTGGCCGGCAGGGTGTCCCAGAAGATGGCGCCCGTGCTCCGCCAGATCTACGACCAGATGCCGGAGCCGAAGTGGGTCATCAGCATGGGGGCCTGCGCCAGCTCGGGTGGGATGTTCAACAACTACGCGATCGTGCAGGGCGTCGACAAGGTGGTGCCGGTCGACGTCTACCTCCCCGGCTGCCCGCCTCGACCGGAGGGCCTGCTGGACGCCGTCGTCAAGCTGCAGCACCGGATCGCCGGCGAGCACCTGACCTCCTGGCGCGGCTGAGGACGAGATGGCGAGCGCAGGGGAGGTCGCCAGCCCACGTCCCGCAACTGGGGCCCGGGCTCTCGGCCTTCTCCGGAGAGAGCTCGCGGACGCGGTGCTGGGGAGCGACGAGGCGCTCGGAGAGGTGACCATCCGGGTGGTCCGTGAGCGGCTGGTCGAGGTGGTCGAGCTGCTCCGCGACCACGAGGACGCTCGCTACGAGCTGCCGCTGTGCGTCACCGCCGTCGATTGGCCCGACCGGGAGCCGGACGCGCCACGCTTCGACGTCGTCTACCAGCTGCGATCGCTCCAGCACAACGACGTGGTCCGGCTCCTCGTCCAGGTCAGCGATGACGACCCGGTGGTGCCCACCCTGGAGGGGGTCTTCGCCGGCATGGACTGGCACGAGCGCGAAGCCTTCGACCTCCTCGGCATCCGCTTCGACGGCCACCACGACCTGCGCCGGATCCTCCTCCCGGAGGACTGGGATGGCCATCCCCTGCGCAAGGACTACGTCTCCTTCGGCGAGCCGATCGCCTTCACCCACAACCTGGACTGGGCCCTGCCGGCCCAGGAGAGGCCGCGGGACCTGCCCGGAGAGTCACGGTGAGCGCCGTCCTGCCGCCCCCCGGGCCGTCCGGGCGGGACGCTTCGGAGCAGTACGAGCGGGGCCGGGAGATGCTCGGTGTCGACGCCGGTCTGGACAGCGTCGACCTGGTCCAGCTCGACGAGCAGACCATGGAGCTGAACATGGGGCCGCAGCACCCCTCCACCCACGGGGTGCTGCGCCTGGTGCTCGACCTGGATGGCGAGGTGGTCAAGGCCTGCCATCCCGACATCGGCTTCCTGCACACCGGCTTCGAGAAGGACTTCGAGCGCCACAACTACTGGCAGTGCATCCCCTACACCGACCGCATGGACTACCTGGCGCCGCTGACCAACAACCTCGGTTTCTCGCTGGCGGTCGAGAAGCTCCTGGGCGTGGAGGTCCCGCCCCGCGGTCAGTACCTGCGGGTGATCATGTGCGAGCTCACCAGGATCGCCAGCCACCTGATCTGGTACGGGACGACCGCCCTCGACCTGGGGGCGACCACCCCCTTCGTCTACGCCTGGCGGGAGCGGGAGAAGCTGCTCGATATCAATGAGCTGGTGAGCGGGGTGCGGATGCACACCTCGTTCATCCGTGTCGGCGGCCTGCTCGCCGATGTGCCCGACGAGTTCTACGGCATGGTGGAGGAGGTGGTGCGCACCTTCCCCCACTTTATCGACGAGTACGAGACCCTGATCACCGGCAACCCGATCTTCCGGGAAAGAACCCGCGGCCTGGGGGCGATCAGCGCCGCGGATGCCATCAACTACGGGGTGACCGGGCCCTCGCTGCGGGGCTGCGGCGTCCCCTACGACCTCCGCAAGGCGCAGCCCTACAGCTCCTACGACCACTTCGACTTCGACATCCCGATCGGTGAGCGCGGCGACATCTACGACCGCTACCTGGTCCGGATGCGGGAGATGCGCGAATCGCTGCGCATCATCGACCAGGCCATGGCCGGGCTGCCCTCGGGGCCGGTGAACACCGCCGACCGCCAGGTCGCGCTGCCCCCGCGCAACGAGATCAACACCAGCATGGAGTCCCTGATCCGCCACTTCAAGCTGGTGACCGAGGGGTTCCGGGTGCCCAAGGGGATGACCTACACGGCGGTCGAGTCACCGCGCGGTGAGCTGGGTTTCCTGGTGGTCAGCGACGGGACCAACCGCCCCTACCGGGTCAAGGTCCGGGCTCCCTCCTTCAGCAACCTGAGCGCGCTCCCCTTCATGGCCAAGGGGGAGCTGCTCCCTGACCTGGTGGCGGTCATCGGCTCCATCGACATCGTCCTCGGGGACGTGGACAGATGACCGTCGCCGAGCGTCCGAGTGGAGTGTTGCGGTGACCACCCTCGCCGCTGAGACCCGTGCCGAGATCGAGAGGCAACGCGACCGCTACCCGCGTGCGCGCAGCGCCATCCTGCCCGCGCTCTGGGCGCTGCAGCACCAGGTCGGCTACCTCAGCCCGGAGGGCATGGGGGAGGTGGCCGGGATCCTCGGCCTCGCGCCCAGCGAGGTGGAGGCGGTCGCCAGCTTCTACTCGATGTTCTTGGACCGGGCCGCGGGGCGTCACCATGTGCTGGTCTGCGTCAACGTCTCCTGCGCCCTGCGGGGCTCCGACGAGATCGTCGCCCACCTCGAGGAGACGCTGGGCTGCGCGTCGGGCGGGACCACCGCTGACGGCGAGTTCACCTGGGAGCAGACCGTCGAGTGCCTCGGCGCCTGCGGCGGCGCCCCGGCCATGCAGGTCGACCACCACTTCCACGAGAACCTGACCAAGGGTCGCGTCGACGCGGTCCTGGAGAGGGTCCGCGGAACCCCACCCGAACACGGACCTGCGGACCGATACCCGTCGCCGCGCGGGCCCCACCCCCCGGCTGCGCAGACGACCCCGCTGACCGCCGCCACGGGGCCGCCGTCGACGGCCGGTGAGGGCCGCCAGCGCCGGGTGCGATCTGCGGACGCCGCGAAGCTTCCAGTGGAGCCCACCGCTGGGACCCCGGGCGGCAAGCAATCCGCGAGCCGGCCGCGGCGGCGGGCTCGCGACCTGGACGGCGGGCGGTTGGCCCACCGGTCCGACGGCGCCGGGCCCGAGCCTCCCACCCCCGGTGGCGCCGAGGAGCACCACCGCCACCCGGAGGCCGGCCACTGATGGCGGAGTACAAGCTGCTCACCAAGGACTTCGGCATCGAGGGCCTCGAGACGCTCGCGGTCTACGAGCGGCTCGGCGGCTACCAGGGGCTGCGCAAGGCTCTGCGCGACCTCACCCCCGACGAGGTGGTCGCCGAGGTCAAGACCAGCGCCATCCGGGGACGGGGCGGAGCGGGGTTCCCCACCGGGATGAAGTGGTCGTTCCTGCCCAAGGGGGTCCATCCCCGCTACCTCTGCGTGAACGCGGACGAGTCCGAGCCCGGCTGCTTCAAGGACCGCGCCCTCATCGAGCAGAACCCGCACCAGCTCATCGAGGGGATCCTGATCGCCGCCTACGCCATCCAGGCGCCGATCGCCTTCATCTACATCCGCGGTGAGTACCGGGACCAGCGCCTCATCCTGGAGCGCTGCGTCGAGGAGGCGCGGGCCGCCGGCTACATCGGCGCCGGCGTTCTGGGCAGCGACTTCAGCTGCGACGTCATCGTCCACGGCGGCGCCGGCGCGTACATCTGCGGCGAGGAGACGGCGCTCCTCGACTCCCTGGAGGGGCTGCGCGGCCAGCCCCGGCTCAAGCCCCCCTTCCCCGCGGTCAAGGGCCTCTACGGCCAGCCCACCGTGGTCAACAACGTCGAGACCCTCTCCAACCTTCCCCACATCGTCATGCGCGGAGGCGCCTGGTACGCAGCGCTGGGCCCGGAGAAGAGCACCGGCACCCGAGTCTTCTGCTGCAGCGGGCACATCAACCGTCCTGGCAACTACGAGATGCTGCTGGGGACCCCCATCCGCGAGCTCCTCGAGGAGGAGTGTGGAGGCGTCTGGAAGGGCCGCTCGCTCAAGGCCTTCCAGCCCGGCGGCGGCTCGATGCAGGTGCTCCTCCCCGAGCACCTCGACCTCCCCCTTGACATGGACGCGGTCACCAAGGCGGGGTCGGCGCTGGGCGCCGGGGCGATGGTGTTCATGGACGAGACCACCTGCCTGGTCAACGTATCGATGCGCCTGGTCGACTTCTACCACCACGAGTCCTGCGGCAAGTGCTCGCCCTGCCGGGAGGGCACGTACTTCCAGTCGGACCTGCTCCACCGGCTGGAGCGGGGCGTGCTGACCAAGCAGGAGCTGGCCACCCTCGCCGACATCTGCGACAACATGAACGGCAAGTGCTTCTGCCCCCTGGGCGACACCGCGACCTGGTTCGTGATGTCCGCCTACCAGGCGTTCCGTGAGGAGTTCGAAGCGCACTGCGGGGCGGGCGGCTGCCCGGTCCGGATAGGCCGGCGGGACGAGGTGCTGGTCTGAATGGCCGCTGACGCCAGCCCCACCCCGGCGGCGGCGGCGCCGCCTCCCGACGACGGCCGGGTCGCGGTCAACATCGACGGCCGGGCCCTGCGCGTGCCCAGGGGGACGCTGATCCTCGATGCGGCCACCCAGGCGGGAATCCACATCCCCATCTACTGCGCCCATCCCAAGATGGAGCCGGTCGCGGTCTGCCGGATGTGCCTGGTGCAGGTCGAGAAGCTGCCCAAGCTCCAGCCGGCCTGCGCCACCGTGGTCAGCGACGGCATGGTGGTGACCACCCGGAGCCCGCAGGTGGTCAAGGAGCAGGAGGGAGTCCTCGAGTTCCTCCTCCTCAACCATCCGCTCGACTGCCCGGTCTGTGACCGCGGCGGCGAGTGCGACCTGCAGGACTTCACGGTCCGCTACGGCCCGCCGACCTCGCGCTTCCCGATCACCGAGAAGGTCCACTTCAACAAGGCGGTGCGGCTCTCCGACCGGATCGAGCTGGACCAGGAGCGCTGCATCCTGTGCTGGCGCTGCACCCGCTACTACGAGGAGATCACCGGCGAGAAGGAGCTGGTGCTCCAGGAGCGCGGCGTCCACACCCTGATCGCCCCCTTCAACGACCAGCCGCTGCGATCCGAATTCCAGGGCAACCTTCCCGAGATCTGCCCGGTGGGGGCGCTCACCCACATCAAGTACCGCTTCCGGGCGCGGCCCTGGGACCTGCAGCGCAGCCGCTCGATCTGCCCGGAGTGCTCCTACGGCTGCAACATCAACGTGGACGCCCGCGACTTCGAGGTCAAGCGCTTCGCCTCCCGGGACAACCCGCTGGTCGACGACATGTGGCTCTGCGACCGGGGCCGGTACTCGTTCCCGCGCTGGAACTCGACGGACCGGATCCGCCGGCCGATGGTGGGGGGCCGGGGCGAGGTGGCCATGCCCGCGACCCTGGAGGAGGCGGTCGCCCAGGCCGCCCGGCAGCTCGCCGCGGTCAGGGACGAGCGGGGCGGCGCCGCCATCGGCGTGCTGGCCTCGGCCGAGAGCACCAACGAGGAGCTCTGGCTGCTCCAGCGCCTCGCCCGCGAGGTCCTCGACACCCCCAACCTCGACCACCAGCTGGAGGCCTTTCCCGGCCTCGCCGCCGAGGAGCACGAGCTGGGCATCGCCGAGATCGAGGAGTGCCGGGCGGTGGCCGTCCTCGGCCCGGAGCCCGAGCGCCAGGCCCCGGTCCTGACCCTGCGCCTCTTCAAGGCGGCAACCAAGAGGGGGGTGGCCGTCCGCCGACTGGATACCGGGGCAGGAGCGAGAGCGGCCGTCGAGGCGGTGGGCGGCGGCGAGGGACTGGTCGGGGTGATCGCCGACGAGACCGACCGAGCCCTCGCCGCCGATGTCACCGCCAGGCTCCGGGCGGCGGGCGCGACCGTCAAGCGCCTGACCGTCACCCGCGGGGTCAACGGCCGCGGCGCCAAGGACATGGGGATGCTGCCCGGCCTCCTGCCCGGCTACCGGGCGGCGTCGCCCGCCGGGATGAGCGGGCGGGAGATCCTGGAGGCGGCGATGGCGGGGCGGATCGCCGCCCTTCTGACCGTCAACGCCGCTGGCCTGGCGGCCGAGGATCGCGAGCAGGACCTGCTCCGCCGGGCGGTCGCCCGAGCCGAGGTGGTGGTGGCGCTGGAGAGCCGGCCCGGGCCGGTCTCCGAGAGCGCCACGGTGCTCATCCCCGGCCACAGCCTCATGGAGAAGCTGGGCACGGTCACCAGCTGCGAGGGCAGGGTTCAGCACATCCGCGCCGCCCTGCCTCCGGCGACCGCCACGCCAGCGGAGACGCGAGTGCTCAGCATGCTGGCCGCCGACCTGGGGCACCCGGGCTGGCCGGCCGAGCCCACCCTGGTCCAGCGCGCCATCGCCGGGGCCGTTCCCG
>Ga0187771_10004240_pt1 | contig 10089 bp, 9 predicted proteins | sample 0116_SJ02_MP15_1_FD_133139 | JGI IMG/M metagenome (GOLD analysis project Ga0187771, IMG submission 133139) | Tropical peat soil microbial communities from peatlands in Department of Meta, Colombia - 0116_SJ02_MP15_10_MG | ecosystem: Environmental > Terrestrial > Soil > Wetlands > Peat | place... | reverse complement strand
CAGGCGCACGCGGCCGTCCGAGCCGAACACCGCTACCGCCTCGGCGAGATGGTCGAGCGTCTCGCTCTGCACCTTGATCAGCGCGTCATAGCGGCGATGCATGGCGAGCCGCTCGGTGACGTCGTCATAGAGATAGGTGACGCCGCCCTCCGGATTGGGTGTGGTCACTACGCGCAGCGCGCGGCGGTCCGGCAGGTGCCACAGATGCTCCTTCGCCTCGATCGCACGATAGGCCTCGTAAAGCTGCTGCTTCCACTGGCGGAAATCGGTTTCCTCCGGCAGCTTGCGCTCGGCGCGCAGCACATCGAGCAGGGCGCTGTCGGTCGGCGTCTGATCGAGCAGGCCGGCATCGAGGTCGAACAGCGCGCGGAAGGCGGCGTTGTAGAAGATCAGCTTGCGGTCGGCGTTGAAGATGGCGACGCCGGTGGCGAGCTGGTCGAGCACGCGGCGGTGCGCCTCGATCATGCGCGCGAGATTGGCGCGCATGGCCTCTACTTCAGTGGCGTCGATCGCCATGCCGGCGGAACCGGTGCCGCTCGGCGCGTCGACGACGTTGAGAATGCGGCGTTGGCCGGCCACGATCGCCGGCACGCGCGCGGAAGTCGCCCCGCCGTCGGCGCTGCGTGCGCGCGCGAAGCTCTCCCGCGCCGGGCGGTCGAGCAGTTCGAGCCCGCGTTTGACCGCTTCGGTCGCATCCTCGGCTTCGACGGCGCGGGCATAGGCGGCGTTGGCGAAGATCAGCCGGCCGTCGCGGTCGCGCGCCCAGACCGGGCTCGGCAACGCGTTGAGCAGCGTCTTCATGGTCTCGACGTCGCCGATCAGCCGGTCATGACGGGAGGCCAGGTCCATCAGCTCCGATTCGATGCCCCCCACATCCCGCAAGCGCAGCACCGCGCGCCCTCCCACCGCGCGGCCTTCCGCCTCGAGCGAGCGGCCGGCGCGGCTGGTGAGCGTCATGACGAAGCTGCGGCCCTCGCCGCGCAGGGTATCGACCGCGTGCTCCATGCGCTGCGCCGCTGCCGGTTCGAGCCAGGTGCCGAAGGCGAGCACGCGCTCGGGGACCGCACCCGGCACCACAATGGCGGCGTCGCCGATGATGTCCGGCTGGTCGCTGCCGGCCGGCCAAGTTACCAGCACTTGCGGCTGCGACATGAGCAGCGTCTTCAGGCGGTCGATTTCCGCGCGCAGCAGCATGGTTTCGTCCTGCGCGGCGGACTGGGCAAGAGCAGCGGTCTTGCGCGTGCGCAGCAAAGCGAGGAGGGTGAACGAGGCAAAGCAGACGAGCCCGAGCGTCATGCTGATAGCGGCGACCTGATCGTGGCCCGCCACCGCCAGGCCGCCGACAACGCCATCGAGGAAGCCGATGCCGGCTTGCGCTGGCGAAGTGAGCGCGCAGGCAATCGTCACGGCAGCAAGGGCGGCGAGGAATCCGCCCCACCGCGGACGAGAACGCAGCCTCTCGTTCGCCGTCCGGATCGTCGCCGGCATTCAGCTTGCCCCAGGAAGGCGAGCAGCGTCCGCCACGCTGCCCGCGAATCAAAGGACTTTACCCCCGCGGCGACTCGCGCCGAAAGAGTCCAGATCGTGAACGCGCGAGTACCGCTCGGCGTTCAGCGCGCGGCGTCGTGGCCGCGCCGCACGATGACAAGTTTATTTTAGCGCTTCGGCGCGCTTGGCCATGTCCTCGACGCTTATGCGTCCGAGCGCGGCGGAGAACGTACGCTCGGCTTCGACCAGCGCCGGCTTCACCACGTCACTGGCGAGCGGCGAATTGGGCAGCGAAGCCTCGGCGTCCTCGTCGGCGCCGATCGCGCGCAGAATATCGTCGGCGCTGACGCGGCGATGATCGCGCGCGAGCGTGTAGCCGCCGTGCGGCCCGCGCATGCCGCGCAGGATGCCTTCGCGCACCAGCGCCTGCAGCACCGGCTCGAGATGGCGCGGTGGCAGTTTATGGCGCACGGCCAGCGCCTTGGCCGAGACCGGCCGGCTGTGGCTGTTGATCGCGACGTCGATCACGGCGGCAATGGCGAGAATGCCCTTACGGGACACCAGCGTCATAGATGGCACCAAGCGCAACAAAGTATGATGGTAATATGCTACAGTCCGTCACCCGTCCAGCTGAAAAGGGAAAAAATCGGCAATCAACTACCGGTAGAGCCAAAGCCGCCGGCGCCACGCGGCGTCAGTGCGAGGCTGGCGACTTCGCGCAGCGCCGCGTGCGCCACCTCCGCCACAACCAGTTGGGCGATGCGCATGCCGCGCGTGATCGCCACCGCTTCGCTGCCGAGATTGACCAGCAGCACCTGGATCTCGCCGCGGTAATCGGCGTCTATGGTGCCGGGCGCGTTGAGCACGGTGACGCCGTGCTTGACCGCGAGTCCGGAGCGTGGACGCACTTGCGCTTCGCTGCCTTGCGGCAGCGCCATGGCGATGCCGGTTGGCACGAGTGCCCGCGAGCCGGGGGCAAGTGTGAGCGGCCGATCGGCCGGCAGCGCGGCGATGAGGTCCATGCCGGCGGCGTCCGTACTCTGATAGGACGGCAGCGGTAGGTCGCGGCCGTGCGGCAGACGGGTGATCTGTATTTTGATCATTTTTCTTCGAGCTCTTTGGCAATTCGCGCGATCAACGTCGCGGCGACGTCATCCTTCGACTGCGGCGGCCAGGGCTCGACGCCCTCGGCGCTGACGAGTTTGATCGTATTGCGGTCGCCGCCCATGATGCCGGTCTGCGGCGAGACATCGTTGGCGAGGATCCAGTCGCATCCCTTGCGCGCGAGCTTCTCCTTGGCATTGGCGACGAGGTTTTCGGTCTCGGCGGCAAAGCCGATCACCAATTGCGGCCGCTGCATCTTGCGGTGCGCGATGGCCGAGAGAATGTCGGGATTTTCCATGAGCGACAATTGCGGCGCGCCCTGACCGGGCATCTTCTTGATCTTCTGCTCGGCCGTGCTGGCGATGCGCCAGTCGGCGACTGCGGCGGCGAAAATGGCGATATCGACCGGCAGTGCGCGTTCGACTGCTTGCAACATCTCGCGCGCGGATTCGACATGCACGGCGGCAATGCCGGGCGGGTCAGGGATAGTCACCGGTCCGCTCACCAGGGTCACCTGGGCGCCGGCGCGCGCGGCGGCGGCGGCGATGGCATGGCCCTGCTTGCCGGACGAGCGATTGGCGATGTAGCGCACGGGATCGATCGGCTCATGCGTCGGGCCGGAGGTGACCAGGACGCGCTTGCCTTTGAGCACCAGCGCTTGCGAGGCAAGCAATGTCTCCACCGCGGCGGCGATCTCCAGGGGCTCGGCCATGCGGCCGCGCCCGCGTTCGCCTGCCTCCGCCATCTCGCCTTCGTTCGGACCGACCACTGCGACGCCGTCGGCAATGAGCTGGGCGAGATTGCGCTGTGTCGCCTTGTTGGCCCACATGTGCGGGTTCATCGCCGGCGCCAGCAGAATCTTGGCGCCGGTTGCCAAGAGCACGGCGGTGGCGAGATCGTCAGCGTGGCCGCCGGCCATCTTGGCCATCAGGTCGGCGGTTGCCGGCGCGACTACGATGAGGTCGGTATCGCGCGCGAGCCGGATATGGCCGATATCGAATTCGCTGGCCGCGTCGAACAGATCGGTCAACACGCGCTCGCCGACGATGGCGCCGGCCGACAGGGGCGTGACGAAATGCTCGGCGGCTTTGGTGAGAATGCAGCGCAGGGCAATGCCGCGCTCCTTCAGGCGGCGGATGAGGTCGAGCGATTTGTAGGCGGCGATGCCGCCGCCGATGATCAGGAGCACGCGCTTAATTGCAGCGGGCGCGGCGGCGGCGCTGCTCACGCGCACCTGCGCCGATGGCGCGAGGCCCGGCGCCGCGGCGCGGCCGGGCTCGAAGCCTTGAAGCGCTTCGCGTCCGGTTTCATCAGCCGCCTCGCGCAGGATGCTGCGCACCTCGTCTTCCATGGAGCGGCCGTGGCGCGCCGCGCGCAGGCGCAGCAGCTTCTTCAGCCGCTCGTCGAGCTGCCGTACGGTGAGGGAAGCCATAGCAAAACCTTCAGAAGCTTAATGACTTAGGCAATATTGATAGCATTGATATCAATGCAATCAAGGCTCCTTGACGAATTTAGTCGAGTAACGCAACGTTATTTAACTGAATGGTTAAATAAAACGCCAGCCGATCGCCTCAGCGCCACCTTCTCCGCACTCGCCGATCCGACACGACGGGCCATTCTCGCCCGGCTTGCGTTCGGCGAAGCCACAGTCAGCGAGCTGGCCAAGCCGTTCAAGATGAGCGGGCCCGCGCTCTCCAAGCATCTCAAGGTGCTGGAGCGGGCCGGGCTGATCACCCGCTCGCGCAACGCGCAGTGGCGTCCCTGCCGGCTCGAGCCGGAGGCGCTCAAGCCGGTGGACGACTGGCTCGCCGAATATCGCCGGTTCTGGATGGAACGGCTCGATCGTCTCGACGATTGCCTTAAAAACGCAGCAAGCCAAGGGAAGAGCGGGTAAGCGCGACAAGTAGCATCGACCTCGATCTCGATGCGCGATCGATCATCGGCACCATGCGCGTGTTCGACGCGCCGCGCGAGCTGGTCTGGCGCGCTTGGACCGACCCGCAGCAACTGGCGCAATGGTTTGGGCCGAAGCGCCTCGCCAATCCGTTTGCGAAGTCGACCTGCGTGTCGGCGCGCGTTGCGCATCGTCATGCGCGCGCCCAACGGCGGCGAACATCCAATGAAGGGCGTCTTCCGCGAGCTGTTCCGCCGGAATGATCGGTATTCGGCAACATCCCGGTCGACAAAGATGGCAATCATCTGCTGGAGGGGTGAGACGACCGTCATCTTGGAAGGGCAGGACGGCAAAACCAAGCTCGCCTTGCACACATACGCCAAAGGACTGGCGCCGATCCCGCGCATGCTCGCCGGCATGGATAGGGGCTGGAGCCAGAGCCTAACTGCTGGGTTGGTGGAAGGGCGCTAACCGATACTCCGCTGTCCTCTCCGCTCCCGCTTGCGCGGGGACGGGCATGACAGGTCTACATCATCCGCCACGCCACCAGCGCCAGCAGTGCGGCGATGGTCCACAGCGCCATCGCGGTCCAACGGTTGCGGCGCTGTTCGGCACGGCCCATCGCCTCCACCGTCTCCGGCGCCAGCACCAGGCCATTGCGCGTGATGTCGTCGATTTGATCGACCAGCGTAGCGGCGCGCGTGAGCAGCGACGGCACTTGGGCGGCGAAGCGGCCGATCTCGCCGGCGCCTTCGACAGCGTGTTCCAATCGGCCGGCGGGGCCCAGATTGCGCTCGATCCATTCGCGTACCACCGGCTCGGCCGTCGTCCACATATCAAGCTTGGGGTCGAGTGTGCGCGCGACGCCTTCCACCACCACCATGGTCTTCTGCAGCAGCAGCAGCTCGGGCCGCGTGCGCATGTCGAATAGGCCGGTGACCTCGAACAGCAGCATCAGGAGCTTGGCCATCGAGATGTCTTCAGCGGTCCGGTTGTGGATCGGCTCGCCAATGGCGCGGATCGCCTGCGCGAAGCTCTCCACCGAATGATGGCGCGGTACGTAGCCGGCGTCGAAATGGATCTGCGCGGTGTGTAGATAATCGCGGGTGATAAAGCCGAACAGGATCTCGGCGAGGAAGCGCCGCTCCTTCGGCCCGAGCCGGCCCATGATGCCGAAGTCGACCGCCACCAGCTTGCCGTCCGCGTCGACAAAGAGATTGCCCGGATGCATGTCGGCGTGGAAGAACCCGTCGCGCAGCGCGTGGCGCAGGAAGCTCTGGATCACGTTGCGGCCGAGCGCCGGCAGGTCGTAGCCCTTGGCTTCGAGCGCGGCGCGGTCGTTGAGCGGCGTGCCATCGATCCATTCGAGCGTCAGCACCTCGCGCGCAGTGCGGTCCCAGTCGACCGCCGGCACGCGGAAGTCGGCGTCCTCGCGCGTGTTCTCCGCCATCTCGGAGAGTGCGGCGGCTTCCAGGCGGAAATCCATCTCCATCGCCACCGAGCGGGCAAGCGTCGCCACCGCCTCGACCGGCCGAAGCCGTTGCGCCTCCGCCGAAACGCGCTCCGCCTTGCGCGCGACGTAGAAGAAGGCATCGAGATCGGACTTGAAACGGCGCTCAATACCGGGGCGCAGGATCTTCACCGCCACCGCCTTGCGGCCGCCATCGGCGGCGACCTCGGCGCGATGAACCTGGGCGATGGAGGCGGCGGCGACCGCGGTGCCGAAGCTTGCATAGACCTCGCCGACCGGTTTACCGAAGGCGGACGCGACCACGGCTTCCGCCTCGCTTTGCGGGAAGGGCGCCATCTTGTCCTGCAAGCTTTCCAGATCGCGCGCGATCTCCGTGCCGACCACATCGGGGCGGGTGGCGAGGAACTGGCCGAGCTTGACGTAAGTCGGCCCGAGCTTGGTGAGCGCAGCGGCAAGCCGGCTCGCGCCCTCCTTGGCCGAGGGACGCTCGATCAGGCGGGCGAGCGCGACCGCGGTCTTCGCCGGCAAGGGTATCGGGCGCGTATCGACCAGCGCGAACACGCCCTCGCGCGCGAACACGAAGCCGGCGCGCGCCAGGCGCATGAGATGGGGAATGCCGGAGATCACAACTTCCAGCCCGAGTGCAGCGCGACCACGCCGGCGGTCATGCTGGTGAAGGAGACGCGGCGGAAGCCCGCGGCGCGGATCATGTCGGCAAAGCGCTCCGGACGCGGGAATTTACGAATCGATTCGACGAGATACCGATAGGCCTCGCGGTCGCCGGTTACCACCTCGCCGATGCGCGGGATCACGTTGAAGGAATAAAGCTCGTATAGCGCGTCGATGCCGGGCACGTTGACGGCAGAAAATTCCAGGCACAGGAATCGCCCGCCGATCGTCAGCACGCGATAGGCTTCGGCGAGCGCGCGCTCGATGCGCGGCACGTTGCGGATGCCGAAGGCGATGGTCACGCAGTCGAAGCTGCGGTCGGGGTAGGGCAGCGCTTCGGCATTGCCCTGCTCGAAGGTGACCGCGAGATCGTGGCCGAGTTCGCGCGCTCGCTCGCGGCCGACCGCCAGCATGTCAGCATTGATGTCGCACACGATGACGCGCACGTTCGGCCCGCCCGTTTCGACCACGCGGAAAGCGACGTCGCCAGTGCCGCCGGCGAGATCGAGCAGATGGAAATCGCGGTCGCCTTTGGGCGGATTGACCGCGGTGACCAGCGCGTCCTTCCAGACGCGGTGCAGCCCGCCGGACATGATGTCGTTCATCAGGTCGTAGCGGCGGGCGACCGAGTGGAACACGTCGTCGACCAGCCCCTGTTTCTCGGGGAGCGGCACGGTGCGCTCGCCGAAATGGGTCTCCTCGCGGGCGGTATCCTGGCGCTTGGCCATGGGTAATAATCCTTTGCGGGCAGGACCATAGCGCGGCACGACAAGGGGCGCTATGTGTCATAGCAGCGTGTCCGCCCTCATGGTGAGGAGGCGCGAAGTGCCGTCTTGAACCATGAGGGCCGCGCCTGTCCTTCGAGACGCGCCCTTTTGAGCACTCCTCATGACGAGGTGCGGAGATTAACCATGCCGGAACTTCCCGAAGTCGAAACAGTTCGGCGCGGCTTGCAGCCGGCCATGGAGGGGGCGCGCTTCGCCAAGGTCGAGGTGCGCCAACGCCGCCTGCGCTGGCCTTTGCCCAAGGACTTCGAGAAGCGGCTCACCGGCCAGACGGTCGAGGGCCTTGGCCGGCGCGCCAAGTATCTCTCGGCCGATCTGTCATCCGGCGACGTGCTTCTGATGCATCTCGGCATGTCGGGCTCGTTCCGCGTGCGCCGGAACGGCGAGAGTTTCCTAGGCGATCCGCGCTATTTCCAAACCGCGAAGGACGAGAAACACGATCACGTCGTGTTTCACATGTCCAACGGCGCGACCGTCACTTTCAATGACCCGCGCCGCTTCGGCTCGATGAAACTGGTGCCGCGCGCGAAGCTCGAATCCGAGCCGTTGCTGCACGATCTCGGGCCGGAGCCCTTGGGCAATGAATTTGACGCCGCGCTGCTGGCGAAAGCCTGCGCCGGCAAGAAGACCTCGCTCAAGGCCGCACTCAGCAACCAGCGTGTGGTAGCCGGCCTCGGCAACATCTATGTCTGCGAGGCGTTGTTTCGCGCGCGCCTGTCGCCGAAGCGGCAGGCTTCCACCATCGCCGACCGCGCTGGCGCGCCGAACGAGCGCGCGCTCGCGCTGGTCGAGGCGATCAAGGCGGTGCTTACGGACGCAATCGCCGCCGGCGGCTCGTCCCTACGCGACCACCGCCGCACCGACGGCGCACTCGGCTACTTCCAGCACAATTTCCGGGTCTACGACCGCGAAGGTGAGCCGTGCCCCAGTTGCAAGGGCAAGATCAAACGCATCGTGCAGGGCGGCCGTTCGACGTTCTACTGTCCGTTATGCCAGAAATGACAGCCGTCGCTGGCGCTCGGCCCTGACGACAGAGTAAAAGCGCACAGCGGAATTAGAAGCCGGAGTCGGCCATGTCGTACCAGAATATCATCGTCGAAACGAAAGGCCGGGTCGGCATTATCCGGCTCAATCGCCCGCAGGCGCTCAACGCGCTCAACAAGGCGCTGATCGGCGAGCTCGGCCAGGCGATCGCCGCCTTCGAGGCCAACGACGCGATCGGCTGCTTGCTGATCACCGGCAACGACAAGGCCTTCGCCGCCGGGGCGGACATCAAGGAGATGGCCGACAAGGCCTTCATCGACAACTATCTCGGCAACTTCGCCGCCGACTGGGACCACGTGGCGCGTGCGCGCAAGCCGATCGTCGCTGCGGTCGCCGGCTTCGCTCTCGGCGGCGGCTGCGAGCTTGCCATGCAGTGCGACGTCATCATCGCCGCCGACACAGCCAAGTTCGGCCAGCCGGAGATCAAGCTCGGCGTCATTCCAGGCATCGGCGGCACGCAGCGGCTCGCCCGCGCCGTGGGCAAGGCCAAGGCGATGGAGCTCATCCTCACCGGCCGCACGATGGACGCGGTGGAGGCGGAACGCTCCGGCTTGGTCGCGCGCGTGGTGCCGGCGGCAAGCTTGATCGAGGAAGCGATGAAGGTCGCCGACACCATCGCCACCATGTCGCTGCCGGCGGCGGTCGCTGCCAAGGAGGCGGTCAGCCGCGCCTTCGAAAGCCCGCTGGCGGAAGGCGTGGTCTTCGAGCGCCGCACCTTCCACGCGCTGTTCGCCACCGAAGATCAGAAGGAAGGCATGAACGCCTTCGTCGAGAAGCGGAAAGCGAATTGGAAGAATAAGTAAGGCCTTCCAAGAACGGGCCTAAGCCGCGATTTCTTTGGCGAGGTCGCGCCAGTCCGGATTGAACTCGTCAATCAGCTTGAACTTCCAAGCGCGGCCTCACCGTTTCAGGCTGGGCTCACGCGCGCGCGGGCTTCCAGAAGCGACGGATGTTCTTCGACATAAACAAGCTTTGTCACGCCATAAGTTCTGGTGAGATCTTAGAGCTTCTGCTGATGCTCGGATAACCGACGCGGCAAGCTATTGTCACGCCGATATAGAGCACGCCGTAGCGGCGGTTCGCGAGAATGCAGACGTAGCAAGAGCGCATCGGACGCTTCCGATCCGGAACTGTCCCGAGTCTGCAGCGCATCACTCCGCTTCGTTGCGTACTGCACTGCGCCTGGGACAAGCCACAGCTACTTCCTCACGCAGATAATTCTAACCACAGCCGCCTTGGCGTCGGCGCCCGGCGTCGTCGGCGTCTCGACACGCTGCGCCAAGAGGAAGCTGCGGATGGTGTCGGCGGAAATCAGCCGCACCGGCGGCGCCGATGCCTCAACGCTCGCCAGCACCGCGTGCCCCATCTCCATCATGCCAAGCACATGGCCCTGCGCATCGAGGGCGGCTGCGCCGGAGAAGCCAGCCATCGGCACCGGGTGGCGCAATTCGATCGCGCTGCCGTCGGCGAGCCGCGCCTTCACCTCGGTCAGCCTGCGGCTTCCGTCCTGCTCCTTCGGGTCGGGAATGCCGACGAGCGTCACGTCGCCCGGCTTCGGCGCGTCGCCGGCGAGCATGAGCGGCGCGCCCTTGCGCGGACCGTAGATGCGCAGCAGCGCTAGGCCATGCTCATTG
>Ga0187771_10004239_pt1 | contig 10089 bp, 5 predicted proteins | sample 0116_SJ02_MP15_1_FD_133139 | JGI IMG/M metagenome (GOLD analysis project Ga0187771, IMG submission 133139) | Tropical peat soil microbial communities from peatlands in Department of Meta, Colombia - 0116_SJ02_MP15_10_MG | ecosystem: Environmental > Terrestrial > Soil > Wetlands > Peat | place... | reverse complement strand
GTGTAGTCGCGGCCATTGATGGGCAAGTCCTCGACCGTGTTGGAGGTGAGCACGCCGCCCAGATCGTCACTGGTGGTTTCGATCTGGGGCAACTCTCCCCCGGCGACTTCCACCGTCTGCGTCACCTTACCGATCTGCAGCACGACATCCACACGACGTTCCGTGGCCACGTTGACTTCCACGTTAGTGGTCACCGACGTCTGAAATCCGCTTTGCGTGACCGTGACGGTGTAGTTCCCTACAGGTAGTTCGGGGATGGTATAGCCACCATCGGGGGTGGTGCTGGTGGTTCTTTCCAGTCCTGTGCCCGTGTTTTTCACCGTTACGGTCGCCCCGGCCACTAATTTGCCCGTGGGGTCGGTTACTGTCCCGAGGATGGTTCCGCGAAAGGTCTGGGCCCATAAGCTCATCACACTGGGAAGAAGGAAAAGGAGTACGAAGAAAATGCGCGCTTTCATGGGAAGCTCCTCCTGATCAAAACTCGGAGTGGCGACTCTTCGGGGATGGCGAAGTCGCCATCAACCTAAAAGGAGGGACGGTGGGGTTGGCTTGCAACAACAATTCTGGCACCTACTTTAACTAAAATTAAGAGGACACCGGCCCGCCTGCAAATGATCAGGTTTGAACATTATCGGAACGACTTGCCCGAGTCAACCATGTAGTTACAAATAGGAGCGATAGATTTTGCGAATGAGGGTGGCAGCAGCCGTCGCCAATCAGCACTGAGCTTTTAGGAAGACGGAAACGGCAGCACACCTGTCTACCGGATGATGCGGAACGCTTGAGTGCCAGCTGCTCAGAACGAGAACGCCAACCCGCCGCGCACCGAGCGGGCTGACTGGACCAGGTAAACCGTCTGTCCATCCTGGCCGACGACCGGAACATAGCCCTGGGCCAGAAGGTTCCGGACATCAATGATTGCCTCCATGTGGCAAGGAAGAAATCCCATGGTCGGGATCGGCTGGCGAACAAAGATGTTGAGGAAGGGATCGCTCTGTCCCGGGGAAGAATTGAACATGTCTACAGGAGTGAGGGCCCGTCCGCTGACCCAGCGGTAGGAAGTAATCCAGCGCGTGTGCGTGTGCGGTAGGGTTCCGCTGAACTTGGCCGCGATTGCGTAACGGCGTTGCGTGCTCAACGATTGCTGTACCTTCTCGAGAGGCACGCCCGGTTGAGCCAGATCAAGCACACCGCCAAAGGCGTAGTCGAGCGTGGCGCTCAGGTCGTCGGCGAACTTGCGCTCAAGAACCAGGCGCAGCCCACGTGTGTCCAACCTCCCGCCCGCATAAGTGAACGTGCCCGAGGAAACGTCTGGCAGCAGGAATCCGCCCGCCGAGGTTACCGCTCCTGTCCCAAGCAGGGCAGGATCGCTGATCCGATCGGAAAAGGCGGCAACCTGAACTGCGTTCTTCCCCTCGCGGCGCGAAAGGCTTAGCTCCTGGTGGTGGGCGCTCTCCACTTTCGCGGCATAGCTCGACATGCTGACTCGAGGATTCGATTCGCTCAGGTCCGCCGGCGCAGAATCGAACCCCTTCTCGGCGCGCAAGTCGGGACGGGAAGTGGCATAACCGTACTCTAGAACCGTGTTCGGCGCAAGGTGAGCCGTCGCCGAGCCGTAGGGGCGAAACGCGCTCACGTGACCGAGAAATTCGATGGCCTGGAGTTCACTACCAAATTTCAACTCCAACACGTCTCCGAAAGTGACGTCGTCGGCCCCGGAGAGTGCCAGTGCCTGCAAGGCTGCGTTATGGAGGTTAGGATCGGAAGAGGTGAAACGGCGCACCGTCAGCCCCATCGTGGGTCGAGAACCGTTCGCGAGCAGATGCGAATAGCCTGCATGCAGGACGGCCGCGGGCGTCCCGTCGCCGTAACCCAGGTTGCCGCTGAAGCTCAGAAGACCGTCGGCAAAAAGCGAGCGCTCCAGCGTGAAGCCGGTGCTCATGTCCGAGCCAGTGCCGAAGCCTGCGGCGTCCGAGCCGGCGACAAACGAGAGCGTGCCGCGCATTTCGTGGCTTTCGCTCTTGTCACCCACAGAAGCAATCTGCGCGGCCGGATCGTCGACCGCCCGCAGAATTGGCCGATTCGCCACCGAGCGCAGCGTCCATTTCCAGTCGTCATCGTCGGCCAAGGCGCGCGGAGGGCCCAGCTGCATCACGTTCAGCAGCGTATTCAAGGTGATGTTGATGTTGAGGCTGGCACCGGGACGAAGCCCAACCTTCTCGCGCAGCGCGGGCAGGAACAATGGCGCCGTCACCTGCACGGTGTAGAGGCCGGGCAGCAGGCCGGTAGCCGTGTAGTACCCAGCAGCGTCGGTGAACACGGTGAGACTGTGATTGGCCGCGCCCAGAATCTCCACAACCGCGCCCATCTGGGGCTGTCCCGAGGCGGCGCGCACATATCCCGATATAGCTCCCGGCCGCTCGCTAGCCCAGGCGGGAACCGACAGGCCCAACAGGATTACGCAAGCTCCAAGTTCGCGCAGTCTCAACACGCCCCACTCCTGGGGGAATCGTAGGGAGTTACTCTACTGCAAACATTGCCGACGGATCAACCGTCTGTTTCGAGATGTTGTCGTTCACCTTGATTTCTATCTTGTAAACGCCCGGCTGCAGGTTCGCGGCCGCGATGGATTTCTGCAACGTCACTTGTTCACCGACGTTGCCCATGGTGTCGGTGGATTCGAGCTTCTGCACCACGGGCTTGTTGGTGGCAACATTGATGATGTCGTATTCAAACGTGGCCGAAGCCTTGTGCGTCTTCTCGTCCACGCCCAGATTGTACACCTGCATCCAGAAATGCAGTTTCTGGTCCTTATCTCTTTTGAACATCGCCGGCTTGCCGTCGGCGGGCGCCACCCGCGGCCGCACTTTCATCGTCCCGATGACGAAACTGCCGGTGCCGATCGCCTTAGTCGGAACCGGCTCCATCACGTCAGCAACAATCAGGCTCGAAGTCGCCAGCTTGTCGTCCGAATAATCAGGAACCACGATACCTCGGCTGAATACACCTTTTCGATCTCCGTTCACGTCCTTTACCGCAACATCCAGTTTGTAGCGACCGGGACGCAGGGGCACGGCCTTCCAGTACACCGACGAATTCTCCGCCGCGCGCGGCAGCAACTCCGCCGGCACGTCCACCTGCACGGGATCTTCGAAGGTCTGTACAATCTTGCCCGTCAACGTGGTCAGACGGCCAAAAATATTCACCGTCCCGCGCTGGACGCCGTCCTTGTCGACGAAGGTGATGTCGCGGTTTTTCATCTGGATGGTCACGGGCACTAGCACCGTGTCACTAGTGACCTTTACAAAATCCCAGCGCACATCGAACGGCATGGGGTTCAGGATGATCTTGGAATTGACCACTTCCTCCAAGTCCTTGTACTTGATCGGAGGAGGCGCGTTCAGCTTGGCGTACGTTTCCAGGCGGTCGAACTCCTTGCCCTGCTCGAAGCTGCTATACGGTCCATTTCCCAGGCGCTCAAGCCCGCTGCTGCTGCCCCCATTGAACCGGCTGTTCTTGCTCGCCATGCCCATTTGTTCCCACATGGTCAGCCCGGCGTTCGGTGTGTATAGCAGCGCGTCCTTCTCCCCGCGGTCCAGGGTCATGTGAAAATCGCCGCACATGCAAGTGTCAACGAATTCAATGATGACCTCTTGCCCAATGCCCTCGATATAGCGATACCGCCAGTCTTCAAACGGGTACGTGGAGGTCTCACCGCCGCCCTCTTCCATGGGGCGCTCATAGGTGCCACCGGAGGGGTGCGAGTCGATTTCATCAGCCGGGCCATACATGATATAGATGCGGCCGCGATCCGTCTTCCAGCCGGGCACGCCGGCGGCAAAGTGCTCATTGGCATAGGCGATGCGCCGGTAATGTTCTTCCTTGTATTCGTTCTCTTCGGTATCGGGAGTCGGATCGCGGCGCTGCCAGAAGGCCTCAATGAAGTTGTCCCGCTCCTCGTCGTTGGAAAGCTGCTTGAAGGCTGCCCGCTCTTCGTCGGTAATGATGTAAGGCACGTCCTCGTCCAGCCACTTCCTGTAGGGCTTGCTCAACTCGATCTTGAGCGCCTTTTCATTCTTCTTCTTTTGCTTCTCGTTGGGGGCGCGCTTCAGCGGATCCGCGGGCTGGTCGGCCGGCTGGGGCTGCGCCGCGCTGGCCGTGTCTTTGGCGGGCTGATCGGTGGCTTTCTTATCCGGCTGATCTTGAGCTATTGCCGCGGCGGCCATCAGCGCCGCTGATACCAGAAAAACTCGAAGAAAGGCTGGGTACGAGGCTACCGGGAACATGAGAGGGACTCCTGCCGAGCGACAGTAATCGTCTTATTTTAGGCTCTTCATTTCCGTGAAATCAAGACTAAGTCGTACCTCAAAACGAGCTGAGGTAGATCACAACCATCTTTGTTAGAACGGACCTGGGCTGTGATGGGTTGCCTCCCAAAACGCAAATTCACCTCTGTGCCGGATGAGAAGGGCAAGCTATAATGAAGAGTTCCGGGGCGGTAGTCGCTATCTCCCCACCGTAACGGGTCTCGGCACGTCTTGTTCATTCCTGACGGGAACTTTCTGGGCACCAGGATCGTAACAATAGGTGTGCATCCGTTGCTCGCCGGAAGGGCTTTTTGTCGGTGCCCGTCGGCGCGGGGAATAAGGATTTTTGCGCAACTGACCTCCCCAGACTACGTGACTGAACCATGAAGCTCTGGAAAAAGATTGCTATCGGCTGCGGCGTGCTGGTCGTTCTCACGATCTTTGTCGGTCTCACCGTTTATCAGAGCAGCAAGAACGTAATGACGGTGCAAACCGGCAAAGTGCAGCGGCAAGATCTGGCCACCATCGTTAGTGCCTCGGGAGAAATAAAACCAAAGACCTACGTCAACGTCGGCGCGAACGCCTACGGCAAGATCACTCGTCTCTACGTGAAGGAAGGGGATCAGGTAAAGAAGGGTCAGTTGCTGGCGCAGATCGATAACGTGCAGTCGGCAGCGGACGTGACCGCCGGCCAAGCTTCCGTGCAGGCGGCGGAAACCGACGCCACTGCCGCCGACGCCGCACTCAAGACCTCGCAGGCCGATCTTCAGCGCGCGCAAGCCGATTACGACCGCAACAAGCTGGACTGGGAGCGGGCGCAGAACTTGTTCAAAGACGGCTTGATCTCCAAGTCGGACTTCGACAGCCGCCAGGATGCCTGGGCCACGGCCGATGCGGGCCTGGTGCAAGCGCAGGCGCGTGTGGCTCAAGCCAAAGCGCAAAACGAATCCGCCATCAAGCACTTGGCTCAGGCGCGCGCCAATCTGACCCGCGTTGCCGACGTCTTGCAAAAGACGACCTACAGCGCACCTTACGATGGCGTCGTCACCAACCTGCCAGTGCGCGAGGGCGAATCAGTAGTCATCGGAATTCAGAACGCCCTAGGCAGCACCCTCATGACGATTGCCGACATGTCGGTCATCACCGCCGAAGTCAAAGTAGATGAAACCGACATTGTGAACGTGCGTTTGGGTCAGCCCGCCCAAATCACGATTGACGCCATCCCCAACAAAATCTTCCACGGAGCGGTCTCGGAAATCGGCGACAACGCGATCGTTCGCTCTAGCGGCGTTTCTACTTCGCAGCAGACCACGGCCAGCGAGGAAGCCAAGGATTTTAAGGTGGTCGTGACCTTAACCGATCCTCCAACCGATCTGCGCCCCGGGCTTTCGACCACCGCCAAGATCACCACCGCCACCAGAAGCAACGCGCTGTCGGTCCCGATTCAGGCGCTGACCTTGCGCACCAAAGAGCAAATCGAACAGCAGAACAATCCGCCGGGATCGGTGCATGCCGCGGCTCCTGCGGCGAAAGAAGTTGCATCCAAGTCCAAGAAAGACGACGATGTGCAGGGCGTTTTCGTCATCCGCACCAAGAAAGCAGTTTTTGTGCCCGTTACCACCGGCATTACGGGCACGACCGATATCGAGGTTGTTGACGGCCTGAAAGAGGGAGACGAGGTCATCACGGGAAGTTACAAAATCTTGCGCACGCTGCGTCCCGGCGCAAGCGTCAAGATCGACAACTCTGTGCCCAAGAAGGAAGAGGAATCGTCATAACTTTGGCCGGTTTGGCGCGTCAAAACCAGAGGTCAGGGGCTAGGGATCAGGGGACCAGAGGTCGGAGGCCGACAGACGACGGAGCGGGAGCGAAGAGGCTAGGACGGAAAGCACACGGTTTTGCTGACTCCTGACCTCTGACCCTTGGCCCCTGAATCAGGAGAGATTAGTGGCACCGGACGAAGCGAGGCAACACCAGGAGAAAAACATGGCGACTGCAGAACTCATCAACATGCCCACACCCGGCGCCCAGACGCCGGACTCGTGCATGATTGCGGCCGAAGATCTCTGGAAGACCTACGACATGGGCTCCGAGCAGCAGGTTCATGCCCTACGCGGAGTCAACGTGCGCATTCAGCGCAACGAGTATGTCGCCATCATGGGCCCGTCCGGCTCCGGCAAGTCCACGCTCATGAACCTGATCGGCTGCCTCGACACCCCTACCCAAGGAAACTACTGGCTCAACGGCCAGCTGGTCAGCGAACTCGATGACGACGAACTGGCACGCATTCGCAACAAAGAGATCGGCTTCGTGTTTCAGACTTTCAACCTGCTGGCTCGGGCGACTGCCCTGCACAATGTGGAGCTGCCCCTGATCTACGCCGGCATTCCAACCCAGGAGCGCATCAGCCGCGCCAAGGGGGCGCTGGGGGCGGTGGGCATGGAGGAACGCATGGCCCACAAGCCCAACGAGCTTTCCGGTGGGCAGCGCCAGCGTGTGGCCATTGCCCGGGCGTTGGTCAACAAACCCTCAATCATCCTGGCCGACGAACCCACCGGCAATCTCGATTCCCAGACCGGCCGTGAAATCATGGCCCTGTTCGACCGGCTGCACGCCGACGGCAACACTATCGTATTGGTTACGCATGAGCACGACATCGCCGAATACGCCCACCGCGTCATCCATCTCAAGGACGGTCTGATCGCCAGCGACGAACGCAAGGGCGCGCAGCAACAGTAGGCCTTTGTGATCTATCCCTTGTGAGTTGGATGGGCCTCCACCCCTGCCGGCAGTTGCATGTCGCTCGCCTGCCGAGGCTCAGCGGCGACGACCCGGTTTCTTCCGTCCCGCTTCGCGCGGTAGAGTGCGGCATCGGCGGCTTCGAGCAGTTCCTTGGCCGAGGTGCCGTGCTCGGGCAGCGCCGCCACTCCCACCGACATCGTGACCATCCCCAGCGACTGGCCCTGGTGCAGCACCGTCAGCTCGCACATTCTGGAACGAATGCGCTCGGCCCGCGCCTGGGCCGCATTCAGATTCGCCGTAGGCAGAATGACGACAAATTCCTCGCCCCCGAAGCGGCAGACAATGTCCTCGGCGCGGATGCTCTTTGCCAAGAAGGTCCCGGCCTCCCGCAGCACCGTGTCGCCCGCATCGTGGCCGTAGGTATCATTGAACTTCTTGAAGTGGTCCAGATCGACCATGAGCAGTCCCAGCGCCTGCGCGGCGCGCACCGCGCGCCGGATTTCCCGCTCCAGCATTTCCTCGAGGTAGCGCCGGTTGTACAGCCCGGTCAGCGGATCCTTTATTGACTGGGTGCGTAGGGCTTCGCGCAGGCGGATGTTTGCCACCGACAAGCCTACGTGTCCGGCAAAGGTTGTCTTGAAGGAAAGTTCGGAGTCGGCCAGCGTGGGAACCTCATCGGTTGCCTGGAAGTGCAGAATCCCGAGCGCCTCTCCTTGCGCCAGGATGGGAATGCACAAGTACGTATTTCTTACTCCGGCCGCATGGGCACAGGGGGCAGTCGTGTCGCCTGCAACCACCAGATGTGGATGTCCGGTCCGCAGAGCCCAGCAGCGAGGCGGCTCAAACACGGTTTCCGGCAACTGGCAGTCGTGCCAAGAGCCGGCAATTTCGGCCAGGTCGCGGCGGCTGTTGAGCAGGGCCAAAGCTCCGCGGCTGGTGGGAAAAATCTTGGGGGCGTAGCCTAGCGCGGCTGCGAACACCTCTTCCTTGCTGATGCAGCTCTGCATCAGCTCTCCCATCTTGGCCAGCAGGGTCGCCCGCTGGGTGCGCTGTGTGAGATCGCGCATCATCTCCTCGTTTTGCTCATCGAGCTTGCGACGCGCATATTCCCGCTCCAGCATTTCCTCGTGCAAGCGCGTATTGGCGTTGGCCAACTCTTCGGTCCGCTCCTTGATTTGCTGCTCCAGGATCTGCTGCTGGTGCTTCTGATCTTCAATATCCGTGCAGGTGCCGATCCATTTGATGATCTTCCCTCGATCCTCGCGCAGAGGATTTCCCTTTACCAGAAACCAGCTATAGGCACCGTCGGCGGCGCGTAGACGGTATTCGATCTCATAGGGAGTACCTTCGCGAAGGCAACGCCCCCAGAGCGCTTGGGAGGCGTCGAGGTCGTCGGGATGAACCGCTTGCGTCCAGTCCCAGTGCTTGCCCTGTTCCCAAGTCAAGCCGGTGTAGCGGTATAGCCGGTCGCTGACAAAGTCGAGGGAGCCGTCCGGAGATGCCGTCCACAGGATCGCAGGAGCTGCCTGCGCGACCGCATGGAAGGAAAGCTCGGCCGAGGAGGTGTTCGCTCTCTTCCGTCCTATCCCCAAGCCCCGTAGCCAAGCCACGATGCCGGCAATCAGGCCCACCATGCTAGCGGCACTGATCGCAACCACTTTGGCTGAGGCTATCGCGAGCGCGAACAAGAGCGTTCGGCAGTCATACCTTTCGTGCAGGATCATCGCCTTGACGTGGTTATCCCACTTCACTCTCTATCGGCAGAAGAGGAGGATGGCGGTAGTGGCCGTGACCACGTTAGAAGCCGCTAACGGAGTTCGGGGGTGCGAGGGTACCAGGAAAAGAGGCGGCGGATTGGCAGTTGAAGATCCGATGGCTGACCGCGTCTCATCAACCAACGGTTTGTCCGAGGACTTACCGATCAGCGCTATCCGGCCTAGCGACCGACTGATCGATCGGCGCGGCGGGCCCGGCAATGAAAAAATTGTGGTCGTACATATCGTGGTACATGCGGCCGGCAATTTCGGCGGCCTTCGGTCCGAACGTCGGGCGCCCGCCTTGCAGGAATACGACGACCACTATGCGTCCCACACTAGTGTTGGCATACGAGGCAAACCAGCCGAAGCGCGTGCCGGCGTGGGAGCAGGTTCCGGTCTTGCCCAGAATTTCTTCTTCGTTGAAGTTCAACCGCAGGCTGCGCGCCGTGCCATATTCGACGGCGCCCGCCATCCCGTCAGAAATTTCCGGAATCAGCGGTGCAATGTCGAGTTGCCGCTTCACCCGCGGCTGGAAGTTGGCCACTTCCTCGGGAGTCGTGGGATGCTGCAAATAGTAGAGCGTTCCGCCGTTGGCGATGGCTGCCACCATGGCGCCCAACTGCAGCGGCGTCATGGCGATCCCCTCGCCGTAAGAGCACATTTTGCCTACGCCGCCCTGATCTTCCGGAATCGCTTCGTCGGGATAGTTTCCCAGCTGCTCGCCCGCAATGTCGTAGCCTGCCAGTTCGCCCAAGCCGTATTCATGAGCGTAGTAGGCGACCTTTTCGAAGCCGAGCCTGCGTCCTATTGTTTCGAAGTATGCGTTGTTCGAATGCGCCAGCGCCTCGGTCAGGTTGATGCGGCTGCGGCGGCCTAAGGCAACTTCGGTATCTTTCGACACCATGCCCTCGTTGAGTGCGGCCAGCGCCACCGCGAGTTTGATGGTCGAGCAGGGCTGCGCGCCGCTCGACAGCGCCAGCTTCTGGTTCACCATGGCGAGCACGCGTCCGCTGGTCGGCTCGATCGCAACCACCGTGCCGTTCATGTTGCCCAGCGCGTCAACCGCTGCCTGGCGCACTACGGGATCTTCTCCGGTAGTGAGATCGCCGGCTGTAACATCCTCGACAAACGAGCTTATACGAAAGCGCTCATAGTAGCGACGGCGATGCGTGGCGGAAACCCGCGTTACGCCTGCGCTGCGGCTGCGCGCCAGATGATGCAGGCGGCGCCGCGTCCGCTGGCTTTCCGTGATTTTTTGTGATTTTGATTTGCCGGGCGTATGC
>Ga0187771_10004238_pt1 | contig 10090 bp, 3 predicted proteins | sample 0116_SJ02_MP15_1_FD_133139 | JGI IMG/M metagenome (GOLD analysis project Ga0187771, IMG submission 133139) | Tropical peat soil microbial communities from peatlands in Department of Meta, Colombia - 0116_SJ02_MP15_10_MG | ecosystem: Environmental > Terrestrial > Soil > Wetlands > Peat | place... | reverse complement strand
CGGCGCGCACGGCCAATCTGCCGCTCGCGCCCGTCTCGCGAATCAGCGAACGGCCAGGCGAAGGCCTTCGCGGAGTGGTGGGCGCCCGCAAAGTGTGGATCACCAGCCGGGCCAAACTCGGCGCCAACAGCGCCGGACTGCCGCCGGCGGCCTCGGGACTCGAATGCATCGTGCTGGTGGACGAACAGTGGGCGGCGGTTCTCCGCTTTGCCGATGCGCCGCGCAAAGAAAGCTCGCAGTTTGTGGAGCATCTGCGGCCGCGTCACGCCGTGAACCGGCTGCTCATCGTCTCCGGCGACCGCGACGCCGAGGTGCGCCACCTGGCCGGGCAGGTGGGCATCGGCGAGGTGCACTCGGCGAAAAGCCCGGAAGAAAAGGTCGAAATCGTTCGCGCCGCCGCCGCGCATTCGCCCACGCTGTTTCTGGGCGACGGCATCAACGACGCTCCGGCCATGCAGGCCGCGACGGTGGGCGTGGCGTTCGGCGTGAAGAGCGACGTTACCTCGGAGGCGGCCGACGCCGTGGTGCTGGAAACTTCGCTGAGCCGCGTGGACGAGCTGATGCACATCGGCCGGCGCATGCGGCACATCGCGCTGGAGAGCGCCGTGGGCGGAATGGGATTGAGCATTCTAGGGATGATTGCCGCCGCATTCGGCTATTTGCCTCCCATCGGCGGCGCGATCGCGCAGGAAATCATCGACCTCGCCGCGGTGTTGAACGCCGTGCGCGTGGCCCTGCCCACCAACGACCTCACCGATTTTTAATCCTTCTGTAATCTGGCGGCGGGTAGCGTTGGCGGCCCCGGTCCAGCCGGCCGTCTGTCCAGGCGGTACCAATTGTCGCGCGGCCGCATTACTCTCTAGGCCGCTTCGGAACTGGGGGAGGGGAATATGTCCGTTCTCGACGTATTGCTCGGCAAACCGCTGGCCACCTCGGACGAGCGCGCGGAACAAATCGGCACGTCCGCCGGCATCCCGATATTCGGTCTGGACGCGCTCAGTTCGGCGGCTTACGGGCCGGAAGCGGCGCTGACGCTGCTGATTCCCCTCGGCGCCGCGGGCGTGGCCTACATTGTGCCGGTGAGCGTGAGCATCATCGTGCTGCTCACCATCGTCTATTTTTCTTACCGCCAGACCATCGCCGCATATCCCGGCGGCGGAGGCTCCTACACCGTCGCCTCGGAAAATCTGGGGACGCACGTGGGCTTGCTGGCCGCAGCCGCACTGATGCTGGACTACGTTCTGGTGGTGGCTGTGGGGATCGCGGCAGGAGTAGGCGCGCTCGTGTCAGCGGTTCCGAGCCTTCAACCGCACACGCTGGCTTTGTGCCTGGGGATCCTGGTGATCCTGACGATGGTGAATCTGCGCGGGGTGCGCGAAGCCGGGGGCATCTTCATGGTCCCCACGTACCTCTTCCTCGGCACGCTGCTGATCACCATATTGCTGGGGATCGCGCGGACGGCCAGCGCGGCCGGGCATCCTGTCCCCGTGGTTGCTCCTCCCGCTGCTCCGGCACCCGCCATGGCCGCCGCTGGAGTGTGGATTCTCCTCCAGGTGTTTTCCAACGGTTGCACGGCCATGACCGGCGTGGAGGCGGTGAGCAACGGGGTGCGCGCGTTCCGCGAGCCGACGGTGCGCAACGCGCAGCGGACGCTGACCGTGATTATCGGCTTTCTGATTGTGCTGCTCGCCGGTATCGCTTACCTGGTGAAGGCCTATGGAATTGCGGCCACGGATCCGGGGCAACCCGGCTATCAGAGCATCCTCTCCATGCTGGTGGCGGCGGTAGCGGGACGCGGCTGGTTCTACTACGTGACGATCGGGTCGGTGCTGGTGATCCTGGCGCTTTCGGCGAACACCGCCTTCGCGGATTTTCCCCGGCTGTGCAAGGCCGTGGCGCACGACGGATTTTTGCCGCACTCGTTCGGCCTCCGCGGCCGGCGGCTGGTGTATTCCCAGGGAATTTTTGTGCTTGCCGCACTGTCGGCAATCCTTCTGGCTCTATTCCAGGGCGTGACCGACAACCTGATTCCGCTGTTCGCCATCGGGGCGTTTCTGGCGTTTACGCTTTCGCAGGCGGGAATGGTGGCCCACTGGAGACGCGTGGGAGGTCCCGGGGCGGCGCAGAGCATGCTGGTGAACGGTTTTGGCGCGGTGGCCACCGGAGTGACGCTGGTGGTTGTGCTGGTGGCGAAATTCACGGCGGGGGCCTGGGTGAGCGCGCTGCTGATTGCGGCCATGATGCTGCTCATGCTGCGTGTGCGCGGCCACTATGACCGCGTGGCGAAAGAAACCGAAAACACACTGCCGCTGGCCATCGAAAATATGGGGCCGCCTGTGGTGGTGCTGCCGATTCAGAGCTGGTCGAAGATTTCGCAGCGCGCGCTCCAGTTTGCCCTTACGCTTTCGCCGGAGATCCATGCCGTGCACGTGGCGACGGAGGAGGAAACGGACGCGCTGGAACGCCAGTGGAGCCATTTGGTGGAGCAGCCCGTGGCGGAGATGGGAGGCACGCCGCCATCGCTAGTGACGCTGCCGTCGCCCTACCGGCTGCTCATCCGGCCGATCCTCGAATATGTGCTGGAGATGGAGAAGTGCAATCCCGGCCGCCAGATTGCGGTCATCGTGCCGGAGCTGGTGGAAAAGCACTGGTACCACTATCCGTTGCACAACCAGCGGGCGGAACTATTGAAGGCGTTTCTGCTGTTGAGGGGCAGCCCACGAATCGTACTCATCAACGTGCCCTGGTACATCGAAGCCTGATCCGAGCCTGGCGCAGCGCGCAGCCCTGCGGCCGTTTCTCAATCATTTCCGAACGCAGCAACCACCCGCAGTGACTTCCGATCGAGCAGCAGCAGCCGCGCCCGGCGCGACCCCAGCCGGAAATCAAACGTGGCCCCCGTTTCTTTGTCACGCAGAGCAATCGCCTCGTCACTCGCGCTTTCTGAAACGAATACATACAACAGCGCATCGCGGAAGACGGCGCGTCGAATCAGCACACCTTCGGAAGGCAGCGTCCCGGCATACGGCGTTTCCATTCCGGTTTTCGACAGGACCCAGCGGTACACCTCGATAGCGGGCTCCAGCGACTCCGCCAGTTCCACGGGATAATTCGTCACGTAGAGTTTCCCGCTTCCGACGCTCAGCTCGTGAAACGTGCGGCCGTCCGGAGAAGCCAAGGCCTCGGCAAACTGCTGGCGATCGAAGGCAAACGAGAGCGGAATCCGGCGGCCATCCAGGTCCAGCTCCGCCTGGTGAAACGTGAGCGGCTGGGGCACCGCGTCCAGCTGCAGCGCCCGCAGGCGCGCGGTGGTGCGCCAGTGCCGATCGCGTTCCGCCGACCCGGTCACCAGCAGCGTCCCGCCTGCCTTCGCGTAATTGACCAGTTGGGTCCAGGCCTCGTCGCCGAGCGCGAGCGGCGAAGGAAGTATCACCAGCCGGGGCCGGCCCAGTTGCGCGATCTGGTTTTCCGGCACGACCACCGCGGGCACCCGGCAACCGTATTCGAGCGCGCGCACCGCGCGCATCTGCGCGTCCAGCCCCAGCCAGTTCAACGCCGAGAATTGCAGCGCCTGCGAGGTGACAACGGCAACCTGCGGCGCCGGAGGGTCGGACAGCAGACCGCGCGTCGCCTCCGCAAACGCGGCAAAGCGCCGCAGCACTCCCGCCTCGGGTTTCTCCGTGCCGTCCGCGCGCACGGCGCCGATGGCTGCTTCGTTGTCGTTCCGCATGTACGCGTTCGTGTTCCACAGCCACTGGATGGCGCCCGCGCCGGTGGCCGCGGCGATGGCAAGTTTACGTTCCAGCAGCGCGGCTTTTTCCCCGGCGGTGTAGCGTTCGCTCGCGTCGATTTGCAGATCGCGCGCGACGCCCAGTTCCTGGACGAGCATGGGCTTCCCCGGTTGTTTGGCCACAAGGGAATCCCACAGCAACGCGTCGTTCTGCCACCAGGGATGGGTGGCGGTGAAATCCACGGCGGGCGCAAAAAACGCCGGCGACGGCCGGTCGCGCCCGCCGCCTTCATCCTGCCCCACGGTGATGAGCTGGCGGCTGCCGGCCGCGCGCATCGCGTCGCGCAAGTCCTGCGCCCAGCGCGCAAATTCCTCCTGGGCGAACAGAAAATAATCGGGCGCCTTCAGCGCGTTGCTGCCCTGCATGGTGCGCTGCGGCGCGCGGTAGGAGAACTCGTCTTCGTCGGGCAGAGGCGGCGCGTCCGGCGGCAGCGGCGCCGTCTGCCACGCATCTTCCAGCGCCTCGCGTGTTTTGTAGCGGCGGGCGAGCCAGTCGTTCCACGCCTGCCGCTCGATCGCATCGCCGTTCGGCCGCGTGGACCACAGCTTCCGTGGATTCGAGAAACTGGGTTCGTTGATAAGGTCCCAGATCAAGAAGGGCACCTCACGGAAGCGCTCCACGAGCGCGAGCACCAGTTCCCGCTGCCGCCGCAGGGCTTCCGGGTCCAGATACGGATTCCCACCGCCCAGCACTTCCGGCGCAAACGCGAAAATCGTGAACTGTACGGGGAGATCGTGCGCCCTCGCGGTGAGCAGAAAGGCTTCGAGCGTGCGCATGGCGTCCTGGCGCACGACGCCGCTTTCGCGCATCACCTGGTCCCAGCCGCTCCACCAGCCCGTGCGCAGCATGTGGAATCCTGCGGCGCGGATTTCCGCCATGTCGCGGTCCCACACGTAGGGGTTCGGATCGATGAAATATTCGCGCTGGACGTCGCCTGCCATGTACGTGGTTCCCGCGACGAGTTCTGTCCGGCCATCGCGGACGAAATAATCCCCCTGCACGCTTACTGCAGGCCCGGAGTGAAGCGCCACCTCGTCCCGCAGCCAGTAGCCGGTGCGATAGACGGCATGCAATTCGTTGCCGAGGAACAAACGCGCGGTCAGCTTGTGCAATCCGCCGCGATCATCCGCGGGCAGCGCGAACTGTGCGCTGTAGGGAAAGACGCGCGGTCCCAGGGTCATCTCTTGTTTCGCCACCACGTTGCCGCCCACCGCGAGTTCGAGCGTGAGGCGTGCGGCCTGCGGCTGCCCCTCAAACTGCATCCAGTGAACGGAAAAGGTGGGCGGCTCGCCGGGCAGAAAAAGCGGCCACGAGGGCCGCACCGCAAACTCCTCGGCGCCCGAGAGCGCATCGCGCGCGAGCGCGGGAACGAGTTTTCGCGCCGCCTCGCTCGAATAAAATCCTTCGGAGAGTTCGCAGGACAGAAAAATCCAGCGCCCTCCCGCAAAACGGTTTTTCAAATGGTCGATTCGCACGAGCGGCGCGCTGAGCTTGCGGCCTTCCGAGACGCCCCAGACCAGCGGCACAAGCCGCGCGTCGATTCCGCCCATCGAGCCTTCGCGCGGGTACAGATCCTCATCCGTGAGCCGAACCGTTGCGCTGAAGGCGCGGTTCCAGGGAAATGCAGGCGGTTCGAGCGGAGAAGCCGCGGGATTGGTTCGAAATTCCAGCCCCCGCGACCCGGGCGTCTCCTGGTATTCGTTGATGTACAGTTTTTCCGCGAACTGAATTCGGGAGGGGCGCAGCTCCCAATGTTCCCCATCCTTGCGCGCGGGCCGCGTAAACGGCATTCCGCCGAGCACGAGCAGGTTTCCACCGCGCTCCAGAAATTTGAGAATCGCGGGCCAGGCAATTTCGGGAAATACCGATCCGTACGGCAGGACGAGCAGCCGAGTGTCCACAGCAGCCAGCGCGTTCGGCAGCCCATCGCTGGAGACCACTTTCGCGCCGGGAATCAGCACGCCGAGATCTGCGCGGGAAGGGGCAGGACTGTCCGCCGCTGGAATGCCGTTCTCCCAAAACACCACTGTCGCAGCATCACTTGCCGGACGAGTTTGGGCCGCAGCAGCAGAGGCCGTGAGAACCGCCAGCAGCGCGAAGACTGCGATTGGTCGCATCACAACGGCAACGTCTCCAGAACCAGCGGAGAATCAAGGCGATTCGCGCTTTGTGAGCGCATGCAAATGCAGCCGCAGCGTTTTGATCTCCCAAGGATTTACCGCCACCGTGACGGTTTTTCCATCCGAAGGCAACTTTTCGCCGGGCTGCTCCATCAGGTTCGCGTCCCAAACTTCCTCGACGCCCGGCGGCAGCGTTATCCGCGCGGTGGTCTTCTGCCCCGTGGATTCGTAAAACCGCAGGATCAGGTCCACGCCGTCTTCAGACTGTTTCATGGCCGTGAGCACCAAATTCTCCGGTTCCAGCGCAACGAAAGAATGCACGGACGGCAATGTCCCCGTGTGGTTCTGCGCGGGGGCCGCCCGCAGCGGCGTGTTCAGTTCGTATGCTGCGCGGACAACGCCGGGCTCGCGCCAGCCGCCGGCATGCGGGACGAGCGAGTAGGTGAACTCATGCGTTCCCTCGTCCGCATGCGGATCGGGCCACTCCGGAGAGCGCAGCAGGCTCAGCCGCAGCACATTGCCATGCGCGTCGTATCCGTACTTGCAATCGTTCAGCAGGGCGAGGCCGTGATGCGCGTCGGAGAGGTCCGCCCAGCGCAGCGCGGGCACTTCGAACTGCGCGCGCTCTTCCGGCGTGCGCCGCGTGGTGGGCCGCGCGATGCTCCCGAACGGAATCTCGTACGTCGCCGTGTCCGCCTCGACGGCAACGGGAAACGCCACTTTCAGCAGGATATGCTTTTCGTGCCAGTCCGCGGTCATGCGCACGTCCACTCGGCGAATGTGCGGATAGAGCGTGATGTCCTGCACAAAGGTGGAGTTCTGAAAGTGCTTTTTCACGCGCAGGACGGCGCGGAGCGGGCCCCGCTCCGTGAGCGTCACTGCATCGGCCTGGTCCAGATGCCATTGATGGTCCTCGAAATCCGCGTCGATATTCCAGGCGTCCCACTTTTTCGGTTTGTCCACAAAGGTCTGGAGTTCGTTGGCGCACGCGCCGGGCGGGACTGCCTCCTGCCGGCTCTGTTTATCCCACAGGCTCGTGACGCAGCCCGTTTTCGCGTCCACGCGAACACGAAAGTATTCGTTTTCCAGGAGATCCGGTCCGGTTTTCAGCGCGCTGGACGGCGTGGAAGCCGACACCGCCGGGAGAAGGCGAAAAATTTTGTAGCCCACCGCGGGAACGTCCTCCGCCAAAAAGCGGATGCGCACCGGGCCGGAGGCGCTGTTCGAGACTTTTTGCGCGATCACAGGTTTGCCCGCCGTATCCACGACGCGCACACGCGCCGCCGGACTCGGCAATTGCGCCTCCGCTTCGACCACGCCCGTGCGCGTCCACGACAACGGATTGAAGACCACGATCGCCACACCGCTGCCCGCTGTATTCACCTGCGCCGCTATGGCTTTCAGGGCGGAATCGAGACGCTTCTCGCCGATGCGCCGCACCTCCGCATAATCCCGCGCAGCGTCCTTATACAGGACCGGAATGCCCGACCCGGCCGCGATGTCGTGGAACTGGTTGAACAGCACTTTCTTCCACGCGAGCCGCAGATCCTCGCCGGGATACGTGCCGCCGGAGAGCGCCGCGAGGGACGAGAATTTCTCCGTGGTCAGCAGCAGCTCTTCACTCCTCCGGTTGCCTTTTTTCGTTTCGGCCTGCGTGGTGAAAACGCCGCGGTGATACTGGAAATAGAGCTCGCTCTTCCAAACGGGCAGATCAAGCGAAGGCGCCTGCTTGGCCAGCGCGTCAAAATAGGGCTGCGCGGCGCCGAACTCCAGCCGCGGATACACTGCGCCATTCCGCCACCGCTCGGCCGTCTCCAGCATGTCGCGCGTGGGCCCGCCGCCGTGGTCCCCGACACCGAACAAATACAGCATCTCCGGATACTTCATTGCCGGGACGTATTCCGCCAGATCCCGCGCCATCGCCACCGGATGGATGGCATTGGCGTAGTCGTGCGGAAAATAGGTCAACACCCTGCTGCCGTCGGGAGCCTCCCACCAGAACAGCTTGTAGGGAAACTTGGTCGTGTCGTTCCACGCCATCTTCTGCGTGACAAAAAAATCCACGCCCGATTTCCTGTAAATCTGCGGCAATTGCCAGTTGTAGCCGAACGAATCGGGATTCCATCCCGTGCGCACATCCACGCCGAATTTTTCCTGGAAGTAGCGCTTGCCCAGCAAGAGCTGCCGCACCAGCGATTCGCCATCCGGCATGTTCAGGTCCGGCTCCACCCACATCCCGCCGATGATTTCCCACCGGCCTTCCTTCACGCGCCGCCGAATCTCCTCGAACAGCGCCGGATATTTCTCCTCCATCCATTCATAGGCTGCGGCGGTGGAATGGGTGTAGGTCAGTCCGGGAAACTCGCGCATCAACTGGAGCGCGCTGGACCACGTGTGTTCGACCACCATCGTCGTCTCGCTCGCCGGCCAAAGCCAGCCCATGTCGATGTGCGAATTTCCAGCGGCGCGGATCGTGTAGCTTTGCATCCACTGGCGCAGAGGCTCGAGCGCCTGTCGCGCGCCGGCCAGCGAACGGTCGAATGCCGCCTGGTCGCCGCGTGCGAGGGCGTTCCAGTCCACCGCGGAAATTCCGGCTTCGAACTGCCCGGCGCGTTCGGCATCGTTTGGCGCCAGGCCGCGGATCATGGCCTCGGCGACGAGGAATTCCTGCGCGAGCATGCCGGGGTCAGGGCGTCCCGGCGGCAAATCCAACAGGATTTTCGCCCCGCGGAAAGTCCAGTTCCATTCGAGCCAGGTGGCGTGAACGGCGATCACGATCTTCTGGCCCGGCAGAGCGTGCTCCGCCAATAGCAAAGGATCGCCTTCTTCGCCCTCTGCCAGCGCTACGCCGTTCACAAACGTGCGCACCGTGTCCGCATTGTAGGCATCGAGCGACAGCCGCACGCGCGTCCCGCGGATTTCGTAGCCGTTCACCTGCGCCGGAACCTCCCATCGCATGCGCAGCCACGCGGACTGGCCGGGAAACTCCGTGCCGGGCTTCCACTCTTGCCACGAGGAATCGTCGAGATCCGAAGAGGAGGCACGGGCATCGTCCGCGCTCGAATAACGGATCTGGGCCAGGTCCACGTTGACGAGGGACTCCAGCCGTGCGGCCGCCTGTTGTGCCGCAGATTCCGCCGGCTTCTGCGGCGCGGCCGCGCCCCACAGCGGAATCGCTGCTGCCAGCGTCATGAAAAGCAGGAACTTCCGATGCCGGTCCCGGCGCATGCATTCCCTCCTACAAAACCCGGCCTGCCGCGGAAAGAACAAATATGGCGATCACCAGCACGGCCACGCCGGCCAGCATCACGAGCAAGGGCTTACTTCCCACGCCTTTCCATTCGCCGGTAGCCACGCCCCAGACGCTCGCGGTGATTACAATGAGCGACATGAACAGCGGCCACCCCAGCACCGTCCCCAACTCGCCCAGCTTCACGGTAGACACGCCGTAGAGTACGGTGCTGCCGAACCAGAAGAATGCCATCACCGCGGCGAGGATCCAGTAGTGAGTCGTGCCTGATGCGCCGAATTTCCCGCCGGTCCGGTTTTTCCGCAGGAGATAGATGCAATACATCAGGTTCGGCACTCCACCGGCGCACATCAGGGGCAGCCACACAGCATTGGGCGCCCACAGCGGCGCAGTGCCGGCCTGCCGGGCCGCGGAAATCACCGGCCCGCCGTACGCCAGGCCAAAATTCACCAGCGCGGAGCCCAGCCCACTGCACAGACAGAACACCAGCCCTTTTGAGACCGAAGGTTTCCCGGCAGGTCCCTCGCCGAGCGCGGCCTCGCGGATTCGTCCGGCAACGGCGCACACGCCCACTCCGGCCAGCACCAGCACAACCCCCAACAACACCAGCAGCCCGCCTCCTGTGAGGATCTTCTCCCGGTGCAAGTGAACCAGCGGGATTAGGCTCCCGACCGCGGCCGACGTCCCCAGAATGACGGAGAACGCCAGCGCAATCCCCACGGCGTCCACAGCCAGCCCGAAAAACACCTGAGAGACGCCCCAACCAGCTCCGCACGCCGCCGGGATCAGGACGGCAGCCGTGCCCGCTTGTGCGTACACCTCGCTCAGGTGCGGAACCGTGGAGAACGTGACGAGCGGCGGGAAAACCCCCAGGGCGAAGATCGTCCACGCCAGCCACGTGTTCTCCCACGCCCACTGCCGCGTGAACT
>Ga0187771_10004237_pt1 | contig 10091 bp, 10 predicted proteins | sample 0116_SJ02_MP15_1_FD_133139 | JGI IMG/M metagenome (GOLD analysis project Ga0187771, IMG submission 133139) | Tropical peat soil microbial communities from peatlands in Department of Meta, Colombia - 0116_SJ02_MP15_10_MG | ecosystem: Environmental > Terrestrial > Soil > Wetlands > Peat | place... | reverse complement strand
TTTTTCAACAAACAGAGGAGAAGTAAGATTGTCGAAGAAATCAAAAGGATCGAAACGATGGAGAACGTCGCTAAATTGGGCGACCTCCTCAGAGGATGAAGATTTCCTAGCCCAGAGGGGCCAAAGGGTTACGGATAATTTGGCCCCCCTGCTCATTGGAGGGGGGGATACGTCTTGGTTCCTCCCAACGTTCGTTTGCTTAAAATCGCTGAGGCAGTCATTTCCGAATCGTTTTTGGTAGAGGGGAGACATGGGAAGAAAAGGAGGTTTCAATAATGGCTGAGTTTAGAAAGATACCTGTTGTCATTCAGCGGGGAGGTACGAGCAAAGGGATCTATATCCACGAAAAAGATTTGCCTAAGGATCAAATATTGAGAGATAAAGTGATCCTGGCAATTTTTGGGAGCCCCGATAGGAGACAGATCGATGGATTAGGAGGGGCAGATCCACTCACGAGCAAAGTGGCTATCATCTCTTCGTCCGAACGAAAAGATGCCGATGTCAATTACACCTTCGGCGCGGTGGATATCAATGAGCCGATCGTCGATTACAAAGCAAACTGTGGAAACATTTCTTCCGGTGTTGGGCCCTTTGCCATCGACGAGGGTTTGGTGAAGGCCAAGGGATCTGAGACGATTGTTCGAATCTATAATACAAATACGAAAAAGATTCTAAAAGCCTACGTTTCTACGTATCGAGGAAGGACGAAATATTTGGGGGATTATTCGATCGACGGAGTTCCTGGAACCAGTGCTAAGATTCTTCTCGATTATTCAGAAACCGCAGGCGCTGCCACTGGAAAGCTTCTCCCTACCGGCAATCCCACAGATGCTGTTTCCATTCCATCCATGGGAACAATTGAAATGTCGATTGTGGATGCGGGGAACCCCCTCTGTTTTATTAAACCCGAGGTTTTGAATTTCTCCGGGACTGAGGGGCCCCTGGATAAAAAGGTCATCGATTCCCTCGATAAGATTGAGCTGATCAGAGGGACCGCTGCCAAAATGATTGGGCTGGCGGACGATGCAGCGCAGGCCCGGATTAAGACACCGGCCATTCCAATGTTGGTTTTCGTCAGTAAACCCGCACCCTATACGAGTTTTACGGATGGTCATCGAATCGAGTCGGGAGAAATAGATTTCGTCGCGCGGCTTTTCTATATGCAGGAAATGCATAAGACCTATGCAGGGACAGGAACGGTTTGTACGGGGGCTGCAGCGATGATCGAGGGGACACTGGTCCATCAGGTCACTTCTCCTAAGGCAAAAGAGAGTGGGTTGGTTCGGATCGGTCACCCCGGTGGAGTGATCCCCATCGAGGTAGAGGTCGAAAAGAGAGGCGACGGTTTCCATTTAATGAAAGCAGCTTTCGGCCGAACATCGAGAAGAATTATGGAAGGCTTTGTTTATGTTCCGGAAGAGCTTTTTAAAGGTTGAGCGATTCTTCTCAAATCAAGCCTCGATTCAGATGGTCCAGGGGTAACTTCTGCCATTGTCAAAGTGATTTCACTTCATCACGGAGAGGGGATGACGTGGAGACAAAGATAAGAAAGCTATTGGATTTTCCGGCCAAGGAGGTAGGCGGACATCAGGGATTCACGGCTCGATCCCTCATCGATCTGCCTGACAAGGATATCACCGTCAGATTATTAGATGTAGCTCCGGGTGGTGTTGGGCCTGTCCCAGCACATAGCCATCCAGACACTCACTTCTTTTTGGTGCTTGAAGGTACCTTAGAGTTAGAGGTTGATGGTCAGATCCATAGAATATCGAGTGGGTCGTGTGTGGAAGTGCCTCCAGGAAAAACACATCAATTGCGCTGCGGTGGCCCAAAAGAGATGAAAGTGCTCGCCATTAAATGGAAATGATGTGTCTTAGGAAGCCTCGGTTTGAGCTCGGATATCATCTAACCACATGAGATGTTTCAGCCTTTGGTGGTATCAACCCGGGGGTTGCATAGACAACTGAACATGAGTTTATTCGGCGGTGGAGACCATCATAGAAGAGGACATTTTAAATAGGAGGTATCAGAAATGACTTATTCTACAAGGTTAGCTGAGAGATACTTGAATTTGGATTATGGAGCCATCACCCCGAATGCTATTCAAAAAGCAAAGGAATGTCTCATGGATCATCTGAGTTGTGCCTATGGAGGCTTTTCATTTAGTTCAAGCCAAATTGTGCGGGAGTTTGCTTTGGAAAATTATGCTCGCGGAAAGTGCACGGTCGTGGGGATTAAGAGGAAGCTTGCACCTGCTGGGGCTTGCCTTGCCAACAGTGCAGCAGGGCATGCTCCTGAGTTAGATGACACGAGCAACGAAGCCGTCATCCATGTTGGGGTGATTATTATTCCGGTGGCTCTGGCCATGGCAGAACACTTAGGTTTGGGGGGCAAAGACGTCCTAAGGGCGATCGTCATCGGGTACGATACGGATATCAAAATAGGGAAAGCAGCGAATCCGGCGGCGCTCTTGGCCCGCGGGTTTCATCCAACTGCCCTCTGCGGTATGTTTGGTGCGGCGATGACGGCCGCTCGCTTAATGAACCTCAACGTTCGACAGACGGTGAATGCCTTAGGGGTTGTAGGGAGTTTTGTTTCAGGGAATTTGGAGTGCTACAGCGACGGAAGTCTGACGAAAAGGTTGAATCCTGGTATTGCGTCATCTTCTGGGGTTATTGCAGCCGAGTTGGCCCTTAAAGGGTATACTGGACCGAAGATGATCTTCGAGGGGCCCAGGGGTTTTTTCCATAGTTATTGTGAAAATTCAAAGCCGGAAGAACTGGACAAGTTGAATGGGTTTGAAATAGAGGGTATCAGTTTCAAGCCCCATGCCTGCTGTCGATTTAACCAGGCACCGATTGACGCAGCATTGGCCATACGCACAGAAAACAAAGTGAATTATAAGGAAATTAAGAACGTTTTAATAGAATTGCCGAAGACGGGGTATGACATCGTCGGCCAGCCTGCAGAAGTAAAATTCAATCCAAAGAATGTTGTCGATGGTCAATTTAGTGCCCCTTATAGCGTGGCGATTGCCCTGATCGAAGGCAGAGCGTTTTTGGACGAATACACGGAAGAATCCATTCGAAGGGCAGATGTGCACGAATGTTTGAAGAGAATTACCATTCAACACGCTCCGGATTTAGAAAAATATCTCCCCAATCCATTTACGGCCAGGGTGACTGTGACGATGGAAGATGGAAAAAGCTATTCGAAGGAAGTGATCTATGCCAAAGGAGATCCACAAAATCCTCTTTCTTGGGAGGAGATTTTACACAAGTTCAATATTCTTGTGCCCCCCTCTATCGTCAGTAAGGACAAGAAACAGAGGATGATTGAGACAATTCAACATCTGGAGGAGTTAAGTGACATTAAGGAGTTTACAAAACTGTTAAGTTGAGCAGGGCCAAGAATCTGAGACGATTTCGAAAGTGCCTGTCGAAAGTGAAAAGGAAATGGGAGGGGAAAATGTCGATCACCAGAAAGTTAAGAGAACTGCTCCAAAGAAAAAAGATATTGGTGGCCCCAGGTGCTTATGACCCGATGAGTGCAAAGCTAATCGAGGCTGCTGGATTCGAGGCGGTTTATATGACGGGCTTTGGCACCGCGGCATCGCTTTTGGGGCTTCCGGATATCGGCTTGATTACAATGACGGAAATGGTTGGAAACGCAAAGAGGATATCCGATGCCGTCAATATACCCGTCATCGCTGACGCCGATACGGGATATGGTAACCATCTCAACGTGATCAGAACGATAGGGGAGTACGAGAAAGCGGGCGTTGCAGCCATTCATATTGAGGATCAGATCTTCCCAAAGAAATGCGGCCACATGGAAGGAAGCAAACTTATTCCGTTAGAAGAGATGACAGCGAAGGTAAGGGCTGCGGCTGCGTGCAAAAGAGATAAGGATTTTGTTTTGATTGTGAGAACGGACGCCATTTCCTCAGAGGGCTTTGAAGGTGCGATTCGCAGAGGAAACGCATATGTCGAAGAAGGGGCGGATGTTATTTTCTTGGAGGCCCCCAAGACGACGGATCAATTGGAAAAGATTCCCAAACTCATCAAGGCGCCGGTCTTAGTGAACATGGCGCCCAAGACCCCTAATTTGGGGTTCAAGAAGTTTGAAGAGATGGGATATGCTATCATCATCTATCCATCCATTGCGCTCACTGCTTCTTTTTTAGCAATAAAAGAGAGACTTTCCGAACTGAAGGAAAATGGAATTGTCAAACAGTGGGCTGAAATGGGTGTCCCTTTTGAAGAGATGATTAATTTCTTGGGGGCCAAAGAATATGAAAAATTGGAGGAAAAGTTTCTGAGAAGAATATGATGGTTTAAGGAGATATGGGGTCATTGGGGCCAATGAATCAGCTGTCAAACGATGAAAGGTTTGTATTGAGCGTTTCTTCTGGTGAAGTATGGATTATGTGAATCTCGGTAGATCAGGTGTGAAGGTGAGCAAGATAGCCCTTGGATGCATGAGCTTCGGAAAAGAAGCAGACGAGGAAGAATCGATGCGTATGGTCAACAGGGCTTTGGATTATGGAATAAACTTTTTTGACACGGCTAATTCCTATTCGAATGGAAGGTCAGAGGAAATTTTGGGGGAGGCTTTAAAAGGAAAGAGAAATCGAGTCGTCATAGGGACAAAAGTATCGAATCCCATGGGGGAAGGCCCTAACGACAGAGGATGCTCACGTTATCATATCCTAAGATCCGTAGAGGAAAGTCTTCGGCGTCTTCATACCGATCGAATCGACCTCTATCAAATCCATCGATTTGACCCCGGGACTCCACTCGATGAAAGTCTCAGGGCATTGGACGACCTGGTGAGATGGGGCAAAGTTATCTACATCGGTTGCAGCAACTTCACTTTTCAACAACTGGCAAATGGCCTTGGAATTAGCAAAGCCTCAGGACTCACCTCTTTTATTTCACTTCAGCCAATGTATAACATTCTAAAACCGGAGCCTGAGAGCGACCTTCTTCCTCTCTGCTTGAGAGAGGGAATAGGTGTCATTCCTTATAATCCGTTGGCTGGAGGATTTCTCACTGGAAAATATCAATCGGACAGAGTTCCCTCAGCCGGTACTCGATTGGGGGACCAGACCATCTATCAAGAACGCTATCTGTCCGAAGAGAACTTTCGCAGAACGTCTCTTTTTCTTGAGATCGCCAAGAGACGCGGGTTGAATCCTATTGGGCTTGCCGTGGCTTGGGCGGCCTCTCATCCAGCGGTGACATGTCCAATTATTGGAGCCCGCAATGAGAAACAATTAAGGGAGACTCTGGAATTAGCGAGTGTGAAGCTCTCAATTGAAGAGAGAGAGCAGATCAAGAAGGAGGTATGGGGTCAGGCGAATGAGGACGAAGCCCCTTAAATATTCCAAGAAGCCCTGAGGAGGCGGAGGAATATAGTTTTTCATTCGGCGTTGGAGGGAGAAATGGAAGAAGAAAAAAAATATATTGAGAAAGTATTCCCGAGGATAAAAGATATAAAGGATGATCACTTAAGGAAACAGGTGACCAATGTTTGGCTAAAAGCTTGGAAAATGAGCGATTACAGAAGAATCGAAGATCATAGTGCCTGGGCCCCAGCTGGAGCCAAACTTCAGCTATCCAATATGGATCACACCAACCAGGTAGTGGAATGTGCCATTGCAGTCGCTCAGGTGATAGAGAAAACTCAAAAGATCAAAATAGATTTAGACTGTCTTATTGCTGCAGCAATTCTTCACGATGTCGACAAGATCATCTTGTTTCATGAATCGACGGGCAAATTAACCGAGTTTGGGAGACTATTAACTCATACTCATTTAGCGCATTTTTTGGCTTTGGAAGAGAATCTTCCACCTGAGGTCGTCCATGCGATCACCGCCCATTCTCCAACTTTCTCAAGAGAATCTCCCAAGACGCCGGAGGCATTGATCATTTCAAGACTCGATCCTCTCATGATGTTGAACTGGACCATGTCTCACAAGATAGAGGTTGACTTCACGATCAATAAGGATGAATGATCGGAGGTGGGGAGCCCGCCGGATCCCAAGGCCGGTCTATTATTTCAATGGAAAACTAAAGCCCGTTCTGACGATTTCCATGGAGTCGAGTATCATTCAAAGATAGAGATGCGGGGCATAGGGAATAAGGAGACTTGAAATGGGGATGACTATCACAGAGAAGATTTTAGCAGCCCACGCGGGGCTCGAAAAAGCTGAGCCTGGCGATTTGATCCAGGCGAAAATAGATATTGCTTTGGGAAATGATATTTCATTTCCTCTGGCAATTCAGGAGTTGGAAAAGATTGGGGCGAAAAAGATTTTTGATCCCCATAAGATTGTTATTGTACCCGATCATTTCGTCCCCAATAAGGATATCAACTCCGCTGAAAACTGCAAGCGGATGAGGGAGTATGCAAAGCGGTATCAAATTCTCCATTATTATGAAGTCGGGGACATGGGGATCGAACATGCGCTCCTCCCGGACCATGGAATTGTTTTGCCTGGTGATCTGGTGATCGGAGGAGATAGTCACAGTTGTACATATGGAGGGTTGGGAGCCTTTTCAACTGGTGTGGGGAGCACCGACTTGGCCGCAGCGATGCTCTCTGGAGAGCTCTGGTTCAAGGTTCCAGAGTCGATGAAATTCGTGTATCGAGGGAAATTGAAAAAGTGGGTGGATGGCAAAGATCTTATCCTCTACACCATTGGGAAGATTGGAGTGGACGGAGCCTTGTACAGAGCGATGGAATTCGCAGGGGATGCGATCGAACAGTTACCGATATCGGGAAGATTTACCATGGCCAATATGGCTATCGAGGCGGGTGCGAAGAACGGGATCTTTCAGCCGGATCGAATGACCGAAGAGTATGTCCGAGGAAGAGCTTCCAGGCCTTATCGAATTTATCGGAGCGATATGGATGCGCACTATGTCGAGGTCAAGGAATACGATGTGAGTCAGATCGAGCCTCAGGTGGCTTTCCCACATCTCCCCAGTAATACAAAACCTATCAGCCAAGTGGGGGAGATACCGATCGACCAAGTGGTGATCGGGTCTTGCACGAACGGAAGGCTCGAAGATCTGCGGATTGCTGCAAGAGTACTTCGGGGAAACAGGACGGCGCCATATATCCGGCTGATCGTCATTCCTGCAACCCAAGAGATATACCGGCAGGCAATTAAGGAAGGTCTCATTGAAGTTTTCCTCGATGCAAAAGCGGTCATCAGCACACCGACCTGCGGGCCTTGCCTTGGGGGTTATATGGGGGTGCTGGCTAAAGGGGAGCGGGCCATTGCTACGACCAACCGTAACTTCGTCGGAAGGATGGGACATCCAGAAAGTGAGGTCTATCTATCCAATCCGGCTGTGGCTGCGGCGAGTGCGGTGAAGGGCAGAATTGCGAGCCCTGATGAGGTTGCAGAGAACTGAAGGAGTGAAGTGATGATCTTTAAAGGGAAGGTATGGAAGTTCGGGTCGGATGTGGACACGGATGTGATCATTCCTGCCAAATATTTAAGTATCATAGATCCTCAAGAACTAGGGAAACACTGTATGGAGGCGATCGTTCCTGATTTTCACGTGAAAATGAATAAGGGAGATATCATTGTAGCTGATAAGAATTTCGGCTGTGGCTCTTCCAGGGAGCATGCCCCATTAGCAATAAAGGCCATTGGAATCTCCTGCGTCATTGCCAAGACCTTTGCCAGGATCTTCTATCGAAACGCCTTCAACATTGGACTTCCCGTTCTTGAATCTGAAGATGCGCCAAACCAGATAGAAGAGGGACACGAAATTGAGGTGAATATCGACACCGGCGTCATCCGAGATCTCACCCTGGGGAAATCGCTAAAGGCGAAGCCCATCCCTCCGTTCATGCAAGAACTCATTAAGGATGGTGGGCTGATGAATTATGTCGCAAAACGATTCAGCAAGTAAGGCCGGTCGGTGCCCAAAACCCTTATGGTCGTAGCTCCCTTTTGAACTAAAGGGCATACTTAAGGGTGATCACTTCGGTCTTCGAAGGAAGCTTATTGGCTTCCAATTCAATCTCGCTGGAAGTCATCCTCTTTATTTCTTTCCAGCCCTTGAGAAATTCTTCAGCGTCCACAATGGGGAAATTACATTTTTCAGTCCGATAATGCATTGGAATAATCATCTTAGGGCTGATATCTTGGGATACTTTTACAGCATCCGGGGGTTCGAGGGTGTAGAAGCCCCCGACAGGGATCAATAAGAGATCAACCTTTCCCAGCTTACCCACTTCTTCTTTGCTCAAGCGATGTCCCAAGTCTCCGCAATGACACACCGTAATCCCATCCATGGTGAAACGAAAGAGAAGGTTCTTTCCCCTTTCCTTTCCTCCGGAAGTATCGTGAAAGGTAGGAATCCCCACGAATTCGATTCCCTTTATAGTAACTTTCCCTTCCTTATTGATGATATGGGGTTTTCCTTTTAGAGGACTGGTGTAATGATCAGCATGATCATGGCTCACCGTTACGACATCGGCCTCATCAGGGATCTTCCCGTATGACAAAGCCCCTCCAAACGCTCCAGATTCATAAGGGTCAGTGATGACTTTCAGACCATCCTTAGAAGTGAGAAGAAATGCTGCATGACCGTACCATTTGATCTTCATGAGAACCTCCTGTAAATGAAAAAGTGATTTTAGTATACCCCCAGAAAAAGAAAAGTCAACCTCTTTTTGATTCTGGATATTGAACTTTTAACCCATCCTGGGTTTCTCCTCCATGGCAAAATACATCTAAGGTAATTCGTCAAGGCGAACCGGCCACCTTACCAACAATGAAAATTGTTAATTTTCCATGGCCTTCCGCAATTTTACTAAATGTATAATAAACAATTAGACCTTTATTTTTTTATTTTAAAATTCCAATAGTTACCATGAATATATTTATGATGTTGACTTATTTTTTTACTAATCGTATAATTTCTTGGGTTTTAAAGATTGTAATTCCTTCTAAAGAGCATGGACGAAAAATTAATTATAGATCGGATAAAGAGGTTGCGCCAAGGGAAGAAGATCACGTTGGAATCTTTGGCAAAGATGACCAGGTTTACAACCGGTTACCTCTCCCGGATCGAAAATTCTGACAGTGCCCCTCCCATATCGACGCTGAGCAAAATCGCCCAAGCCCTCGAAGTGGATGTTTCCTTTCTTCTCACGGAGGATCGAGCAGATAATCCCCGGAATATGGTCATTGTCAGAAAGGATGATCCAAAAGAATTGATCGACCGCAAGGCTTCGTATGGATATAGGTATGAAGCTCTGGCTAACAAAAAGATTGGGAAAAACATGGAGCCATACATCCTCTACCCAGACTTTGAATATTCAACGGTGTTCCAGCATGAAGGGGAAGAATTCTTCTACGTTTTAGAGGGGGAGATAGAATTCATTTATGGGGATGAAAAGTTTTCTTTGGAGGCCGGAGATTGTATGTATTTTGACGCTCATATCCCCCATACAGGTGTCAGTAAGGGCGACAAGAAAGGAAAGGTTTTAATTATCATCTATTCTTATAGGCGGTCCTGAAATGGAATGGGTGGAAAGGATTCAAAGCGTCCTGAAGGATCCATTGCAATTTGTTAGGGATTTGAAGGCTGAAAATGATCAGCGGGTAATCGGAATTTTCCTCCCCGATGTTCCGGAAGAGCTGATCGATGCTTCAGGTGCGTTTCCCGTAACGCTCTTGGGAGGAGAGAAGGCCGCCGGAGGCATCGGCTCTATTCCGAGTTTTGCTTGTTCCCTCATCACTCATTCTTTCTGGCAAGCGACGCTTAGCGAATTGGATTTTTTGGACGGACTCGTCATCCCGCATCTTTGTGATTCATCCCGGGCTTTCTTTCATATTTGGCAGAGGAATTTCCCGGCGCAATTTTCCGACCTTCTCCGGCTCCCGAAAAAGCTGAATAGTCAGGGGACAAAGAGTTATTTAGTCGGGGAATTGAGGCGATTTAAGGAAGGATTAGAAAAAGCATTTGGGGTGAACATTTCCAATGAGGGACTTTGGAAAAGCATAGATCTCTACAATGAAAACAGGCGTTATCTCAAGACGATCCAAACGCGGAGATCTC
>Ga0187771_10004236_pt1 | contig 10091 bp, 4 predicted proteins | sample 0116_SJ02_MP15_1_FD_133139 | JGI IMG/M metagenome (GOLD analysis project Ga0187771, IMG submission 133139) | Tropical peat soil microbial communities from peatlands in Department of Meta, Colombia - 0116_SJ02_MP15_10_MG | ecosystem: Environmental > Terrestrial > Soil > Wetlands > Peat | place... | reverse complement strand
GGACAAGGTAATCCTGCGCACCCATGGCGGTTGTGTACTGAGGGCCACCATCGAGTCAGCTTACCATGACAGGGTAGCCCTCAACTTTGAACTCAAGGAGGCCATAGGGCGGGCAGCAGCCAAGGAAGTGAAGAGTGGCGACGTCATTCTGATCAACGATGGTTCCACGGCATTTCATCTCGCTCCCCATTTGGATCACCTTGACAAACTCTCGGTGCACACGAACTCATTGGCGGTCATCCCGGTTCTCGGCCGTTTCCCAGGCGTGAAACTCTATATTCTGGGCGGCGAGTACAATGCGGAGATGCACTTTATCCGTGGCAGCATGACCGAACAGGCACTTGAAGGGTTGCAGTATGACACCGTGTTTCTCGGGACAGATGCGGTGGATGCCAAGGGAAACTGCCTGGTTTTGGATCCAGATGCTGCCCGCCTCGCTGAAATCATGTTGCGGCGTGGAGCACGCCGGGTCCTGCTCGCGGACCACACGAAGGTTGGCGCCAACGGCCACGTGGTATACGGGCGGCTGAGCGATTTCGACGTCTGGTACACGACCCCTAGAATAAACCCCGTGCAACTTCGGCAATTCAATCAGCAGACCACAGTTAAAGTCGTTGATCTCTGACTCTAAAAAACTCTAAAAAATCCGCTTGACTTGAGGAGTCCAAGGATGCTAGTGTCGCCGAGGATTTGAGCGAAACATTCATTGCCAGAGGTCTCTTAGTTCATATGGGCGCTTGTTAGGCCGCGGAGCAACTAGCAAGGCAGCTTGTATCTTGCCCATGAATTATGAGCACCTCGGCGTCCGCGCTTTAGACATAAATCCGTACTGTCGCCATGGAGGTGAACGAATGAGTCAATATCGTTGGCTTTGTGGATTTGGTCTGTGGGTGTCAACCATGATCTTCCTGCCGTGCGTGTTGCTCGGGGACATAACCGGGACCATTCTCGGCACCGTTACCGACCCATCCGGCGCGGCGATTCCCGGTGCGGAGGTCACGCTTCGAAATCCTAACACCGGCTATTTGCACTCGCTGGAGTCGGATTCCACGGGGAGCTTTGTGTTCCTTTCAGTCCCTGTGGGCGACGGTTACGTGGTTGAGGTTTCGGCTAAGGGGTTCGAAAAGAGTGTCCAGTCGGGGATCAAGCTGCTTGTGAACCAGTCTTACCGTGTGGACATGCTTCTTCAGGTCGGCTCGGTGACGCAGGAAGTAACTGTATTGGCGACGCCGGTCCAGGTTGAATCCACAAGCACCCAAATTGGCGACGTCATTGAAGACAGCAAGATGACCAGTCTCCCCCTTAACGGGCGTAGTTATATTGATCTCTTGGGATTGCAGACTGGCGTAGTCCCCGTTTCTTCAGGCGCCTCAGGCAGTTGGCATACCGTATCGGGCGATCTTTCTGATGGGGTCTTGTCGGTCAATGGCAACCGGGAAAGTGCAAATGAGTATCTGGTTAACGGGGGAGATGTGGAGGAGTCAACCCTGAACGGCGCTTCTGTTGTGCCCTCATTAGACTCCATTCAAGAATTCCGGCTGCTGACCGGTTCTTTTGATGCTGAGTACGGGCGCTTTTCGGGTGGTGTGGTCAACGTGGTAACCAAGTCTGGTACAAACGCCTTCCATGGCGACGCTTATGAGTTCGTGCGCAACAATACGCTCGACTCACGAAATTTCTTCGAGACGAACCTAACCAGCCCCGTGACGGGCCAGGAACTGCCCGGGACAGCCATCGGCGAATTCCGCCAAAACCAATTCGGCGGCACGATTGGCGGGCCTATTCTCAAGGACCGGCTGTTCTTCTTCACTGACTATCAAGGAACCCGGCAAGTGCTCGGGTCCCCGACCGGCGTGATCCATGTCCCGTCGTTTTCGGAACGAGGGGGAGATTTTTCCGACGTAGCCACCACAGGGTATTCGCCCCTGACTGGGGTAGTTCACGGCTGCGGTACGGCCGGCGGTCACTGCATGAATGACGTCCTCGCCGAACGGTTGGGCTACACAGTGACCAACGGAGAGCCCTACTGGGTGGCAGGTTGTAATACGCTTGCCGACGCGCAGGCTGGAACGTGTGTTTTCCCCGGACAGGTCATCCCACAATCCGCTTGGTCTCCTGCCGCTGCCGGCACATTGAAGTTTATTCCCACTGCGACAGGCTCAGCCTCGGGTACCCCTTTCTATTCGACCTCGGCCTATAAAGGTGTGGTTCGCGACGATAAGTTTGCTGAGCGAATTGACTTCGAAAACAAGAAGTCGGGCAACTGGAGCGCTTATTACCACTTCGACGACGCGAGCAACGTCAACCCCTATGCGCAAGGTAATCTGCCGGCCCTGGGTGTCAATGAAACTACGAGCCCGACACGAGCCCAGCAGATCAACCTTAGCAATACGCGCAACTTTGGGGCTACGCTGGTCAATGATTGGCGTTTGAACGTTACGCGCTTCGCGATGAGACTTGGAGAACCCGCCACACCCTCTCAAAAGGTCTCGAATTACGGGTTCGTTGAGGGAGGGCTTGGGCTGCTTCCTACTGCCCCTGCAGTCGAAGGCGTCCCAATTATCAATCTCACTGTTCTGGGCGACACTTTTGGCTATCCGGGTCCCAGCTTTCAGTTTAACAATACTTACCAGGTGGCCGAAAACCTCGCGAAGATTACGGGCAAACACACTTTGAAGTTTGGCGCGGATGGTCGATATTTCCAGATCAACATGCGCTGGCGATACAACCAGAACGGGAATTTCTTTTTTTACGGAAGCGAAACGGGAAACGATTTTGCTGATTATCTCCTCGGCGCGCCTAGCGAGTTAGTTATGGCAAGCCCGGGCGACCTGGATGCTCGCTCGAAGTACTTTGGCTTGTACGGTCAGGACAGCTACAAGGTCCGCCCAAATTTCACCATCAACTATGGGCTTCGTTGGGAATTCAGCCAACCCTGGTCTGATACCCGGAACAGGTTGCAGGCATGGGTTCCTGGCGTGCAGTCTGAACGCTTTCCGAACTCCCCTCTGGGTTGGGTCTTCGACGGCGATCCTGGGGTTGCCCATAGTCTGGGCCCGACGCGCTACGATAACATCGGCCCCCGGCTGGGGTTCGCCTACTCGCCGGGTTTTAGCGACGGCGTCGCCGGAAAACTCTTTGGTGGCCCTGGCAAGACGAGCATCCGGGCCTCCTTCGGTATGTTTTACACTGCCTTCGAACAACTCATCAATAACTATGAGTTAGGGAATGCCCCGTTCTCGCTGTATTACGTCAGCTCGGACCCAGTCTACCTCGAGGAACCGTTCGAAGGTCGGGCAGGATATGATCCAGGCCAACGCTTCCCCTACGTTCCTCCCGCCGCCGATACGAGCTTCGCAAAATTCCAACCTATTGCAGGCGAACCGGGGTTTGCGATAAACAATGTTTTGCCCTACACAGAGAGTTACAATTTCACTCTCCAGCGTCAGATCAAGGGCTCCACAATCCTGACTCTGGGTTACGTCGGAACCCTCGGGCGTCACCTGATTACCTATTTGCCCGCCAACTCGGGCAATCAGGCATTGTGCTTGCAAGTTCGGCAGGCGCTAGGGCCGATCAATGGTTGTGGGTCCTACGGTGAAGATACCATTTACGATCTTCCCAATGGACAGGTCGTTTATGGCACGCGGCAGTACTCTGTGACTTCCGGGCGCTACCTGAATCAGGGACTGTTGGATATTGGCGACATCCAGTATATCGCCACCTTGGCAGACTCGAGCTATAACGCACTAGAATTTACGGTGGAGAAAAAGGTGGGCGCCTTGCGATTGCTTGCGGCTTACACTTGGTCGAAATCCTTGGACGACAGTTCAGGGTTTACGGATGCTGAGACGAACCCATACAACCACAGCCTCAGCAGGTCACTTTCGGCGTTTGACATGGCGAACAACCTTGTCTTGAGCTATACCTACGATCTGCCCTTTCAAAAGCTCAGCCGGGCGACCTCTGGCCCCGTGCACAAGTTTCTCGATGGATGGCAGGTGAGCGGAATCACGCGCTTTGCCACCGGCTTCCCAGTGCTCCTTACCGAGAGCGGTGACCATTCACTCGACGGAGATTACTACGATATGGATATCGACATGCCAGACTACAATGGGCAGCCAATTCAATTCTTCAACCCTCGCGCTTCTGCCGTTCACCAGTACATGTCCTCCAGTCAGTTTTCCACGCCGGACCTGGGTTTGCTCGGTACCTCGAACCGTCGGTTCTTTCACGGGCCCGGCTTGAACAACTGGGATCTGGCGCTTCACAAAATGACGCGCGTGAGCGAGAGAACCTCGCTTGAATTCCGCGCAGAGCTCTTCAATGCTTTCAACCACGCGCAGTTCATAAATCCAGTGGGCGATTTCAACTCGAGTGCTTTCGGCCAAGTGTCGAGCGCACGTTCTCCGCGCATCGGCCAACTAGCTTTGAAGTTCAACTTCTAGTTGTAAGAGAGAATTTAGCTAAAGGAAGAACCTGGTGTGGTTCTACGGTCCTGTTTCATTGTGAAGGACGGAGCGCTGGCCTTCACGCCCATGCGCGGAAAAGGTGACGGTGTAGTGGATGCAGAGTCAAGGGGGAGGGTTGTAGCCTGGGCAACAGCCCTTTGGGTTCCGTTTCTATTGCTCCCGGTGCCCGGGCGGTGGGTTGTGTGGGCCCTCTTGGAGCAGCCACCAGTCCAAGTCCAGAAAGAAAAGGACCGGCGAGAAGAAGCACGGCAGCACAATGAGCGTGGCATCGCGCTCGCCCGTCAAGGGAAGCACACAGAGGCAGTTGGGGAGTTCAGGGCTGCCATCGAGGCTTCTCCCAAGGAGGCGGATGGCTATTACAACTTGGGCATTTCGCTGAATCAACTGGGAGACTCCGATCAGGCTCTCGAGGCTTTTCGCACCGCGGCTCGCCTCCGTCCCTCCTCGGCCACGATTCGCTTTCAACTTGCACTGACCCTGCTTCGCCAGGAGAGGTTACAAGACGCGATTCGAGAATTTCGACAAGCGATCGCGCTAGAGCCCCGATCGCCAGAGGCCCATTACAACCTCGCCCTGGCCTTAGCCGACCAAGGGCGACTCGCCTCGGCCGTCCAGGAGTTTCGCCAGGCAATCCGCCTGCAACCTGAATTGGCCCAGGCGTACTTGCGTTTGGGGATAGCCCTCCGCCGGCTCGGAAAGATCGATGAATCCCAGGAAGAATTTCGTGCCACGGTGCGTGTGGCGCCAGACAACCCTGAGGCTCACTTCGACCTCGGCTTGGCGTTGAAGGAAAAGCACGAGACCGACGCGGCGCTTCAGGAATTCGAAACCGCCCTGCGGCTTAAGCCCGACTATGTGGATGCCCGGTACAATCGTGCAATCATCCTTCGACAAAAGGGCGAAAAAGAACAGGCCAACCGCGAGCTTAACCAACTCGCGGGACTGAGCCAGTTTCGCAAGGACCTCGCGCAAGCCAAGCTCTTGACCAACTCGGCGCGTGAGCACCTCGAGAAACGCGAGCCCGACGGAGCCCTGGCGGATGCGCGCGCAGCGCTGGAATTGTGGAAGGAGAATCCGGTCGCCTACTACTTGATAGGGGTTGCGGAGGCGCAGAAAGGAGACACTGTACAGGCCCGGCAGAATTTCGAGCGCGCCCTGGCCCTCCAATCCGATTACCCTCCGGCCCTCAACAGTCTTGGTTTGATTCTCTGGCAGGATGGAGATCGCGAACACGCCCTCGAGGATTTTGATAAGGCGATTGCCTTCGCGCCTGATTATGCCGAGGCCCACTATAACAGGGGTTTGGCAGCTCTTCGGGTTGGCGATGCGCAGCGTGGGGTACAAGAACTCCGAGAAGCGGTTGCGCTTAAGCCGGATTATTTGGATGCGCGCCTGAATCTCGGATTGGCGCTTCAACAGCAGGGTGATGGTGTGGGGGCGCGAAATCAGTTTAGAGAGGCCGTGAAGCTCAGGCCCGACTTCGCCGAGGCGCATAACGACCTTGGACTGGCGCTCCTCGAAGGGGGCAATTTGCCGCAGGCCACAACTGAATTTCGCGAAGCGCTTCGGCTAAAGCCCTCCTATGCCGACGCCCACTACAACTTGGCGCTCGTCCTGCAAAAGAGCGGGCAAGCGAACGCCGCGGCGGCAGAATTTCGGCTGGCCAGGGACTTGAATCAGAATCAGAGCCCGAAATAGGGCAACAAGGCGGTAACCCTTTGGGTTTGGACTCCCGCTTTCGGGGCGTCAGTTGTGAGGCCTCAGGAGGCAGCATTATGGATTTAACTCGCCGGCGTTTCCGGTTCATCAGCATTTTGATTTCTATCGTTATGCTCTTGGGGATCAGATCGCTGTTTGGTCAAGACTACATCAACGCCCAGTTGCCATGGCACAAAGCCGTGCTGGATCCGCAAGGTCGTGTGCTCGCGTGGTACCATCCGGAAAAGAATCTGGGCTATGACGAATTTCTGAGACTCGACTGGGATTTTCTGGAGCATAAGGTACCGAACGAGGGCAACACCGGCCTGAAGCTTTATCTTGTCAGCTCCGTATACGATCCTGACACTCTACAAGGGATAAAGTCCCATGCCGATATCCAGCACAATCCAGCGGGGCTCTACGCACATCTTGTGGACCTGTTGGCGGGATGGTATCCGTATTCTGGCGACGAAGAGGCGATTCGGGTGGTGCGGGAAATGTTGGACTACCAGCTAGCGCACGGAACAACCCCTGCGGACTGGGACTGGCCGAACGTGCCCTTCGCGACTTCCTGTGATGATGACCTCGAGTACGGCCGGTGTTTCCGTGACGTGCCTACGGATTTCTACGGCGGAATCGAGACGGACAAAATCGGCGAGCTGGGTTTAGGTTATGTGCTTGTCTATGAGATGACCGGCGAGCGCAAGTACCTGGAGGCAGGCATGAAGTGCGCCGACGCGCTGGCAAAGCACGTTCCGGGGGCTTCTTCGGAGGGGCCGGAATACCCTTGGACGAAGCGGTACGTTCATGCCGGCGATGCTACGCACACTCCCTGGCCTTTCCGCGTCGACGCACGGACGGGTGAGGTGATCGACGGCGAAGAATTTGGCGGCATGATCGTGGCTCCAGTCAGGTTGTTCGATGAACTCCTGCGCCTCGGCGCCGGGGATACGGTGGATTACCGCAAGGCGCGTGATCTGGCTTGGAAGTGGATTTTGGATAATCCGCTCAACACCTCCAGCCCCGCATTTGACCGCTGGACGGGTTATTACGAGGATGTTCCCAAAGATACTGAAAACGTCAACGATATGACATCGATGATGACTGCTTACTACATTCTCTCGCGCGACGATCCTTCGACAGTCGATCCCGAATGGCAAACCCATGTGGGGTACCTGCTTGATCGCAGTCGCGGGTTGCTGGGCCGAGGGCCATTCTACGGGGCATGGGCCATCGACGAGCAGCAACGTCCGTTGCAAAACATTCCCTTTACCAGTGCTCGAGGTTGTTGTTCGCGAGCTGGGCTAAGCTGCAGGACGTCCGCTTGGGGAGCGATTAATGCCATGTACTACGAGAAAACGGGCGACGGGAGTGCGCGTGAGAATGCCTTCCGATCGCTTAACTACGCCACCTACTTCGCCGCTTCGGATGGGAAAATAGCGTGTTGTGGCGTGGGAGCCGCTTCCAGCCTTTACTGGTTTGAAGATGGGTATGCGGATGCCGGACGCAGCTTCACTTGGGCTATGGGCGCGGTCCCGGAATTTGCGCCCGTGGGTCAAGACCACCTTCTCCGCTCGTCTTCCGTGGTTCAGAAAGTGCTTTACGCGGATCGGAGGATCGAGTACAGAACATTTGACAATACTGGAACAGACGTTCTCAGGCTGAGTTTCAAGCCTGTCCGGGTGGCCGGCCAAGGGACGGCTCTGGCGGAACGCAGCGATCTCAAGGAAGAAGGCTATACGCTGAAACCCCTGCCAGACGGTGATTACGTCGTCCGTGTCCGGCGCGTAAAGACGAACGAGGTCCGCATTTCGGGCAAGTGATCAGGGACGGTGACAGTGAGGGTCATCTGTGGCGCAGTGGAGCGACACAAGGAGCCTTGGAAGGCCATTGATGAGGGGAGGCTATGCGTCACAAAGTTGCTGATCCGAAAAAGAATTTGTCTTTTCTTGAAAATTGATTATTAACGTTCACCAAGAAAGTTGTATTCGTTCTATCTCGGGATCCGATGACCCGCGGCAAACTACTCCAGCCTCGGCTCAAGTGGTGTCCCGGCCGCAAGGGAGGGAGTAAGACGATGATTGCTACCAGCGCCGGAACTTCCATTGAATGGGCAAAAGTTGATCTAAAGAAAGTTCCACGTAGGGTCAGCAAAGAGATGCCCGGTCCGAAGTCGCACGAGATGCATCGCCGGGCAGCAGCAATTATGAAGGGCTATTCCAGTCAGGTACGGCTTTTTCCAGTGGTTTTTGAAAGCGGTTTCGGGTGCACGCTGACGGACGTGGACGGGAACACATATCTTGATTTCTCCTCCGGGATCTACGTGACTACACTTGGCCACTGCCACCCCAAGGTTACCGCCGCAGTGCAGGAAGCCGCCGGCCGGTTGATGAATTGTCACGACTTCACCACGCCTCAGAAGCTTCGTCTGTTGGAAAAACTCAAGCAAGTATTGCCCGGCGACCTGGCGGGCGTGCAGCTTTACGACAACGGCACTACTGCCGTAGAGGCGGGATTGCGCGTCTGCCGCGCCGCGACCCGAAAGCATGAGTTCCTATCGTGCTTTGGCGATTTCCACGGCAAGAGCGGCCATGCGGCGAGCCTGGCGCGAATGAAACCGGCATATGGCGCGACCCGCGCGGCAGGCTTCTATATGCTGCCGCGTCCGAACCCCTACCGGCCCTGGTTCAAAAAACCGGACGGCGCCATTGATACGGATGCTTATTTGAGCTTCTACGACGAATTCATCGCCGAAGGAACAACCGGGCAGATAGCGGGGATCGTCCTGGAGCCGATCCAAGGCTGGGCCGGGTCGATCTTTCCCCCGGATGATTTCTTCCCCAAGCTGCGCCAATGGTGTGACGCGCGTGGAATCCTCTTGATGGCTGATGAGGTCCTGACGTGCATGGGGCGTACCGGAAAGTTTTTGGCCATGCAGCACTGGAACACTCTTCCGGACGTCGTGACGTTAGGCAAAGGTTTCGGTAACGGGTTTCCCGTAACGGCCATGGTGGTTCGGGAGCCTTATGCCAATAGCATAGAGCGCATAAGCGCGTCCACAAGCTACGGGGGAAATCCCATGGCTTGCGCTGCTGCTCTGGCCTCAATTGAGGCGATCGAAGAAGAGGGGCTCCTTGAGAATGCCCTGCGTCTGGAAAGGTATTTCCTCCCGCGTCTGGCCCAGATGATGGCTGACCACCCAATCGTGGGGGACGTTCGCTGCAAGGGCTGTTTGATGGGTGTGGAACTCGTCAAGGACCGGGTGAGCAAGGAGCCGTTTGTCGAGGCAGGCGAATTCATTTACAAGGAAGCGTTCCGAAACGGCCTGGCGTGGATTCCCGCCGGCCACATCCTCCGTATGAGCCCGCCGATTGTGATGGATTTAGATGCTGCTGCGAAGTGTATGGACATCATTGATGATGCCATCGGTGAAGCGGAACGGCACTTCGGGTATGGGCGCTGAGCCTCCTTATTGCGGCGGGCTGCGTCAGGGAGGTTATGAAAAAGATCCGGTTCGGCTTGATTGGCTGTGGTTTGATGGGGCGCGAGTTTGCCAGTGCCCTGGCAGGCTGGTGCCGCTTATCCGAAGCGCCGGCCCGCCCCGAACTGGTCGCTATTTGCGGCCTTTTCCAATCGAAGCATGCGGCCTTGGTGCAGTGGTTTAGGGAAAACTTCTCCTCCCTCCATCAGGTGACTGATGATTACAAGGAACTCCTCGCCAATCCCCAGGTGGAGGTGGTTTACTGCGCGGTTCCGCACCACTTGCACCAGGAGTTTTATTGTGCAACTCTCGAAGCCGGCAAACACCTGATGGGCGAGAAGCCCTTTGGCATCGATCAGGCCGCGAACCGAACCATCCTGAAAGCTATCGAAAAGCACCCGGAGTTAATGGTGCGATGTTCGTCGGAATTCCCGTTCTAT
>Ga0187771_10004235_pt1 | contig 10092 bp, 9 predicted proteins | sample 0116_SJ02_MP15_1_FD_133139 | JGI IMG/M metagenome (GOLD analysis project Ga0187771, IMG submission 133139) | Tropical peat soil microbial communities from peatlands in Department of Meta, Colombia - 0116_SJ02_MP15_10_MG | ecosystem: Environmental > Terrestrial > Soil > Wetlands > Peat | place... | reverse complement strand
CAGAGGACGCCCCACTGCCAGTTTTTCGGCAAACCGCTGACTGTTATGTCGGCGACCACTGGGATTTTGTCGAGTTTTTTGGCTTTGAGGATTTTTTCTGTTCTGACAAAGTAGATATCGGTTGTTTGGGCGCTTTTTATCTCGTCATCTGACGCGATGTGGAAGCGTGACATGGTTGACTATTTCTTGGCTAGTTGGTTTAACAGTTTTTCTGTGGTCGTTATCTTCGTCCCGAACACTCTTTTCATGTATTTCAAACCAGCTTTTTGGTATTCGTCAGATATGGTTTCGACCCCATCCTTTGGCACGATAATGTGATAGCCATGGAAGAAGGCTCCTGCGGCCGTGTTCTGGATGCAGATTTCGGTCACCAACCCCACGAGCACGACTGTCTCCACTTTCAATTCGCGTAATAGCATGTCGAGTTCAGTGCCAAAAAAACTGTCATAACGTCTTTTGTGAATGACGAAATCGTTCTTCTGCGGCTTGAGTTCATCTACAACTTCGGCACCCTTCGTGCCTGGCATCGCATGTGAAGGCCAAACTTCAAACTCGCGGTCAACGTTCGGCAGGTGCGTGTCACAGGCATATATAACTGGTGTCTTTTTTTCTCGTGCACTGTCTAGGAGCCGTTTGATTTTGGGAATGATTCTTTCTGCACGTTTGGTCCCTAGTACTCCTGTTACGAAATCGTTTATTACATCCACAACTATTATCGCCGTTTTCAACTCTGCCACCGTTGTTCAAATGTCGTCGTTTATAATTAAATGGGTTTATTCTTGTTTTTCGACTGGACTCTTGGTTCCAATTTTGGGATGAATTAACCTGACGAGTAGGTACGTAGCAAATACTATACCGGTTATAAAGAAGCTCACGGTATGCGGTTCTCAAGAGGCAATCGACTGCCCCAGCCATGTCGCTGAGGCACATAGCCGATGCGTGGATTACCCCGTTAGGAATACTGTCAAGTATATTGATTTCACCACTAAATGTTTGTTGTAGCCCAAAGAATCAGACGTGCGGTCACTATATGATTAGAGCTTGGTAAGCCTTATCTATTAGTGAAAATGACAAATTCGGTTAATGAACTGGATTATCATCGGTCTTGCGTTTACCACGTTTTGTTCCACCATGATAGGTGGAACTTTTGCGATTAGACTTAGAAAGGTTTTGCCATACTTTTTCGCTTTCGCCGCAGGGAGTCTTATCGGAGTTAGCTTCTTTGACATTTTCCCAGAATGTCTGAATATCACCACTATAGCCCACCTTTCGGTGAGATACATAATGATAATTATTGTAGCCTCCTTCTTGTTCTACTGTTTCTTGGAGAGGTTCCTGCTATTCCACTTTCACGAGGAAAGCGGAGAGCATGGGCATGGTCACGTGATGGGTCCAGTTGGAGCGGGAAGCTTAGTTATCCACAGCTTTCTAGACGGAGTGGCAATTGGGGCAGCTTATGAGGTCAGCGCGACGGTTGGGCTGCTGGTAGCTCTGGCGGTAATCTTTCATGACTTTACGGACGGAATAAACACGGTTACCCTAATGCTCAAGAACTTGCAGCGCGTGAGGAACGCCACGATTTTCCTAATTATGGATGCGCTAGCTCCTGTATTGGGAGTCACAATCACATCGTTGATTAGCATAAACAAGACCGTTCTTGCTTTTGTGTTGGCAATGTTTGTTGGGGAATTTATATACATTGGAGCAGTCAATCTAATGCCAGAAACGCGAAAATATCCTAGCTGGAAAATAGCCGCATCAACGTTACTGGCGGTTCTGCTAATTCTGGGTCTAACGTCGGTCATTTAGAGCGGGCACCATATTGCGAAAAGAAGAAAGAAGATGACAGGTTAGCGCTCACCAAAATGTCATGGGGCGGGTTTAAGTTGTCTGTAAGGAATTCTACGGTTCTCTAACGGATATATGTAGCGCGCAGGACTGATAAGAAGGATTAACAGGTTCAACCAAAATGGTGATAAAGCAACGAGCATTCGACCATCTGGATAACCGGAAGATTCGGCATAGGCTCGACAACCGGGATCATAGGGTCCGCAGTCGCTGCGTTGCTGTTTGGTATGCCTTTGATGATAAGCTTCACACCTTCAGCGGTTGTCTTCGATCTGGTGATGACTGCCAACCATCAAAATCCACATTAAGGTTTACAGCTTAACGATATCGGTCATCGCGGCTTTGTTATCTGCTTATGTCGCCGGTGTAGTAATCGGAGTCTCTCTCACGCCCGGTCAAACACTTCAGTGGGCACTCACGGTTTGAGGACGATGGCAGGTGATTGGCGGTGTATGGCAATCACGATAACGTTGCCCGTAATACTCGCTTTAGAGAAAGCAAACGTGAGGAGAATCAAAGGTGATTGAAACATCAGAGAACGCGATTTCTCACTTGTGCTTTACGCCACGTGTGATATCATTTCTTAGGCGATTTTGCTCAAATCCTTAGCATGTAGATAGATAGGTTTTTACCGATAACTTTATGAATCTTCTCAATAATGGCAAAATGGTAAAACACGGTAGAATACGCATTTTGCAATAATGAAAGGCGTCTTGAACATGGAGAACGAAAACGCACCGATTCATCTTCGTCGGCCAGCCATAATCGGCTCAGGCAGGACTTCATTTGGCGAGCATTACGAGAGAGAGCCCGAAACCCTAATCGAAGAGGCTGGACTCAAAGCCCTTGACACAGCCGGTATAGAGAGACGCGACCTTGACGCTTGTTTCCTAGCCGACTACTTCTTGCCCTTTACGAATAAGATCGGACTAGAGGAGGGCTTCTTTTCGGAGCTGCTGGAGTTGCACGTCCCCATGGAGATAACACGTTCCTTCAGTTCGGCTCTGTTGAGCGCCAGCAACGCCATCAAGAGTGGGCAATACCAGATGGTCTTGGTCGGTGGTATGGAGAAAATGAGTGACCGATGGGACAAGATACGCGACGATTTGATGCTTCTCGAAGACCCGTGGAGTTACTACGCGGGTTGCACCCCTGAGGCTAACCACGAGCTCATGCTCAGAGAATACGTCAAGAAGTACAAGATACATGGTGCGGACACGGAAAAGTTCAACACGGCTCTTGCGCAGGTTTCGGTGAAGAATCACAAGCAGGCCCTCAAGAACGAATATGCGCAATATCAGCGTGAGGTTTCAGTTGAGCAAGTCATGAAAACCCGAGCACGGTCGAAAAAGCCTTTAGGTCTGTTTGACTTTGCACCCGTTTCCGACGGTGCGGCTGCGCTGGTCCTTGCCACTCCCGAAGCCGCCAAGTCGTTTACCGACATGCCTGTCTACGTTCTGGGATCAGGTTCGGCTACAGACTATGTCACCTTTCCATCGCGCGAGGACCGAACAGGCTTTGTGGCAACCGAATTGGCCATGGAAAATGCGCTGAAGATGGCGAACGTCGAACGTAGCCAAATTCAAATCGCAGAGTTGTACGATCAATCGACAATGATAGAGATGGTTTCTTTGGAGGACATGGGTTTCTGCAAGCGCGGAACCGCGTGGATCAACATCTACGACAGTTGCCTTGACTTCAAGGGCTATTACCTTGTTGAAGGGCATAAGCTCTACGTTAATCTGAATGGCGGTCTCAAAGCTGACGGCAACCCGTTGGGTGCAACTGGAGGTGCGCAGGTGTTTGAGATCATTAAGCAGCTGAGCGGAGATGCAGGCGAGCGTCAAGTGCACGCCGAAGAAGGTTTGCAATACGGCTGTTCCTCAGAGCTGGAGGGCTTTGGCACAAAGTCGTATGTGCACGTATTCGGGAGGGACTGAGCTTTGAGTAGTGAACCGATTGAGAGACGTGTATCTTATGTGGGCGACCGTTTGCGAGGCACGCGGTGCGGTGTCTGTGGGAAGGAATATTTCCGAAAGAAAGACTACTGCGGCAACTGTGGCCGACGCAGTTTCGGCATGATGCAGGACATCGACTTCTTTTATGAAGAGGGCAGACTCGAAGCCTGCACCTTGGTCACCGAACCCACGAACAAGTTTGCCAAGTTCGGCGCCTTCGTTTACGGTATAGTAGCGTTTCACAATGGCAAAGTGCGAGTGCCCGGCCGTTTAACTGATCACTTACTCGCCGAGAATGAGACTCTAGATCTGTCCAAGCTTGAGGATAGACCGGTAGTGCCCAGGTTTAGAAGACGCTATTCGGTAGAACAGAGTGAGATCATTCCAACGATTTCTCTGGCTTTCACTCCAGCTGACGAGTACTATCCATATCAGAAGTGCGCGTTTACTGAGGCTAAGAAGGAATACGAAAAGCCGGGCATAGTTGGCTACGGCGTGTACAGTTCACGGTTCAGGTACAAAGAGCCGAACATGGAGCGTGCGGTGCCGTTCTTGGACGAGGACTCAATTACCGCAGCGGTTGAAGCTGGCAAAATGGCTCTGATACAGTCCGGGATTGACAGCGCAGGCGTAAGTAAGGTCTACGTGGGATCCGAGTCTAATCCGTACGCTGTCAAGCCCATCGCGGCCAAGGTGGCGCAGGTGCTTAAGCTAGGCGAGGAGGACAAGAGCGAAGGCGTGCAGTGCGTGGACGCGATCGACACGGAGTTCGCTTGCAAGGCGGCTACGAGCATGTTCAAAGATGCCTGCTCATTGGTTCATTTCACCGGCGATCATGATTCTTACGCCATGGTCATCGGCACCGATAATTCGCAGGCGGCACCGCGCGGTGAGCCCGGCGGTGAATTGGATTTCTTCGTCGGTTTCGGAAGCTGCGCCTTCATGTTTGGCATGAAGGATGTCATCGCTGAGCTAGAAGGGTGGTATTCTTGCACGTCGGATACGCCTGACTTTTGGCGCAGAGATAGGGAGGCTTTTCCGAGTCATGGTGGGCGGTTCACGGGCGACCCGGCGTATTTTAAGCACGTCTCAAAAGCGGCGAAGAAACTCATGGAAAAACTGCACTTGAAGCCTAGCGACGTGACCTATTTCGTGTCGCACCAGCCCAACCTCAATTTTCCGACCAAAGTCGCCGACGAACTGGGCTTCAAAGAAGAACAATTCATGCCCGGTTTGGCTGTGGCAAGGTTCGGTAACTGTTATTCTGGTGCTTCGCCGATCGGCCTGGCTTCCGTTTTAGACGTGGCAAAACCTGGCGACCGCATTCTGGTGGCGAGTTATGGGAGCGGTGCAGGTAGCGATGCTTATTCGTTTGTGGCTACGAGTCAGTTGCCTGAGAAACGGAGCAGACAACGGTTTACAGTTGAGTACCAAGCAAGAAACGAGTTTCTCGAATACGTCGATTACAACACTTACCGGAGACTAAAGCAAGGCCTGTAAACGGGATGATTAATCGGATTTTACATGCTTAACGAGCACAAAATTCTTAATTTTAAATTAATTGTGTCTCTAATAGACAGGTCAAACGACGGTGGCGCTTATGATAGAAGAACCCGAAGTCGTTGTGGTGGGAGCCGGAGCCATCGGGTCGTCAATCGCCGCATGGATTGCACCCAAGTATGAGAAACTGTCTTTGCTCGCACGCGGCGAGACTCTGGAGGTCATTAAGAATCGCGGACTGAAGTCTTACCTGAAAGATGAGCGACCTACGGCAAAAGCAATCCCAGTTCACGCTATAGAATCGCTGACTCAGATTGCACCGCCTGACATCGTCGTTATCGCCGTAAAGAATTACGACCTTGAGATGGTCTCACAAGGGCTAAGAGCACAACTTGGAAACTTCGAACCCATTATAGTGGGTTTGCAGAACGGCATCTATAACCAACAAGTGCTGCCCAGATATTTCGCGAGAGTGATTTACGGCGTTGTCTGCTACAACGCTTGGCGGGATGCTTCAGGCGAAGTCGGGTACACGCCGCGTGGATATGTCATTCTGGGTACGCCTAAAAATGACCTTCAAGATGAGACTCAAACCGTTGCCAACCTCTTCAGGTTGGGTCTAGACTGCGTGACCACAAATCGCCTGCAAGACGCCGTTCATTGTAAACTAGTGATCAACCTCGCGAACGCTCTAATGACCCTAGTAGGTTTTCAAAGACGACCAATAAAATCCTTCAGCCTATTGATGCACCTGACATTGAAGCTCTTCTCGGAAGGCATCCAGGTGCTTCAAGCAGCAGGGTTCCATGAACACTCCCTAGGGCCGATTCCTTCCTGGAGATCCATAAGAACAGGGGCAAGACTACCAGCCTTTATGATTGGTGCGCTCTACGGATTCAACACAAAAAGGCTCGGACTGAACAGCATGGCACAGGACGTTTTCGGAGGCAAGACCACAACCGAACTGGAGACACTGAACGGTCACATGCTGAACCTCGCCCGCCGAGTGGGGTTCCCCACACCCATAAACGAAACAATCTACCAAGTTGCGAAAGAACGCTTTGGCCCGAATTTTCAACCAATCTCTGAAGAGGAACTATGGGAACAAATACGCTTGACCCTGAAGCGATAACAACTCATGCAACATGCTTCTCGTTTAACGAGCAAAAGAAAAATTATTCTTTGAGTTTTTCAAGCGCGTTCTCATCGAAGACGACCAAATTGCAAAAGCAAAATAAAGCAACCGTGAATTTATGCTGATGAGGACGTTAAGCAAATGAAGAATCAAAAAATCAAGAATCCGCAGGAGTATCCAGAGGTCATAACTGACCTACCGGCTGCTATCTTGCAAGTTAAGGGCATCAGAGCATGGGTGCTTCAAGCCAAGTGGCATCAATTGGTTTTCTTCGAGATGGCACCGAACACACAACTGCCAGAGCACAGCCACGATTACCCGCAGTGGGGCATAATGCTGAAAGGAAAAATGCAACTATCCATAGACGGCAAAACTCACCTCGTCAAGAAAGGCGATGAATACGTCATACCTGCCAACGCGAAACACTCTGCAACCTTTCAAAGCAAATCAAGAGTTATCGACCTATTTTCTGAAAAAACAAGATACAGGATCAAACCTGCCAATCAACACTAGGGACCTACGGCATGATTAGAAAGCCCTTACCTAGCACTGATGGTTCCGTTATTGACCAGCTTCTGCATTCTTGTTTGTCCAGTGGTTCTGGCTTTTAGCTCAAATCCTGGCATTCAAATGAAAGCAAGCAAGAGTCGCATTTCTTATTTGCTGCGGCATTACTGGCTCTCAGGGTTTCTTCGTTGCATCATGTTTCGCATCATTCCGCCCATTTGGGGCATGTTTTTCGCGCTTTCCTTGATAATTTCCATCAGCGCCTCGTTCAATTCCACTTCTATGGTGATTTTTGCGTGACCTTTCTTTTCTTCAGTCATCTTATCACCTCCTGACCCTTCCAAGTATTTGGATCGAAATGTCCTCAATAATCCGGTCTACTTGCAATCTGTTGAGCTCTAGGTCGAGTTTGATCTTGTAATGAAACTTCCCTTTTCGTCTGACGCTAGCTTGGTACCCGCTAATTAGGCCTCTGTCTTTCCAATTCTTGAGTCTTCTTCTTAACCAGAGTGAAGCAAAACCGGGTGAGATCGGCTCGAAAAAGAAAGCAAACCTAGCGAAGAGACGAAGAAGATTCGAGGACAATTTCAGTTCCGCTTCCGCTATTAAAAAGTTAATTGAAGGCGTTTCGCTTATAACTGTGTGTTATTGCGTCAACACAACAGCACGTCTATTCGATGATAGCGTTGAACGTGACGTTTCAGTTTGGAGTAAAGTCTTACTTTTCCTTCCTTGCGTTTTTGTCTAATTCATTCGGGCGAATCTGATCCTTTGACTTTAGCGTGAATTCTCGTGAATGGCGGTCGTGTGCTTCGTCTGATTCTATTCTGATTTTGAGGTCTGTTACGTTTCCAAATTCCTTCTTAATCTTTTCTTCGACCTCGGTTGCTATCTGATCGGCCTCTTTCACAAGCATGTCACTACTAACTACAATGTGCATGTCGCCCACGAGGTAGGGTCCGAGTTGTCGCAAACGAATACTGTGTACCTCTTTGATTCCTTTCACCTCTCTAGCAATATCGGCCACCGCGTTTACGATATCGCCACACTTGCAAGCGTCGGCCAAAACTAGTGAAGACTCCTTGAAGACCGAGTAGGCACCGGAAAAAATTGCAATAGCAATTAAGACTCCCGCCACTGTATCCGCATGGGCTATTCCGAAACTAGAGCTTAGTATTATGCTTGCGCACACCCCGACTGATGCTAGTACATCAATTGATCCATTCAGTGCTCCCACCCGGAGCGAAGTGGAACTGTACTGTTGGGATGCTCTTTCAACCCAGACTGATACAAAGCCAACTGCTACCGCTGACAATAATGCCGCCGTCAAGACTAGTTCGGCGTTGCTAACTGTCCTTTGCTGCAACGAAGCCAAGTATGCTTCGAAAATGACCAGCCCTCCAAACACGGTCATCAAGAAAGCTGCCATAAGACTTGCCAGGGCCTCGACACGGAAATAGCCAAAGTGAAAGGTTCCATCAGGTGACCTGCCTGACAGGTGTATACCAACCCAGACGATTAGAAGAGTCGTTGCGGTAGTCAGCGAGTGAATGCCATCTGCGAGCAAGGCAACGCTTCCAGAAAGGAGTGCCACCACGATCTCCCAAACTGCAACACCCGAGACGATTGCGAAAGCTGTCTGTGCGACCTTGCCGGCGATTCTTAAATTCGTTGCAGCCAACTTCTGTTTTCAGCCTTCCATGAGATGGTTCTAGAGGAATTCATCTCCATCTTTGCTGTTTAAAGCACTTTCCAACGTTTGGAAACTGATGCCTCAGTTGTCCGGTAGATTTGGTCCTTTCGCGTCAAATAGAATTATTCGCGATTGTTAACAAAAAGGAAAAAAGGAAAGTGGGCTTTTGCCATTTACTCTTAAGGTGGGCTTTGTAGTTTGTATTGCGTGTAGCTGACGTACGGCGCCTCGATTTCATGTTGCCAATAGATGCACATTATTTCTCCGCGGTGGTGAATCTCCTCTTCGATTATATGCATCAGGATGTCTTCGATTGCGCTTTGCTTCTTGCTCCCATCTCTCACTTTGTACTCGAATAGGCTCTGGAGTTTTTCGTCGGATAGTTTTGCCAGGTAGGCGTTCGTTTCAGCTTCCACTTCATCTGAATACTTCTTGACCGAATCAATGTTTGGGAAATTTGCAGAAAACTCTCCACCATAAATGCCTTCGGTACTCTTCCCCTGCAGGCGTACTATCCAGAAACGCTCAGCTTGCAAGCTGTGCACAAATATGTCTCTTATCGAATCGAAACTTGCTCCCACGTTTTCGGTAACAGTTTTCCAAGGGATTTCGGCCATACTGGTCAACACTTTTCGTCGGCAATACCAGTTGTACGCAAAAAGATCTTTTATGTTCAAGTTATCACCGGGAAAACGTAGTGTGCCAAATTCTTAAAACGTTTTTGTGAGCGCGCTTATGTTCAAGAAGCTTATCGGTCGAAAGGGCATTATCCTTTGACCGAGGTGAGGATGAATTCAGACAGCAATCTGTCGGTTTGCTCATGCATACCTCTCGTGTTGTAATTGGTGCTAGTAATGACTACGACAAGTTCCAGTTTTGGAAATACGCACACTTTGTTTCCCCCGTTGCCTGCCATGTAGAAAGCTGGATGTGTTTTCGTTTCTGATTTGAATTTTCTCAACCACCACAAGTAGCCATACTCTGTATCGTCGTCGACACGCACATGTGGCTGAGTGGAGTTTATCACCCATTTCTTAGATATGACACGATGTCCATTCCAGATGCCCTCGTTTAGGTAAAGTTGTCCGAGCTTCAACAGATCTTGGCTTCGTAGGCTCAGGCCCCCTGCAGTAGACGCCAATCCTAAAGGGGTAAACTGCCAGTCGGCATCCCGAATTCCTAGGTTAGCAAAGAGGTTCATTCTGGCGAACTCTTCTAAGGGCATATTTGTTGCTTTGTTGAGTATTTCTCCAAGGACGATTGCACCAGCTGTACAATAGCTGAAGGTACGCCCGTAGGGTGCATCTTTTGGTTTTGCTGTCCAGGAAGGGTATCCCTTTATTGGAAGATTCAGAGCGAATTTTGTCCAGTCTTCGACGAGGTACATGCGTTCCTCGTTTCCGCGGGAGAATTGGTTGTTGTCGTCGCACTCAAGGATAGAGCTCATCGTG
>Ga0187771_10004234_pt1 | contig 10093 bp, 10 predicted proteins | sample 0116_SJ02_MP15_1_FD_133139 | JGI IMG/M metagenome (GOLD analysis project Ga0187771, IMG submission 133139) | Tropical peat soil microbial communities from peatlands in Department of Meta, Colombia - 0116_SJ02_MP15_10_MG | ecosystem: Environmental > Terrestrial > Soil > Wetlands > Peat | place... | reverse complement strand
TCGTGGATGTCGATGCCGACACCGTGCCCTATGCTGTGGTTGAGGAGCCTGTCCATGCCATTCTTCCTGAGCACCTCGACGGCCGCTTCGTTCACCGCCCCGCAAGGCACCCCCTCCCTGGCGGAGTCCAACGCCGCGGCCTGGGCCTCCCTGACCACCGCGTAGTGCCTCTTCATCTCGGAGCTCACGGTGCCTATGGCGAAGGTCCTGGTCTCGTCAGAGTTGTACCCCTGGTACCTGAAGAACAGGTCAGCGACCACGAAGTCTCCTTCCCTGATCCTGCGGTCGGATAGCTCGGAGTGCCCGTAGGCGCCGTGGGGCCCCGATGCGATGATAATCGGCCCTAGGGACGAGTCGGAGTTGGATGGGGTCATACCCTGATCCGTGGCCGCCTTCATGACCTCTGCGGCCAGCTGCCACTCGGTCCTGCCGGGCTTCATTGCCCTCTCGAGGGCCTCGAACGCCTTGTCAGTCCCTGCGCAGGCCTTTCGGATCAGCTCGATTTCAGCCTCGTCCTTGACCCTCCTTGCGTCCAGGAAGGTCTGAGAGCTCGCCGTGAAACGCCCCCCGCTGAGCGCTCCTTTTTCGTCCACCAATACCCTCCCCCTCTCGAGCAGCCTCTCAACCTCTCTCATGAGGTCCTTGCGCTTCTTGACCACAACAATCTCGGCTTCCGCACACATCTCCCCTGCCCTGTCTGCCTCCAGGTGGAACGTTACGACCACTGTTTTGTCCGGATGGACTATCGCGGCCCCTCCGCCGAAGAACGAGGTCAGCCAAAAGAGATTGGGGGCGGTCATCGCGACGACTTGTTTCCCCTTTGCCAGGGAAAGCAGCCTTTTGCGCCTTTGGGCGTAAATCGTCAACTTCTGGGCTCGGAAAACCAAGCGCTTATATCCATTCGCTGCCGTGTCTCCGTTCGGGGCAAATCGTTCTGTGACGTATATCAGACGGCTAGAGATGCGCGGTTTCAAGTCCGCCGGCCCCCGGACAGTAGTCGTCAACTTCGAAAGAGGGTTCACAGTCATCACTGGTCCGAACGGGAGCGGGAAGTCTAACCTCGCAGACGCGATCTCCTTTGCGATAGGCGAGAACTCCCCGAGGTCGCTCAGGGCCGCGAACAACAGGTTGTCTGGCCTCATCTACACACCCAAGTCTGATGACCCGTCGGGCGCAAGCAAGCCTACCACTTGCAGGGTGACGCTCCAGTTCGACAACTCCGACAGGGCAATCCCGTTCGACTCCGACCTAGTCACCGTGACGAGGGAGCTGAGGGAGGATGGGGACAACGTCTACTACATCAACGGCAGGAAAACGTCGAGAGGTGCCCTCACGGACATCATCGACCTGGCGGGGCTGGCGCCCGGGGGCTTCAACATAGTCGCCCAAGGCGCAGGGACGAGGATGGCAGACCTAACGCCGGAGGAGAAGAGGAAGCTCATCGAAAGCGTCGTCGGCATCTCGAAATTCGACGAGCGCAAGGCAGAGGCACAGAGGCAGCTCGGCCAGGCCGACCAGAGGCTCGAGGTGGCCATGGCGCGCATCGGGGAGATGCGGAGCACGCTGGAGTCCCTCGACTCCCAACGCACCGACATGGTCAGGTTCAACCTCCTCGAGTCCCAGATCAACTGGCTCCAGGCCGTCATGACTTCCAAGAGGATCGGGCAACTAAAGGACAAGCTGGCTGTGCTCCGCTCCCAGGAGCAGGAGCTCAACGGGAAGATCAGCGACCAGGGGGCGAGGCTCATCGAGCTCGAGAACCGCATCGGCCAGGTCGAGAACGAGAAGACCAGGTTCATCGTCGACGTCATTCAGGACGGGGGCGCGAGCCACGTGGACCTCCAGTTCCAGCTGGCGGACGTGAGGAACGAGCTGGAGTCGCTGGAGGCGGACCTGAAGACAGCCGAGTCCAACGTCTCAGAGCTCGAAGGGGAGACCGTCCCGCAGCTGAAACAGGTCGTCGCAGAGAAGCAGAAGGAGGTCAACGCTGCCAACTCCAACGTCAGACAGCTGACGGGGGAGATCGAGAAGCTTGACGCGAAGCACGCGGAGCTCGCCCAGCGCCTGAAAGAGTTCTTCAAGGCAGGGGAGGAGCTCAGGAGGACGATAGAGCAGAAGGGGAAGCAGAACGCCAGGGTGCAGGTCAGGCTTGCCGACCTGAGCCAGAAGATGCAGCAGATCGACCTCACGATCAACGCGACCACAGCCAGCCTCGGCGCCGAAAAGAAGAGGCTGGAGGACCTGAAGCTGAAGGTGGACACCTATTCGGCCTCGCTCTCGAAGCTACAGGCGAGCACCAACAACCTGTTCGCGCTATACGACGACGCCACCAAAGAGCTGAACTCCCTCGACGACAACCTTTCGGGGGTCGAGAAGAGGAGGGAGAAGCTGATCTCGTCCATCTCGTCCGCTTCCAAGATCCTCGAGACGGCGTCCGCCGAGGTGTCCCGAGAAGAGGCGTTCAAGCACATGTCGGAGAGCTTCGCCGGCGAGAGGAGCGGTCAGCTCAAGCTGCAGGAGTTCTGCGACGAAGGGGGCGTTCCGGGGTACGTGGGGCGCCTGGGCCAGCTCGTGAAGTTCCCACAGCAGTACTCCAAGGCCGTGAACGCGGTCCTTGGCAGGTGGATGGGCGCCTTCATAGTCCAAGACCTGAAGTCCATGACGCAGCTGATCAAGGCCGCAAAGTCCCTCAAGGCGAGGAGCTTCTCGGTCATCCCCCTGAGCGAGGTGGAGTCGGTCAGGGCGGTGGACGTTGACCGCTCGGCAGGGATCGTCGGCCCCCTCTCCCAGACGATCAAGTGCGAAGATGAGTTCGAGGGGCTCATCAACTTCCTGGCCGGAGACTCGATACTGGTCGAGACGGAGGCCATCGGGTACATCCTCGCATCCGAGGGCGTCAGGGCGGTCACCGTCGACGGGGAGACCTTCGAGACAGGGGGCCGAGCGTTCAGCTACGGCTACCACGAGCTGATGGTCAACCTGATGGAAGGACTGGAGAACATCGAAGGCATCAGCGAAGTTGAGGACGCTGTCGGCGCCCTGAAGTCTGCCATTGACAGGAGGAAGAGCGAGCTCGAGACCATCGAGTCCGATTCCCGCAGCATAATGAAAGAGAGGGTCAAGAAGATTGTCACTACCAGCACCCTTCGGGCCCAGGCCACCACCATCAGGGCCTGGATAACTCAGCAGAGGCGCCTCTTCAGAAGCATAGACTCGCAGTACCAGAAGCAGGCGGCAGTTGTCTCCAGGCTGGAGGAGAGGCTGAAGGTCAGCCTTGAAAGGAAGGACGCGATTACCAAGGGGATCTCGTCGCTGCAGCAGGTGCTGGCCGACGCCCAGTCCCTGGGGCTGGATGCGATGCTCGCCGAGCTGGACGCGGCAAAGACGTCACTTTCAGGGGAGATAGACACCATCAGGAACAGGATCCAGGACCTGAACCTGAGCCTGGCCCGCGAAAGGGCGAACCTGGAGAGCGTCCTCCTCAGGGCCCTTGAGGAGAACCAGCTCGACCTCGCCAACGCCAACGAGGACCTGCAGTCCAACAAGCAGTTCGTTCGGGGGACGCCGCGCAGGATCAGGGAGCTTACGGAGCAGAAGGGCACCTTGGAGGAGCAGATTTCGAAGCTGATGGAGTCCTCGAAGAGGAGCCAGCCGGTACTGGACGAGTTCGACAGCAAGGCGAGGCGCCTCAAGGAGGAGAGGGACGCCGTGTCGCGTTCCATAGCCGGGAACCAGAAGGACCTATTCGCTCTTTCTGGCCAGGCCCAGACGACCCAGGAGAAGGTGGAGGAGGCTCTGGGGTACCTCCGCATGCTGGGGTACCAGGAGGAGCTGGAGTTCTTCGAGACGAGCGAGTCGCTGCTGGGTGAGCTCCAGGCGGAATACCAGCAGGTGATAGGCTCGGTGAACCGGGGGGCCGACAGGCAGTACACCGAGATGTACGTGAGCTACAAGAGCCTCTCGGTCAGACACAACGAGCTCGAGGCGGAGCGCAACTCGATCATCCGGTTCATAGAAAGCGTGGAGTCGGAGAAGAGGAAGGTGTTCATGACCGCCTTCGACAGGGTGGGGGCAGAGTTCAGTGGGATATTCATGAAGCTGACGGGGAGCCAGGCCCTCTTGGAGCTCGAGAACCCGGACGAGATCTTCAGCGGAGGCATAATCCTCAGGGCGGACTTCGGCAACGGTCTGCGCGAATCGTCCCAGCACAGCGGAGGCCAGAGGGCGGTGACAGGCGTCTCCCTTATCCTGGCGATGCAGGCGGTCCAGCAGCACCCCTTCTACCTCTTCGACGAGATTGACGCAGCCCTCGACGCGGTGAACTCGGCCAGTCTGGCCCGCTTCCTGAAGGAGAAGTCTTCTGAGGCGCAGATCATAGCAATAACTCTGAGAGACGTGTTCGTAGCCGAGAGCGACGTCACCTACGGCGTCTACTCAACGGGAGGGGTTTCGCGCGTGGTCCACTACAAGCCCGCCGAGGTGCCGCCGCGTGCCTAGCTCCGCCCTCCTCGGGCGTCCCCCGCTGAACGTGCTCATCGACCCCTCGCTGGCGAAGCGGAAGAGTCCATGGGAAATCAACCTCACTGAGCTCCTGGACATGTTCCTGAAGGCGATATCGCAGACAGAGCTCATCGACATGAGGGCCGCGGGGACGGCAGCCCTGTCCTCCGCGACGATCTATAGGCTGAAGGTGGAGTCGCTGTTCCTGTTCGAGAGGCTCAGGATGCAGAACAGGATCCTCGACAACTCCCAGCCCCCGCAGTTCATCGTGATGCCGTTCAGGTACGAGATCTATTCTACCAACATCGACGAGCTCTTTGACGAGTTGGGCAGGATACTCCAGGAGATTGTGCTAGAGGAAGAAGGGGGAGGATCAGAGAACCTCCTGGTGCCAGAGGCGCCGCCTCCTGACATCGGCGAATATGTGATTCCCCTCGAGGTGATGCTCTCGGAATACAGGAAGATACTTGTCGAAAGGCTCCGGAGCACTGGGAAGGCGCTTCTTTCGGAACTCCTGAGGGGGTTCCGTCCCATCGAAGCCGCCCGCGTCTTCATCATACTCCTCTTCGCAGCCAACGACGGCGAGGTCGTGATCAACCAGGAGGAGTCGGACGAAGACGCGCTGGTGGTGTCGGTGGGACAGCTTGAGTGAGACGTCAAGGGAACCAATCCCCAAGGAAATCCTTGCGAAGGTCGAGGCGGCCCTCTACGCGTCCGGGCGTCCGCTCACGCTCGAGGAGATTTCCCACGTGGCAGGGACCGCCTCAGAGCGAAAAGCCACGGCCATAGCGCGGGAAGTCGCCAGGACTATCAACGGCGCGATGCAGGCAGTGGAAGTGATAGAGTACTCGGGTCCGAGGTTCGCGATGCAGCTCAGGGCCCAGTACACCCAGACGGCGCGGAAGTTCGCAACCCGCCCGCTCCTCTCCCGGGCCGCCCTGAGGACCCTCTCCTTCATCGCCTTCTTCCAGCCGATTTCGGCCGCCGACCTCGTTCTCAAGCGCAGCTCCACGGTCTACCAGCACCTCAAGGAGCTGGAGGACGTGGGATTCGTAGCTGGGGAGAGGCAGGGGAGGAGCAAGAACTACAGGACGACACCGAGGTTCGCAGAGTACTTCGGGCTCAGCGGCGACGTGACGACCATGAAGAGGCAGCTGGAGAACAGGACTCTAGCTCTCAGGTAACGAAACTCCAATGCTGGCTCGAAACGGGCTACCAAAGCCTGCAAAGATGCCGAATCGCGTTGGCTAGATTCAGACTCCCGTCTCTATTGCATCCTTCACCGTACCCTGGACGGCCTACTTCTCTGACTCTCTAGCGTACTGTCTCAGGGGAGCCAACAGGTTCGTGAACTCCATCGGGAAGATATACTTAGTCGAAGGGGACGCGCCAAGGGCCTTCAGCGCGTCTAGGTACTGGAGCGTCATCGTTTTCGAGTCGATCCCCTTGGCAGCGGCGTAGATCTGGTTAAGCGCGCCTGCGTACCCTTCTGCCCTCAGGACCGCGGCCTGCTTGTCGCCTTCTGCCCGGAGTATGTTGGATTTCTTCTCCCCTTCCGCGATGAGAATCGACGCTTCGCGTTTTCCATCCGCTTCCGTGACCGTGGCCCTTCTCGTCCTCTCTGCGGACATCTGGCGGACCATCGCTTCCTGGACGCCCTGCGGAGGCTTGATCTCCCTGATTTCGACGTTGGTAACCTTGATGCCCCATCTCTGCGTGACCTCGTCCAGCTTCGTCCTGAGAGTCAGGTTGATCTGTTCCCTCCGCGCAAGGAGTTCGTCAAGCGGTATGTCCCCCACCACGGCCCTAAGCGTGGTGGTTGCAATCCCTATGGATGCGCCCTGGAAATTCTGTACCTGAACCACGCTCTGGGTGGCTTCGATTACCTTGTAGTAGATCAGGAAGTCGATGTCGGTGGGGGCGTTGTCCTTGGTGATGCAGGTCTGGTGTGGCACCTCAAGGAAGCGCTCCCTGAGGTCTATCCTCACGAACCGGTTCACGATTGGGATGACGAACACGACTCCAGGCCCCCCCGCTCCTATCAGTCTCCCTAGCCTGAAGACGACGAGCCTTTCGTACTCTCGGATTATCTTGATGGTGGAGGCGACTAGTCCTATTGCTATGATCACCACAATAGCATAAATGACGTAGTCGATGATGCCGGCAGTCGTAACCTGCAGGGCAATTGGCCCAAGGAAGCTCATCATCCCACTTCTTCGGCTGCAGTATGGCCAGCACCCTCACTTTAAGTCTTGACTTGAGTCGTAGATTTCTCGCCGTTTCAACTGCGAACCCATATTAACCGCCCCGGGCCGAGTTTTCTCTCCGTGACTGAGAACATCCCCCCGTTTGACCGGCGGCGGTGGGGACCAGGGGGCATCGAACTGGTTGCGGGGTTCTTTGTTGTCGGCGTGGCTGTGCTCGTCGACGGGATTGCGGCCGGCCGAGCCAGCATCCAATTCGTAGGGGTCATCTTCCTTGCGGGGGGGATTGCTCTGTTCATTGCAAAAGTCGCGGAGGAGATACAGCCTGTGGCTGCGAAATGGGACATGACCGGCGAGCCCGGGGAGGTTGTGAAGGAGGTCGGCAAGGACACGAAGGGGATAGTGAGAGTCCGCTCGGAGCTCTGGTCTGCCAAGAGCGAGAACCCTATCGCCCCGGGTTCGACGGTGCGGGTTACCAAGGTCGAGGGGCTCCAAGTCTGGGTGGAGAAACTCAGTGCCGACCCAAACGCCAACTGATGGAGCACAGGGCGCTATACATGATGATCCTCTCTGAAGTCAACTTCGCGCGCCGATACGCTTAACATCAGGCTGAGGAGGGCGGCTTCGAAAGGCATCACCGTTTGACTCGACCAATCGAGAACCTTGTCAAAAGGAGACCCACAGGAGGGAGGGCGAAGCCCCACAGAGGAAGGAGGGCCTACGAGAAAGACGGCTACGCCATAGAGCCTCTGGTCGGTGCGGCCACTCACAGGGCCATCCGCAGGCGAGGAGGGCACGTCACCTCGGGAGCCATAACTGCAGACTTTGCCAACGTGACGGACGGGTCCGGGAAGGCGAAGAAGTCGAAAATCGTCAGGGTGAAAAGCAGCCCAGCGAACAGGGACTACGAGAGGAGGGGGGTCATCACGAAGGGAGCGATTCTTGAGACAGAGGCGGGGGAGGCAGTAGTCACTTCCCGGCCGACGGCAGACGGCGTGGTCAACGCAGTGCTGACGTCCAAGAAATGAAAGACTACGACAGGCATGTGTTCTGGCTGGACTATTTCGACTCAGAGCTGAAGCGGAGCGAGGGGCGCAGGGTGCCCCTGAGCTCGGCCACCCGTGCCCCCACCCTGCCAGAGCTGACCGAGGCGACCCGTAGGCTCAACCTCCAGCCCCAGCCCCAGGCAGCCCGCTACCCGGACCATCCCCTGAAGGACTCGGGCTATGTCTCCGTGACAAAGTCTGGCGCGAAGCACGCCCTCCTGCTCAAGATCGCAAGAGAGCTGTCCGTCGTCAGGGGTATGGCGCAAAAACGCCAGCCCCAGGCCAAGCCAAATCGCAAAAAATGACGATAAACTCGCGAAGGTTTAAAGGCAAGATTGCTGGCCTCCGATTTTCTTGTTTCAAGTCGGCGTCCTTGAACATCAGGCGAAGAGCGGCCGACTAATCGTGAAGCTTTCAAGGGAGGTAAGGCCCGGCGTCTTTCTCTTCGACCAGGACAAGAGGAAGCTGGGCAAGGTCATCGAGCTAATCGGGCCTGTAAGGGCACCGTACGCATCAGTGGCAGTGGTGAGCAGCAGGCTAGGCAAGGCCGGGGACCCGGCCTTCTTGGAAGGGTAATGCAGATGAGCCTCTGGAACGAAAGCAGGGACGACGGCTTCAGGACCTCCTGCCCGGTCTGCGGCAACCGCCTCATAGGCGACTCGGAGAAGGGGGAGCAGGTCTGCCCCACCTGCGGCTACGTCACGGTCGCGCCTGCGGATTCGGGCCCCGAATGGAAGGCAATGGACCTGGAGGAGAAGAACAGACGGGTGAGGGTCGGTTCTCCTACGACGCTCGCGCTCCACGACTTCGGGCTCTCTACGGAAATCAGCAGGACGATGCGCGACTCCCACGGCAAGTACCTCGACCCCGCGATGAGGGCAACGGTCGAGAAGATGAGGAAGTGGCAGAGCAGGACGAGGACAATAAACAGCGAGGAGAGAGGCCTCTCGAACGTCCTCTCAAAGATATCCGAGCTCTGCGAGTCCCTGAACCTCCCTGACAACGTCGCAGAGACCGCGGCTCAGATCTACCGGACATCTGCGAAGATGAAGGTCGCGAAGAGCAAGTCGATTCTTGGGATGACGGCTGCCACCGTGTACCTGGCCTGCCGCAAGTGCGGCGTGTCAAGGACGCTCAAGGAGGTCGCCAGGGCCGCCGGGATGGAGAAGGGGAGCGTCGCCCGCTACTTCAGGCTCGTCCTCAAGGAAGTGGAGAAGGAGTACGTCCCGCCGCCGTCGGTTGAGAAGTACATCTCTAAGCTCATCAACATGGCCAAGATCGACCCGAGGGTGGAACACCTGGCCCTCACGCTCTCGCGGAAAACGAGCGACTCGAAGATATCGAGCGGCAAGGCCCCCGCGGGCCTGGCGGCTGCCTACGTCTACCTCTCGTCGGTCATGGTCGGGGAGCACCTGCCTCAGAGGGAGGTGGCCGAGTTCGCCGAGGTTACAGAGGTGACAGTGAGGAACAGGTGCAGGGAGATTCTCGACAACTTCGTGATAAGACAGGAGTTCATGCCAGCGAAATGAAGCAACCAAAGAAAAAGGCGGCGAAGCAGAAGCCCAAGGCAGCAGGCAAACAGGGGCGCGCCCCGAAGAAGCAGGCCGAGCCCCCCCAGCCTGTAGAGAGGACGGAGGAGGAGCTCGTCGACCTCACCTCCCGGGTCTACAAGCTGGTAGTCGAAAGAGGACGCGACGGAGTCCTCCAGAGCGAGATCTGGAAGGAGCTGGGGCTCACGAGCAGGGACGGGTCAAGGCTTGCCATAAGGCTGGAGAGGCGCGGGCTGATCGGGCGGGTCAAGGTACTAGAAGAGGGGAGGTGGACCTACAAGCTCACCCCGCTGAGGTTCCCGACGGACATGGCTTCAATCGAGAAGGCTCCCTGCATAATCTGCCAGTACGAGTCGAAGTGCTCGGTGGACGGCGAGGTCAGCCCGTACATCTGCCCCTGGCTTGGCCCGTGGGTAATCGAGGAGGTCAGGTTGTCCCGGACCCAGGTTGCCGAGCCTAGCGCTCTTCCTGTGAGGTAGGGCCCTGTCCATGGCCGGAAAGGGGAAACTGAGTTCTCTAGTCGATGCAGCCAAGAAGGCGCGGCTGCGCGCCTACTCCCCCTACTCTGGGGTGAAAATCGGGGCTGCGGTCCTCACCTCGGACGGCAGGGTCTTCACAGGGGCCAACGTGGAGAACGCGTCCTACGGTCTCGCCTGCTGCGCCGAAAGGACCGCCATCTTCAAGGCGGTCTCAGAGGGAGAGAAAGCGATAGTCGCGATAGCCATCGTCGGCAAGTCTGAAGACTTCACGAAACCATGCGGGGCCTGCAGACAGGTCATGATCCAGTTCAACC
>Ga0187771_10004233_pt1 | contig 10094 bp, 9 predicted proteins | sample 0116_SJ02_MP15_1_FD_133139 | JGI IMG/M metagenome (GOLD analysis project Ga0187771, IMG submission 133139) | Tropical peat soil microbial communities from peatlands in Department of Meta, Colombia - 0116_SJ02_MP15_10_MG | ecosystem: Environmental > Terrestrial > Soil > Wetlands > Peat | place... | reverse complement strand
TCATTTGGAAGACTCTGACAAAATCGCCCGAAGAGTACGAGGTGAGAGCGCCGCACGTGGAAGCGGCGAGACTGCTGAAAAAAGAAGGCCTAGATCTGACTCTTGGCGATAAGATAGGGTACGTCATCGTGAAAGGAGAAGGAAAGTTGTACGCGAAGGCAAAGCCTTACGTCTCGGTTACTAGCGAGGATTTGGACATTGAATATTACATCACGAACCAGGTCGTGCCAGCGGCCGCAAGAGTACTCGGCCTGTTCAACGTGAGAGAGGAAGAATTATTCTCAAAGTCGTCGAGAACAAGCCTTTCGGACTTCTTGCCGAAGAGTCGATGAAGTTATTCCGTGATTGGCTCTTCCTTTTGTTCCACTTGCGTCCCTTGCGCGCTTTTCTTTGGTGAGTGTCGGCTTTTCTGGTCTTCTTCCTTAAGGTTGAGAGTTCCTTTGACGGTGTCTGCGTCTATTCGTTCGACGGTGAACCCCATTTTTTTCATTAGGTTGATGGCTCTGTAATTGTCTGGTAGCATTACTCCGTATATGGTTTCGAGCTTTTTTTCTTTGCATATTTCAATCATGTAATCGAGCATTTTTGATCCCAAGCCTAGGCCCTGCCAAGGGTCTGCGGTTATGAAGGCTATTTCGCCGGTTTTTCCGTCGGGTTCTGTGATGAGTCTGACGACTCCAAGTATTCTTCTGCGTCCTTCCTCTGTTAGCTCTGCCACTATGCCTATTTCCCGGTCGTAATCGATGTTGCAGTATCTCACTCGGACTTCGTGGGGTGTGTCTTTTATTATTTGAAAGAACCTGTAACGGATCGATTCCTCTGAGAACTGTTGAAACATCTCCAGCCACATGGGCTCGTCCTCGGGCTTTATCGGTCGTAAGAGAACGGTTCTACCGTCACGCAGTTTCCACAAGGTTTCATATTTTTTGGGGTACGGACTTATCACGAGGTGTTCATGTGGCTCGGGCTTTGCGAGGACCTTCTCTTTGTCGATTATTATGCGTGCGTCGAGCGCAAGTGCCTCTTTCTCGTTGATGAACAACGGGTTAATGTCGACCTCTTTGAGTTGGGGAAAGTCCACGAGCATCTGAGAGAAAAGTACCATGAGTTCTTCAAGGAGTTTGAGGTTTGCGGCAGGCATATTTCGGTAGCCTTTCAGGAGCTGATAGACTTTGGTTTCTTCCATGATTCTTCGGGCTAAGGTTTGGTTTAAGGGTGGAAGTCCAATGGCTACATCTTTGAAGAGTTCTACTCCGATTCCGCCCATGCCGAACAGGATTACTGGACCGAAAAGTGGGTCCATCTTGGCGCCTAGGATGACTTCATAGCCTCTCTTTTTTATCATTGGTTGAACCGTGACGCCGTCGATTTCCGCTTGCGGGTTGTACTCCTTTGCGTGTTGAATGATTTGTTCAAAGGCTTGGCGGAGCTCTGTCTCCGTGTTGATGTCAAGTAAAACTCCTCCCGCCTCGGTTTTATGAACTATCTGGGGCGAAAGAATCTTCAAAACCACTGGATAGCCCACGCTCAAGGCTAGTCTGGCTGCATCGTCCGCAGTTTTCGCAATCAATGTTTTTACCGTCGGAAGGCAGTAGTATCCCAAGAGTTTTTTTGCTTCTGTTTCGGTGAGCACTTCTCGGTTTTCTCTCGCGGCGTTTCTCATTATCACAGTCAGCGGCCGCTTTGGCGGAACGCTGTCTACCGGCAGTTCTTCAGGCGTTTCGTAAAGCAATTCGAGATTGCGGTGATATTGATACATGTAAATGTACGTGGCGATTGCCTGTTCGGGGGTTGAATACGTAGGGACACTGTTTTCTGTTAGGATTCTGTTCGCCTCTTCTGTCATTTCGTACCCCATGAAGGAGGTCAAAATTGTCTTCTGCGAAGCTCCAGATTTGCCAATATCCACGATGCTCTTGGCTATCGTATCAGGGTCGGCTGCGCCTTGAGGAGTATAAATTATCAGCAAACCATCAACGTTTTCGTCTTGGAGGCAGGTTTCTATCACAGTCTTATACCTTTCATTATTGGCATCTCCTAGAATGTCAACGGGGTTTGCTCTGCTCCAGTAATGAGGCAGAACATTGTTCAACGTGGCGATGGTTTTTTGGTCTAGAGTGGCTAGTTTTCCTCCTCGGGCGATGAGGGCATCGGTCGCCATGACGCCTGGTCCGCCTGCGTTGGTGATTATGGCGAGGTTTGGTCCCTTCGGGAGGGGTTGCATGCCGAGAACTTCGGCGCTGTTGAATAGGTCGGCGATCTCTTCCACGCGTACGATGCCGGCACGTTTGAAGGCTGCATCGTAGATCATGTCGTCGCCAGTGAGTGAGCCTGTGTGTGAGGCAGCGGCTTTTGCGCTCTCGCCGAACTTTCCTGCTTTCACCACGATTATGGGTTTTGTTCGCGCGAAGTGTCGTGCGGCGCTCATGAATTTTCGGGCGTCTGTGATTCCTTCAACGTACATCAGTATGCTTTTTGTTTTCGGGTCGGTGCCGAAATAGTCTATGAGGTCGCCAAAGTCCACGTCGATCATCGATCCGATGGACACGAAGTTGCTGAAACCGATGTTCTCGTGGGTCGCCCAGTCAAGAATCGCTGTTCCCAGGGCTCCGCTTTGAGAGATGAAGGCGATGTTGCCCGGCTTGGGCATTCTGTTTGCGAAGGTCGCGTTAAGGTTTGCGCTTGGACGGATAATTCCTAAGCAGTTGGGTCCGATTATTCTTAGCTGATATCTGCGTCGGAGCTCATCTATTTTGTCTTCCAGCTCCTTGCCTTCTTCACCGATTTCCTTGAACCCAGCAGAGATGATTATGATGCCTATTATTCCAGCCTTTCCGCACTGCTCCAAGACGTCTGGAACGGTTTTTGCTGGCGTCGCAATCACCGCCAGATCAACGGGTTCGGGCAGTTCATCGACCCTTTTACATGCCTTTAGGCCGAGTATCTGGTTCTCTTGAATGTTAACAGGGTAAACTTTGCCCGAGTACCCTAGCTCGGTGAGGTTCTTGATTAGCACGTTTCCGACAGAGTCTTCCTTGTTGCTGGCCCCGATTACGGCAACGCTTCTGGGATTAAAAATCCTGTCAAGATTGGCGGTGACCAAGACGCATTCCCTCTTGAGGATGGGATGGATACAGTAGAACCTTATTCTTCTAACTATTAACTTCTGTGTTTCACCAATTCACGAGAAGAAAAAAGGCAGGCATCGTCTAGTATACCGAGACTTTAACTACTCCCTTTATTTTTAGAAACTCGGGGATGAGCTCGCCGGGAATTTTCTTTTCGACGATGAGTGTAAGCTTAGGCTCTGGTGATAGCTCTGGGTCGTCCACGATCGCTTGTCTTATGCTCAGGTCATTTTTTGCAAGAATCGAAGCAGAACTAGCCAGAATCCCAGGTGTTCTGGCGTCAGCTGGGGTGATCTCAACTACGCCGAGGCTCAGGTGTTTAGCGCTCTCTCTCAGCGAGAGCCCCGCTGATCGTATGCTCTCAAAGATTTGCCGAAGTCCTCGGTTGCTCTTGATGGCGCTTAGTGTCTCATTAACAGTGCGCCTGTCCACTCCTGCTACCCTCGCAACACGCACGGGTGGAATTTCGATATCATTAAGGTAGATTTTGCCGTCCCTTGCGCTTAAACCATTTTCTATCAGTATGCGAGCTACTCTGAGGCGCTCTGGATAATCCTCAAGGTATCCTTTGATGCTGTTCCACATGTTGCACTTCTCCACATGTACATTTTTGTGCAATAAAGTATAAATAAGTTCGTGCGCCCATTAAGTCTGTTAATATACGTGAATGTACCAAAATATACGTAGGCGAAACTAATATGGCATCTAAGAACAGAACGCAGGAATACTTCGTGCAGCTCAGTCCCGACGAGGTTCCGACTTCTTGGTATAACATTCAAGCGGATCTTCCAGAACCCCTTCCTCCGCCCCTAGACCCCTCAACGGGCAAGCCTTTGAACCCAGCATCGTTGGAAAGGATTTTTGCAAGAGAACTAGTCGGACAGGAGGTTTCGACAAAACGCTTTATCAAAATCCCTGACGAAGTGCTCGACGCCTACCTGAGGCTTCCGCGCCCAACGCCGCTCTACCGAGCAAGAAGGCTGGAAGAATACTTGCACACGCCAGCACAGATTTATTTCAAGTGCGAAAACTTCAGCCCAACGGGTAGCCACAAGACCAACACGGCCATCGCACAAGCCTACTACAACAAAAAACAGGGAATCAAGAAACTCGTTACAGAAACCGGCGCGGGGCAATGGGGCACAGCGCTGGCCTTGGCAACCAACCTATTCGATTTGGGGTGCCGGATATTCATGGTCAGAGCAAGCTACCAGCAGAAGCCTGGCAGACGAATAATCGCACAGCTCTACGGCGCAGAAATGTTTCCGTCTCCCAGCGACCAGACAAACTTTGGCAGAAAACTGCTCAAAGATGATCCTAACCATCCGGGCACATTAGGAATAGCGATTAGCGAGGCGATTGAAGAGACGCTTACGAATGAGAATTTTAGGTACTCGCTGGGTTCGGTGTTGAACCACGTGCTCATGCATCAAACAATAATAGGCCAGGAGGCGAAGAAGCAGTTCGAACAGATAGACGCTCATCCTGACGTGATCTGTGGCTGCATAGGCGGCGGGTCCAACTTTGCAGGGTTCTGTTTTCCGTTCATGATGGACAGACTCAAGGGGAAATCAAACACCGAATTCGTTGCCTGCGAATCCAAGGCCGTTCCTCACACCACAAGAGGCGTGTACACCTATGACTTTGGAGATACGGCGAAAATGACCCCGTTGCTGAAGATGCTAACGATTGGTCATGACTATGCCTGCCCTCCCATACACGCAGGAGGCCTGAGATATCATGGAATGGCGCCGCTGCTGTCCTACCTGATCTGTAAGGACTATGTGCGCTCGATCGCGTACGGTCAGACCGAAGTCTTCGAGGCCGCACGGATATTGGCCCAAACCGAAGGCATGATCGCAGCGCCTGAGACTACGCACAGCCTGAAATACGTCATGGACGAGGCCTTGAACTGCAAGAAAACGGACGAGAAGAAAATAATAGCCATGAACTACAGTGGACATGGTCTTCTTGACCTAACGGCCTATGAACAGTTCCTCTCAGGTAAACTCGTCAACTACGAACCCGTAAAGATCGAAGTCCCAACTTTCAGCTATTAGAAGGGCAAGCATGTGACGATAGTCTCCCTGACGGAAAAATCTGGCTTGAAAATAACAATAATGCCTATCGACGAGCTTAAGCCTCACGAGAAGGGCTCTCCCATCTATTTTGAACTGCTGAGGCAGGAGATTCTCGAAGACAGAGTGCTCAAGTATCCGATAGTAGCTGACGAAAAATCAGGCGTTATCCTAGACGGCATGCACAGGTGGCTAGTGCTAAGAAGTCTGGGCTACGCGTTGATTCCGGTCATACTTGTTGATGCTTTCCAAAGCCCCAAGATTCGCGTTGGCAGAAGGAGAATTGATCGATACATAAATGCCTCGGGCGAGGAAATACGTTTGGAAACAGTGATTTCGGCAGGAGTAAGCGGACGGTTGATGAAACCGCGTTCAACGCGGCATTTCTTCCCTTTCTCAAAATTTCAGCAAGTTAACTGTCCGCTGGAGTCACTCATGAAACGCGAGCCGCAGGATGTTTCGAAATACTTAGCCAAAATGAGTGAGCAAGAGTGCTTCTTGGCCATAGCAGACTGGTTTAAGGAGATACGGGAAGAGTTGGCGTTTCTAGCGAGGAGGAAGGAAGAGGTGGAAAACGAGATGAAGGAGTTCGCGCGCCGAATATGCAACAATCATGCCACTAGGTCCTTCCTTCAGTCTGTGAAATGACGCAGGAACGAGCAGTTTAGCCTTGTTGCCTAGCCACGAACGTTATTCCCAACAGAATTAGAAAGGCCCCGAAAACGAATAGTGCCCCGGGGATTTCTTTGAAGATTATCACGCCCAGGGCCGTCGCGCCTACGGGCTCAAGCAGAGCCATGGTTGCTGTTTCGAAGGATTTTAGGTTTGAGAGAGAGGAGAAGTAAAGCGTGTGTGAAATCGCTGTTGGCAGTAGGCCTAGACCTATGAGAAAGAGGATCAGTTCAGCATTGACTGGGAGTGCAAGCACGGCTCCTGCGGGAATGCTCAAGGCGCCCACGACGAGCGCTGTCAACAGGTATATTGGCAGCATTGTTGCAAGGACGGGCATTCGGCTGCGAGTCTTTCTTCCCAGGTTGAGGTAAAAAGCTTCTACAACAGCGGCAAAAACTGCTTCCAGATCGCCCCTTAGGTGTAGCGAGAATCCGAAAGATCTTGCATCGACAACGGCGACTGTGCAAACGCCTACGAAAGATATTGCCAAGCCCAGAACGGCTAGACGCGATGGTCTCGCGTTAAAGAGAAATGCTGAGATGAACATCGAGAAGATCGGTGTCGTGTTGACCAAGACCGTGGCGTTCAGGATGGTGGTGTCCTTGACCGCGGAGATGAAGAGTATGAAGTGGAGTCCGAGAAAGACGCTCAAGATGGCCAGGTCCGTGAAGTTTTGTTGGACGAGTTTGAGGTTGAAAGGCTTCCTTAAAGCTAGGAGAATTAGGGCTATGGCTATGGAGGCTATGATCAAGCGCCAGAAGGCTATGGAGAACACGTCGACGCTGGCTAGGAGCCTTATGAAAATTGATGCAGTTCCGAAGAAGGCTCCGGCCGTTATGCCTTCGATTAACGCTGTTCTTCTAGTCCGCCCGGCCATCTACGGTTTTTCCTCGATGACCGTGTTCTCTAATGTGCCGATGCCTTCAATCTCTATTATGACGACGTCGCCGTCTTGTAAAAACTTCGGGATCGGCTTAAGGGCGAACCCCACTCCCTTCGGCGTGCCAGTGGCGATTATGTCGCAGGGTTCTAGGGTCATGATCCTGCTGATGTGATGCACGATTTCGTTGACGCCGAAGATCATGTTCTTCGTGGTTGAGTCCTGACGAAGTTCGTCGTTGACCCATGTGCGGATGCGGAGGTTAGAAGTATCTCTGATTTGGTCAGCAGTTGTTATACATGGTCCGGTTGGGGCAAACGTGTCACCGCTCTTGCCCCTCGTCCACTGCTTGTCCTTGAACTGAAGGTCGCGCGCTGAAACGTCGTTCAGGATTGTGTATCCGAAAATGGCCGATTCGGCTTCTGCAACCTGCACGTTCTTGGCCTTTCGTCCTATGACGATGGCTAGTTCGGCCTCGTAATCCAGTTGCTTAACGAAACTTGGTTTCATGATTCTCTCTTTTGGTCCAATTATCGCGGTACGGGGTTTTAGGAAGATTATGGGCTCTTCTGGTGTTGTCGCTCTTTGCTCGTCAATGTGATCGCGGTAGTTCAGACCGAGGCAAATGATCTTCGGTGGAAAGGTGATGGGAGCCATGATGGCCTCTTCTCGAAGTGGCGATGTGGCACTCTTGATCTCGTGTTCGTCAGCCTCTTCGAGTAGTTCTTCTGCGATTTCAACGCCCTTTTCGCCCAAGGATACGAAATCTTCTAGTCTTTCTGGCAGTGTTTTTCCAAGTTGTTTTGCAAGGCGAGGCAAACACACCGCATTGTCGCCGCGCAGCGCGTCGTAGCATTCTCCTTTTTTTCCGCGGCAACGAATGAGCTTCACTTGGTCATTCTCCGAGCACTATGCCAGTTGTTGACACGGATACTCCTTTTTTCTTGAGTTCTCGTAGGAATGGGTTTATTCCTACAGAGTCGCTTGCTATGTGTCCCGTGACTATCAGGTTGCCTAGCTGATCAGCTCGCAGTTTTTCTAGGTCACCAAAGCTTATGTGTATGTACACGAGCGTGCCAATGCCGTGCTCGAAGTATGTTTTAGCGATCTGGTAGCCGCCGTTCGTTCCGGCACCGTGCGAAACGACAACCCTCCCAGCAGGGTTTTCAGCCTTGCCCAGTCGGACTTTGATTTCCGTGACCGCGTTTTTGAATTCGGGTAGTTCTTTCAACGCTGAGACGACATCTCCCACTGTTGAGTTTTTCTCTATTCTGCGGTCTATCTGCTCGGTCATAATCCTCCTCCCGACTTCGTCTAGGGGAGTGTGCACGTTCATGTACGGCATTTTCAGAAGCTTGGCCATATCAACCGAGTGGCTGTAGTCCTTCGTGTGACCATCGGTTTCTAGTTCTGCCAGCTTTCTCGCGGCGGCTGCTGTTGCCTCGGTTCTCGATATGCCGGCGCTTATCATTTGCTGAATGTGCCTCTTAAACACTGCATAAAAATTCAGGACGGCAGTCTCGCCCTGCGGGTGATGTGCGATCACCGCGTCGTAGCCGTACTGTTTTGCAAATAAGAGTTCTGGCACGGCGGCGTCTATGCCAAACAGGATTTTTCCTACGTTGTCGCCGGCCACGTAGATAGCGCTGTCCTCTGGCACTTGTTCCAAACGTGCAAGTTTCAGAGCCAGATTCATTATCTCTTCAGTGTTCATTCGGCTCACCTACAAACGGGTATACTGACTACGTTCAGAGTATAAAAAAATGAGGTGAGGGTTCGGTCTACTCTACGCCCCATCGCTTCGTTATTTTCACTATTAGGAAGATAACGAGAGCGACGATTATGAAGGTTACCAGCGCCACTAAGAAGTCGCCGAAGCCGAATGTCTGTTTCAGAACCGTGTACTTGTAACTCGCTAGGTCTGACAGACCTGGTATCGCCAAGCCTATTACGGGCAGTATCAGGTCTTTCACGAGTGCCTGCACGAGGTTGCCTAGGTAAAGACCAATGATGAAGGCCACGGCGAGTCCCATGACCTTGTATTTAGAGAGAAAGTCCATGAATTCTTTCCACGTGCCCTTCGGTGGAGGTGGAGTCGGAGGGGCGGGCTTGGGTTCAAGCAGTTCCCTGATTCGTTTCAGTTCTTCAAGCATTCTGTCGTCTCTTGACAAGTATTTTTCCTCGCGTGTCTTTTCTTGAATCCGTTCATATATAAGATTTCTCGGCTTGTTCCGTTGATTTTCATGCAGAAGTTATTGAACCATTATGTTTATTTCCGCGCTTTGCATTACTTTTCGGGACTTTAATCAACACGTTGACGGAACCCGCGATGTATGCCCTAGAGACAAGGAACTTAGTGAAGCGGTACGGCAAGACGTTCGCCCTCAAAAACTTAGACTTTACCATGGATCAGAACGAGATCATGGTGCTTCTTGGACCAAATGGTTCAGGCAAGACAACTCTACTCATGATCCTGGCCACCGTGCTTAAGCCAACCTCTGGACAGGCAACGGTGATGGGTCTGGACGTTACCACTCAGCCTAAGAAGATACGTCAAACGCTTGGCATAGCATTTCAGGACGCAAGGGGTTTTTGGCGGCACAAACCGATCGACATTCTACGCTTCCACGCCAATGTGTGCGGCGTGCCCAAGGCTGGGCGAGACGCGCTCATAGAACAGGTGCTGAAAGAACTCGAGCTCTGGGACGCTCGGAACAAGCTTTTCATGCATCTTTCAGGCGGTCAGGCAAAACGGATGGAAATGGCGAAGGTGCTTGTTCAACGTCCAAAGTTCGCCATAATGGATGAGCCAACCAGCCAAGTAGACCTCAGAGGCAAACGCCAGATCTGGTCACAAATCCTTAAGCTGAAGGAGGAAGGCTCGACCATACTTGTTGCCACTAATGAAGTTCGGGAGGCGGAGTACCTGGCCGACCGTGTGACCATCCTGGATCAGGGCAAGTTCGTCGTGTGCGACTCTGTGAGGAAGTTGAAGGACAGCATCGCCGGCGGCGACGTGGTCGAGCTGGAGACTGATGCTCCTGACAGCCAAGCCTTTGAGCAAGAGTTGAGTCAGATTAAGGGGACGGTCAAGATAACGAAGACGAGTGAGAACCAGTTCAAAGCTTACGTGTCGATGGCCGAGTCGTGGGTGCCAAACATGACTGACCTGTGCTACAGGAACAACATGCGTCTTCTTTCTGTCCGCGTCACGGAGCCTTCTTTAGACGATGTTTTTCTCCACTTTACGGGGCGAGCTCTGAGAGGCGAGTCGAATGAGTAGCGTTCTTCGCCTCGTTTGGTTTGACCTCAAGCCTGACCTGAAGCCGCCAATGT
>Ga0187771_10004232_pt1 | contig 10095 bp, 3 predicted proteins | sample 0116_SJ02_MP15_1_FD_133139 | JGI IMG/M metagenome (GOLD analysis project Ga0187771, IMG submission 133139) | Tropical peat soil microbial communities from peatlands in Department of Meta, Colombia - 0116_SJ02_MP15_10_MG | ecosystem: Environmental > Terrestrial > Soil > Wetlands > Peat | place... | reverse complement strand
GGAAGTTAATACGTCAACTTCGGGAACCAGTACCTCAACTTCGGAAGTTAATACGTCAACTTCGGGAACCAGTACCTCAACTTCGGAAGTTAATACGTCAACTTCGGGAACCAGTACCTCAACGAATTCATACCCAATAACCACTACCATGTTATCAAACATAACCCGGCTCGAGTCAAACACATCAACCTCTACGTCGAATGGGGTCCTAACGCCAATGACGAGTTCATACACAACAATCATGGTTGTTACCACAGAGTTGACGACAGCCACAACCCCCATCACTGCCTTTTCGTCGACAATAGTCACTAATCCCTCGCAGGTAAGTACATCTAGCGCGATGATGGTGCCCGCCATAGCGGGATTCCCGTGGGAATCCATAATCGCAGGCGTCATGCTTGGCATGATTGCGCTCGCAATCGCAAGGCGGCGCAAGTAAACTCAAGCTTCGAGCCTGAGCATACTTGACACATTCGACGACAGCTACGCTCACCTCTTCCTTCCCTCTAGAGTTGATTATGGGAGGGAAGTGATACGCGGATTACTGCAAGTCATGAAGAGGCGTTTGCACCGAACTCGATATTGGTCGATGTTCCGCAAAACCGCTTCATGCGTTATCTTACGCCCTAACCAAACTAGGATGCCCTACTCATTACGATTTAAGCGCTTAATTTGATGACGGTGATTCTTCTGAAGTGACTCTTTTGGACCACGCATGTAACCTGGAGCAGTGTAGGGGTTTTCCACTAAGTAATGTGTGACCGAACGTAGTTATGGAGGTTTCAAGCCAGCCTCTAGTGAATCAATCGAAGTTTGCTGTTTCGGTGATAGGGGCGTTCGTGGTGATGGTGTGGCTTGCCGATTTTCCTGTGTAGCTTCCGGGCCCTTTACCAGTCCATGATTTGAATTCGTGTCCTGGGTTGGCGGTGGCTGTGATGGTCACCTTCTGGCCTGCGTTATACCAGCCGCTACTAGGGGTAACCGCTCCTGGCCCGTTAAGCACCATCGTCAGGTAATATTGGTGTCGGAAGACGAAGTGAATAGTTGTGGCTGACGCTGTACCCGTTAATGACTGTGTTGAATACCATTGCTGAGTCGAGCTTGACTTGCCGAGTGGGTTAGGAGTAACCGACCAAACCGACCCCGCATCCACAGACACTGCCTTAGCGGTCTGAGTGAGCGTAAGTGAATTCGAGACGCCGTTCAGAACGTAATGAAAGACAGGCGCTGTTGGGCTTCCACCCCCAACCACCGAGTAGCTCACAGTCATTGTAACTGGTGTTGTGGTCGTGACTATGATCTGATTCACCTGCTGACCTAGGGGTGTGGCTACTTGCTGGAACCCTATCAGCTGCAAGAATTCGTCCGCCACCTGATGCAGCTCCTGAAACATAGTCGTCAAGAGGACGTTGAACGTATCCGTCTCAGTAATCGTCACGGTCCCCCCCGTAGTCGTCGTTGTAAACGCAGTCCCCGTACTAGTCGTAGTGGCGGAGGATGCGGTGCTAATCGTCGTCACACCCGTCTCCGTAGTCGTCTCAGAGGAGGTGAGAATCGTCGTGGATGTGGATGTGCTCGTGGAAAGAATAGACGTGTAGATTGTTGTGGAGGTGCCAGCCGTGGGACCAGTCACCGTGCCTGTGGTCATCGTGGTCCCAGTAACTACCGGATTATTCGTGATAGCGGCTAGGCTCGTCGAGCCAGTGATAGTTGAAAACGTTGAAGTCGTACTCGTAGAGCTCGTTGTGTAGGTAGATGTTATCGTTGTAACCAAGGCCGTGGTTGTGGCACAGGAGTTGTAGTTGTATTGGCATATCAGATTGGTTTGGTATTGGCATGTTACCGAAGCGTAACAGTCAGAACCTCCGCCCCGGTTCGTGAAGAACGGGTAGAGCATGCTGTAACCGTAGGTCATTTGTTGCTGGGCCCAAGAAGCAAGCAAGTCTTCCTGGATTTGAAGCGGGAGGCCAGATAGGATTAAGGTTTCAGGCGGGACCTCGACTTCCTCCACTGCGATACTCGTAGGAAAGTGTTGGTAAACATACCTGATGAATGCAATGTCCTCACTCAGAATTGTGGGGGAGGGAGGGGACCAGTTCGGCCAAGGAGATGCACAAACTTTGGCTCGAGTTTCCAACAGACAGAAGCGAGAGAAATGTCCCCACACACCAGTTGCAGGACTCACGACCTGGCTAGTTGTTCCAAGACGTGAATCGTTCTCCGTAATCTTTGTCCATCCTTGTTGCAGGAGGGCGTTTACGATCGTTTGAAGGTCGGGGTCCACTAAGGCTCCATCTAGAAATATCCAATCATACCATCCTGAGGTTAGGAGGTATTGGGCTTTCTGGATGTAAATCGACGTTGCGCATCCATCTTGCAGATGCATCGCGACGCCTAGATGGACCCCCGCGTTTTTCAACTGCGTAAAATACTTGCTGACAGAGGGGTTCGGTACGCCAGTTTGGATATTACAGGTTGAAGCACTAGAAACCTGAACATATGTTGCTCCGCTGTTCAGGATCACTGGCATTTCAACCGATGGTGGCTCAATTCCCATCCAACTACCGTTGCCATCTATCAGGATTCCGTCGGCGAACACAACGGGTTGCGTACCTGATGCTAATGTGGCTCTGGATGAGTTCGGAGCGAGGCTTACGAGTGTTATGGTAAGAATCAAGACAGTCATTGCCAGGCGTCTCGAACATTCAAGCAATTCTGAATCTCACCGTCATATCTCACAAGATAGCTATGCCTGCAGTAGGTCGATGTATGGAGTATATCTGTAACATGTTAACTAACCTTGTGCAGTTGAGTTACAACTGGTGCTCTTTCTGAGCAAGAATACGACCAAAGCCACATGTGCCGAAAACGTAGGTAGGATTATAGATTGCTATATTGCAGCGCGAAGGCTACATGGGGGTACTCGTTTCGAATGCTTTCGGTGCATTTCGCCTACTCTTGGTAACCAAGAAAGTCAATACGATTACGAGCATAAGCAAGATTATCATGGTCAGCACGATTTTGATCCCGCTCGGTCGATATCGAATCATCCGTTCGGCGTTTATCTGATGAGGCGCATTCATCAGTAGCTTCACCGTAATACTGTTGCTCTGGACATCTCCCGACCAGCCTTTGAAAACCTCTGTAAACCCAATTAGCCCCAACAGCCGATTCGCCTGCGTTTCGGAAACCGCGTTCACCTCCGCATATGATCCCTCATCATACCAGCCGGATCCTTTGTTCCCGTTCACGGTGAGAAGGAACTGTGTCTTGTAAGTGGCGTTCAGATAAATGGCCGATCGCAAGAAAAGACTCAGCAGAGTAGAGTTCGATCCGTTCTGCCAAGAAACAAAGGCCTCATGCGTTCCATCCCCAAGATTAACCACCGCTGGGACCGCAATGGTATGCCAGCGTAAGACAGCAAGTTTCACGATCAAGCTACCCGAATTGCCTGTCTCAAGTTGATGGTAACCATCTATGGTCACAGGAATATCTGGCTTGTTCGTTGAAAGGTAGACGGGGACGTTTTGGACTATATTGATGCTGACTTCGACTTCACTGCCAGCGGCATGCGTGTAAGTCCATTTATCGTTGGGTGCGGACGTTACGGATGGCGGATATGAATTCGTGAAGGGGGAGATGGGCTGGTACATGGCGTAGATAGTGAGGTGAATTGTGGTCGGGTAACTCGGAGCCTTGGTCATTAAGTAAAAGAGATGGCTTCCGCTATTCCAAACATCTTCAATGTCGCTCGTAGCGAGGAGAGACTGGGCAGCGGGCGGGTCCTGTCCGCTTCCTGTCGAATTGTAGAGCCTCGCTGTTATGAAGTATCTTGATGGGTAGGTTGAATACCCGCTCAGCATGGGCAGGGAGTAATTAAGGACGACAGTAATCCGAAAAGTGAGGTTTATTGGTACCTCTGATGGATAATCGACCGCGCTAATCTGAAGGTAGTACTTCGGAACTTGCTGTGCCCCAACTATGATATTGGGATAAGTAACGCACACTAAGACCAACGGAAGAAACAAAAGCAAAACGAATGTGAGCCTACTCGCAGAGATCATCCTCATTCATAATTTCGCCTTTCCATCAAGCGCGCCAAGAAAGCGCTCTATTGGCGTTTCCTAGTAGCATAGTATAAGCGGCCTCGATGACACAAATCCCATTCTTGTAATCGGTATTGAAACTTATCTATCGGATATGACTCAGATCGCCAAAATTCAGAACTGTCCTACATACGCAAGAATAGGTTATGGTTATTGGACATACGCATCTGGTCGCCGGATCGCTTGAACTCCCAAGAATTCTCAACATTGCTCCCGGATCCTAGAAGGGTGGGCAAAAACATGGGCCTTAGTCGTAAACTCTCTGAGAGAGATGGAGCAATGATCCCGGCGTTCGCGTAATGAGAATTGTATGCCGAGCGGAATGGAATTGGCAGTTTCAAGAATAACACTGGTTGGGCTTGATGGCGCCGCTATGCCGTTAATTCAAGACTGGAGTGAAAGGGGTCAGCTACCTGGCTTTTCGCGTCTGTTCAAAGAGGGCGGCTGGGGTGCGTTGCGTTCAACGGTTCCGCCGATTTCGCCCTCGGCATGGACATCGATCTTCACTGGGGTCACCCCGGCCAAACATGGGATATTTGGATTCGTCAAACGCAGGCAGGATTCGTATACTCCGCGCCCGATAGGAGGCATGGATGCCCGCGCCTCTCCCCTTTGGCGTTTACTCAGCGAGAGGCGTGTGAAGTCCGCTTGGGTACACATACCATTCGTTTACCCGCCCGAACCAATCGAAGGGGTAATGATAACTGGTCTAGGCACGCCCTCAAAGCAAGCCGACTTCGTGTACCCGAGGGAAATTAGAACGGAACTTCTGAGAAAATATCCGGATTTCGACGTCGATTTCAACGAGGACCAACTTGAACTCTCTCATAATATCGCCAAGAGCTTGCCGAAAATCGAAAAGGTCACCGGCGCATCGATTGAAATCTTCAAGGACCTAAGGCAAGATACAAGCTTCCAGTTGGTTGCGTGTGTGTTCAGGGAACTCGATGTCATTCAGCACTTCAAAATCCACGAACTTGATGCGCTTCTGCCTTTCTACCAAGGGTTCGACGATTTGATTCAACACTGTCTGCAAAACAAGCTTCCGAATGAAGTACTTATTGTGTGCTCAGACCATGGATTCAGAGAAGTAAAGCGTCGATTTCACATTAACAACTGGCTTGAAAGCCTGGAATTACTGCGAATGAAAAGGAAAACATTACTCGCGAAATCGGGTCTTAAAGCTGAAACTTTTCAAAGGATTCTTGTTCAGCTCGGGCTCAAGGATCTGGTCTGGAGAATTAAACGCTCGAGCTTCTCGGAGAAAGTTCTGAAGATTCTTCCGAGCGATGACTTCAATTCTGGAATAGATTGGACAAATACGAAAGCCTACTACATAGGAAATGAGGGAGGAACTGTGTATCTAAATCGGGTAAACAGAGAGCCGAATGGCATCTTGAACGGAGGACCCGAATCCGAACCAACGATCACGCGGATCATTAATTCTGCCAGAGAAATCAAGGATCCTGCCACCGGGCGATATGTGGTCAGCCGAGTCTGCGAAACCGCCGAACTCTACAAGGATTGTCCAAAAGACGCTCCGGACGTATTGATGGTCGAGAATGAAGGGTACGCATTCTCGGGCAGGTACAATTACGGCCGCGAGCTATTCAGCGATGTAGACTCCAGGCGAGGCGACCATTCGATGGAGGGAATCCTCTTCATGTGCGGAGATTTCATTGCTCCCAAACATATTGAAGACGCGGCCGTATGGGATGTCGCTCCCACTATACTGTCTCTTCTCGGAATTCCCATACCTGATCACTTCGACGGCAGAGTTCTTGAAGAGTCCTTCACAGGCGTTTCTCTGCTAACCACGCGAGACTCTTCAGTTCGGAACAACGAGCTGGACCGCATATCGAGAAAAATTAAGCAGCTGAAAGGGTCTGGGAAAGTATAAGCCCAGGCTCGGACCAACCATTCGCCCACATCCATACTCTTGGATTAACACGTGATAGTTTCCAACGACTTATGAAGCTACTTACTCGATTCAACGGATAGCCGTTCTCAGCTAAAGATACCCTAACGCTTTGAGCCTATCCTTGATTTTCTCTTCTTCCTCTTCTGTAAGCGGATTCGTCTCGCCTTGATCGGCGACTACTTCCGTCATGACATACGTGACGTACTCAGAGGGCGACTTGAACTCAGTCCGAGGAAGCCTTTCCTGTATCTTCTTCAAGAGCCAGGTAGGTATGGCGATCGCAGTAGAATCTTCAGGCAATGGAACCGTTGTACGGACATTATGCGTTGATATAAAATTCTAGCGCATAGATTGATTATCAACTTCTTTGAACGAAAGGTCGCCTTAGGGTCAAATTCGCCGCCAAAGGTAATGAAGCTCTCTTGACATCCTCGGCAGCGCTTTTGGACTGCTACGTTTCGCCTCAGGCAGCGATAACCAGTCGAATTGATGCGTGGCGAGAATCAGTTTGTCACTAAACGGGTGATTACACAGATGTTCTCGGCTTCAGTCGATTTCGGAGAATAGTCTCGCTTATGAATAGAAGAACCCAGTTACCTGGCGGAACAAGAATAGAAGGGCCAATGTGGCAATAGAATAGAATGTGTTATGTTTCCAATTCACTACCCCAACAGGGCGCACGTACTGTTTTGAGACAATTCTCTTTGCTAATGCTTCCTTCTAGCCTTGCCTATTGTTATTGTGTTTCCATACTCAACTGTAATGATGAAGATCGTAAACGTGAGTAGTAGGGTGGGAACTGTTGCTTCCGGTATTGGAATGCCACTTCGCTCCATGAAGATGTTTATCCCCTCTAGTTCGCTTCCTTCCGGCACGGTTATTGTGGAGGAAACTGGGTAGTGGCCCTCTCCTTTGCTTGTCCATTGAGTGACAATTAGGCTGTAGTTTCCAGGGTCCAGGTATGCTTCGTAAAAACCGTCGTATGAGTAGTGCGTCTCGGTTAGAGTCGGGTTCGTGAAGTTGATTTGCGCCCAGGATATCGTGCGAGCATCGTCAATATATGTTGCGCCCACGATTGTACCTCTTACCAGCCCACGTAGGTTGAGCGATGTTTCGATTGAGACTTCGCCGGACAAATGTCCGTCTTCGATCTGTATGACGCTTCTTTGTTGCCAAGGCCCGAGATGGTTGAAAACGTATGAGTTTCCGACAAACCCCGTTCCGAACCCACCTATTGTGTGGTAGGATTCGCCGAGCAATAAGCCGTCTACTGGTGGGAAGAACTCATGAGGGCTGTACCAGTTGACTGCGTCTATCTCGACCGTCCAGTCGCCGAGGTAGTCGGGTATACCGGCGATCCCATACGAGCGATAATAAGCCTGGTTGACATCCCAATATGAGCTGAAGCCTGCAATCTTCCACTCTATTTGTGTCGAGCCGCTAGGAACATAACTTACGGTAAAAGGAGTCGGAAAGGCGTCCGAGGTTTGCGAGGCTGCCACCAATTGCCCGAGTTCGTCATACACTCTAATCCTCATCGACATGTTGAATGGATTGTCCGTGAATAACTGCTCGTCTTTGAGCTTGATGAGCAAAGTCAAGTTTACCCCGATTGTGAGGGAGATGCTGATATCCGCCTGAAAGCCAGCAGATGCATAAGCTTGTGAGGTGTATTCCTGAACGTAACCATAAGTGAATGTTCGGATGAAGTACTGATCGGGCGGGAGTGCAACGTTCGATATTCCAAAGGAATCTCTGTAAAGGCTGGGATTCCACAGGAAGCCTGCAACGAACTCTAATCCCTCAATAGCTGCTCCCGCCTCAACTTCTGCTTCAGGGGGGGCGGCAACTATCGATGAGTCCGGGCCGAAAACTTCCAGCCTCGCCGAACCATTGTAATCCAAATTCACATGACTGCCCGGGAATGGAAGAGCGCTTTGGCCACTGGGTTGGATTGGAATAGTCCATGCTACCCCGTTCCAATCGCGGACGAATCCTACTCCTGTTCCATCTGAACGAAAGGGCGCCACGATCATAATGGCCCCGGGCCAAACCCAATCGCGAAAGACATTTGGCTTTTCGATATCTTTGCTGTAGATCGTGAGGTTTACCCCCGCGCCTCGTAGCATTGGAAGGCTCACGTCGAGGCTCGAACTCGCAAGAACTGAGACCTGCAATGGACTATCCTGCATATACCCTCGCAAGTAGATACTGATCGAATAGGTACCGGGCACTACACCGTAGTCTCTAATGTCGCGGTACCGAAGTAGCGAATACTTCATCCCGAAGGTGCCTGCGCCGCCTGGAGCTATGAAATTGTTGGGACCTTCCATTCCAAAACCAGACAACGTCACCGTGGCAGTTTTGTTTTGAGAACCAATAAAGGTGAAGTTGAAAGCCGACAACGAGTTTGTAATAGCGTCGTATGCCTCTGCGATGACGTACCTACCTGGGTCAGGTCCACCGACCGGTGAATCAGTTAGGATGTTAGGTAGGTCATGGAAGTGAATTGTGAGGTTTAGCGACCCTCCCGGCTGCAGGTCTACGGGAACGAATACGTCCGCGGCATATTCACCCGTAGCTATTGTGAATGGGTAGTCGACATATGCCCCGCTTTTGTCAGTTTGCACATACTGCGTTATCCAAGCCCGCAGGTAATAGGTCCCTGCCGTTAAGCCGTCGATCCATGTCGCCAGTGCTTGGGGAACATGGCCGTCAAGATCCGATGGTGCCCCAAATATCCCATCTACTCCAAACTGCCAACGGAAACTCGTCGGAGTACTCCCCAATCCGAATGAATTTGGGTCTCCACCCGCGGTGGGGAACCCTGCTGGATCGACCCACCAAATTTGCGCAGGCCCAACTCCATCAGCGAGACCGAATATGTCCTTTGGGCTAACGGAGGAAAACGCGGCACTCGTGTATGCATAATAGCTAAGCGGCCCCTCCCAAGGAAAGGCAACCATCTTCGGTTTCGGTGGTGTATCGAATGGTTTTACCACGGTTCTCCAAACCGCGTTACCGTACACGTAACTCATGTACGGCGGGGCAGTCCAATTGATAGGTGAGAAGGATTTGAGGTGTTGCTGCTCCCACAGAGGACTACCTAGGTTACCCCAAGCATTGTTATCGTAAATCTCGATATAAACAGGTCTCCTAGAAGGCCAGGACAACGCTCCAAAGTCCTTCTTGCTGAAAATCTCACCGCCCACAACAGGTCCTGGGGTTATATGGAAATCGGCTTCCGCAGATTGCCCCTCGCGTAGCGCTAAGTTGTTCGCAACGAGAGTTTCCGGGAAACCAGCTGCGGAAACGTAGACTTCGTAAATTCCCGGAGCCAGGCCCTCCACTTCGTAGTGGCCGCTCGCGGAGGCGTTGAAGAAGCCCCAAGCCTCGACGGGGCGCCCTGTGGACTGACCGGTCGCCGGATCCGTCGCCACACCTGTGACAACAACACGCCCTGGGACCTGAATTGGTACGTTGTACAGCGTGATATTCGAACCGCCATACCGTATTGTCCCGGACAAGATCGCAGGGTCGTCTTCCCCTTTGACGAGTAGTACAGGCCAATTCTCGACCGGCATCGTCGTGTACAACGGCGTAACTACGCCATTATCTGAAACAGTAGATCTAGCCGGAAATGTCGAGTTGATAAAAATCTTGAAGAAATATCGCCCGGCAATGGTTGGCGCGATCATCGCGTTTAACCTGAAGTAATACCATTCAGAGAATGCCTCGCCCTTCAGAAAATCAATGTTCCCGCTGACAAAAACAACCCACCAGTTCGGACCAAACGCATCGGTGGCCCCCGCTTGGTGAACCTTTATCTTCTGATAATTGTTGGTTATTGTTGTCAAAACGTTTGAAGTATCATTATTTGCCCAGTCGACCGACGGTTGGAATTCTGGCGGGATGTAGATTGCTATGTTGCTGAAGTTAAGATCCCGTTTGATGGTGGTGCAGCCCGCTTCGGGACAAGTGAAGTTTATTGCGAGAATCAGGTCGCCGAGATCCGGATGATCCGAAGTGCTCGTTAGAATTGCTCCGAAGGGACTGTATGAGTTTCCT
>Ga0187771_10004231_pt1 | contig 10095 bp, 8 predicted proteins | sample 0116_SJ02_MP15_1_FD_133139 | JGI IMG/M metagenome (GOLD analysis project Ga0187771, IMG submission 133139) | Tropical peat soil microbial communities from peatlands in Department of Meta, Colombia - 0116_SJ02_MP15_10_MG | ecosystem: Environmental > Terrestrial > Soil > Wetlands > Peat | place... | reverse complement strand
TCCCCCCTTCTCCAGAACTTCAAGGCCAAGTCGCAGCCACCTTCATAGCGGTCACCGGATCTCCTGAAGATGGTCCTCCATCCCTCCTGATACTCAGACACCCGAAGGACGGTGCGCGCGCTGACCCTCGGCGTCCTCGCGACGAAGACGACGGCGTCGATCAGGCTCAGCAGGCTCAGGGGGATGGAGATGGGGGGCTGGGTGAGCCTAGCCCAGAGCGCGTCTTCGTCCGTGGCGTGAAAGGTCGCCATGCACCCATGCCCCGTGGAGGCGGACTGAAACAGGACCCCGGTCTCCTCTCCCCTTGCCTCCCCAAGGATGACGTAGTCGGGCCTCTCCCTGAGGCTGAGCCTGACCAGCTCGAAGAGGCCAACCCTGCCGAACCCGCTCAGGGCGCCCGTTCGGGTATGGAGGGCCTTCCAACCAGGGTTCTGAAGGTTTATCTCCCTTACGTCTTCGATGGTGACGACCTTCCAGTTGGGGTTCATCAGCGACGCGAGGGAGTTGAGGATGGTCGTCTTCCCCGACGCGCTCGATCCCACGATGAAGATGAACCCCTTCAGCTCGATGAGGCTCCAGAGGAAGGCCGCCACATCGGACGTGAGGGTGCCCAGGTGGATCAGCTCCGTAATTGAGAAGGGCTTGGCCCTGAACTTCCTCACGGTGAAGCTGCTTCCGAAGCTCGACACCTCGTCCCGCCAAGTGCAGCTGAGGCGGTAGCCCTCGGGCAGCGTCGCGTCCACGAGCGGGGTCGCTGCCGAAACATAGGCACCGCTCCTGTTAGCGAGCCGCAGGGCGACCGAATCCAGCGATTCCGGGGACCCAAACCTGAGGGAGCCCTCCAGCCAGTCGAGCTCGTTGCGAAGGCCGTGCCATACGCGGATGTTCTTGCCGAGGCCGTCGCAGGAGACATCTTCGATGTAGGGGTCTCTGAGGTAGGGGTCCAACAGTCCGTAACCCATGAGATCCCTGTTCAGGTAGTAGGCGGTGGTCCGGATTTCCTCCTCCGTCGCGTCTTGGAGGGGGCCGGTCCCCTTGACGCCCAGTAGGATGAGCCCAAGGGGGTCCTCCGCCAGTATTTCGCTCTTGGGCACCGCCGAATATGACTTCTTGACGGCCTCCTCTATGCGCCCTTTGAGCTCGACGTCCACTGCGGGCTCCTTCACTATGTAGTAGCCCTTCCCTCCCAGGGTGGCGACGGTCGCCTCCAGGGTCAGGTCCTCGGGGAGGGAGCGGGACCTGGGGAGAGAATATAGGAACCTGTACTCGGTTTCGACCTTCGCCCCCTTTGGCAGATCCGCCGGCAGGCTCACGACCTCGTAATCCAGCGCCTCCTTGCTCCTCGCGAGCCATCTCGGCCTTATCAAGGGCCGAACACCTTGACGTAGGATTGGCCATCAGGGCCTGCGACAAGGGCGACTATGGTGCTGTTGGAGACCAGCACCAAAGGGTTGGGGCTCTTTGGCTGAGGCTCGAATCCCTGGAACGAGATCGTCTTGATGATGCTGAGGTCATAGTCGTAGAAGTAGGCCCCGGCGTAGGTAGGGTAGACGATGGAGGCTCCCGGCACGATGTAGAAGTCGGTGATGGTGGTGTAATCCGTGGGGACCAGTGGGACGGCGCTCCCCACCCTGGAGGCCGATGGAAGGGAGCTTGCGGTGGCTAAGACCGACAGGTTCCCCGGAATGGACAGGATTTCGATGGAACCCCCTACTCCATCCTCCAAGACGAGGTGGTCGGAGTCGAGGAACCCTTCATGGAAGGCCTGATAGGGGAAGGTATTGGAGGTGTAGGAGCCATTGAAAAGCAGCTTCCTCGCGAGGAGCTCGCCGGTGTTGAGATCGTAGACGTCCAGCAGGACGTATGCATTGGTCGGGCTGCGCATCGAGATCCTGATGGCCATCAGGTTGCCGTAGACGCATTCGGCGCCCGCCCAAGCCTGCACGTCGTCGGCAAGATATGGATAGGCCGGGTAATTGGAGGAGACGTCATACATTGCCACAGTTGAAAGGCCGGCAGCGCCCCATCCGAGGACCCGGATGTACATGCTTGAATATGGGTAGAGGCCGTCGGTTGGGAAGGAGCCCGTCGTTTCATAGTAATACGAAGTCCCGAACCCGAACTCCGCGATGTCCGAGCCGTTGAAGGCCTCCGCCCCTTCTCCGAAGAATGCTTCGTAGCCCCTAGACGGGAAGGCCCCCGGGTCGTAGGTCTGGACAACGTTGCCGGCGGGGGACAGGAAGGTGTAGGAGTTCCAGAAGGAGTACTCCTCGGAGCCTGCGGCAAGGTACCGGAGGCTGATGGCTAGGAAACCTAGGGTGCTCGATTTGAACGAAATGGGGCCAGCGCTGCTGACGGTAAATCTGTCAGCTTGGGGGGCCTGCAGTTCGTAGGGGGTGACGCTTGCGTAATAGCCTGCGTAGTAATACTGTGTGTAGAATAGGGTGTAGTCGCTATCCGAGGAGGACAGCATCCCGGTCGAGAAGGAGGTTGGGTTGAACGGGTAGTCAGGAGGGTAGACGGCCGTCCAGTCAGCGGAGCCGGATATCTCGGCCTTCGTGACGGCCCCGACATCGCTGGAGTACATCGGATTGAATATGAAATACGAGTCGGGTGCCAGTGGAGAGTAGTAAAGGGAGGCCCCTGAAGGGAACTCCTCGGCGGGCTGGGAGGAGTTTGCGTCGGGAGAGAAGACGTTCCCTAGAGAAGTTATGACGGAATTTGGTGACGAGCCGAGCGCGAGCCCCATCCATGTGGCCCCCGGCTGCACCACCTGATTCACGGCCTCGTCTGCGGAACTGGTGTGAATGAAGGAGATGGTCACGGGGACCGTCCCGATGTTCTCGACGGTGAGCTTTCCACCATCCTGGCTTACGCCGAGCTTCTCGAGCTCCCTCCGCTGGTTCGCCTCGATGGCCCCTATGCTGTCCTTCTCCGACTGCAAGATGCTTCCCTCCATGCCTAGCCCCACCAGGAGAGTGGATATCATCAGTGCGAGCATTACGGCCATGGCGTAGATCTGGCCGACTCCCCTCTTCAAGGCCCGACCGCCGCCTCGACCATGTAGAGGTCGCCGAAGTAGATCACGACTGAGCTCGACGCCGCGACGGATAGAGCGTAGAGGTGCCCAGGGAGCAGCGAGGTCGAGTTCTCCCCTGTCCCGGAGTCGACGAGAAGCCAACTTCCCGGGGCAAGGAGCGAACCGTCCGCATAGACTTCGCTTATGGTGACCGGAGTCCCGCCAGCGTTGAATAGCCAAACCTTCGAACCGGCGCTCCAATCAGCCGCCACTAGGTAAACTCGCGTTGACGTCAACTGGGCCGCTTGACCTTCGAGGAGCGTGCTCTGGCTCGAGAAGCTCCGCAGCCATCCATAGTAGGTCGCTGCGAGCCCGCTTGACAGGCCTATGGTGACCCCGAGCAGCGCTATCGCAGCCACGATCTCCGCGACGGCCCTTCTATGCATCGACGACACCTTCAGCCAGTCCATTGGAGTATACGAGGGTGACAGTGAGAGTCGAACCGGATTTCATCGGCAGAAGCAGGGTGAACGAGGAGGCAGGCTTGCTCAGGTTCTCTGGGCTCATGAACGGAGCCGGATCCACCCCGGATTGTCGCGACGCATCGAAGGAGGGGGCTGATATCGTGTAGTTCCCTCCTGCCACTACGATCGCGGCGTGGCGCCCTGCGCTGGCATAAATCGAGCTGGCAACCTCTCCGTCCACCAAGGCGAAGGAGACGTTGGATATCGTGAGCTGTCCGGAGAGGGGAAGGACGAAAGAGAAGAACTCCACTCCGCCCCTGGCAGGAGCATAGCTCCCATCCGCGCCGAGGGAGAGATACCCATTTGAGGTCCCGTTCAGAAGGAGGTCGCTGAATTCCACGAGGCCCTGGAACTGGAACTCGACCGTCACCTGCTCGAAACCGGACCCAGTATCCACCGCCCGAAAGCCGAAGCTGAAGGGAGGTGGGGCGGCAAACCGGAACGAGGAGGAGTAGGCCTGATACAGGAAGGCTGAGAGCCCCAGGGTGGCGGCGATGAGCACAAGCACCGAAAAGTATTCTGAGACGGCCCTACGGTTGCGAGAAAAAGGAAGCGGGGGCAAGGTGATCCTCGGTGCCACCCTTCTTACATCGTAATCGAGAGCGTCTTGGAAATGACGTCCCCCACCAGGGTGACGTAGAGGACGTCGCCCGGGTTCAGGCTGAAGCTGACACTGTTGTTGAATATGTATCCGATGCTAGCCACCTGGCCGGGCTTGATCACCGGGCCCAGGCCATAGAACACTAGGTACGTGGAGGTGGTGTTCTGCAAGGTGAAGATGTAGCTGACCCCGTCCACCTTCACTATCGATTCGCCTATGTTGACGTTGACGTTCCCGTCGTTCCTGACGTTGAGCGTGAACGTCGTGAGGTCGGGGGAGATCGTGTAATCGGTGAGGGTCAGCGACGGATTCTGCATGGCGGAATTGACGTAATCCCTGACCTGGGTGAAGAATAGGCCACCGATTACGACGGTGGCGACGATGAGGATGGCTGTGGCTATGAAAGGCGTGATGGCCCTTCTCTTCAAGATGTGATGTCACCGACCAGTAGCGATCTACACCATTTAACGACAGAGATTACGCCAAGCCGAACATGATGAGAGAAGCGAGCGTCGCCGCCATGGTCGCCAGGGCGGCCGGAGTCGCCTTAATAGTAAGGCCTGAGAGCTTGCAGGATACCACTGCTGCCAGGGCTGAGACCTCTACGAAGGCCAGAAGCACGGTCTGTAGGGGAAGCGCCCGCAGAGTCATCGAGAGGCCTGGCAGAGCGGCTGTGCCGGCGAAGCTGCCTTCAAGGCTCGTTATCACGCTGACCCCTCCAAGGGTCACGAATGGAAGGGAGGCGGAGAGGGCCACTGTCCACAGCGCCTCCCTCCTGACCGCATCCCAAGAGTCGACGTACCTAGAAAGGAAGGATCGGAACCTCTCCACGATTTCGAGGCCACCCCCCAGGACCATCGCGTGCCCGATCACCACAAAGGTTGCCTTCGTCACCCAGGACTTGGATGTGATCATCGCCCCCGCCTCCTGAGGCGGCACGCCCAAGCTGATCTGGGTGTTGAAGTCATTCACGATCTTTGAGAACGAAGGAGGCAGGCCTTCGAGGGACATCTGTCGTAGTGCTTCATGCACGCTCTTTCCGACTTGCAGCGCCTCCACTATGGAGGTGACCATCTTGAGCGACTCCCTTTCATCCCTGCGTGCGGCGCTTGCACCGAAGAGATACTCGACCGAGAGTGGCAGGAGGAGGGCGACGGAGGCCGCGGTGACCGAAACGGGGAGGGAAGAGAGCCCGAGGGTGACGACCAGCACGGAGGCGGCCGCGGCGAGACCAAGGGGGAGGCCCCAAGTCACCTCCACTTGGTCCTTCACTGGAGGGAGGTAGAGGTCCACTATGGCGAGGGCCAGAAGCGAGGCCACAGGCAGGGCCCCAGACAGAAGGAGCAGCGTATAGGAGCCGTTGTATCCTATGATTGAAATCGTCATGGCGATGGACGGGGCTAGAGACAGCGTCAGAAGGAGCACCTCAGCCAGGCCCCTTGTCGTCCTCACCCTCTCGAGCCGGGTCTCTTCGAGCTTCGAGAGGGATCTGTCCGTCTGCTCCACGAGGTAGGCATAGACATCGCCGCCCGTAGCTGCGACGGTCCTGTACCCGTCGACGATCTGCTTGAGTGAAGTGTCCTCCTGTCGGACCGCAAAGCGCTTCAAGGCCTGTCCAGGAGCAGAGCTAGAGAAGAGCTTCTCGTGGAGGAAGGCCAAGCGAGTGCGGCCCAAGGCTCTGAAGACCTTGGCCGACGCGTCGGTGATCGACTCAAGGGAAGCCTCCATTCCTCTGTGGCCGGCCGAAGAGTAGAAGGAGGATAGGATCATCAGGAATGGGAGCTCGAGGTCGAAGGATCGGGTGAGGTCGTCCCTGAAGGCTGCCAGGTATAGGCTGACGAAGGCTAAGGCCGCTCCGGCCGTCGCCAAAGGCAGGGAGGACCTCAGGGCGGCAGCGCCCAGCGAACAAAGCGCCGCAGCGAACAGGCCGTTGCAGGCGTATGCCTCCTTGAACATCGAACGCTGGGAGGCGCAGCGACCCGGAGGAAGCGAAATGAAGGCGTTGAGGATGCGATTGATGGCTGCACCGACGCGAAAAGACAGCCTCGATGCAGAAACCAGGACGACGGCAGATGCAGGCACGATAGCTATGGGTGAGGCCAGCCCCGCCAAGGCGAGGGACGCCCATGCGACGGCGTATGCGGCTAGGGAGATGGATGCTCGCCTGTCACCTCCCAGGCCCAGGGCCAGGGGCACGAGGAGAAGAGCCGAGTCGACCGCGGCCATCGCGAGGGAATCATACGAGGGAAAGTAGGGGCCAAGAGCGGCAATCAGGAGAAGCCCGCCGATGATGCTGGCTACAGGCCAATAGAGTTCGAGCTTCACATTCACCTAGGCGAATTCCCGATATAACGACAGAGGAGTTGGCGGCAGGGAGAACCGGAGGGGCCCCTTCGGAGCAGGCTTAATTATGGGAAGAAGGTGACTTTCGAGGGAGAACGGCCCCATGTACGCAGAGCTCCTGGCATCCGTCACCTTCGCGCTCGTCGCCTACCAGGACTTCAGGGACAGGATGGTCTCGGACTATGCGTGGATACCGGCGATCCTCGCAGGGGTGGTGATGCTGTGGGAACAACCCGAAATCTGGCAGCTCTCCCTGCTCAAGGTGGGAATCTTCGGGGCGTTCGGGGCGCTTTCAATCCTTCTCGGACTCTTCGGGCAGGCGGATGGCCTCGCCATCATAGCCATGTCCATCGGGACCTCCACCTTCTCTCCCCTGCCGCAGATGTTGGCGGCGGCGATCATCGCCTTGGCCCACATCACATACCTAGTGGTCCGACACGGCTCGTTCAAAATTGAGAAGACGATGACCGTCGAAGAGGCGGTCAAGCAGAACGTCTGGATCCCCCTCGAGGTTACCTGTGGAGGCATCGTGGTGGAGCTGAAGGGTTCGCCTGAGGAGGCCTGGGACGCCCTGCAGGGGTATCTCGGGAAAGATGCGACTGTGAAAGCCTCGTACGGAGTACCGTTCGCAGGCTACCTTGCGATAGGGTACATTGTGGCCTTCGCCGCCCTCGCCCTGCTAGGGCTCCTCTAGCTCTTCTGCGTGTAGCTCCAAGCTATTAGGATCGCAAGGGACAGCAGGGATGTCGCGAAGCCCACGATGGCCGCGTTGGCCAGCTGCTTGTCTCCGAAGAGAGTGTAAAGGGCATTGAGGATCCCCTGGAAGATGTTAGTCCTGTCGATGACCAAGTATCCGAGGAATCCGATTGCATATCCTAGTACCCAGAAGCCGAATAAGATGGTCGTTCTACCCACGATTTCTACGCCTCGATAGGTGCTGTTCTTGGCGGTCCATATTTAGTGTCTGCAGAGCAAAAACAGTTGATTTGTAGGTCAAGAGCCGTGCGGGGCTATATCCAGGACGGAAGGGAGGGGTCCGTCAGCGTGACGGAGTACAGAGCGGTCCCCCAGCCGGTCTGAATTTCGAACTGGTACGTCGCGTTGTAGGCCAACGGAAGGTCCATCGTCACGGTCACCGTGTCGGTCGTCAGGCCGTACGAGACGGTGGAGTTCTGCTCGACGCCGTCGACCGAAGCGATGAAGCCTAGGATTGTGGAGGGCAGAAGGGTGGGCTTGCTGAGCGTCACCTCTGCCTTTGAGGGGATGACGTTGTACAACGCCACGTTGTCGAAGTATGCGTCCGCGTTGGCTACGGCGATGCCGAATCCCATGACGTAGATCGGATCGCCCACGTTGTAGAGGGTGCTTGAATTGTCAAGAAGATAGCCTTTGATGAGGCTGTCCACCCTGGGCGTCCCAAGCTGCAGCTCGTATGTATTCCAAGAGTCGACGGACCTGACGCCGCGGAGCATCAGTATGCCCGCCGAGGCGTTTACGCTGTCGTAGGTGGAACCCAGGTACGATGAGAAGTTGCCAAGCACCAAGGTCAGCGGGAAGGTGTCGTTGGGGTTGAGCCGCCAGCTCAAGATGAGGATCAGGGTAACGTAGCTCTGCCCCTCGTTCACGGCAGGACCCACATATTTGAGGTCGAAGCCGAAGGTGGTCGACGCGTTGATGAGCAGGGGAAGCACCTGAGCGGTCGAGTCGTTGTATCCTACGGACACGCTTTGCCCAGGATCGCTGATGTAAAGGGAGCGGTTTCCAGACGCGGCGCCCCCGGTGACGATCTTGGCAAATCCGGGGCCAGTGGACGATATGCTCCAAGAGTTGTCGTTTAGCTCGAAGCCCCCGTTCGGCGTTATGGGGATGAAGACATTTGATGCGAAGGCGACCTTCGAGACGTTGAACGGCGCGGCAAAGGGGGCGCCGAACAGGCCCAAGACCACGAGGGAGACGGCCAGGAGAAGGACAAGAAGTAGCCTAAGGCGTTTCTTGGTCAACCGGCCCTTCCTTGGGGGCTCTCCGGACACAGGAACCTGAGAATTCTCAATCTCATTAAAACTTTGTGCTCCGCACCCGGTCGGGACTTTTTTGACTCCAGGAAGATTTCGAAGATCCCGGAGGGCCAGACCTCAGGTTAGGGAAGGAGAAACAAGAAAATAAAGGGGGATCAGGAAGGAGTCTTCTACTTCTTCCTGACCAATATCACGATTTGGAGCACTACTGCGATTGCGATCAGGATGACTGCGATGTAGAGGATGTTCGTCATGTTGCTGAGCGTATCAGTCTCGGTCTTTATGCCACTGACTGAGCTCTGGATGCTGCTGACGTTGGTGTTGACCGTGCCAAGCGTGCTGGAGAGGGACGAGACGCTGCTCGCGACTCCCGCAACATCGCTGTCCACCTTAGATACAGCTGCGCCCAAGCCACTCGTGTTCGTGTTGATGGTGCCTACTGTAGTAGTCAGGCTCGATATGGCGTTGTTGACGCCGGTGATTGAAGTCCCTAGTGCCGTCACGCTCGTGCCTACTGAGTTCACCGCACTTGTCAACGTTGAGAAGGCGGAGGACTGAGATGACGCCAGCGAGCTCACGGCAGACGACAGAGAGCTCACCGACGACTGCAGCGAGGTCAGTGATGACTGCACCGAGGCTACGCTCGAAGACAGCGCCGTCAGCGAGGCGCCGTTAGCAGTAGAGGATGTCAGGATGCTGTTGGCCGTGGTCTGAAGTGCCGCGATGGCGGTCGACAATGACGAGATGGACGTTGACTGGGTGTTCAGGAGTGTCGTAAGGGCGGTCTGCTCAAGCGTTGTGCCGTTGACAGCGTATGGCAGGACGGCCTCTACGGTGTATCCTCCGTTAGTGGGCCAATTGACGTAGTTTTCAACGGTCACATAGTGAGTCATCGGAACGCCCGCAGCGGTCAGTGTCCAGTTAGCCACTCCGTTCCCTGTGCCTTCCAAGAACACGACGCCTGCATTAGCTAGTACGTTGTCGTAAAAGATGCCGTAAAGTCCTTGCGCCGCACCGGTGGCGTTCCCGTTGATCGCCGGGAACTGAGTTGAGAGGTAAGTCGTTGCGCCCACCGCAAGTCCCTGACCCTGCACATAGAATGCCGATCCGAGGTTTCCTGAACTCGCTGAGAGGTTCCATGAGGCAGTTATCGTGAAGATTCCAGTTCCGACTACAGAACTGGAGTCGTTGCCCAGTATGGTGTGGCTTCCGCCGTACGCGACAGGAACTGTGAAGTTGAATGAGAAGGTACCAGCTGTTATGTTAGTGAATGTAGCCAGGAGGATGTTGTCTGTATCCGCAGGGACGCCCGCAAGTATGAACTGGGTCCCGAACCAGAACACGGTCACGTTGGCTCCGGTCGTAAACCCGTAGCCCGCAACGTTGACATTAGTGCCGATTGGGCCCTTGCTTGGCGTGATCACCAGAGTGGTCAGCACCGTGAGCGAGAAGTTCCAGCTCGTGCTGAGATCCTTGAACTCAACGGTGTATGTACCAAGTTGTACGATTGGCACAGTGAAGGAAGCGTTGAAGTACCCCTTGGCTGAAAGCGCGCTGATCATTGTTAATGGCAAGGCGGTAACTGCACCCGTC
>Ga0187771_10004229_pt1 | contig 10102 bp, 9 predicted proteins | sample 0116_SJ02_MP15_1_FD_133139 | JGI IMG/M metagenome (GOLD analysis project Ga0187771, IMG submission 133139) | Tropical peat soil microbial communities from peatlands in Department of Meta, Colombia - 0116_SJ02_MP15_10_MG | ecosystem: Environmental > Terrestrial > Soil > Wetlands > Peat | place... | reverse complement strand
TGCTGGCGCGCGCGCTGCGCGAGGCGCTCAGACGCGACGAAATCGAAATCCCGGTTGTCGTGGGGATGCGCACCTCGGCGCCTCGTATCGAAGACGTTCTTCGCGAGCTTCAGAAATCATCAGACGTGCGGCGCGTGTTCGGATTCGTGCTGGCGGCCCATCGATGCGAAGCGAGCTGGGATCGTTACGTGGCCGCGGTCGATGCGGCGCGCGCGCGGATCGGCGAGGGCGCTCCCGAGGTTGTCTATCCCGAGCTTTGGCATTTGCATCCGGAATTCATCCGCGCGCTCGCGGATCGCACGATCGACGCTCTGTCTTTGCTCGCGCCCGTCGATCGCGCTCGTGCGCGAGTTCTTTTCACAGCTCATAGTGTGCCGGTCGCGATGGCAGGTGCACCGGAATACGCCGAGCAGATTATGGATTCGGCTCGGGCCGTCGCGAAGCTAATCGGGCGCGATTCGTGGACGCTCGGATGGCAGAGCCGCAGCGGGAATCCGCGCGACCTATGGCTGGGACCCCATGTCAACGACGTCATACGCAAGCTCGGCGCCGAGACGGTGGTTGTCGTGCCGATCGGCTTTCTCTGCGATCATGTCGAGGTGCTTTATGATCTCGATATTGATACTGCAGGAGTAGCGCGCGCGGCCGGAGTAACGATGGTTCGCGCCGCCACCGTGCGCGACCATCCCGAGTTCATCGCGATGATCGCGCAGATGACGAAGGAGCTTGTCCGCTGATAGCGGTTTCCTGTCGGTGAAAGATACGGATACGAATCGCAAAATACCCCGGGTGGCTGTGATCGGCGGAGGAATCACCGGTCTTGCCGCCGCATATCGAATTAAAGAACTCGCGATCGCGCGCGAAACGCCGATCGAAGCGGTCGTTCTGGAACGCGGCGCGCGCGTCGGCGGCCCGCTCGCGACGATATCGCGCGACGGCTTTACGATCGAAACCGGCACGGATTCGATGCTCACGGAAAAACCCGCGGCGATCGAACTCGCGCGCCGCGTCGGTCTCGAATCCGAGTTCATCCCGACGCGCGAGGAATTCCGCAAGACTTACGTTGTTCGCAAAGGACGCCTGGTTGCGATTCCCGCAGGATTTGCGTTACTGGCGCCGGTTCGAATCGGTCCGGTGCTCACCAGTCCGCTGTTTTCGATCCGAGGCAAGCTGCGGATGGCGCTCGAACCTTTCATCCCGGCCGGCAAGGGAAGCGACGAAAGCCTCGCCTCATTCGTCACGAGACGCCTCGGGCGCGAGGTTCTCGATCGCGTTGCGCAGCCGCTCGCTGGAGGAATCTATACCGCCGATCCCAATCGCCTGAGCATGGCCGCGACAATGCCGCGATTTCTAGAGATGGAGCGGCGATACGGAAGCCTCCTGCGCGGGATGCAGGCGGCGGAAAAGGCGCGCGCTGCAGCAGCAGAAAAGAAGGGGACCAGTGGGGCAAGATGGAGTCTGTTCCTGAGCTTTAAGGCAGGGATGCGCGCGCTCGCCGATACGCTCACCGATCGACTCGGCGGCGCGGTTCGGACCGGGGCCGAGGTCAAATCGATCGCGCAATCCGGAGGTCAGTGGAATATCGCGTTTTCCGACGACGCCGCGATGACCGCCGACGCCATCGTCTGCGCGCTCCCCGGATATGCGGCCGCATCGCTGCTCAAACCGATAGAGCCGCGCCTGGCGGATCGCCTCGGCGCTATTTCGTATTCCTCGGCAGCGACGGTGAATCTCGCGTGGCGCGAGAGCGACTTCCCGCGTCCGCTCGACAGCTTCGGCTTCGTTGTTCCTGCGATCGAAAAACGCACGATAATCGCCGGCAGCTTTCTCAGTCTCAAGTATGAGCATCGCGCGCCCGACGGATGGGTGCTCGCGCGCGTGTTCCTCGGCGGACGCCTTCAGACCGGGATGATGGATTTATCCGACGACGAGATGGTTGCCGCGGCGCGCTCCGAGTTCGGCGAGTTGCTCAACGTGACGGCGGAGCCGGCGTTCGCGGTCGTCAAGCGATGGCCCGACGCGATGCCGCAATACGAGGTCGGGCATCTTGATCGCGTAGCCGAAATCGAGCGGATCGCACAGTCGGTTCCGGGGCTTTATCTCGCGGGCGCTGCGTATCGCGGCGTCGGTGTGCCGGATTGCGTGCGCAGCGCCGAGCAGGCGGCCGAGGCCGTCAGCGATCGGCAGTTGGCGCAAAAGTAAATCGTCGCGCAATTTCGCGCGGCTGTCGTGACCGGCGCCGGGGATGCGGCGAATCGACGCATGGCATCTGTCGCAAACATTCCACATCGAGAACGCGTGATCGCTCACGCGGACATGGACGCGTTTTACGCCTCGGTCGAGGTGCTCGATAATCCTGCGTTGCGCGGATTGCCGGTAATCGTGGGCGGACGCAGCAATCGAGGCGTTGTCACGTCAGCCTCGTACGAGGCGCGCAAATTCGGTGTGCGCTCTGCGATGCCGACCGTCGAGGCGCGCCGCCTGTGCCCCGATGGGGTCTTCGTGCCGGGGCGGATGGATCGCTACGTCGACGTTTCTCGTGTCGTCCGCAAGGTCTTTGAGAGTTTCAGCCCGATTGTCGAACCGCTGTCGTTGGATGAAGCATTTATCGATCTCACTGGCGCCGAGCGCCTGCTGGGCTCGTCAGAGGACATCGGTCGCGCGCTCAAGCGGCGCGTGCGGGAGGAAACCGGCCTCGTCGTCTCGGTCGGAATCGCGCCCAACAAGATGTGCGCGAAGATTCTAAGCGATCTTTCCAAGCCCGACGGCCTGATGTGCATCGAACCCGGCGGAGTTCGCGACTTCCTGGCGCCGCTGGAGGTCGAGCGTTTGTGGGGAGTCGGTCGCGTGACCCTCGCGCGTCTGCACGAAAACGGCATTCGTAAAATCGGCGACCTCGCGAAGTGCGATCCGGCGCGGCTTAAGATGATGTTCGGATCAATGGGCGTGCATCTTTACGAACTCGCCAGCGGCATCGACGAACGCCCGGTCATCGCCGATTGGCAGCGCAAATCCTACGGTGAAGAAACTACTTTCGAACACGATCTGGAGCGCGATTCCCTCGAACTCAAGCGTATCCTGGTCGCGCTTGCCGACGCGGTCGCACGGCGCCTCAGAACCGACGGCATCCGCGCCCGCACGATAACGCTGAAGATAAAACTGGCGCGTCCGCTCGGACAGGGACGGTATCCGATGCTCACGCGAAGCTTCTCGCTGGACGGCACGACTGACGACGGCCGCGCGATTTCAGACATCGCGGTCGCGTTGCTCAAGCGAATCGCGGACGCCGACAAGATCCGGCTCGCCGGAATCCACGTGCATAACCTCGAGCGCGCCGATTCCCGCCAGCTTGGCTTGTTCGGCGCGGAGAAAAAGCCCGATCCCAGGCGCGAACGACTAAATCGCGCGCTGGACGATCTCGCGCGTCGCTTCGGCGACGAAACCGTCACGCGCGGCCTCGCCCGCGCCGAACGCGTCACCCCTACCCGGCGCGTGAAATGAGAGCGCCTGCGTTATCCCGGCAGTTGAATCGCTCGCCGTCCAAATGGATAACTGCCTGGCTATTGATGACGCCGGATCTGGGAATGCGAAATTTCGGATTCGGTTTCCAGTGGATGCCTCTCTTGACGAAACCTATGCCTAATAGATACTCGAAATGCCTGTCTTGCGGAGTACATTAGAAAAATGATCAAACTCGACAGCGTTCTTTTTGCCACCGATTTTTCCGCCGATGCCGAATACGCGCTCGACTACGCGGCTTCACTCGCGCAGCTTTTCAAGGCCAAGCTCTATATGCTGCACGTGATCGCGGACCCGGCCGACGGCCTCTATGGACATCTTCACGGTGAGTATCCCGCCCTGGTAGCGGGCGCAAAAAAGAAGGCAACCGAGCTGATGGCGCGCTACGAGGCGATGGTCAAGGACGTGGCCAACCGCGAGGTGATTCTCAAGGAAGGCGACCCGACCTACGAAATCGCCAAGACTGCCAATGAGAAAGACGTCGGTGCGATAGTCGTCGGCTCGCACGGCCATAGCGCGCTCGGCCATCTCCTGCTTGGCGATACGTCGTCCAAGCTGGTGGAACGCACCCAGCATCCGATCTTCGTCGTCCGCCATCCCGACCGCCGCAAAGGCTGATTCGTTCCCTTGCCGGTTCGGCGTTGATGATCAGACGCGGCAACCTGCTATGATTTCGGGTTCGCGTCCCCAGACGATCGGCGCGAACCCGCTCTCATAACGGGAATCTGCAACGGAGGCGTGAATCCGAACGCCATGGCAGCGTTGACGCTGTTTGAAAAAATTTGGAACGACCACGTCGTTGTCGAGAAGCCCGGTGAGCCCGCGCTGCTCTATATCGATCTCCATCTGATCCATGAAGTGACGTCGCCGCAAGCGTTCGAGGCGATGCGCAACGCGGGTCGAAAAATCCGAGTGCCGGGGAGAACCTTCGCTACTCTCGATCACAACGTTCCCACGACCGATCGCTCCAAACCGATCGAAGATCCCGATTCCCGCCTCCAGGTCGAGATGATGCGGCGCAACTGCCGCGAGTTCGGCGTTACGCTTTACGACCTTGGCGCGCCCGAGCAGGGAATCGTGCACGTGATCGGCCCCGAGCTGGGTCTCACTCAACCCGGGATGACGATCGTATGCGGCGACAGCCATACCGCGACGCACGGCGCATTCGGAGCGCTCGCATTTGGAATCGGAACCAGCGAAGTCGAGCACGTGCTTGCGACGCAATCGCTATGGCAGGCGCGTCCGACCACGCTCGAGATTCGCGTTGACGGCGCGCTCGGCAAAGGCGTGACCGCCAAGGACATCATTCTTGGAATCATCGGGCAGATCGGAACGGACGGCGCGACCGGATGTGTAATTGAATACCGCGGCCGCGCGATCGAAGCGCTCTCGATGGAAGAGCGGATGACCGTGTGCAACATGTCTATCGAGGCGGGCGCGCGCGCCGGGATGATCGCCGCTGACAAGACTACAATCGACTACATGCGCGGACGCCGTAAGGTTCCGACCGGGGCGGATTTCGACAAGCTGGCCGAGCGATGGACGCGATATCACAGCGACGACGGCGCGCGTTTCGATCGCACCGTCACCTTCGACGCCGCCAAGCTCGCGCCGCAAGTGACCTGGGGCACGAATCCCGGGATGGTCGTCGAGGTCGGCGGGCGCGTGCCCGATCCCGCGAGTTTCTCCGATTCGACGGCGCGCAACGCTGCAGAGCGTGCGCTTGAATATATGGCGCTCAAACCCGGCCAGCGTATCGAGGACATCGCAGTCGACCGCGTGTTTATCGGGTCGTGCACCAATTCGCGGATAAGCGATTTGCAGGCTGCCGCTGAGATCGTGCGCGGAAAGAAAGTCTCCTCCAAAGTGCATGCGATGGTCGTTCCGGGCTCGCAACTCGTAAAGATGGAAGCTGAGAAGCTGGGGCTGGACCGTGTCTTTCGCGACGCCGGTTTCGAATGGCGCGAGTCGGGATGCTCGATGTGCCTGGGGATGAATCCGGACATCTTGAAGCCGGGTGAGCGATGCGCCAGCACGTCGAACCGCAATTTCGAGGGTCGCCAGGGCAAGGGCGGAAGAACCCATCTGGTAAGTCCGCAAATGGCCGCGGCGGCGGCGATTGCGGGGCACTTCGTCGACGTGCGCAACTGGTCCGGAAACTGAGGGGGCGTCATCCGATGCGTAGATTCAAGAATTTCACCGCGATGGCTGCGCCGCTCGATCGCGCAAACGTCGATACCGATCAGATCATCCCCAAGCAGTTCCTCAAGGCGGTCGTGCGCAGTGGTCTGGGACGTGGGCTCTTCTTCGATTGGCGCTTCACACCCGACGGTCGTGAAAATCCGGATTTCATCCTCAATAAAACGCGTTACAAGGGCGCGGGAGTTCTCATCGCGCGTGCGAATTTCGGCAGCGGAAGCTCGCGAGAGCACGCGGTGTGGGCGCTCGACGATTACGGATTCAAGGCGGTGATCGCGCCGTCGTTCGCCGATATCTTCCGCAATAACTGCCTGAAAAACGGTCTGCTGACGATCGCGCTCAAGCCCGAAGAGGTCGACGCGTTGGTGAAGGCGACGCAGACCTACGAGGGTTATCGTCTTACGGTCGATCTCGATAACCAGACCGTGCACGATGATTTCGGATGGTCGGCGCATTTCGAGATTCCGCCGTTTGCGAAAAAGTGCCTGCTCGAAGGACTCGATGACGTGGCGCTGACCCTCGCCCACGAGAAGGAGATCGCCGTGTACGAGAGGTCGCACGCGCTTCCTTGGCGGACATAGGCAGAACCTGCCGATCCGGGTGATGTGACCGCGCTTCCGGCAAGGCTCGAGGTTGCGCCCGCCGACGCGCGGATGCGGCTCGACGTGTACATCGCTCGCGAGCTTGGGGCCGAATACACCCGCTCGCAGATCGCACGAATGATCAAGGCGGGACTGGTCCGCCTTAACGGTGGCCCGGCGCGCGCATCGGCGATGGTGTCGGCGTCGGATCGAATCGATATCGCCGCGCCGCCGAGTTCCCAGGCACCGGCATTCGTCGCTCCTGCCCCCGAAATCGAGGTCATTTACGCCGACGATGAGATGATCGTGGTGAACAAGCGCGCCGGCATGACCGTTCATCCCTCGCCCGGCCATCACGAAGGCACACTCGTAGATGCTCTTCTGGCGCGATTTCCCGAACTCGCCACGATGGCGGAGCCAGAAGGCGTGCTGCGCCCCGGAATCGTGCATCGGCTCGACAAGGAAACGTCGGGCGTGATCGTCGTAGCGCGCACACCGTTCGCGAAAGCCGCACTATCGAATCAGTTTCACGCGCGAACGGTCGAAAAGACCTATCTCGCGGTTGTCCGGGGGATCGTCGCGCGCGACAGGATCACAATCGAGCGCGGCCTGGGGCGCCATCCCACCGAGCGTAAGAAGATGTCCACGGCGTCGCGCAATCCGCGCGACGCTGTCAGCCATGTCGTCGTGCTCCATCGATTTGCGCCCCGCGATCAGAACGACGAGGCCGCGACGCTGATCGCCGTGCATCCCGAGACCGGCCGGACTCATCAGATTCGGGTCCATATGGCCTCGGTCGGGCATCCCTGTCTGGGCGACGAACTTTATGGCGGAGGCTCGAAGCACGGCCGAGTCGGTGAGCGCACCGGCTTCGAGCGGCATGCGCTGCACGCGTACGCGATATCGATCACCCATCCGCGTTCCGGCGAGCGGATGCGATTCGTCGCGCCGCCACCCGAAGATTTTCAGCAATTCTTCCGCATGCGAGGATTCGAGTTTAACGCACAATCAGTGACGGGGGCGTAAGGGATGCTCGCAGCTTGCGCGCATGTCAAGCTTCCCCTAAAGTTCCGTGAAGTGCCGAATCGCTGCGGCCGCCATATTTAGGCGGTTCTTTGGGGATGTCGGAAAATGATTTCACCAAGCGCGTGCAGATGTGAGTCACTACTCGGATGGTTCGCTCAATAGTGGGCTCAACTGAAATTTAGAAATGCTACAAGTCCCGCCTCGATACGTGCGCGCATTGGTGAAGCTGCGTAAACTCTCAGCGGATTCCTTCAGCGAGCTTCTCGCAGCGCTCTCGCGTGTACCGCTGTCTTCGAGCAGAGACAAGCTTACCGAAAAAGTGACAAACCTCATTCCATCGATGACTCCGAAAGAGGTCGAAGACATCGTTGCCATGCTGGTGTCTGTGAAAGGGGCTCAGGAACAGCTCGAGGAATCAGCCGACTTCGTGGAGGACGTTTTGTTTGCTGCCGCGCGGACCGAAGAATCTGACCTCAAACTTGCCGGGTCGGAACGCGAGGAGTTCAAGAGGCGGCTTACGGACCTTTTGGAAGTCGAACGATTTTCAATCTCGGCCAAAGCGATCAGCCTCGTAAACGAATACGAGCACACGTTCTGCAGAGCCAGAATCCTCACGGATCTTCGTCCCATTTATCGAGACCCGAGCAAAGGGGCGGTCGCGGGCTTGATCACACATACCCTGAGACTCAGCTATCATGAGGGTGATCAACTAAGGCACATCTACCTCTTAATCGAAGACTCGGACCTCGAAAAAATGGACCTTCTCGTCAAGAGAGCGTTGATTAAGGCGAAGAGTTTGCAGAATCAATTGGCCGCGACACAGATTTCCTTGATCGGTACAAGCGAAAAGGGATGATGAATACCGCGCAAGACGCAGCAATCTTCACTGAAGGTTTTGCAGACGACGACTGCACGAACGAGCGAAGCGGCGCAGACTGGTTCAAAGCCCGCGCTGTTCCGTTGCCAACATTCGTCGGAAGGCCCGCAGAGCCCGCGAGGGAATTGGCCGCCGCCATTCAAGATGCGATGGCGCGCCCGCAGTCGTTCGCCGCTGCTGACGAACTCGCGCAAGAGCAGTTTGCCGCGAAAAGAACGGAATTGCTTATCTCACTAGTCTTGTTCTCCGCGATATGCATTGGCTCCGTAATAGTCGTTCTTTTGGGGGGCAGCGCCTTGTTCTGGACGCCGATTGCGTTGGGTAGCCTCGGCGTGGGGGGGTCAAGCGCCATTTATCTCAAGCAGCTCCGTGCCCAACTCGGTGGCGAGGGCGGTGCCGTGGTCAAAACACGATAGGACGGGCGTGGCGCGCGACGGCGAGCGAGACCAGAGGAAGTTCCTCTCGGAAACGATAGGTCTGCTGAAGAAGCTCCCGCTTCGGAAGCTCACCGGGCATCAGACCTTCGATCTTGTCTCCGATGTTTTTATGATCGGTGCTCTGTGGACAGCGCTCAGGGCAGACTTCACGCCTGACGAAAAGTTTTATCTCGCGATCGCTTGCTTCTTCTTCATGGGTTATTCGTTTTGGGTCAACCGCCCAATCCGACGTACCCGGAAATAGTCGAACTTCGAGCTTTTCTGGCGTGCCGTTCTCTCGACCACGCGTTCTGCGAAGCGGCGTTGACATCGCGACACCTCTTCAGCTAACGTGTGTTCTCAAGCTTCTGCGTTTCGGGATACCGGGGCGAACCGGTTCTCCAAAAGAGCAGACCTACTGCTCGCAAGACCTATCGATACGGCGTCTCCCAAGTTCTGAATCCCGATAGTCCAGGCTGGCGGACCCCAGAGCGGGAATCGGGCCCGAAACCAAGCGGAATCGAGTCGCAGATCTGAAACATCCGCACCGCATTTGAACGGCGCGGAAAGCGGAATACCGGAGCACATGGAAAATCCAGAAGAAAGATCAAGGTCGCGGGGACGGCATATGCCGCGAGGCAGAGGACATCATCCACGCGGGCAGGAGCGGTCGCATGACCAATCGCCGCCCGAGCGGATGACCAATGGCGAGGCGATCGAACGGCCTTCGATGGCCTCGATACAACAGCCGGGTCAGGAGACGCCGGAGGTCGTATCTTCCGAAGGGATACTGAATCTCAAAGGTCTCAAGCGGGCGAAAGTTACCGAGCTTGCGCACATGGCGCGCGACTTCAACGTCGACGGCGCCGTGAACATGCGCAAGCAGGAGATGATCTTCGCGATCCTGCAGGCGCAGGCCCAGCGCGGCGGATCGATTCTCGGCGAAGGCGTCTTGGAAATCCTGCCCGACGGCTTCGGATTCCTGCGCTCTCCCGATTACAACTATCTGCCCGGCCCGGACGACATTTACATCTCGCCGAGCCAGATTCGTAAGTTCAATCTTCGCACCGGCGACACCGTGTCGGGATTGATTCGGCCTCCCAAGGAGGGCGAGCGATATTTCGCGCTGCTCAAGGTCGAGTCGATCAACTACGAGGAACCCGAGAAGGCGCGCGACAAGATCCTTTTCGACAACCTGACGCCGCTGTATCCGTCCGAACGGATCAAGATGGAATACGATCCCGAGGACATGACCACGCGGATAATCGACCTGGTCGCGCCCATCGGAAAAGGCCAGCGCGGTCTGATCGTCGCGGCTCCGTTTACCGGCAAAACCATGATGTTGCAGTCGATCGCAAAAGCGATCGCGCGCAACCATCCCGAGATCGTGCTCATCGTCCTGCTCGTTGATGAGCGCCCCGAAGAAGTCACCGACATGCTCCGCTCGGTTCATGGCGAGGTTGTCAGCTCGACCTTCGACGAGC
>Ga0187771_10004228_pt1 | contig 10104 bp, 7 predicted proteins | sample 0116_SJ02_MP15_1_FD_133139 | JGI IMG/M metagenome (GOLD analysis project Ga0187771, IMG submission 133139) | Tropical peat soil microbial communities from peatlands in Department of Meta, Colombia - 0116_SJ02_MP15_10_MG | ecosystem: Environmental > Terrestrial > Soil > Wetlands > Peat | place... | reverse complement strand
GACTCCAAGGCCGCCGCATTCGGGGCAGGCGCCGAACGGATTGTTGAACGAGAACAGCCGCGGCTCGATTTCCGGAATGGTGAAGCCGGAAACGGGGCAGGCGAATTTTTCAGAGAAGATCAGGCGTTCGGCATTGGCGTTGCGGCCGCGGTTGGCGGCGGCGCCGGTGGCTTTTGAATCCGCCAGTTCGACGACCGCGAGGCCGTCAGCGAGCTTGAGGCATTGCTCCAATGAATCGGCGAGCCGCGTCGAAATGTCGGGCCGCACCACCAGGCGATCGACCACCACGTCGATGTCGTGGGTGAATTTCTTGTCGAGCGGCTTCACGTCCTGAATTTCGTGGAACGCGCCGTCGATCTTCACGCGCTGATAGCCCTTGTGCAGGAATTCGGCAAGTTCCTTCTTGTATTCACCCTTGCGGCCGCGCACGACCGGCGCCAGCACGTAGATGCGCGTGCCTTCCGGCAGCGCCAGCACGCGGTCGACCATTTGCGACACGGTCTGGCTCTCGATCGGCAGCCCGGTGGCCGGCGAGTAGGGGATGCCGACGCGCGCCCACAACAGGCGCATGTAGTCGTAGATCTCGGTGACGGTGCCCACCGTCGAGCGCGGGTTCTTCGAGGTGGTCTTCTGCTCGATCGAGATGGCGGGGGAGAGGCCGTCGATCTGGTCGACGTCCGGCTTCTGCATCATCTCGAGGAACTGGCGAGCATAGGCGGACAGCGACTCCACGTAACGGCGCTGGCCCTCGGCATAGATGGTGTCGAAGGCGAGCGAGGATTTGCCCGAGCCGGACAGGCCGGTGAACACCACCAGCTGGTCGCGCGGAATGGTGACGTCGATGTTCTTGAGATTATGCTCGCGCGCGCCGCGGATGGTGATGGCGCGGGCGTCGCGGTTCTGGCTGGGGCGGTCGGGCATGCTCCCGGAACGTAGTAAGAACGGGAGGCTTTTGCCAGTGCGGCCGTGGATATCGCGGAAAAGCAAAGGGCCGGCTTGTGGCCGGCCCTTTCGGTTCTGTGTGCGGCGGCGCGCTTAGAAGTGATAGTCGACGCCGGCGCGCACAATGTTGGTCTTGAGGCTCACGTCGGTGACGACGCCGCAGGTCGCCGCGCTGCAGGTGGCCGAGCCGAGATCGGCATAGAGATATTCGACCTTGGCTGACCAGGCGCCCATGAAGGCGTATTCGACGCCGCCGCCGATGGTCCAGCCAATATTGGTGGCGGTTTCCGAAGTGCCGCCGATCGGCGTCATCTTGATGTCGCCGAAGGCGGCGCCGCCGGTGACGTAGGGCATCAGCCGGTCGATAGCATAGCCGAGGCGGCCGCGCACGGTGGCGAACCAGTCGTTGCGCGTCTCGCAGCAGGCGGTCGAGTCGGTGCCCTTGAGCCAGCTATAGGCGAGGTCGCCCTCGACGCCGAACACCAATTGGCTGATCTGCAGATTGTAGCCGATGGTGCCGCCGACCATGGCGCCGTTCGGACTAAAATCGCCGGCGGTGAGGCCGCCGGCGCTCCAGCTCGAGGTGCCCCAGGCGTAGCCGCCGTTGATGCCGACATAGAAGCCGGTCCAGTTGAACGGCGCGGCATAGAGCGGCGCCTTGTAGGGCACGGGCAGATCGGCGGCCATTGCCGGCACCGCCATCGCGGCAGCCAAGAGCCCCGCCGCCGCGAGAGTGAAGCGCTTCATCCGTATATCCTCCTGATGGTCCGCCGAAGCGGTGCTTGTGGCGGACCCTATATCTTGTGGATGATTCGATCTGTGACCTTTACGCCACAGAAAATGCGAATAGTTAAGCCGAATCAGTTGCCTAAATGGTTAATGTTTATTAGAACAAAAAAAGAACAAGCTTGTGTGTGAGAATTCAAGTACAACCGGGGGCGGGCTGCGAGAAGCCCTGTGGATTAAGGCCAAACGCGCTTGCCGCACGGGGGCCGAGGTCTAGGGTGAAAAGTTAATTTTCGGGATCGCGCGCGGCTGGCGATCCCCTGACCGGCGGCCGCTGAAGTCCGGCATCGCCACTCGGAGAGCATCATGGCAGGTAGCGTCAACAAGGTGATCCTCATCGGCAATCTCGGCGCGGATCCGGAAATCCGCCGCACGCAGGACGGCCGTCCGATTGCGAATTTGCGCGTGGCCACCTCGGAAACCTGGCGCGACAAGGCGACCGGCGAGCGGCGCGAAAAGACCGAGTGGCATCGCGTGGTGATCTTCAACGAAGGCCTCTGCCGCATCGCCGAGCAGTATCTGAAGAAAGGCTCGAAGGTTTATCTCGAAGGCTCGTTGCAGACGCGCAAATGGCAGGACAAGGACGGCAACGACCGCTACTCGACCGAGGTGGTCCTGCAGGGCTTCAATTCGCAGCTCACCATGCTCGACGGCCGCGGCGCCGGCGGCGGCGCGGCGGAGCCGAGCGACGATTTTGGCTCGAGCGGGCCGGCGCGCGAGCGCCGGCCGGCCATGGCCTCCGCCGGAAAGTCGGCCGATATGGACGACGAGATTCCGTTCTGAGCTGCGCTCGCTGAGCTTCGTGACTTCCGTTGGCCGCTGACGCTCAGGCGCCTTGCGGCGGCTGAGCCGGTGTTTGGCGTTGCCGCCATTCTTGCGCGGCGCCGAAAGCGAACAGCAAGAATCCAGCCGGCATCAGCAAAAAGCCCCAGCGCAGCGCAAACTTTTTCAGCGCTTCGACAGCGTCGCCGGTGTAGCGCGCGAGGCCGCGCGCTTGCGCGCGCGCCGCGCTATCCGCGCCGACCAATTCGGGCGGCAGAAGCCCCACGATCACCGGTTGCGAGAGGATCGCCGCCAGGTGGCTTGCATCGGGGTAGGGAATATCCGGCGCGACCTTGTCCTTGAGGACGGCAAAGTCGTTGGTGGTGAGATAGCTGCGCAGGTTCTCTGTCTGCGTTCGGCCGGCGGCCCCGCGCAGCATCGTCTCGGGAATGAAATGCTTGACAAGCGCGCCGCCGGCGCCGGGGATGACCAGCAGCAGCCAAAGCGCGGTCGCGCTTAGGGCAAGACGCCGGCGCTGCCGCGATGCCGCCGTGTCCTTGAGAAAGAGCAGCAGGCAGGCGAAGTTGAGCGGGAACGCAATCACATAAAGATCGGCGTAGCGCGACATCACCGGCGAAATAGCGCGGCCGTAGGCGATGACGAGGCTCTGCAGCACGAGCCATACGGTCAGCGCGACGATCAGCCAGCCGCGATCCGTGCGCGGCGGGGATTTCACGGCCACGGCGAAACTCGTCGCCCAAGCCGGCGCGTGAATGACGACGGCGCACAAGATCAATGCGCCGATGGGATTGCGTGCGACCGGCCAGGCGCCGATGGCGAAGATCGCCTGCAAGAACTGCTGCACTGAGTGGGCGATGAAGACCGGATCCTCCCGGTTCATCGGTACCGCGAGCAGCATTGCGGCGGCCAGCGCCGCCAGCATGGTGAGGCCCAGCCATTCGCCGCCGCCGCTGCGTTGACCCGTCAGTGCTTGCAACAGGCAAACGGCAAAGGCGGCTGCCGCGGTCATCAAGCCCCCGGCCATGGAAAAGTAGCTGGCGATGATCAGCATGAGCGCGAGCCACCAGCGCCCGATCAGCGCCGGCGCATCGATGATGAGGGCCAAGCCGGCAAGGCTGAACAGCAGCAGGAAATACCATTGCGAGTGGAACGCGCTCAGCGTGTTCTCCCAGCCGAAGGGCAGGGCAAAGACGACGGTCGTGAACAGCGCGAAAGCGATCCAGGCGCGGCGTTCGAGCAGCGGGCGGAAGACGACGACCAGCAGCGCGACGAACGCGCCGAGCAACAGCGTGTTCGCCAGCATCTGCAGAATGGAGTCCCAATAGCCTTCCAATGCGAGCGCCAAGAGCGACCACAGGCGGGTCATGAGCACGCGGTGCTCGTTATGCGGCGCGATGAGATCGGCCAGCCGCAAAGTGCCGTCCATGAATTTGGGATAGAGAAAGCCGCCTTCGGCGTCCCACTGATCCCAGTAAGGCGTCGGACTGGCGAAGCGCGCGACCATCCAGCACTTGGCGCCGATCGTCACCAAAGCGGCGCCAATAGGGAGATACATGCAGAAAAGAGAAAAATTGTTGCGCGAGTTGCGCAAAACCGTCTGCATCGCGTGGCGGTCGGCTGTTCGATCCTGCCTGACCTTACAGCGCGGACAGGTAAAATCAACGCGATCCGGCGCCGGCAAGTCGGCCGACACGGACGACGAAATTCCGTTCTGAGTTGCTAAGCGCCGATCACGCGCGCGAGCAAAGCATCAGCATCGGCCGGCGACGCATCGTCGCGCCAAGCGACATGCTGATCCCGCAACGATCGAGAAAGAGTGCAAGCAGCATGCCGACCGGGCCGCCACCAACGATGGCAACCGCGCGCTCGCGTTGCCCGTCTTCCTGCACCATGCGGTTTTCCCCCGTCGTCCCCACAGCGCAGGGGTGCGCCGAATTGAATTGTTAGCGGATTTCCCGTGTCCCTGGAATGGCGGAGCTGCGCCTTAACCGGCCAGCACCGCCCGCACGCCGTCGATAACGAATTGCACGGCGAGCGCGACCAAGATCACGCCGAGCAGGCGCGAAAGCACCACGTTGCCGGTGGTGCCGATCAGCGTGGTGATGCGCGCAGCGAGCAGGAACACGACGAAGCAGAGCGCCAGCACCACGGCGATGACGCCGAGCAGCACGGCGAGATGCCAGGCGTCGGGGCCGCCGCGGCCGGCGAGCAGTACGCTCGCGGTAATCGCACCCGGACCGGCCATCAGCGGAATGGCGAGCGGGAAGGCGGCGATGTTGCGCACGCGCTCCTCGATCGCTTCCTCGGCCTCGCGCGATTGCCGCTCGATGCGCACTCCGAGCACCATTTCCGAGGCGATGGAGAACAACAGCAGACCGCCAGCGATGCGGAACGCCGGCAGCGAGATCGCCAGCGTGCGCAGCAACCAGTCGCCGATCAGCGCGCTGCCGGCGAGGATCGCCGCCGCGATCAGGCAGGCGCGCAGCGCGACCATGCGGCGCGCGCGCACCGGCAGGCCGTGCGTGATGGCGATAAAGCTCGGCACCAGGCCGAGCGGGTCGACCACCACCATCAGCGTGACCAGAGCGGAGACGAGAAAATCGAGCGGCATGCATTTCCTTTGACCGCAAGCGTCGACATCCGCAAGGCCGCAATGGCACCCATGCCGGCAGGCGAATGATTCGCTCACGACGCGGCGCCGCGCGTCGAGCGGCGGCGGACCACGACACCGCTCTGGTGTCTAACCACCAGCCATGCGTCAACCGGATACGAAAACGCCGCATTCGGGAGCGCCCGTTTAGAAGCGTTAAGCATAAATCGCAAGCCTCGCACTTAAAAACTTAGCGAATGGGGTTCGCAGTGCGCCACTTGCCATGCAATTTCGCGGGTGCTTGACCGGGTTTCCGGGGGACAGGAGTATGGATCGGTGCGGTGATCCTGTTGCTGGCGCTGGCTCATCCGGTGCAGGCGCAGATCGTCATGATGCCGAGCAGCCTGGCCCCGGGCACGGTGGCCGCGCCCTACAATCAGGCCGTTCTCGCCAATGACAGCGATGCGGACGATACATCGGACCGCTCGATAACGACGACATTTTCACTTAACACGGTGACCGCCGGCGCCATTCCACCCGGCCTCACGCTCAACTTCTTCAACGGCGTGATCAGCGGCACGCCGACCACCGGCGGAACTTCTCCGTTCACCATCACGGCGACCGACCTCAACGGCGCGACCGGCACATACGCCTATTCGATCACCATCGGCACCAATTCGTTGACCTTGACGCCGGCAAGCCTGCCCAACGGCCCGCAGGCCACGCCGTACAATCAGACGGTAACGGCGAGCGGCGGCACCGGTCCTTACACCTATTCGGTGGGGGGGCGCGTTGCCGGCGGGGCTTTCGCTCAATCCGAGCATCGGCGCCATCACCGGCATCCCGACCAGCAGCGGTGCTTCGACCTTCACCATTCAAGCGCTCGACAGCGTCGGCGATATCGGCAGGCAGGCCTATACGGTGAACATCGGCACCAACTCGCTCACCGTCAATCCACCGACGCTGCCGCCGGCGACGCAGGGCCTTGCCTATAGTCAGACGGTGACTGCGAGCGGCGGCACGGGGCCGTACACCTTCTCGATCAGTGCCAGCGCCTTGCCGGCCGGGCTGACGCTGTCGAGCAGCGGCGTCATCAGCGGCACGCCGACCGCTAGTGGCGTGGCAACCTTCACGGCGTAAGCGGTCGACTCGCTCGGCAATGTCGGCACGCGCGCCTACAGCCTCAACACCGGCACCGCATCGCTCAGCGTCAATCCGGCGAGCCTGCCGGCTGCGGTGGCCGGGCATGCGTACAGCCAGACGGTGAGCGCGACCGGCGACACCGCGCCCTATGTGTTCTCGATCGTTGCCGGCGCGCTGCGGCCAGGCCTCACGCTCAATCCTGTGACCGGCGTAATCAGCGGCACTCCGACGGGCGTCGGTGTCGCATCGTTCACCGTGCAGGCGGTGGATGCGCTCGGCAATATCGGCACGCGCTCCTATACGTTCGCCGGCCGGCCCGATCCCGCGCTTGATCCCGACGTGCAAGGGCTGATTGCGGCGAAAGGGACGACCGCGCAGCGCTTCGCCTCGGCGCAGATCGACAACATCTCGCATCACTTGGAAGGCCTGCACGACCAGTTCACGCCGTGCACGGTCAATTTCGGCACTGCGCCGCCGCCCGAACAGGCCGCGCCGCAACACGGCTATCCGGCCGCTGGCAATTCTTACGGCTATGCCGGGGTCGGCGTGCCCCCGGGCGGGCGGCTGCCGCCACAGCCGGTGCCCATCGAGAGCAAGGATTGCTCGGTCGATTGGGCCTTCTGGACGGCAGGCTCGGTGCAGTTCGGCTCGGTGAGCGCGACCAGCGTGGCCTCGGGCAACCGTTTCACCACCGCTGGCCTGACCGCCGGCGTCGACTTCCGCACCCGCGACCGGCTGATCGTCGGCGCGGCGGCCAGTTACGGCGCCAACCGCAGCGACATCGGACGGGACGGCATGCGCTCGGACGCCTTGAGCTATAGCGCGGCGCTCTATGCGAGCCTGCGTCTTGCGAGCCTGCGTCTAATGGAGCCGATGTTCCTCGATACCGCCGTCGGCTTCGACATGCTCGGCTACGACAACCGCCGCTGTGACCGGCGACAACGTCGCGGTCGAAGGCACGCGCAACGGTTCCTATTGGTTCGGCACGCTGGAGGCGAGCTACGAAATGAGCCGCGACCGGTTCAAGCTCGCACCTTACATGCGCGCCGATTTCATGTCGGCCTCGCTCAACGGCTACGGCGAGAGCGGGCCGAGCGCGCAACTGCTCAATTACGATGCCACGCACTTCAACGCGTTGTCAGGCGCGCTCGGCTTGCGCGGCTCGATCGACATTCCGATAGCTTCGGCACGCCGTCGCCGACGGCGCGCTTCGAATACAAGCAGACGAGCCAGAGCGCCTTCGACCAGTCGATGTATTTCATCGATCTCGACCCCGGCACAAGTTCCATCTTCAGCCAACCGGGAGCAACCCTCGGCATGGCCACCGGCACGCTGGGCTTGCGCGTTCGCGGCCTGAGCGGGCTTTCCGCCGAACTCGACTACGGGCTCAGCGGCGGCAGCAATTCGCTGCAGGCGCAGACGTTGCGCACCAGCTTGCCGGTGCCGTTCTAGAGGCGCCCGCAAGCAGGTGGGTAACTCTTGATAACGCGTTGAAAAATAATATGTATTATAAAGGGCCGCGACCGCTTTTGCGGTGGCGGCGCGCGTTTGAATCAGTTAGAAAAATCGATCCGATTTCTGTCGCGGGAAGCACGCTTTGGCCGACAACGAAACTCCCAAATCGGGGGACACGGGTCCTACCGATCTCCGCCCCGTCTCCATCACTGAGGAGATGAAGCGCTCGTATCTCGATTACGCCATGAGCGTGATCGTCTCGCGCGCGCTGCCAGATGCGCGCGACGGCCTCAAGCCCGTGCACCGGCGCATTCTCTATTCGATGAACGAGCAGGGGCATACACCCGACAAGAAATACGTCAAATCGGCCCGCGTGGTCGGCGACGTGATGGGTAAATATCACCCACACGGCGACCAGGCGATCTACGACGCGCTGGTGCGCATGGCGCAGGATTTTTCCATGCGCCTGCCGCTGATCGACGGGCAGGGCAATTTCGGCTCGGTCGACGGCGATCCGCCGGCGGCGATGCGTTACACCGAGTGCCGGCTCGACCACGCGGCAATGGCGTTGCTCGACGACATTGATAAGGAGACTGTCGACTTCCAGCCCAACTATGACGGCACCGAGAAAGAGCCGGTGGTGCTGCCGGCGCGCTTTCCTAATCTGTTGGTCAACGGCGCCGGCGGCATCGCCGTCGGCATGGCGACCAATATCCCGCCGCACAATCTGGGCGAACTAATCGACGCCTGCATCGCGCTAATCGGCGATCCGGCGCTTACGGTCGACGACTTGATCAAGATCGTGCCGGGACCGGATTTCCCGACCGGCGGCATCATTCTCGGCCGCGCTGGCATCCGCGCCGCCTACGAGACCGGGCGCGGCTCCATCGTTATGCGCGGCAAGGTCGCCTTCGAGAGCATCCGCAAGGAGCGCGAGGCGATCGTCGTCACCGAAATTCCCTATCAGGTGAACAAGGCGGCGATGGTCGAGCGCATCGCCGAATTGGTGCGCGACAAGAAGATCGACGGCGTCGCCGACCTGCGCGACGAGTCGGATCGCGAGGGCTACCGCGTGGTGATCGAGCTCAAGCGCGAGGCCGAGCGCGACGTAGTGCTCAACCAGCTCTACCGTTTCACGCCGCTGCAGTCCTCGTTCGGCGCCAACATGGTGGCGCTCGATGGCGGCCGCCCGCTGGTGATGACGCTGAAGGACCTGCTGATGGCCTTCATCGCCTTCCGCGAGGAGGTGGTGTCGCGGCGCACTAAGCATCTGCTCGGCAAGGCGCGCGACCGCGCGCATGTGCTGGTCGGCCTCGCCATCGCCGTGGCCAATATCGACGAAGTGATCAAGCTGATCCGCGCCTCGAAGGACGCGAACGAGGCGCGCGAGGCCTTAATGGCGCGCGACTGGCCGGCCAAGGACGTCGCCGCAATGGTGACGCTGATCGACGACCCGCGCCATCGCGTCTCGCCGGAAGGCACCACCAAGCTATCGGCGGAGCAGGCCAAGGCGATCCTCGATCTGCGCTTGCAACGGCTCACCGCGCTCGGCCGCGACGAGATCAAGGCCGAGCTCGATAAGCTCGCCGCCGAGATCGCCGATTACCTGGAGATCCTGCGCTCGCGCGCGCGCATCCAGGGCATCATCAAGGACGAATTGGCTGAGCTGAAGAAGCAATTCGCCACGCCACGCCGCACCGAGATCGTCGAGCAGGAGGCGGAGGTCGAGGACGAAGACCTGATCCAGCGCGAGGACATGGTCGTCACTGTCTCGCACCTCGGCTACATCAAGCGCGTGCCGCTCTCGACCTATCGGGCGCAGCGACGCGGCGGCAAAGGCCGCGGCGGCATGCAGGTGCGCGAGGAGGATTTCGTCTCGCGCCTGTTCGTCGCCTCGACCCACACGCCGGTCTTGTTCTTCTCCTCGCGCGGCAAGGTCTACAAGGAGAAGGTCTGGCGGCTGCCGCTGGCGGCGCCGCAGGCGAAAGGCAAGGCGCTCATCAACATCCTGCCACTCGACCAGGGCGAGACCATCACCTCGATCATGCCGCTGCCGGAGGACGAGAAGACCTGGGGCGAGCTCGACGTGATGTTCGCCACCACCAGCGGCACCGTGCGGCGCAACAAGCTCAGCGACTTCGTCGGCGTGCGCCCGTCCGGCATCATCGCCATGAAGCTGGAGGAGGGCGAGGCGATCGTCGACGTCGCCATCTGCACGGAGAAGGACGATGTGCTGCTCACTGCCCGGGACGGCCAGTGCATCCGCTTCCCGGTGCCGGAGGTGCGCGTGTTCCAGGGCCGCACCTCGCGCGGTGTGCGCGGCATCACGCTCGCGGAAGGGGATCAGGTGATCTCGCTCACCATCCTCGGCCATGTCGAGGTCACCGCCGACGAGCGCGCCGCCT
>Ga0187771_10004227_pt1 | contig 10105 bp, 10 predicted proteins | sample 0116_SJ02_MP15_1_FD_133139 | JGI IMG/M metagenome (GOLD analysis project Ga0187771, IMG submission 133139) | Tropical peat soil microbial communities from peatlands in Department of Meta, Colombia - 0116_SJ02_MP15_10_MG | ecosystem: Environmental > Terrestrial > Soil > Wetlands > Peat | place... | reverse complement strand
GTTGAGGACTCCTCTCGCCTCCATTAAGAATGCTGTCCAGTTGATCCTGCAAGGAAAAACGGGTGAGATCAACGAAGATCAGAAAAAATTTCTTTCCATGGCCGATAGAAACATTAGTCGCCTCACCAATATTCTTAACAATCTTTTGGACCTTTCCAAGATCGAGTCTGGAAAAATCGATATAAAATTTGAGGAATTGGATCCAGGGGCTTCTATCGAATTCATCTTATCCTCGCTCAAACCTCAGGCAGATGGGAAATCTATTCAACTAAAAACGGAGATTCAACAGCAGCTTCCCGCTGTTTATGGGGATCGTGAGAAGGTTGAACAGATCCTGACGAACCTTATAGGAAATGCAATTAAGTTCACCCCAGAAGGTGGGGAGATTTCTATTTCGGCACGGCCTTCCCCAAAAGGACCGAATAAGTTAGCTATTTCGGTCAAAGATTCTGGCATTGGGATCCCCGAAGATCAATTCGAGAAAATCTTTGAAAAATTTCATCAAGCGGAGGGGTCTCTCCACCGATCCGTTAGCGGAACAGGTTTGGGTCTGGCGATTACAAAAGGCCTGGTCCAAGCCCACCACGGTGAGATCTGGGTCGAGAGTGAAGTTGGAAAGGGGAGCACATTTACCTTCACCCTTTCCATCTCCGAAGGGGAACGGAGAGACCTCCATTTTCGTCTCATCCTGGACAGAGAATTTCAGCGCGTACAAGAGGCGCACTCCTCTCTCACGCTCTTCTTAGTAGAGATCATGGATCAAAAAGATGAGGTGAAAGATCTCTTATTAGACAGGTTAGAAGAAAACTTGAAGAAATGCCTTTGCAGAAGGGCGGATATCGTATTGAGACGGAAACAAGAAAAACTATTGGCTGCATTATGCGAAGGAGATCTAAAGGCAGCCGAAGTCATCCATCGGCGGGTTTTACAGGCAATTCAGAATAATCCCGATATCAGTCTGGACTCCCCGCCCCTCATCAAAGTGGGGATGGCTACCTACCCCGAGGAAGCCATTTCAAAAAGAGAACTTTTCAGATTAGCCAAACAACGTTTGGGAGGTTGAGAGATGAAAACGAAGAAGATTTTGGTTGTGGATGATGAAGTCGATTTAGTGGAAACGGTGCGCTTTCCTCTGGAGATGGAGGGGTTTAACGTCCTGGTCTCTTACAATGGGGAGGATGCCTTGAACCAGGCACGAAAGGAAAGTCCGGATCTGATTCTCCTCGATATCATGTTACCAAAATTGGACGGCTACAAGGTGTGCCGCTTACTGAAGTTTGACGAAAAATACAAACACATTCCGATCCTGATGCTGACCGCCAAGACTCAGGAAAAGGATAGACTGACTGGGATAGAAACGGGGGCGGATGAATACATTACCAAACCTTTTGATATCGACGAGTTGATGAAAAAGGTGAAGGCGTATCTAACCAAAAAAGAGTAAAGGGTCCAAGGGGACAAGGGGTCGAGGGGTCCAGTGAAGATCTTGAACAACGCTTGAACCCATGAATCCTTGAATCCTGGAATCCTATAGGAATTTATTCATGCCAACTTTTAAATATCGAGTGAGAGACCGATCTGGTAAAGCGATTGCCGGGACGATTGAGGCCCCTACCATCCAGATGGCTGGGGATCAACTTTACAGCCTTGGATACTTCCCCATTTCCATCGAAGAGATGAGGGAAGCGATTTCGCTCAATCTCTCGGATATATGGAGGCCATTGAAGAAGGTGAAGTTGGAGGAATTAATCGTCTTCAGCCAGCAACTCTCCACCTTATATAAGGCAGGATTGCCTCTGCTCACGGGGTTGGCAAGTATCACGGAACAGGTGAAGAGCGAAAACCTCAAAGGGATCCTCAAGGAGATCCATGGACAAATTGAAGGGGGCAGTACGCTCCACGGGGCCATGGCCAAACATCCTGACGCCTTTTCCTCCGTTTATGTCAATATGGTCCGAGCCGGTGAGACCTCGGGAATGCTCGGGGAATCACTGGATCGTTTCGTAACCTTGGCAGACCGGGAATTGCAAACTAGAAAAAGAGTGAGAGATGCCATACGTTATCCTATCATGGTCATTGCGACGATGACCCTTGCATTGATCATTTTATTGCTTCCTGACATAGGAATCTTTGAAGGAATCATTCCCAGGTTCGCTCGTGTATTTTCCCAATTCCATACATCCCTCCCTTTACCCACTCGAATAATGATCGCCATTGGGACTCATTGGTACCTCATTTTCGGAACCCTCCTGGCCATTCTGATTTTTATCATATACCTTTTTGTTACAAGTAAAGGGAAACTTCTCCGAGATAAATTGAAAACCCGGATCCCTGTCTTTAGTCTTCTCTTTCTAAAGGTTGCCCTCTCTCGGTTCTCTTATACCTTCGCCATGCTGAACCGGAGCGGAATTCCCATCCTCCAGACCCTTGAGATTACTTCTGGCACAGTCAACAACAACGACCTTTCAAAATCGATCGGCGAGATAATCAAAAAAGTTAGAGAGGGAAGCAGTTTGACGGATGCAATGAGGGACAGCGGAAAGTTTACCCGCCTTGTTCTTCAGATGGTTTCGGTCGGTGAGGTCTCGGGAACATTGGATGAGATGTTGATAAGGATAACGGAATATTATGACCAGGAAGTGGATGGGGCAATCAAGAAGATGTCGGAGTATGTAGGACCCATGTTATTGGCCATCTTAGCACCCATGGTTCTTTTTTTCGCATTGGCTGTCTTCCTGCCATGGTGGGATATGGCCAGGCTGTTCAAATAAGCCCAGGAGGAAAGATGTTCAAGAAAATTCAGATTGATATGGTGGCCGCAACCTTCAAGTTGCTCCGGTTATCATTAGCTGTAACCATTTGGTCATGCCATCTCTTGGCAGCGCCAGCAGTCAGGTTGTGCCATAGCCTGGCAGCCACAATCTTTGGATTGCAGGGTGTCTTTATTGGCGGACGAAGCACTGGTGCCATTATTTCGGAGAATAAAATATCCGGTTGTTCGTCTCACGGAGTTTTGAGCTCTCTCTTTCTCCGCTACGGCCACGCCAAAACCAAAGACTCCGAACTATACCCCGAACTCCTGCCTCCGCGAAGCGCTCTGGCCAAGGCTGGCCGGACTCCGAACGTTAAAGGGTTCACGCAAATCGAGCTCATGGCTGTCATAATAATCATCGGAATTTTAGCTGCTACTGTGGCATCCAAAGTCAATTTTGGCTCCACCTCATCCATGGCCTCGGTGAACGGAGGAGCCTATATGGTGGCCTCTGATATTCGTTATGCTCAGGAATGGGCAATGGCCAATAGGGCCTCAAAAACTGTGACTTTTTTAACGTCAAGCCCATCAGCCTATACATTCAATCCGACGAGCAGCTTGGATCCCTCTGGTCAACTTCCACCAGGGGTAACGATTAGCAGTAATTTCACGATCACTTTCGATTGTCTCGGGGAACCAACGACGGGTGGGGGTGGATCAGTAACCGTTTCTGGAGGCGGACAAACGCACACGATCAGCGTTGTGAATTATACGGGAAAGGTGAATATTTCATAATAGTTTGGAGTGATGAGTTCGGAGTTCGGAGAATTGAAAATGAGTAATGATAAATTTGATTTTGAGAATCTGAAAGTTTACCAGAAGGCCCTGGAATATGTTGATTTTGTCTATAAGATCACGAAGGGATTTCCTAAAACAGAAATCCTTTCGCTAACAGATCAATTTAAGCGAGCTTCAATATCTATCTGCCTTAATGTTGCTGAAGGGAGTGGAGGAAGCAAAGTCGAGTTTAACCGATTTCTTAAAATATCAAGGAGATCTATACGAGAATGTATTGCAATCACCGAGATTGCATATAGACAAAAATTTATAATCAATGAAATCAAAGAACAATCACGAAGTCTCTGTTCAGAACTATCAAAAATGATAACAGGATTAATCAAATCTTTAAAGGAATGATAAAAAATGTTCCGAATTAAGAACTCCGAACTCCCAACTCCGAACTCCGAACTTGCAGTACAAGACAAAGGTTTCACACTTATTGAAATTATCATCTTGATCGTCATGGCGGGCATCCTTTTGCCTGCGATTATCGTCCCATTTGTAACGGGCGTCAAAGGAAGCGGAAAACCGGAAATGGCAACAACGGCAATGTACTTCGCCCATAAGAGGATGGAAGAGCTAATGAAATATAATTACTGTAATGCTGCTCTGAATGTTACGGCAGGGTCTGTCGTCTTTACCACTGGCGGGGAACCCAATTACACAGGACAAAATAATATTGCTTACGTGAATAATACTTTTGCCACTTCAGGATCAGATGTTGGCTATAAGATGATCACGGTTACCGTAACAGATCCACAAGGCAATACTTATAATGTCTATTCGGTTGTTACAAGATTTTAATAACGAGGGAAGAGAGGATAAAGCATGGCTAATTATTCGGAAATCCAAAATCCAAAATCTGCACTCCAGAGGGGTTTCACCTTGATTGAAATTATCATTGTGATTGTTATTTTATCGATCGTCTCAGTCATTACGATCAATTTCTTGATTAATAGTGTAAAAATCTATACAATGTCAGTGAACCAAAAGACCCTGTTTGACGAAGGGAAATTGGCATTGGAAAGAATGTGCAGAGATATCCGGGATGCAAATACCATCAACTATCCTGCTGCTGGAAACTCAGGTAGCACAATCACTTTTATAAGAGACGATGCAACAGCCCAGGATGCTGCCGGTGAAACCATCACTTTTCAACTAAGCACTACCACTCTGCAAAAGGTCAAAACCAACCCTGCAGCTACCAGCAACATGGCCGATTATGCCAATACATTTACGGTGACACAAGGGGCAGCAGCGACAAATAACTTGAATGAGATTACACTGGTCCTCAATCTTCTTCGACCAACTGGAGAGAATGTGACGCTGCAGACAAAGGTCTATCCCAAAAACCTTGCAAGAGACACGACGTATACATATTTAAACTTTATTCAAAACTGGCAGGAGGCATATCAATAATTGAAGAAAATTAACCTCAACAATTCAAAAGGTGTCTCCGTCATCTTTCTGGTGATTGCAATGCTGCTGATGGTGACGATCGGATACGTGTTCTCTTACTTGATCCCTACAAAACAGAAGTCCGTAGTCTTCCCTATCCAGTCCACCCAGGCCTTTTTCATTGCTCAATCCGGCGTGGAATTTGCTGTACGTCTTGCCAAGGATAACGGTTGGACATCCAAAGGATCGCTTAATACTAATTTTAATACTGCTCCTAACAACACAAGGACCCTCGGTCCTGGTACTGGTATTGGTAGCTTTTTGCTTAGTTATAGTAGTAGCACAGATACCCTTACCTCTGCTGGACAAGTTCCGACTGGCACCGAAAGAAGAAGAATTGTTGTTTCCAATTTCAGCACTTTCTTGTCCTACTACTCCTACGTTATGCCCATTACGGTAAATGCGAACCAGGTAAGTAATAATGTCACACTTACTAATTTTCCCATGCTTGTAAATATTACCGCAAACAACAATCTCAGAACCGCCGCAAACGGTGGAAATATTGCGAGCTACAATGCGGCGACCGGCGATCCCCAGGACCTTATCTTCGAAGGTCTGGATGACACCACTTGCGGAGGGGTGGCCGGGTCTTCGCCCTGTAAGCTAAGCCATGAAATTGAATTATATGGTCCAACAACAGGGGCGCTCATTGCGTGGGTAAACGTTCCTTCAATTACAAGCACCGCTACCGGTACCGGCGACACAGTCATTTATATGTATTACGGAAATGGCTGCATGTCAGCTACCACGCAGAATCCGGGCGGGGTATGGGCTAACTACAGTGGGGTGTGGCATAGCGGAAATTCAGCCACGCCGCTTACAGACTCCACTGGCAACAATAATCTGGCTACCAATTCCACGCAGGTCGCAGGACAGATAGGGTTCGCACAATCTTACAACGGCACGTCGCAACTGGCGAGTAAGACTGCGGGTGTCGTGAACATACCGGCGAATAACGCCAGTCAGACGATTTCTGTCTGGTTCTCCCTTGCGGCTGGCGATTATAACACGCGGTCTGGAGTCTCATTTGTCAACGGCACCAACTCCGGCCTGCAATTCGGACAGAGGAATTCCGGAACGACGAGTAGGGCAGTGGGTTTTTGGCAGTGGGGTGGCAATTTTTTAGGCGGCACTCAAACGAACCCAACGGCCGCTACATGGCATTATATGGTTTATACCTTTGATGGCACAACTCATCGTCCGTATTTTGACGGCGCAGCGCTTGCTACGGCGACGACGCCGGCCGCACAGACCGGCACTCCCTCACAAATTTATTTTTCAACCTACGACGGCACCGATGAACGTTGGAGTGGGGGAATTGATGAAGTGCGAATCTCAAACTCAGGCATCGTGCGGTCTGCCAACTGGATTGCGACCGAATACAACAACCAGAGCGCTCCCGGTACCTTTTATACACTGGGGGCCCAGCAAAATAATTAAGGGAGAGGTTTCTTAAGGAGTTATAAATGCCAGAAACAATCGGTTTAGATATTGGCTCTCATTCGATCAAGTTGGTTGGCCTTAAAATGACCTCGAAGGGTCCTTTCCTCACCCGGGTGGGGATCAAAGAAATCCCTCCTGCAATGGACAAAGAGGATGTGAGCCATGTAACCGAAATCCTTAAAGATCTTGTAGCTGAAGTTGGTCTTAAAACGAAAAAGGTAAACCTGACTGTTTCGGGTTCAGGAGTCAATATAAGGCGAATCACCATTCCCTCCATGCCCAAGGCTGAGCTCAAAGAGGCTGTCAACTGGGAGATCAAGGGGCATCTTCCCTTCCCCGTTGAAATCGCCCGGATCGGTTTTCATGTCCTTGACGAATTTATTGAAGATAACGTCAAAAAATTGGACCTGGTTGTTGTTTCTTGCCCGAATCACCTTATCGAGCGAACTCTCTCCATCGCCGAAGGGGCTGGGCTTCAACCCTTCCATCTCGATGTAGGTCCCTTTGCCCTCTGGAACGCTCTCTTGGCCTGGAACCAGTTTGAAAAGGATGAAGAGATCGCCCTGATTGACCTTGGATCGGAGAAAACAGGCATCTATCTTTTTAAAGATGGGGTTTTGAAATTCAGCCGCGAAGTCACGCCTGCAGGTGCAGAAATTACCCGGGCCATTGTCGAAGGGCTCGGCGAAGGAGAACCTAGCCTTCTTTATGAACGAGCGGAGAGGATAAAGCAGGAGGTGGGGATCCCTTCAGGAAGTAACCAAGAAGGCACTCTTGATGAGTCGATCAATCTCTCAAAGATATCTTTTCTCATCAGGCCTGTCTTGGAGAGAATGACAGCGGAGATAGAACGCTCCCTCGACTACTATAAGAGCCAGTTCAACGTCGAACGAATCGACCGCGTCCTTCTAACCGGGGGAAGCGCCAATTTGAAGAATATCGCATCCTACTTGGGAGCAGGACTCCGGCTGTCCGTCGAACATTTTAATCCTCTGAGAGAGTTTCTTTTTGATTCAAAGAAGGTTGACGTCCACTTCTTGGATCGGATGGGGTCAGGGCTCACGGTTGCCGGAGGGGTAGCTCTTCCCGAACCCAAACGGATCGAACTTCTCCCCGCCAAGGAACCATTTTTGTCCAAGATTAATATGGGGAGGCTCGTTCCCCTCGTTGCCCCTCTTATCACCTTGCTCATCTTTTTGGGAATCATCTGGCATATGAATGGGCAAGAAACCGCAATCAAGAAAGAAAGGGATGAGAAGATCGCAAAGGTGGCGAGTCTTGAAACCCTCCAGGCGAAGATTAAGATCTTAAGAGAAAAAGAGACACAGATGAAGGATAAGCTTTCTCTATTCCCATCGTCGCTAATCGTCTCTGTGCCATACCAAGACCTTTTGAACGAAATCAGTCGCATTTTGCCTGACAATGCGACACTGACGCTTCTTTCAGTTCAATACACGGGAAGTTCTCTAAAAAAGGCATCCCAACCCCAAAAACCTCATGAAGAAGTATCTCAAAAAGATGGTGGGAGGGAACTCCATCTTATGGGTTTTGTTTTCGGCAACGATTTGCACTGCCTCACGGCACTGGCACAGATCATCGAGCGCCTTGAGAGATCTACCTTATTTAAGAATGCAAAATTGATGTCAGCGGATGAGAACAAATTGTTCAATCAGCCTGGAACTCAATTTGAGATTGTATCGGACATTATTCCGAATAATCCTCTCTCTCTCCCATCTAATCCTTCCACCTCCCCTTTTGTAAAGGATGGAGAAGGGGGAATGCGTAAAGAAGGGTCGGAGGGATTAGGAAAGGAAAGGCCGTAGACGATGGTTTTGAGAAGTAGAGAAAAGATGCTGCTTATCTTTGTCTTTATCGCTATTGCTATCTTGGTCTTCGATCAACTTTATTACACCCCTCACACTCGGGAGATATCGAGGCTCAAGGACGAGGTCAAGTCCGCCGATCTAAAAATGGCCGAACTGCTCCTTTTGACAAGGGGAGTGGAAACAGTTGAAGCTGAGATCACCCGCCTTGAAAAGGAACTCGATTGGCTAAGTAAGAGGACCCTTAAAGGGGAAGAATTCAGAGCCTTCTTGAAGCACCTGGCGAAGGAGAGCGATCCCTTGCAAATGAAAATCGTTTCCCTTACCCCTAATGAAGAGAAATTCCCTCTACCCGAGGGGAAGAAGGAGGCTTCTGCGCTGGGTTACAGAAAGGTCGTCATCCAGATGGTACTCCATTCAACCTATTCAAAACTGGGAACCTATCTGAAGGAAATTGAGGAACTTCCTTTCCTCGTCAACGTCGAAAGCCTTCAGATAGAGAAGAACGAGGAGATTTTGCCGTTTTTGAAGGTCACCATGGGATTAAGCATATATATTGTTTCGCTTTAGTCCCAAAGCGCGGGAAGCGGTGCAGGGCCTTGTGCCCAGTCTTTTTACGCCCCTGCCTACCGGCACAGGCAGGCATAAAGGGCTATACTACGTTAAATGATTCAACCCGTTTGTATGAATAAGGGAAGAACGAAGATTTTAAGAATTACAGGAGAGATTGGTGAAACGAAAGCTTAAAATCATTTTGGCTCTAGTCCTGATCACCCCGTTTATTATGTTAGGAATAACCGTTATCGAACCAACGAAGGCCCATGGACAGCCGAAAGGGAAAACCGTTTTGCCTCAAAAAAGCGAAAGGGATCCATTTCTTCTCCCTCCAGGTGTCCGTCTGCTTTCCAAGAGCGATGCCGCTCTCGTAACCAAGGGGATGGTTCTCCTGCCGGAAACCAAGACGACCGATATTCCCCTGCCTCCCCTGACGGTGAAAGCCATCTTGATCAGCGACCGCATTCGGTTGGCTTCGATTGATCGAACCATCGTGACCGTAGGCGACTTCATTGGTGATGAAAAGGTCTTAGAGATAGAACCCCACCAGGTGGTTTTAGGAAAGGAAGATAAAAGAAGAACCCTTCTCTTATCTCAGAGTCCCATTCGATTGACTGTCGAGGAAAGATAACCCCTACCCCATCCTCCCCTTTGCAGGGAGAGGGATGGGTGGGGGGAAGGAGAAAAACGATGAAAACGAAAACCTTCCTCATGTTTTTTCTGGTTCTCTTACTCACAGCCGGCTGCGCCACTTCTCCCCCTAAGGAGCGAATGAAGCTTCCTCCTCAAACGGCTGAGCCTGCTAAACCCCAGCCTCCTCCTAAGGAAAAACTGGAGGAACTGATGGTTCCTCAAAGGGAGGAGGCTAAAAAGGTACCAGAAAAACTCTACTCCTTTTTCGCCAGAGATTCAAACATCCAGGATGTCCTCCTGGCCTTCTCAAAGGAGAGCGACCTCAACATCGTCATGGACCCCGAGCTGAGCGGCAAAGTGACAGTAGATTTAAAGCGTGTTACCTTGAAAGAAGCTTTGGATACCGTCCTCTCTCCGCTGGGCTGGACTTACCGGACCGAAGGAAAATTCATCAAAGTATCAAGACCCCATGTGGAGACCCGTTTCTTCACACTGAATTATATCGCCACGAAACGAAGCGGAAAAAGGGAGGTCTATGCTACTACCAGCACAACGCAAGGCCAACAAACTAGCACGAGCACTACCATTTCAGGAATTTCAG
>Ga0187771_10004226_pt1 | contig 10107 bp, 8 predicted proteins | sample 0116_SJ02_MP15_1_FD_133139 | JGI IMG/M metagenome (GOLD analysis project Ga0187771, IMG submission 133139) | Tropical peat soil microbial communities from peatlands in Department of Meta, Colombia - 0116_SJ02_MP15_10_MG | ecosystem: Environmental > Terrestrial > Soil > Wetlands > Peat | place... | reverse complement strand
TTATGCCGGAGGAAGAAAAAAAGAAAAGGGGATTTTTTCAGGCGATCAAGGAGTTCGTCTATGGGATGGCAGCTCACGACTCGTACCGATTTGCTATGAAGACGAGGGCGAGCATGGAGCACCTGTTCATCCTCATCACCATGGGAGACATGTTAGGTGTTCCCATTCTCCCACCCTACTATTCTCTAAGGTTATTGCCTTATGTGGTCCCCCAGATTTCCACCTGGAAACGGAGGATGTTAAGGGAAAAAGATTTTACAGATGGCTTAGCGTAATTCCAACTCGGAGTAATGAGTTCGGAGTTAGGAGTAAGAATTCGATAGAAATGCTAGTTTATTAATTATTAGCTCCGGGCTAAAAACTCGGAACTAAAGAAGGGGGGTGATTCATATTCCATTAGCTGATATATTTGAGAAGTTTCCGGATCGACGGTACATCATGTTTGGTGGAAAGGGAGGTCTGGGAAAGACGACTTTCTCCGCTGCCGCCGCGTATTATTTAGCGAAGAAAGGGAAAAGGGTCCTGGTCTTCTCCGTTGATCCGCAGGCTTCGTTAACGGATATATTCGAGAAGGATATTTTCGGTAAGGGGCCAACCGAGATCATACCCAATCTCTACGCGCAGGAGATCGATGCTGACCGGCGTGTGAAGGAATATCAACAGGAGATTCGGCAGAAGATTCTAAATATGTATGGAATGGAGAAAATTCCAGAAGAGATCGAAAGCTATATTCAGGCTGCTGCTGCAGAACCTGCCATGGAAGAGAGTGCGATCTTTGATGAGGTCGTGGACATTGTCATCAAGGGCGGCTACGACTACTACATTTATGATTTGGTGCCCTTGGGCCATGCCCTCTACTATCTAAGCATGGCGTCCGTCTATGACGCTTGGATTAGCAAGATCACCAGTCTTCGAGAACAGATGAGGGAGTACGACCAGGTCGCCGCCGTGATGCGGCGGGATAAAGAATTGGACGAAGACGCCATCTTGAATGAACTCCTTTACATCAAGGATCGAATCAACAAATCGTCGGGCATTTTGACGGACAAACAAAAAACAGCCTTCTTTTTTGTCTTGACCGCGGAAGAGATGGTGATCAAGGATACCCTAAAGGCAGCCGAGCTTTTTAGCAAATTTGATGTTCCGTTGAGTGGCTATATCCTGAATCGAGTCTTACCCCCCGACTTGAAGGGGAAAAATATTCCCGAATATTTGAAGAATCGTCTCGAGATGCAGGAGCACTATTTAAAAGTGATTGACACTACTTTCAGAGGGCAGATTTTAGCATCCGTCCCAGAGATGGAGCGAGATGTCACCGGTCTTGTAATGATTGAGAAGATGGCCAAGGCTATGTTTGAGTGAATTGGCTAATTGAAAAAAACAATGGACAATGGTCAATGTTCAATGGTTAATTCTAAAAAACCTAAGGTTGACATTACTCGACATTACTAGATCGTTGGGGATTGGTCATCGATCATTGAGATCTTAAATCAGGGAGATATACCGTGAACGAAATTACAATTAAAATGGAAAAATTCATGAAGGACCATCCTCGCCTCAAATATATCTTTTTTGGGGGAAAAGGAGGCGTTGGGAAAACCGTGATGGCCGGGGCAGCAGCTCTCTGGTCAGCCAAACAGGGGAAGAAGACCTTGCTTGCCTCAACCAATCCTGTCCATAGCCTCTCTAATCTATTGGAAAAGGACGTTTTTGGAAAGGCAGCCGTCGTCTGCGATGAGGAGAAGTGTTATGCCTTCGAGATTGATACACGAGATACAATCGAACGGTCAAAACAGGAAATTCGTGAGAAGATCAACTGGTTTCTGAAATTTGCGGACATCACGACGAAGGCAGAAGATTTTATCGAATCGGCCACCATGAATCCCGCCTTTGAAGAGTCGGCTATGTTTGAGAATATGGTGGATCTCATGTTTAAGGATGAATATGATTTTTATGTATTCGATACGGCTCCCACGGCGAATGCAAGGCGTCTTCTCGGGATGTCAAAGGTCTACTCCCTCTGGGTGGAGAAGATGCTGAAGAGCCGGGAGGAAGCGAAATCGCTGAGAGAGCTACTTTCGTTCTCGGAAAAAGACAAGAAAGACCCCCTCCTGGATTATCTATTAAGTTTCAAGGATAGAATGGGCGATGCCAAAAACCTCTTGACCGACAAAGCCCTCACGGCCTTCTTTTTCGTGACCCTACCCGAAAGCCTTCCGATTGCTGTGATCACTCGGTTCATCAACTGGTTCCATGAATTTGGAATTCCCGTTGGCGGTGTGGTGGTCAATGGAGTCATTCAAAAGGACCAAGTGGGAAAAGATTCGGCCGAATTCGTCCTGAACCGAATTCAGATGCAGGATGAGCATATGGCCGAGATCTGGAAGATATTCGGGGACAGGGTGAGGGCGATTGTCCCTCTATTCGAGACAGAGGTGAAGGGAGCAAGGATGTTGAATCGAACGATCGAATATCTTTTTGGGGCTCCATCTCTTTAAATGCAGACCTGACCGACCTCTCCTTAAGTAGTCCAATTTGGTGCTTTTTTTTGTCAAAACGTGACACTTTTCGCTCAAATCATGAAACATTGTCATGTTTGAACCGACGAGAGTCTGAGGCAACGTTAAGCTAATCTGTTGAAATCATAATTATTTTCAGTATCGTTGAATTTGGTATGGAAATTGCTCAGAATACCCGTGGGTTAACTTACCGTTTTTATTTATTTTTTGAAATGACGGGAAAAAGATGTTAGGTGTGGTTCAACTTTCACTTGCGGTTTTTGCGATTTATAGTGCCCTCAAGTTTCCTGAAGAGTTGAAGCTCTTCTTCCCCTTGGGCTGTCTTATTGCGATGCTTGTGGTAAGTAGAATTGAAAAAAGAATCTCTGAGAAAAGAGTGGCGAGGAAGAGTTTTTTGCAATCAGAAATCGACAAAGCCACAAAGAAAGAATCCACAGCGATCAAAGATCAGGATTTTTCCATCGTTGAATCGCTGCTCTGGCCCAAAAGTGAATTGCTATTAATGGATACGGTTCATTCCATCTTCAAGGATCTGGGATTCAAGATATCAACCGGGGTCAATTACCAATCCGTGGACCGGATTGTGAAAATCCCCGGCACCCGCATCGCGTTTGGAGTTCAGATTCTGATGAGTGAAGGGGAGCTAGAAGGAAACCATCCCAAGATCAACCGGGCCTTACAGTTTGAGAAAGAAAAAAAAGAGGATGAGAAATCGTTGATTATCGCGAGCACCCATATTCGCCTGCCGCTTTCTGAGAGGGGCCAGGTCAGCCATATCTCCAAAGAGCTGAGCAATTTCTTGAGTCGTCACAATATGAGCATGATTACCACTCATCACCTCTACGATCTTTGGCAGAAAGCGAAAAAAGGGGAGATAGATATTTTGGGTTTTTTTGAGCAAGTTTATGCGCACTCTAAAGAGACCTCCCCATCAAAAGGCACGTCAAATTCCCACTCGCCCTTGTTTAACCCACCTGTCCAATAAAACCGTAAAAGGGCTTAAGGGTTTTAAGGCCCTATCGCAAGAAAGCTTTCAATATGTGACGATGTTTACTCAGTCCTCAGTTTTAGCGCTTTTGTCTTAGCGGTTCCCTTAACCCCTGAACCCAGGGATTTCAGGAACTTTCAGTTTGTTTGTCTCTCCGTTATAATATGTTTAATGAAAATTAGGGAAATCTTTGTGAAGAGCCTGCTGACGAAGACGGCCATTCCCGGCTTTGATTATTGCCTCAATCCGTACGTAGGATGCGGTCATGGCTGCCGGTACTGTTATGCCAGTTTCATGAAGCGTTTCACAGGTCACCTGGAACCCTGGGGAGAGTTCGTCGATGTTAAAGTGAATGCTCCTTCCTTACTGAGAAAACAGTTGAAGAGGGCAAGGCATGGGGTTGTTGCCCTCAGCACAGTGACCGATCCGTATCAGCCCGTGGAGAGAAAATATCGGTTGACTCGACAATGTTTAGAAGCCCTTCTGGATGCCCAGCTTTCAGTAAACGTATTGACCCGTTCCCCTCTCTGTCTGAGAGACATGGATCTATTTAAACGATTCAAAAGAATCGAAGTGGGGTTCTCCATTACCACCCATGATGAGCGGATCAAGGAGATCTTTGAACCCTGCTCTCCTTCGATCTTGTCTCGAGTCAAAGCCCTGAGGGCCCTCCGTCGAGAGAAGATTGGGACGTATGCTTTTATCGGCCCGATGCTTCCCCTAGACCCGAAGCACCTCGTGGCGCTGCTCGAGGGGGTGATTGACGAAGTGCTTATCGACCGACTGAATTATCCGAATAAGGTGAAGGCGGTTTATCGCAGGGCCAAACTGGATCAATATTTGGAAGAGGATTATTTTCGTCTGGCTGGAACGGAGCTAAAAGAGCGCTTCGAGAAAAAGGGGATTCCTGTTTCGATGATATTTTGAATTAGAAATCGATTCCAAATGTCAAATTACAAATGGCAAGTGAATGTCAAAGTTCAAACTCCAAATTTTTAGGAATTTGTGTTTTGGAATTAATTTGACATTCGAATTTTGAAAGTTGACATTTATGGTTAGGAGCTAATCATGACCGTTGGCAGATTTGGATTGAGAAGAAGAGATTACGACTTTCCGCCTTTCAGACCCCCCAGTGAAGCAAACAGCCTTCTTCTAAGGGTGACCCGTGGATGTCCGTGGAACCGGTGCACTTTCTGCTCTATGTATAAAGGGATGAAGTTTGAAACCAGGAAGATCGAAGAGGTTCTCGAGGATATCGAATCGGCGAGGGAGCTTTACGGGGATAGGGTCAGAACGATTTTTATTGGAGACTCGAATAGTCTTGTGGCGAAGACGGAGATGTTGGTCAAAATCTTAAAGACTCTGTTGACCTCCTTTCCACATGTCGAAAGGGTGACCAGTTATGCCCGAGCGAAAACCATTGCCAAGAAACCTTTAGAGGATTTAATAAAGATCCGCCAAGCGGGCTTAACCAGACTTCATGTCGGTCTAGAGACCGGCGATCAAGAGCTCCTCAAGGAGATTGAGAAAGGGGCAACTCCAGAAGAAATGGTCGAAGCAGGGAGAAAAGCGAAAGAAGCTGGCTTTGAGTACTCCTTATATGTTCTGTTAGGGATTGGCGGTGAAGAAAAATGGGAACAGCATGCGAGGGGAACCGCAGAGGTATTGAATCAAATCGACCCCCATTTCATTCGCGTCCGAACCTTTGTTCCTCAACCCAACTCTCCGTTCTACGGGGCCATGATGGAGGGTCGTTTTCAGCCGGCTTCACCGGAAACGATATTAAAGGAAACAAGACTGCTTTTAGAAGGGCTTCACGTGACCTCTGAGTTCTTAAGCGATCACATTTCCAATCTCCTCCCCCTCCACGGAAAACTCCCCGAAGATCAGAAAAAAATGATTCAGATGACCGGGGAGGCATTGAAAGAACTCGGAGAAAATAATTCGTTGAGGGAGGAGATGGAAGTGCGAAGGCACCTGACCAACCTCTAACACGAGTAAACCGAATGATAGCGAATCCCCCGAATATTCGTTAAATTCGTTGTCGTTCGAGCCATTCGTCAACACTATTTGCCGCAGGTGGAGCAGCTGGAGGAGGAGCAGCTTCCGCAGGAGGAGCTCGCAGTGCTCTTAAATTTGCCGCCGGCGGAGAAGGCAAAAGCGGACATCACCCGATGAACTTTTTTGCTCTTACATTTAGGGCAGGCGATCTTTTCAGACGTATTTAGAACCAGTTTTTCAAATTCACTCTGGCACTGACCGCAGTGATACTCGTAAATAGGCATCTCACAGACTCCTTTTAAAGGCATCATAACATTTTCTAAATCGATCAGCAAGGGAGCTTGCTTCTCTCGCTGCTCTGAGACCCGTTTCTTCTTTGAGGTCGGAGGCGATCTTTTTGCAAACTTCCTCCGCTTTTCTCAAATATTCCTTATGGAGCTTTCCGTCCAATTTGGCGCGAGCCAGCTTCGAAAAATAGGACAAGGACTTCGAATAGGCATTCTTATAGTACTCATTCATCCCGAGGCTGAAGTTCAGCAATGATCGCAGGCCCTCATGATGAGGGTCCATTTCCAGGGCTTTCAGAAAATAATTCGAAGAAAGATCGTAATGTTCGCTTCGCAGATAACTTACACCTGCGAGCCGGTAGGCGTCCAAGAACCCTTTTTCAAACATGGTGTTGAAAATTTCTTTCGTTTTCTTGGGGCCATAAACCTTGTGTAAAAGAGCTAGATTTTCCAAAAGGAAACGAACCAAAAATGTATTCTTAGCCCCTTTCTTAAAGAGATCGACGAGTTGTGCCATCGCGTCTTTAAAAAGGGTTCGAGTCTCCAGCATCCCGTCGTCCACCCCCTGCTTGGCCTTCAGAATGATCCGCTCAAACAGTCGGAGATAATCCTTCTCATAGTCGGATTTCCCGAACTTGGCTTTGTATTGGAGATACCTGGGCTGATAAACTTCCATCTGGTAGATGTTCTCTCTCAGCTTCATGGCTTCGTGGAAAATCGATCCGATCACCAAGTCAAGAAGCCAATCACTTTTGTGGATCTGTTTCTTCCCCCGATATCGAAAGAGGAAATGACACTGCTCCTTCAGATTATAGAGAAGGCTCTGACCTTTGTCATCCACCCAGGTGCCAATATCTGAGAAACGTAATCGCCCCTCTCTATATTTCTTAAGGATTTCACGGAAGGCGGCCTCTGAAAAGAGAAGTCCTCGTACGATTTCCAGCATATTTCTGTCGCGCGCCGCCCGGGCTTTCTTTTCCATCCTTGCGCCCTCTTCATGCCCAATATACCAGGTTGCTCTCCTTTTGTGAAGTCTGCAAATTTCTCGAAAAATATTGACCCAATAAATAGAAAAAAGTTATATAATATTTTTGGTTTCTGAAAGGAGGGAGTGACGATGGCAGTCAGAGTCGGGATAAACGGATTTGGAAGAATTGGTCGAAATGCCCTTCGAGCGGGTCTGCATCAGAAGGAGTTGGAATTTGTAGCGGTCAATGATCTCACCGATGCGCAGACCTTGGCGCACCTTTTGAAATATGATTCTGTCCACGGAAAATTTGGCACGCGGGTTGAAGCGAAGAAGGATGCCATCTTGATCGACGGGAGAGAGGTGAAGGTCTTCGCGCTGAAAGATCCGGTGCAGCTTCCCTGGAAGGATCTCGGAGTGGATGTGGTGCTCGAAAGCACAGGAAAGTTCACAGATCGAGCGGGCGGCTCAAAACATGTTGAGGCGGGCGCAAAAAAAGTAGTGGTTTCCGCGCCGGCCAAAGACCCGGATGTATCCTTAGTCTTGGGAGTTAATGAGAAGGATTATAATCCTTCTAAACATCACATCATTTCCATGGGATCGTGCACGACGAACTGTCTTGCCCCTATTGCCAAGATATTAGTGGATGAGTTCGGGGTGGAATACGGACTGATGACCACCATTCACGCCTATACCAATGATCAGGTGATTCTCGATTTTCCACACCGGGATCTTCGCCGTGCCAGGGCAGCTGCGATGTCGATGATTCCAACGACCACGGGCGCTGCGACAGCTCTCTCCCTGGTCATCCCGGCGTTGAAAGGAAAGATGGACGGAATGGCTATCCGGGTTCCCACACCGAATGTCTCTGTGGTCGATCTGGTCGTGAGGCTGGGGAGAGAGACAACGGCAGATGAAGTGAATAAAGTTTTAAGGTCTTATGCAGAAGGGAAGCTGAAGGGAATCCTGAGCTTTTGTGAGGAGCCTCTCGTCTCCGTTGACTTCAACGGCAATCCCCATTCCTCCATTGTGGATGGTCCATCAACGAAGGTGATCGGTAGAAAACTGGTCAAGATTATTTCTTGGTACGATAACGAGTGGGGTTTTTCCAATCGGCTGGTGGAGTTGTTTCTGTATCTTTTTGGGAAAAAGTGAAAGGGGTGCTAAAGAGCCATTCTTTTAGCCGCTGGGGGGCTCCGTATCGAGTGCGGGGTTGACAGTGCCAGGAGTGTAGGATCGTCATTCCGGGCAAGTGGAACGCGACCCGGAACCCAGACGTCGTCCCGGCGAGAGCCGGGAACCATTTTATCCCCTGGGTCCCGATTTTCATCGGGAGCCGTGGATTCCTGGTGGAGTTTACCCCGTTGCACAACGGGGCAGGAATGACCACAACAAGAACTCTTGTGAAAGACCGGGCAATGAATGGTTTCGGCTTTTGATTTGAACCGCGCAATGAATGGATGAAAATAGGTTATGGCAATCCTTAGGGTAGATGAAATAGAGCTGAATAGGAAACGGGTATTTATTCGAGTCGATTTCAATGTTCCCTTGGACGAGAAGAATAACATTACCGATGACACCCGGATCCTCCTATCCCTCCCAACCATTCGGTTTGTCAGTGAAGCCGGTGGGAAGGTTATCCTTGCGTCTCATCTGGGGAGACCCAAAGGAAAGAGGGATCCCAAGTTTAGTTTGGCCCCGGTTGCGAAAAGGTTGTCCGAACGAATGGCGAAAAAAGTAACTTTGGCGACGGATTGCATTGGACAGGAGGTTCAGAAAGAGATTGAAGGGTTGAACATAGGAGAGGTCATTCTTCTAGAAAACCTCAGGTTCCATTCTGAGGAGGAGAAAGATGAGGAAGCCTTTTCAAGAGCCCTGGCCGCTCTCTGTGATGTCTATGTCAACGACGCCTTCGGTGCTGCCCACCGGGCTCATGCGTCCACAGAGGGAATGACACGGTTTGTAAAGACGGTGGCGGCTGGCTTCTTAATGATGAAAGAGGTTGAGAGTTTGGAGAAGGCGCTTGTAAATCCGCAAAAGCCTTATGTGGCGATTCTCGGCGGAGCAAAGGTTTCCGATAAGATAGGTGTGATTCAGAACCTTCTGGATAAAGTGACCACGCTCCTGATCGGGGGAGGCATGGCCTATACATTTCTTAAGGCTCAGGGATTCCAGGTAGGAAGGTCCCTTGTCGAAGAAGACCAAATTGGCCTCTCCCTCACCCTCTTGGAGAAAGCGAGGGGGAAGATTACGTTTCTCCTCCCTTCGGATCATGTCGCTGCAGAGCGAATGGATATTCAAGCGAAGAGAGAGATTGTCAAGAATGATAGGATTCCTTCGGGATGGACCTGCTTGGATATTGGTCCGGAGACGGTGAAGGTTTTTTCAAAAGAGATCCAGTCTGCGAAGACCATCGTGTGGAATGGACCCATGGGTGTTTTTGAAATGGAGCCATTCAGTCAGGGGACTTTTGCCATCGCGAAGGCGATCGCCAACTCCTCGGCCTTCAGCATTGTGGGAGGAGGAGATTCGGTGGCCGCGGTGAACCAGGCTGGGGTTGCGGATAGAATCGGTCATATTTCTACGGGAGGCGGAGCCTCTCTGGAGTTTCTCGAGGGGAAGAAGTTGCCGGGCATTGAGGCCCTGAGGAGGAAATAATGAAGAGAGTACCGTTCATCGCGGGAAATTGGAAGATGAATAAAACGGTCGGGGAAGCTCTCGATCTCGTCAAAGAATTGAGGAAAGCCATTTCGGGAGTTCGAGATGTGGAAGTGGCTGTCGCACCTCCGTTTACGGCGCTCTACGCTGTCCGAAAGGAACTCGAAGGCACTCCCATCCGTCTCGCCGCTCAGAATCTTTTCTGGGAAGAGAAAGGTGCCTTCACTGGCGAGGTTTCTCCTCTGATCCTCAAGGAAGTGGGCTGTCACTACGTCATTATCGGTCACTCTGAAAGGCGGCAATACTTTGGAGAGACGGATGAGACGGTGAATCGAAGAATCAAGGCAGCGCTGGCTCATCGCCTGAAGGTGATCTTGTGTATAGGAGAGACGTTGAAGGAGAGGGAAGACGGGAAGACGTTTTCAGTCATCGAAAGGCAGATAGATGGCGGATCGATGGGATTAGGTGATAAGGAATGGAGAGAGATGGTGATCGCCTACGAACCCGTTTGGGCTATCGGTACGGGCAAGACGGCCACTCCGGAACAGGCTGAAGAGGTGCATCGATTCATCAGGGAAGAAGTAGAAAAGCTTTTTTCACGACAGGTCTCGGAGGGAATCCGGATCCAATATGGTGGGAGCGTCACTCCGGAAAATGTCAAGGGACTGATGAGCCAGCCGAATATCG
>Ga0187771_10004225_pt1 | contig 10107 bp, 5 predicted proteins | sample 0116_SJ02_MP15_1_FD_133139 | JGI IMG/M metagenome (GOLD analysis project Ga0187771, IMG submission 133139) | Tropical peat soil microbial communities from peatlands in Department of Meta, Colombia - 0116_SJ02_MP15_10_MG | ecosystem: Environmental > Terrestrial > Soil > Wetlands > Peat | place... | reverse complement strand
GGGACGAACGACGCCCCCGCCTTGGCAAAGGCCGACGTGGGACTCGCCATGAACTCCGGGACAGAAGCGGCGAAGGAGGCCGCGAACATGGTGGACCTGGAGTCCAACCCGGCGAAGATAATCGACGTCGTCATGCTAGGGAAGCAGCTCCTGATGACGCGCGGCGCCGTCACGGCCTTCAGCATAGCGAACGACGTCGCGAAGTACTTCGCAATCATGCCGGTGCTCTTTGCGACCGCCCTTCCTCAGCTCCAGTCGATGAACATCTTAGGGCTCGGCCTGCACACAGCCGTCCTCTCTGCGCTGATATTCAACGCCGTCGTGATACCTCTACTGATCCCCATCGCGATGAGGGGGGTAGCGTTCAAGCCAGCCGACACGATGACAATATTCCTGAGGAACGTCCTGATCTACGGCATTGGCGGCGTGATCGTGCCGTTCTTGGGAATCAAGCTGATCGACCTGATGATCTCGGCCCTATAGGTGAGAAGAGAATGGGAGAATCGAACACGACCAAGTCGAGCCACGTCAGACCGATAATCGCCGTAGCTGTCGTCTCGCTCCTCCTCTGCGGCTTTCTTTTTCCGCTCGTCGTGACCGGGGTGGCGCAGCTGGTCTTCCCGTATCAAGCGAACGGCGAGCTCGCTTCCCTCAACGGGCACACGGTAGGCTCTGTCGTCGCGGTCAACTCCACCGACTACACGCTTCCAATCTTCTTCCATCTCAGGAACGACTCCGCCTCAGGGTTCGACCCCGACATCACCCTGCAGGATGCGCAGTCGCAGATTCCGGGCATAAGCAACGCCACCGGGATTTCTGCCTCGACGCTGCAAGGGATTGTGAATCAGAACACCGAGGGAGTTTGGTGGATATTCGGTAGCCCGTACGTCAACGTGCAGAAGGTGAACCTGCTCTTGATCAACGACTTCCCGAAGGTGTACGCCAACTACACGGCCTAGTGCTGAGCCTTCGCCCTTTCCCTCTTCTTCTTCTCTGCCGCGGCCTTTAGCTTCTTGGCCTTCTGCTCGGCCTTCTTCTTGTCAAAGGCACCGAGTGGGGCGTCGCTCTCCACAAAGCCGTGGGCGATCGTGATGATGTTCCGGACGAGCTGCTTGGTCTCTGAGTCGTTCTTTGAGAGGACGACCTTCAGGTTCCTCCTGTCGAGGACCGTGAAATCAGGCGCCTTGTCCATCTTCTTGATCTCGTCCACGGCCCGTTCGAGCGCGTACTCGTTGCCGAACAGCCCCCTCACCTCCCAGTCGCCAGCTGCCATGAGCCGGGCGGAACCAACAGGTGATAAAAGGATTAGATGCGGAGACGACAAAACCGTTTTTCGCGGCTCAGAAAATAAATAGTCCCGAAAGTGCTCGGATTCTTGTGGCGGGCGGAGAGAAGTCCTTCGATTTCGCGGAGGACAGGATGGGGACCTACAAGGGCAAGGCGGACTTTTACAACCTCAAGAAGGTCTCCGAAAGAGGACACGACATCAGCCGGCTCCCGTATTCCATAAAGGTCCTTCTGGAGAACGCGATCCGCAACTCCAAGAAGGTCGAAGGCTCCGCTGAAGCCGCGAACAGCCTCCTCGAGTGGCCCAGGAGCATCGGCAAGGAGTTTCCGTTCATGCCTTACAGGGTGCTCCTCCAAGACTACACGGGCGTCCCATTGGTCGTGGACCTCGCGGCGATGAGGGACGCCATGGCGAGCCGCGGGAAGGACCCGACACTGATCAACTCGATGATACCAGTAGACCTCGTAATAGACCACTCGGTGCAGGTCGACAGGTGGGGAGCCGGTGCGTTCGAGTTCAACATCGAAAAGGAGTACGAGCGAAACTCTGAGAGGTACGCCCTGCTAAAGTGGGCCCAAGATTCTTTCAAGAACATGCGGGTCTTCCCTCCTGGGAAGGGCATCTGCCACCAGGTCAACCTCGAGTATCTTGCGACGGTGGTCGCGGTCGGCGAGAGAGAAGGGAGGCGATTCGTCTGCCCAGACTCTGTCATCGGGACCGACTCGCACACGCCCATGGTCAACGGGCTCGGAGTGCTGGGGTGGGGCGTCGGAGGGATGGAGGCCGAGGCAGCCATGCTGGGCCAGCCTTGCCACATCCCGATCCCGAGAGTGGTCGGCGTGAAGCTCAAGGGTGAGCTCCAGGAAGGCGCCACAACAACCGACCTTGTGTTGGCGGTGACCGAGCTTCTCAGGAGCAAGAACGTCGTTGACGCCTTCGTCGAGTATTTCGGCGACGGGTACCTGCATCTTTCGGTGCCTGACAGGGCGACTTTGGGCAACATGTCGCCAGAATACGGCGCCACAGTCGGAATCTCACCCGTGGACGCTTCGACGCTCCGGTATCTCCATGACACTGGAAGGGACGAAGCGCAGATCAAGTTGGTCGAGGAGTACTCCAGGCTCCAGGGCCTCTTCCTAACCTCCGAGTCGCCGGTCCCCCGATACTCAGAGGTGCTGGAGTTGGACCTATCGAAGATCGAGCCTTCCGTCGCGGGCCCGAGGAACCCCGAGGAGCGGCGCACCCTGAGGAGCGTCCCTGCGCTGGCGAAGTCCCTTATCGCGGAGCAGTCCAAGATGCGCCCGCCGAGCCAGGGCGGCGCCCAGGCTTCCTCCTCGAGGGCAGAACAGGTAGCGCTTCAGAAGATGACTGGCGGTCAGGGAGAGCAAGGGCTCGCTGACGGCTCGGTGATAATTGCGGCGATAACGAGCTGCACCAACACTTCCAACCCGACGGTGATGATAGGGGCTGCGCTCCTCGCCAGGAACGCTGTCAGGCTGGGCCTCAAGCCCAAGCCTTTCGTGAAGTGCAGTTTGGCGCCAGGCTCTACAGTGGTGAGGGACTACCTCGACGGGTCTGGTCTGCTCACCTACCTTGAACAGCTGGGTTTCAACTTGGTCGGTTATGGGTGCACGACATGCATCGGCAACAGCGGGCCCCTCTCGCCCGCCGTGGAGAAGGAGATAACCGAAAGAGGGCTGTACGTTGTGGCCGCCTTGAGCGGCAACAGGAACTTCGACGGTAGGATACACCCACTGGCCAAGGGCGCCTTCCTCATGTCCCCGATGCTCGTCGTCGGCTACGCACTCGCCGGCAACATAGGCTTCGATTTCTTCAACTCCCCGCTCGGCTTAGGAAGCGACGGAAGGCCGGTCTTCCTGAAGGACCTCTGGCCCGGCCTCAAGGAGATCAAGCAAGTGGCCGAAAGGTCCCTCAGCCGCGAACTCTACACGAGAAGATACGCCGACGCCCTGATTGGGGACCAAACCTGGAACGAGCTCTCGTCCAGGTCGAGCCCTACGTTCCCCTGGGACGAGTCGTCCACCTATGTGAGGAGCCCGCCCTGGTTCGCAACAACAAGCGGCACAGAGGCGCGCGCGATGCTCCAAGATATAGAAGGCGCGCGAGTCTTGGCATTTCTCGAGGACAAGATAACCACCGACCACATCTCGCCCGCAGGCGCGATCCTGGCCGGCACGCCCGCGGCGGATTATCTGTCAGAGCTCGGAGTCGACTTGGCGCATCTGAGCACCTACGGCAGCAGGAGGGGTAACCACGAAGTCATGGTGAGGGGCGGCTTCAGCAACATCCGCCTCAGGAACCTACTGGCCGGGGGAAGACTCGGGGGCTTTACGAAGCATTTCCCGGGCGGCGAGACCATGTCAGTCTACGACGCGTCCGTGAGGTACCGGGAGGAGAGTGTACCCCTTCTTGTGATCGCGGGTAAGCAGTACGGAGGAGGGAGCTCGCGCGACTGGGCTGCGAAGGCGCCCAAGCTCCTCGGCGTGAGGGCGGTCATTGCGGAAAGCTTCGAGAGGATACACCGAAGCAACCTCGCAGCCATGGGCGTCCTTCCACTGGAGTTTCCACCTGGGCAAAGCGCAGCGTCACTGGGGCTGAAGGGGGACGAGGTCTACACGGTCGCCGGCCTGAAAGGGCTCAAGCCTGGTGCGACTCTGGAGGTGAAGGCCAGGTCAAAGGACAAGGAAACCAAGTTCACGGTCAAGGCGAGGATCGACAGCCAGTCGGAGATGGCGTGCTTCCAGGGCGGCGGCGTCCTTCCTTACACGCTCAACAGGCTCTTTGGCTAGCCTCGAACCATCCTTTGGAAGGCATGAAAGCGAGGCTCCAAATTCCTTAAATAACTCCGACAAGCAGCGTTTTTTTGGGTCCCTTACAGTGTATTCTAGACCTACACTAGAGTTGATTATGAATGGAGAGGTGCTTCTCTGATGCCAGCGAAAGCCAAGACCACCAGAGCAAAGAAGAAGGAAGAGGAGCTTCCTTTCAAGATTACCGACCACCTCCTCGTCCCCAAGCATGAGCTGATGACTCCTGACGAGGCCGCGGCCATCTTGAAGAGGTACAATTCCTCGCCCCACGAATTCCCGTTCGTCCTTTCGACGGATCCGGCGGCAAAGTCCATCGGGGCAAAGCCTGGCGACTTCGTGAAGGTCACCAGGGCGAGCGAGACGGCAGGCGAGACCGTCTACTACAGGTACGTGGTGGAGGCTTAGAATATGGCGACTACAACCAAGCAGCTAGAGCCGTGGGCAGTCCTGCGCGACATCCTACAGAGGGAGGGAGTGGCGAGGCAGCACCTCAACAGCTACAACGAGTTCATCGGGAAGGGACTGCAGTCCATCATCGACGAGATCGGCGAGACGGAGATCGAGACCGTCAGCACCCCGTACAAGGTGAAGTTCGGAAGGGTGGAACTGGGCCGGCCGCGCATAGTCGAGATAGACGGGTCGGTCAGCAACATATTCCCAATGGAGGCACGGCTCAGGAACCTCTCGTACTCTTCGCCAATCTACCTGGACATGACCATTGAGGAGGAGGGCATGTCGCGCGAGGCCACCCGTCAGCACATAGGCGACCTCCCTGTGATGGTAAAGTCCGACCTCTGCCAGCTTTCGAAGATGAGCAAGGAGCAGCTGGTGATGTCAGGCGAAGACCCCAACGACCCAGGAGGCTACTTCATAATCAACGGCTCCGAGAGAGTCATCGTCGGGCTCGAGGACCTTTCGCCTAACAAGATTCTCGTGGACATGGAGAAGGTGGGAGCGGTATCCACCTACAAGGCCAGAGTGTACTCTTCGGTGGTAGGATACAGGTCGAAGCTCGAGGCCACGTTGAAGCAGGATGGCTCGATCAACGTGAAGGTTCCGAGCTGCCCAATCGACATTCCGTTCGTGATAATCATGAGGGCTCTCGGCTTCAAGTCGGACAAGGAGATAGCAAACGCGGTCTCCCCCAAGCCGGAGATTCAGGACCTCCTTGAGGTCTCCTTCGACAAGGCCAACGAGGCGCCCACAGAGAAGGACGCGCTCGTCTACATCGGCAACAGGGTCGCCCACGGCATGCTCGAGGAGTACAGGATCAAGCGAGCCCTCTCGATGCTCGACTGGGGCTTCCTACCGCACCTCGGCAAGTCTGACGACAGGAGGTACGACAAGGCGATGTTCCTCGGAGAGGCCATATGCAAGCTCCTCGAGCTGAGGCTGGGCTGGATAGAGCCGGACGACAAGGACCACTACGGTAACAAGGTCATAAAGTTCGCAGGGCAGATGCTCGCGGACCTCTTCCGCACGTCTTTCAGGAACCTCGTCCGTGACATGAAGTACCAGCTCGAGAGGGCGGGCCAGAAGAGAGGCGGGAACGTGGTCGGCGCCGCGATAAGGACAGGCATCATCACTGACAAGCTCAACAACGCCATAGCGACGGGCAACTGGGGCAGGGGCAAGGTCGGGGTCACGCAGCTCCTCGACCGCACGAACTACCTGAGCACCCTCTCGCACCTCAGGAGGATCCAGTCTCCTCTCAGCAGGTCGCAGCCCAACTTCGAGGCCAGAGACCTCCACGCGACCCACTTCGGAAGGGTCTGCCCCTCAGAGACTCCTGAGGGCGTCAACTGCGGGCTTGTCAAGAACCTCGCCCTCTCAGCGACCATCTCGGTCAGCGTACCGCCGGCGGAGGTGGAGGAGAGGCTGTGGGACCTCGGGGCCAAGTCCATCCGCGACATCCCAGAGAAGCTCGCGCTAGAGGGCTGCAAGATATTCATGGACGGCCGATTCATCGGATACGTAGACGACGGAGAAGCGCTCGCAAAGTCGTTCAGGAAGCTCCGCAGAGAGGGACAGATCCACCCGAGCGCCAGCGTCATGTACTACGAGGCCACCAACAAGAAGGGGTACTCTCGCCTCTACATCAGCCTGAGCGCGGGGAGGGTTATTCGCCCGCTCATCGTGGTGGAGAACGGTAGGCCTCTCCTCACGCAGGACCTGGTCAACAAGATCGCCGCGAACGAGCTCACCTGGAGGGACATCGTAGAGAGAGGAATAATCGAGATGCTCGACGCCAACGAGGAGGAGAACTGCCTGGTCGCCATGGCGCCAGCGGAAGCTACCAACAAGCACACCCACCTCGAGCTCTATCCAGGAGCGATGTTCGGCATCGCCGCCTCCATCATCCCGTACCCGGAACACAACCAGTCTCCAAGGAACACGTACGAGTCCGCGATGGCGAAGCAGAGTCTGGGCTTCTCCACGCCGACGTTCCCGCTCTCCACATTCGTCAGGCAGCACCTGCTGGTCAACCCGCAGTCTCCGATGGTCAGGACGAAGAGCACCGAGCTGCTGAACATCGACGAAAGGCCGTTCGGCACCAATGCAGTAGTCGCGGTACTCTCGTTCGAGGGCTACAACATAGAGGACGCGATCATCATGAACAAGTCGAGCATCGAGCGCGGCTTCGCACGTTCCTTCTTCTACAGGCTCTACGAGGCAGAGTCCAAGCAGTACCTCGGAGGCATGAGGGACACCTTCGAGGTCCCGTCCGCGGAGTCCAACATCAGGGGCTACCGCGGAGAGAAGTTCTACCGCCTGCTCGAAGCAGACGGGGTCGTAATGCACGAGGCGACCGTCACAGGCGGCGACGCAGTGATCGGAAGGACAAGCCCGCCCCGGTTCATGGAGGAGTACAAGGAGTTCGAGATAAAGGGCCCGTACAGACGCGACACGTCCGTCGCGGTGAGGCCCACGGAGACGGGGGTCGTCGACTCCGTCTTCATGACCGAGAACGTCGAGGGTGGCAAGATGTACAAGGTGAGAGTCCGGGACATGAGGACCCCGGAAATCGGCGACAAGTTCGCTTCTCGCCACGGTCAGAAGGGAGTCGTCGGGCTCGTCGTCCCGCAAGAGGACATGCCCTACACCGCCGACGGCGTGGTGCCAGACGTCATAATCAACCCTCACGCGTTCCCTTCGAGGATGACCGTGGGGCAGTTCATCGAGTCTATCTCGGGCAAGGCCGCCTCCCTCAGGGGCTTCTCTGCCGACGGCACGGGCTTCGCCGGAGAGACCCCTGAAGAGATGAGCAAGATTCTCGCGGAGAGAGGCTTCGAACCCACCGGCAGAGAGATCCTCTACGACGGCAAGACCGGGAAGAAGTTCGCCGTCGACGTCTTCATCGGGGTGGTCTACTACCAGAAGCTCCACCACATGGTGGCCGACAAGATCCACGCCAGGGCGAGGGGCCAGGTGCAGATGCTCACAAAGCAGCCGACTGAAGGAAGAGCCCGCGGCGGCGGCCTGAGGTTCGGGGAGATGGAGAGGGACTGCCTTATCGCCTACGGAGCGTCGATGGTCCTCAAGGACAGGCTCCTCGACGAGGCCGACAAGACCGAGGTGAACGTGTGCGAAAAGTGCGGGCTCATCGCCTACTACGACGCCAAGCAGCGCAAGTACGCGTGCAAGATAGACGGAGACCAGGCGAAGATATCCACGGTCGTCGTGGCATACGCCTTCAAGCTCCTCCTCCAAGAGATGATGAGCCTGAACATCGCGCCTCGCCTCAGGCTGAAGGACGCGGTATAGGAGTCATGGTGAAATAAGATGGCAATGCAAGAAGCGCTTAGGAAGATTCGCGCGATCGACTTCGCCCTGCTCTCCCCGACCGAGATCCGCAAGTACTCGGTGGCGGAGATTACCCAGCCTGAGACCTACGACGAAGACGGGATGCCCGTCCAAGGCGGGCTCATGGACTCGAGGCTAGGGACGCTTGAGCCCGGACAAAAGTGCGGCACGTGCGGCAACACTGCCTCTCGCTGCCCGGGGCACTTCGGGCACATCGAGCTCGCGGAGTCAGTGCTCCACATGGCGTTCGTATCCGACATCAACAAGATGATCCAGGCGACGTGCAGGACCTGCGGCAGGATCCTCCTCTCACAGCAGGAGCTCGACGCATACAGGCAGAGGCTCACCAACATCACAGAGTTCACTCCCACCATGAAGGAGGAGATAGCGAAGGAGATCCTCACAAAGGCGAAGAAGGTCAAGCTCTGCCCGCACTGCGGCAAGCAGCAGTACCAGATCGAGCTCACCAAGCCGACCATCTTCCACGAGATCACCGAGGAAGGAGGCGCTACGAGGCTTCTACCTGGCGCGATAAGAGAGCGCCTGGAGAGGATAACGAACGAGGACATCGAGCTCCTGGGCTACAACCCGAACGTTGCGCGCCCAGAGTGGTTCGTGCTGCAGGTCCTTCCGGTCCCGCCGCTGACGGTCAGACCGTCGATCACGCTAGAGTCGGGTATCAGGTCAGAAGACGACCTCACCCACAAGATAGTCGACATACTCCGGGTCAACCAGAGGGTCAGGGAGGCGAAGGAGTCCGGGACGCCCCACCTCATCGTCCAGGACCTTGTCGACCTTCTCCACTATCACGTCACCACCTACTTCGACAACGAGGTCTCGGGAATCCCCCAGGCCCACCACCGGTCGGGGAGGCCGCTCAAGACCCTCAGCCAGAGGCTCAAGGGCAAGGAGGGCCGCTTCAGGGGCTCGCTCTCAGGCAAGAGGGTCGACTTCTCGTCGCGCACCGTCATCAGCCCCGACCCCAGCCTCGACATCAGCGAGGTGGGAATACCGTTCGAGGTCGCGAAGAAGCTCACCATCCCTGAGAAGGTCTCCAACTGGAACATAGAGTCGCTCAAGAAGCTGGTCATCACGGGTCCGTTCGAGCACCCGGGCGCCAACTACGTCATCCGCCCCGACGGCGTCAAAATCAGACTGGACTTTGCCAGCGACCGCAAGGCTCTCGCAGACTCCCTTGCGTCAGGCTACGTGGTCGAGCGCCACCTCATGGACGGAGACATCGTATTGTTCAACAGGCAGCCTTCCCTCCACAGGATGTCAGTGATGGCCCATACGGTCAGGGTCCTTCCCTACAGGACCTTCAGGCTCCATCCGTCGGTCTGCCCGCCTTACAACGCGGACTTTGACGGGGACGAGATGAACCTCCACGTCCCGCAGAGCGAAGAGTCGAGGTCGGAGGCGCTGATGCTCATGCGCGTCCAGGACCAGATTCTCTCGCCGAGGTACGGCGGCCCCATCATCGGGGCAATCAGGGACTTCCTCACCGGCGCCTACCTGCTCACGCGCGAAGAGACCATGCTCACTCCCGAGCAGTTCTCGAACCTCGCGCTCGCAGGCAACTTCGAGGGAGACCTCCCCGAGCCGAAGACGCGGGGCGCGAACCCAATGTACACCGGCAAGCAGCTGTTCTCGCTCTTCCTGCCGAAGGACCTCAACCTCGTCCTCACCTCCAAGTGGGGCAAGGCCAAGACCGGGCAAGGCAACGACGTCGTGATAAAGGACGGCGAGCTGATCTCAGGAGTCATCGACAAGGCCGCCATCGGAGCGGAGGAGCCAGACAGCCTGCTCCACAGGATCCTGAAGGACTACGGGAACGACGAGGCCAGGCGCTTCCTCAACTCGATTCTCTCCGTCCTGAAGGAGTACATCACGAGGCGGGGCTTCAGCTACGGATACGACGAGCTCGGGCTGTCCGAGGACGCCATGGGGAAGATCGCAGAGACCCTCAAGGAGGCCTACGACAACTGCACCGACCTCATCAAGAAGTACAAGAACGGAACGCTGCCGCTCACAAGAGGCCTGTCCCCGGAGGGCTCTCTCGAGTTCTACATCGTGAACGAGCTGTCCAAAGCGAGAGACAGGGCGGGCAGGATAGCCGACAGGTCGTTCTCCACCGAGAACTCAGGGGTCATCATGGCTCGCACGGGAGCGAGGGGTTCGAGC
>Ga0187771_10004224_pt1 | contig 10108 bp, 9 predicted proteins | sample 0116_SJ02_MP15_1_FD_133139 | JGI IMG/M metagenome (GOLD analysis project Ga0187771, IMG submission 133139) | Tropical peat soil microbial communities from peatlands in Department of Meta, Colombia - 0116_SJ02_MP15_10_MG | ecosystem: Environmental > Terrestrial > Soil > Wetlands > Peat | place... | reverse complement strand
TTATCTGCCAGAAGGTCGTTCGTGAGATCAGGCCATTTGAAAGGGACAAAGGTCACCTTTACGCCCAGGGCCTCGCCCAGTTTTTGAGCAAGAGCGATGTCCATTCCTTCATACTGGTTGGTCTTGGGATTGAAGTACGAGAAGGGCTGGTAATCTCCTGAGGTGCCAACCCTAATTTCCTTTTTCTGGATGATTTGCGGCAAACGCGATTCCTCAGCCCTCGCGGGCACGATGATAGACAGAAACAGAAGCAGAATCAATGCCAAGACGTGGATCCTGCCTGCCTTGAGCCCAAAAGACTGAAGGCCTGTCTTTCTCATTGTTCTCCTCCTCTCCATTCTTATTGATTCCTATTAATTCCTGTTGACGGGGCCAACTCTTTATGGATCACATAGCAGCAAATATTGAAGGATAAAGATTCAGCCCCGAGGCTGTCCTACCTGTCTCTTCTACTCCCATTTAATTTTGCTTGTCTCGATCATATCACGAAGAGACTGGAACCTCTTTCTTATCTATGCGTTTTGATATGTCGACAGGAAGAGCCTCGAACATCCCTTTTTCGGGAGGCCTGAAAAAGGATGTGCCTCTGTTTTTGATTAACCTTCTCCTCACTTTTTCTGTTCCTTCAACCTCTTCTCATAATTTGCACGGACTGCTTTGAGTTCCTCAGGGGTTCTGCAGATCTCTTCGGCCTGGATGGATTGCATGTCCTTCAAAATTGCAAACCCGTACTTTTCACTATAAGAGGTTTCTCCCCAGACAACATCCTCAACCGCCTGGTGGTCCTCTTTCCTCATGATCTTCCACCCCTCTGGGGTTTCCCATGCGAGCGGTTCTTTTTCCACTGCCTCGATCACCTTCTCCGTGTCCGTTGTTCCAGCCCGCTCTATTGCAGCCTTCAGGAAATAAACGCCCGCATAGGTCTCCTCAGCCATATAGTCAGGATATTCTTTAAATTTCTCCTGATAAACCTTCACAAATTGCCGGTTCATCGAAGAGTCCGGGGTGAGGAAAAAGTAACGGGCTGACGCAAACAGACCATCCGGCATGCTCTTTTCCAGTGGAATGAGCGTCTCGAGGGCCGCTCCATCGGGAAAAGCAAACTTGATCTTATCAAAAATGCCGAGGGGCAGTGCGTGCTTGATGAAGTTCACTGCGTCCATGCCCCACAAAGGTGACCAGACCGCATCCGGTTTGGCTTCTATAATCTTCGGGATGAAAGGAGCAAAGTCAGATTCCATTAACTTTGGCCATAACTCCCCGACAATCTCGATATCCGGTCGCAGTTCCTTCAGCTTATCTTTGAACGAATTCCAGGATTCATAACCGTAACTGTAGCCAGGTCCGATGCACAGCCAACGTTTGTAAGACTTGCTCGCCATGAAATAGGCACCGGCCCGGGAGTGCATCATGGCATTGCTTAAAGTGCTGAACATGTACCGGTTGAACTTGGTATCGGTCAGCGAGTTTGTTGCTGACTGCGTCAAGACCAGGATTTTCTTTTCCTGCTCAACAATGTCAGCCATGGCCAAGGCCACGCCACTCGAAGTGGGACCGATTATGAAATCCACCTTATCTTCATTGATGAACCTTTTAGTAATCTGCACCCCCTTATCGATCTTCATCTCGTCATCTTCAAAAATGGCCTCAACCTTTCTCCCTAAAATGCCGCCCTTCCCGTTGATTTCATCAATCGCCAACCGGATTGCCTGCATTCCGTGCTTGCCGTATCCCCCCATCTTTCCAGACATGATGAAGACGACGCCAAGCTTGATCGGCTTCTCCTCAGCCCAGACTTTTCCGAAGACCAAAACAACAGCAATAAAAAAAACGCCTATTCCCAAAATCCATTTCCCTCTCATGATTCCCTCCTTCTCTTGTTTCCTTGGGCCGGTGGTGTCAATCAGGGCAAGATTCTCGATCCTTTTACCATCTGGAGATTCCAATGCCCATTCTCTCGCCGATGACGAGCCTCTTTAAATCAGAAAGCCCTTTTCCGACAATCCCACTCCCAGCCAATTGTTTAAGTTTCCCCAGAAGCCTTGATCGGATCAGTTTACCCCATTGGATTCCATTATCTTCGAACCGATACCGCCCAAACAAAGCAGATATATAGTCAAATTACAAAAATTGTACAAAAATATAGAATTGAGGTCAACGAAATCCTTAAGACTCGTCTCCCCCGCCCCTGAACCACATAAGATTTTGGGCGTTCCACTGCTGCCTATCTGGTGCAGGATCACACTCTCTCATCGGAAACTGCTTTGAATCCGGATGAAGGGATCGGGGGTCTATCTATCCCTAACCCGCCTGGGATACAGTCAAAAAGGGGAAGGGATCAAAAGGGCCTCTCTCCTCTGGAGACTCTGCCGCAATCGGAGGGAAGAGACAGACAGCTTCGGGAGTTTTAGAGTTTTAATGGGTGCGGTCTCTTAATATGGTTTGCCGACACTAATACTAAGTTCACGTAACTATTTTAACAAACGCTGCGGTTTCTCCGAAAAAGCTTGCGCTCTAAAGTTCTCCAAGCGGTCCACCCTCCTTGGGCCGGCGTCCATTTCTTGTCTGTCTCAATTCTTTCACAGTTTCTGAGGCATTACGTACACTCTTTTCCAGAGGTTGACATCTCCTGAGAATTTGTGGTATTAAGAAAGAAATTGATCCGTATTTAGGTGGCGGAAGACTTAAAGGGGAACCCCGTGAAAGTCGGGGACGGCCACGCCGCTGTAATCGGGGACGAAACTTGCCGGGGCCACTGTCCTGAGTTGTGAGTGTGTGGGAAGGTCGAAGGACGGGAAGGGGCAAGGAGGTCTGGAGGGCAGCAATGATCCAGGCCACAGTAGGATGATCCGTAAGTCAGAAAACCCGCCTGGATGCGCTTCACAATAGGTCTTCGGTGGAGGGCTGTGAAGGGTGGCGCATGAAAAAACCCAGTCTTTCTTCTGAAGGCTGGGTTTTTTTATTCTTGAGGCGATGAAGAGACTCATTTCAAATGTCATGGAAAACTGGAGGCTGAGGATCTCTGTTTCCATCTCATTAGGACTCCATCTTTTTTTCATTTTCACTGCTACCTCCTTATTCTCAGGTGCTGAGATCCGCCGAACTTCGCTCTATCGTATCAAAGTCATCCTCTATCCATCGGAGGAGGGAAAGAAGTCCATTGCTAAATTTGTTTCTCCTCCTTCCGTGAGGAGGCCGATACAGAGATCGGAAAAGAGGGAGTCGCTCCAGGAGGAAAGGCAGAGGGAGCCTGTTCTCAGAAGAGAGATTGATCAGCCCATTCCTTTTCCTGTCCAGGCTGTCGTGAGAGATATTCCTGTCGAAGAGCCGAAACGGGTTTTTCCTCCTCGAGAGGAAGAAAAAAAAATAGAAGAACCTGCTCCTGCTCACGTAGGCGCGGATATCATATTGGATAAAGCTTCCCTTCTTAAGAAAGAAGAGCCTCTATCAATCTCCTCCCTTCCTGGAGCGTTGCAAGGGAACGACCTTTCTGATACCACCTCAGGGGAGGGGCCAGAGATTGGGCAAGGAGGTCCTCCCGGAGGAAACCCTGGAAGTGGGACGGGGGCCGGAAGGGGAGGGATCCACTTAAGAGTCTTTGGTGAAGGTCCAGGATTTGGGCAAGGAGGTTCCGGAGGAGGAGGTTCGGGAAATGGATGGGGGTCGGGAACAGATTCGGGGGAGGGAGATTCCCGAGGAGGTTCTCGAAAAGGCGGAGGAATTTTTGGCAAACTCTTCTCCTCATCTGGGGGAGCCGGCGCAGGTCATGCGAGATATGGTGAAAATCCTAAGCCTCCTTATCCTGAAGAAGCTCGAAAGAAAGGAATGGAGGGTGAAGTCCTCTTAAGAGTGGAAGTCCTTGCCAATGGCCGGGTGGGACAGATCGAGGTGAAGCGCTCCTGTGGCCATGAGATGCTCGATCAATCAGCCCTCTCGACGGTGAGACAATGGAAATTTATCCCTGCCAGCAGAGGGAATGGGCCGATTCCGTGTTGGGTCAACATTCCCATCAAATTTCAACTTCGATGAAGATAAAACTCGCGAGATCTCTTTTGATCCTGTCGTTGCTTGTCTCCCTGTGGCCGTCGCTGTCCCAGAGTGCTCCCCTAAAGTTTGTAGATGAGGTAGGAAGGAAAGTGGCTGTCCCTTTTCCTCCGAGAAAGATTGTCTCCTTAGCCCCCAATATTACGGAGATCCTCTTTAAGCTGGGCCTCGATAGAGAGATCGCGGGCGTCTCCATCCACTGCAACTTCCCTGAAAAGGCCCGGAGGAAGATCCAGGTTGGAAGTTATATTAACCTCGATTTTGAGAAGATCACGTTTCTCAAACCTGACCTGATCATTGCCACCGGGGCCGGAAATACGCGGGATATGGTGGGACGTCTGGAGAAGTTGGGGTTTCCGACCTATGTCATCTTTCCAAAGGATTTTGATGGCATCCTGCAGAGCATTGATCACCTCGGTAAGGTGGTCGATCGAGAAAAAGAGGCTGCGGCGATCATTCAGGAAATGAAGAGGCGGAGAGAGAGGGTGATCGAACGGACCCAGGGTCTTCCTCGTCCAAAGGTATTTCTCCAGATCGGAGAAGCCCCCATTGTCACCGTGGGGAAAGGAAGCTTCGCAGACAGCCTCATCGATCTGGCCGGAGGCGAAAATATAGCGCGAGATGAAAAGAAGATGTACCCTCGGCTGGGAATGGAGGAGATTGTGAAAAGATCCCCAGAGGTGATCCTTATCAGCTCGATGAATCCCAAGGGAGATTATCGGAGGTTGCTTCAGGAATGGTCTCGTTGGAAAGTGATCCCTGCGGTGAGAAATGATCGGATCCACCTGATTGACTCAGACTTGATCGATCGGCCGGCGCCGAGAATCATCGATGGGTTGGAGGAGATAGCGAAGATCCTTCATCCGGAACAGTTTAAGAAATAATGTAAAATTAGCAGAGCAAAATTAGCATTTAACAATGACGAACGGAAAATGAAATTTTGAAGTGCTAATTGCTAATTTTTCAATTTGCAATGAGAATTAGATGAAGATCGTCACGCTGAAAAGGGTCACTCTCATTTCAATTTTCCTGAGCCTCCTTTTGGTTGCCGTCATCCTTCTCTCCATCACTGTGGGAAGTGTGAAGGTTGGACCCGCTCGTTCGATCACCATTCTCCTCCAATCCATTCTGGGTTTGAAGGGAGAGGGGACAGAAACCGAGCGGGCGATCATTCTCTCCCTCCGATTTCCAAGGGCTATATTAGCAGGGTTGGTGGGAGCGGGCCTTTCCGTGTCAGGAGTGATCTTTCAGGCCCTCCTGAAGAATCCTCTGGCCGACCCTTATATCCTTGGGGTCTCCAGCGGGGCAGCGGTGGGAGCGATCGTCGCCATATTGATGGGGTTAAGCACCCTTTCGTTTGGCCTCCCCCTGGCTTCCTTCATCGGGTCCCTCTTAACGATCGCCGTTGTCTTTTATTTCGGAAGGCAAGATGGCAAGATCCATCCCAATACCCTGCTGTTGGCAGGGGTCATCACCGGGTCCTTTCTCTCTGCGCTCATCATGTTTTTCCTCTCCGTCTCTCAAAAGGAGGAACTTCACACGATCATCTTCTGGTTGATGGGAGACTTCAGTTTTTCCAATTATCAGGCTATCCGCGTCATCTTTCCTTATATCTTATTGAGCTTCCTCTTCCTTTACTCCCGCGCTCGCCAGCTCAATCTCATTCTTTCCGGAGAAGAAAATGCGCTGCAATTAGGAGTGGATGTGGAGAATCTGAGACTGATCTCCTATCTCTTCGCTTCGATGATCACGGCCGCCTCTGTTTCGGTCTGCGGTCTCATCGGTTTCGTGGGACTGATCGTCCCCCATTCTGTTCGGCTTATCTTCGGGCCCGATCACCGTCTCCTTATTCCTTGTTCAGCACTGGTAGGCGCCTCTTTTCTCATCGCCTCTGACACCTTCGCGAGGACCCTTCTTGCACCGATTGAATTGCCGGTCGGTGTCATCACCGCCGCCTTTGGAGGTCCTTTCTTCATCTATCTCTTGAGGACGAGAAAGGTGGTGAAGACCCTATGATCGAAGTCGAATCGATCTCCTTCCGTTATCACAAAGAATGGGTGCTTCAGGGCGTTTCTTTTCAGGTCGGGAGAGGGGAGTTTGTTGGACTGATCGGCCCCAATGGCTCTGGAAAGACCACGCTCCTGAAGACTCTTTATCGCCTTCTTTCTCCCCAGCAGGGAGAGATCCTTTTCGAAGATGTCCCTTTGAAAAGAATGAGTCGAACGGATATCGCCAAAAAGATTGCTGTGGTGGCTCAAGAGGCCTATCCCCTTTTTCCGTTCCGCGTGATCGAAATCGTCCTGATGGGAAGGTCTCCTTACCTCGGGCACCTCGTGTTCGAGAGGGAGAGAGATCTGGAGATTGCGAGAAAGGCGATGGAGTGGACGGAGATCCTTCCGATTTTTGAAAGACCCATTGATGAACTCTCCGGCGGGGAGAGGAAGAGGGTCTTCATCGCCAGGGCGTTGGCTCAAGAGCCGGAGGTGGTTCTTCTCGACGAGCCCACGGCCAACTTGGACATCCATCACCAAAGCGAGTTCTTGGATCTCATCCTTTCCCTCAATCGAGAAAGGGGTCTCACGATCGTCATGGCCTCCCATGATCTCAACATCGCCTCCGAATTTTGTGATCGGCTCATACTCCTGCATGAAGGAGGGATTTATAAGGCGGGGACTCCTGAAGAGGTCGTCACCGAAGAGAATATAAAGACCGTTTATGGATGCGGGGTATGGGTGGACAAGAATCCCATCTCAGGAATGCCGCGGATTAATCTACTGAAGAAGGGAGTTCGTAAAAGTGGAACTCTGGAAAGAGATTGAGTTGGCACGAGATAGGATCCGAAGAGCAATCCGTCTGACCCCGACGGTCTATTCGGATACCTTCTCAAAACTGACCGGCAAAGAGGTCTACCTCAAGCTGGAAAACCTTCAGAAGGCGGGTTCCTTTAAGATCAGGGGGGCCTACTATAAACTGTCACGATTGAGTCCTTCGATGAGAAAGGAAGGCGTGGTCGCTGCATCGGCCGGAAATCATGCCCAGGGAGTGGCATTTGCCTCCTCCCTCTTAGGGATCCCATCAACCATCGTCATGCCTGAAGGGGCCTCTCTTGCGAAACAGATGGCGACTCGATCCTATGGTGGAGAGGTCATCCTCTTCGGTCAGGATACGGATGAGGCGCTCGGTCATGCAAAAAAATTGGCAGAGCGCAGTGGAATGACCCTCATCCACCCTTTCGATGACGAACGGGTGATCGCCGGACAGGGCACGATCGGCTTGGAGATTTTGGAGGAGGTTCCAGGGGCCGAGGCAATCGTCGTCCCCATTGGCGGGGGAGGTTTGATCTCGGGAATCTCCACGATTGTAAAAAAGAGAAGGCCGAAGATAAAAGTGATTGGGGTTCAGTCGGCTCAAGCGCCATCCGCCTATCTCTCTCTGAAGGAGAAGAAGATCGTGGAGACGAAGGTGGCACCCACGTTGGCCGATGGGATTGCCATACGGAGGGTGGGCGAGATCACGTTTCCCATCATCCAGAAGGGGGTCGATGAGATCGTCACCGTTCAAGAAGATGAGATCGCTTCAGCCATTCTCATGCTGATGGAGAGGAAGCGTGTGGTGGCGGAAGGGGCAGGGGCAGCACCTTTGGCCGCTCTCTTGTCGAGGAGATGGAGGATCAAAGCAAAGAGGGTGGTCCTGGTCATCAGCGGTGGCAACATCGATGTCAACCTCCTTGACCGGATCATTGAGAAAGGACTTACTCAAACGGGAAGGGTCATCCGTTTTGCCGTGCTTTTAAGAGATATCCCGGGCTCCCTGGCAAAACTTTCTGATCTCGTCGCACAATACGGCGCCAACATTCTCCACATCATCCACGAACGGGCGGCTAAGGATATCCCCATCGGGTTCTCAAAGGTGATCTTGGTGTTGGAGACACGGGGGCCAGATCACATCCAAGAGGTTAAGAAGGGATTAAGAAGAGAAGGATATCCTCTTCAGATGTTAAGTTAGAGTTCTCTCTGTTGATTTTTTATCCCAATCTGGTAAACTCGTATCAAAATCAAGACACGTCAAAAAAAAGATAAAAGGACCTGAGAAATTCACAGATATGCCTCTGGAATATCGGTCCTCCTGATCAGGGATTTCGGTTGACATGAGTCCTTGTTTGCCGACCTTAGAATGAAATAAGGCGAGAATAATGAATATGATAGTTCTATTATTAATAGGATTGTTAGTAGTGCCTGGAATACTAATCACTAAATTTATAATTAATATGCGCAAAAGACTGATCAAGATATGACTGCTCTCATCGCTTTTCACATGTGGACAAATATGATATAAAAGGCAAGAGAACAAAGATAACCTTGGACTTAGGCTTTGAGAGTGCTTTAACTTTTGGGGATTGGGATATAAATGAAAATTGGTTAAGATATAAAGAGGAATTCCTAAAAGGGGTGCAAAATGAATGATTACACGAACTTCCTGGCAATGGTCTCGACAGAGTTCCATAGATACCTAATGGAGCATGAGAAATTCGCAGAGAAAATACCCAACAATGCCTTGGTTATATTTCAGATCGCGGGGGAAGATGATTTTAATAAGTGGCATAAAGAGACGTCCCTGAAGAATCGAGAATCAGACCAGCCGGTGGTTTTGGTTAATGTAAAAAGGTGGAGAAAACATTCCTCTATTGAGGAATTAAATCTGGCTGAAGCAACAGGGTAAGGGGGTGGAGTATGAATGAAGGGGAGCATACACTGGCGGTCTTTATCGATTTTGAGAACCTCGCCCTCGGATTTAAGGGAAAGAAGGATAAGCGGTTTGAGATTCACAAGGTCTTAGAGCGCTTAGTCGAGAAGGGAAAGATCATTGTGAAGAAGGCCTACGCGGATTGGGCCGATTATGCAGAATATAAGAAGCCCCTCCACGAGGCAGCCATTGAGCTGATCGAGATCCCAAAACGTTCGATGAGCGGGAAGAACTCAGCGGACATAAGGCTCTGTGTGGACTCCATCGATCTCAGTTACTCGAAGGAACACATCGATACCTTTGTGATTGTTTCCGGCGACAGCGACTTCTCACCTCTCGTCTCCAAACTCAAGGAGAACGGAAAACGGGTGATCGGCCTCGGGATGAAAGAGTCCAGCTCCAACCTCCTGATCGACAACTGTGATGAGTTCATCTACTATGAAGACCTGGAACGGCCCATTGGAACCCCTCCAAGGATTGAACAGGATTTGCCGGAAAAGAAGAAAGAGGCCTTCCAACTCTTGGTCGACTCTGTGGTCGCCTTGGTCCGTGAGAATAAGGAAGTCCTTTGGTCCTCCTTGGTCAAGGAGACGATGAAGCGCAAGAAGCCCTCGTTTAATGAGTCGTACCACGGATACCGGACCTTCAGTGACCTCCTCGCAGATGCCGAGAAGGAAGGGATCATCCGGCTTCGAAGCGATTCCCGAAGCGGCACCTATGTCATCACCGGTTTCGGCAAAGAACAGAGAAAAGGTGAGAAAGAGGAATTGAAAGAATTGAAGGAACAGGAAACTCGAAAGGAACAGAAAACTCAGAAGTCACGGACAACTCAGAAACCACATTGGCGTCCGCGGCAAAGGAGGCCCAAAAAACAGACCCCGGCTCCCGCGGCCGTAGCTTCGGAGTCCGTTCCTTCTTCAGAGACTCCTGCCCCCTCAGAATCTACTACTTCGGAGACAGAACCGGTGATCTAATTGTGCAATATAAGTTCACCGCCCGTGAGCGGCCTCACCCGATTTGTCATTCCCATTTTCATTTTTATCACCCTGAGCCTTCAGTACAAGATTTTGTATGCCTTCCAAGATCTCGGCGTTCCGGTGAAAGAGGGGGCTTGTTGGGGAGCCTACCTCGGCCCTGGAAAGATGGGGGAGAAGAATACGATTTACCTCTCTTTTGGACAGTACGAAGCCCCTCTTTTTCTCCTCGCCGTCGATCCCGATACCGGTGAATGCGGTCAATTCAAAGGGCCTCTCTCCTCCGAAATGGGTTCCTGGGGATTTGCGGTCGACCACGAAAATCGGATCTATCTCGGGAGTTATTA
>Ga0187771_10004223_pt1 | contig 10109 bp, 8 predicted proteins | sample 0116_SJ02_MP15_1_FD_133139 | JGI IMG/M metagenome (GOLD analysis project Ga0187771, IMG submission 133139) | Tropical peat soil microbial communities from peatlands in Department of Meta, Colombia - 0116_SJ02_MP15_10_MG | ecosystem: Environmental > Terrestrial > Soil > Wetlands > Peat | place... | reverse complement strand
TTTCCGCCAGAGCGCGAAGCCACGCCAGTAAAGCATACGCGAGGCGAGCGGCTTATCGGTCAGCAGAGGTGTGAGTTGGTCATGCAGCCGTTGGAGCGCTGTCCGGTCGCCTTCATAGGCAGCTTTCTGGATCTCTTTGACGGTAGCAATGATGGATTCACGCGTTGAGTTTCCAACTTGTGCAGAATCGCCCTGGGCCAGCACAGGGACTGACATCTTCCAGACTGTAAGAAGAAACACAATCACTCGAATTAACATACGCTTCCCCAGATTGAACCAAGTTGTTGGACAAAAAAACCAAGAGAAATATCAGCTTAGACGCATCGGCACTAGAGGGAGATTGGCGATAGCAAGCCATCACCGACGACGTTTGGAGTTGCAGGCAACAGCGGGCTGACCAATTTCGCTACAGCCCGCTGTTTGCGCGTGAGACCCTCTTTTCACTTCCTGCCCTTCGGGCTGTAGATTGCCTTTCCTGAAGGCCCATTCTTGTGCCGGGATCCATCGACTGCGGGGCAGCGTCCGTTGAGCACTGTGTTGGGCACATCTAAGAAAGTGTCGGGAGAGATGGCGTTGCCGCTCGTCCCACTGTCCACCAGGATGCCCGCGCACCCGCTCTCAACGATGGTGTTGCTGATCACGTTGTTGTTGTTTCCGGTCTGCTCACCCCCGGAGACAGAGCAAGACGCATCCAAATGGACGCCGGATTGTGCACTGTCGTAAAGGTTGTTGTTAAGGATCGAGTTTGAGTCGGTGCAGACGTCGATCGCGTCATAGTTGGCAGTAGCGAAAATGTTGTTGGCCTTGACAGTAACCCCGTTGCCTAACCAGTTGGCGTTGCTCTGGTCGGTGGCAACAACCACTGCACCTTGTGTGTTGGCTACGTCGTTGGCGTTGACCAGAACGGCACTGCTGGCAGTGTCGTAGAGCAGAATTCCGGTAGCGATGTAGCTTGCGGGATCGCCATACACATCGTCCACTACGAAGTTGGCGGTGATGCTGCCCTTAGCTCCGAACCCGAGTTGGATTCCGTTCTGGGCCGCGTCACCCGCAGGCACCAGCCCGAGGCCCTGAACACGGTTTGCAACCACCTGCAGAGTGGTGCCCGAATCATTGCCGGTGATGCCATTCTTCTGATAGGCGTGCACCGAGGAGTTTTCGACCGTCACATTGGACAGGTCACCACTAGCGGTTTGCACATAGATCCCTTCCCCGCTCTGACAGCCGCCCAGCCCGGATCCCGCCAAATACTGGTTTCGGGTAGTGATGTGGTTAATGACGCCCGAAGCATTCTGGAACAGAATCCCCTGCAAATCGGGACTGCACCCGCTGATGCCATTGTTAGCGCCGTCCACGGCCAAATCACTGATCGCGACCGAAATGCCGGGACCATAAACCAAAACCTGAGCGGCGATCGGGGCGCCGGTATCCAGATCTGTGGCATTCTGGACCATCCCGCCGCTGGGCGCTGCGATCACCGCGCCACTTGCCCCAGGCAGCAAGACACCATGCAAGGTCAGGGTCTCGTTGATGCTGATTTGTTCGAGGTATGTGCCCGGGCACACGTCAATGACAGTGCCCGGTGGGCTTCCGTTAATGGCGCTCTGGATCGTTTTGAACTGTTGATATCCATTAATGCACGTACCTACTTCCACGATTCCAGCCTGAGCGCTGCTTCCCAGAACTGCAAGCGCCCCTGCGATCAGCAAAACAAAGCGGACTTTTCGTATGATTGAATGCATTGACTTGTCTCCGGACTTTTATCGAAATCGAGCGCTTCCGTTTATCAGAAAGGACGTCAGATTACGCCGTTCGCAGGCGGTCTGTCAATTTCGTTGAGCGGAAAACGCCTGAAATTAACAGAGCATTCATCTTCTTGTAACTTCAGTGTCTCCTTTAACAGACCGTAAATATTCGATCTGTATAATCCACCCTGGGAACGGGCGATGCGTGGCAAACGCGATCTTCTAGCAGGATTGTCTTCAGCAATGGGATTCACGTCGCTATGCGAACAATTAAGCAAGCGGCCTTCCCTGATCGTACTCAATTACCATCGCATCGGCACTCCCGACAACACCCAATACGATCCGGGTGTATTCTCCGCTACGCCGGAGCAGTTTGAGCGGCAGGTCCACTACCTGAAGCAGCACTTTGAGATCGTGACTTTGGATGAGGCTGTGGACATGGTTCGCGGCAAAACCCGGTTTCGTTCGAGCGTGCTGTTGACTTTCGATGACGGGTATCTTGACAATTACCAGTTGGCATTCCCGATCCTGCGTTCAGCAGGAGTTCAGGCGACCTTTTTTCTGCCGACTGCGTTTATCGGAACTGGCCGCTTGCCTTGGTGGGATCTGATCGCCTACATCGTCAGGAACCGGCGCCGCAGCATCGTCCGCCTCACCTATCCGCAAGCAAACGAGTTTGACGGGGATAAGCTGGAATCTCAGGAATTGATTGCCCGGGTTCTAAGGGTTTATAAGCATCGCGACATGAAAGACCACCAAAGGTTCATTGACGATCTACTCGAAGGATCAGGGAGTGAGCTTCCCGCTGAGGATGGGGAAGTCTGTTTCATGGACTGGCGGCAGGCCCGCGAAATGCAGAAAGGTGGCATGGCCTTCGGCTCTCACACTCATAATCATGAGGTTCTGAACAAGCTGCCGCCGGAACAGCAGTACGAAGAACTCGCGCGATCGCGGGAGGTTCTGGAGCAGGAACTGCAGCTGCCGATCACAACCTTGGCGTATCCAGTGGGCGGCAAGGCCGCCTTTTCGGAGGAGACTCAGAAGGCGGCGGAGCGCAGTGGTTACTTGGCCGCTTTTTCGCACTACGGCGGTTTCAATCTTGCCGGGAGCATTCGGCCTTACAACGTGCAGAGATTTGGTGTAGACCAGCAGACCTATCCGCGATTTCGGCTGCAGATGGCATTAGGCGGAGTTTCGGGATCGGTGTGGTTCTGAACTCCAAAGACGCCACCAGGGTTTGCGACCTTTACCGGTCACAGCCTAACCAAGACTGAGCATTTGAAAGGAAATTGTCGTTATGCCAATCGCGGTCCGCCCTGACCCGGCTTCCGACTACAATCTGGTGACGGACGCATGGAAGTATCTATTGGGGGAAGACCTTCACTATGGCTATTTCGAAAGAACTGACATCCCACTCGATGCGGCTACGAAGGCCTTGACCCAGTTGCTTATCACCAATGCTGAGCTGACCCCGGGAATGAGTGTTCTTGATGTCGGCTGTGGCACGGGGAACCCGGCCTTGACGTTGGCTTGCGAACACAACTGCTCAGTGCTGGGAATTTCGACGAGTGAAGTCGGCGTTGAGCGGGCGAGTACAAGAGCAGCCGAAGCAGGAATGAGTCATCTTATTCGCTTTCAGGTTCGGGACGGCACAGACACGGGTCTTGATGCGAGTCTCTTCGATCGCGGTTGGGTCATGGAATCGTCCCATCTTATGCCGCGAAAGGACCGGCTTTTGAAGGAATGCGCGCGTGCTGCGTGCCGGGAGGTCGGCTTGTGCTTTGTGATATAGTGCTGCGTCGTCCTATGCCTTTCAGCGAAGTGCTGAGCCACCAGAATGATGTTTTGATCCTAGATAGGGTGTTCGGCCGGGCAGGGATGGCACAGCTGGATCAGTACGCCAGCTGGGCCGAAGAGGTCGGCTTCTCCAGCATAACCACACTCGACATCAGCCGCGAAACAAAGCCGACTTTTGACAGGTGGCGCACGAATGCGGACTTGAATGCAAAGATCGTGGAAGAACTGATCGGATCAGAAGGATTGGCGAGCTTCCGCGCTTGCGATATTCTCTCCCGCTTTTGGCTTGACTGGTTGGGATACGGCCTGCTGGTCGCGGACCGCAAGGGGTAGCCTTGAGTTTGCCGCCACAACACGGCTGCTTGAATCGGCTGCTGCACGAGTCGGAGGCAGCAATAATCCGAGGCACCGACCGAATCGGTGGGGCCGACATCATTCAGCGGGCGCGGATTCTCGCTGACGGGCTTCAATTATTTCGAGGCTCCAGAGTCGCGGTGGTTTCCCCGCACCCGGAGCAAATTGTCATCGCCCTCGCAGCCGCTGAACTTGCGGGTTGCAGTATCGTCCTTCATCGTAGCGGAGAACTTCCTGAACAACTGGCGGACCGATGGGCTGTCTCCGCTGTAGTGGATGCTTCGCTCGAGATTGGCGTGCGGAGCAGAGGTTGCGTGGAAGCATTCAACCCGTGCGTGTGCATTCCCACGTCAGGAACCACGGGGGAGCCAAAACTGGTTCAACAGACGATGGCGGCTTTACTCGGGCGAATCCGCCGCCAACCCTCTGAGGCACGGATGCGGTGGCTTCTGACCTACCATCCGGCAACCTTCGGCGGACTCCAGGTCATTTTGACTGCATTGCACGACGCAACGGACCTGATTGTTGTCTCCCAGCCTTCCATTCGCTTACTTCGGGACGCCGCGCTGTTCCACGCGGTGACACACATCAGTGGCACTCCCACCTTTTGGAGGGCTTTTCTCATGGCGCTGGGCGACCGAACCTGCGAATTAAAACTAAAGCAGATCACGCTTGGCGGTGAGATCGCCGACGAATCCATCTTGCGAACGCTCCGCACAAAGTTTCCCCACACTCCGATCCGGCACATTTACGCTTCCACCGAGGCGGGGTCTCTGTTTTCGGTGCGGGATGGACGGCCGGGGTTCCCTGCCGATTGGCTTGAGACAGGAGCAGATGGCGTTGGTCTGCGGGTGATGGATGGCGTCCTTCAAGTGCGGAGCCCGCGCGTCATGCTTGGATATGCTACGCCCGGGGAGTCGGTCGTGACGGACGACGGCTGGCTGATTACCGGCGATCAGGTTGAACTGGTGGGTGATCGTGTGTACTTCCGGGGGCGCCAAGATTCGATCCTGAATATAGGAGGTGCAAAGGTAAGACCGGAGGAGGTCGAGGATGCGATTCTGCGCCTCAAAGGAATCGCGGACGCCTACGTCTATGGGGTTCCGAATCCACTGACTGGAATGGTCATCGCGGCCGACATCGTCCTCGCTCCTGGCGAGTCTGCCGGTGACCTGCGACAGGCGATCACTTCCCAGTTGCGAACCTCTCTCGAGTCCTACAAAATACCGAGGCTGATTAAGTTCGTAGAGTCAATTACTCTTACGCCAGCAGGAAAGAAGCAGAAGAGCAAATGACGGCTAACAACGAGCGGGTGGTGCTGGTAACAGGAGGAAGCCGGGGTCTGGGGCTTGCTATCGTGCGAGATCTTGTTGCCAGCGGTTACCGCGTGGCAACTTGCAGCCGAAAATTGTCTCCTGATCTGCGGAAGTTGCTGAAAGGGCAGAACGCAGGCCAGTCACTCTATTGGAGAGAGTGCGAGATCGGGAACCCGAGCTCAGAAGAAAGCTTTTTCAAGAGTTTCTTGGATTGGGGTGGTCAGGATCAGTTCTATGCTCTGGTCAACAATGCCGGCATCGCGAAGGAAGGGATCCTGGCCACTTTCCCCAACATTGAAAGCGAACGCATCCTGAGCGTGAACTTGTTTGCCGCGCTGCGCTTTGCGCGCCTCGCATTGCAAGTATTTCTGACCAGGCCTGGAGCAGCCCGCATCATCAACATCAGTTCCGTGATCGCGATCCGCGGATATACCGGCCTAGCCGCCTACTCCGCCTCGAAAGGGGGCCTGGACGCCATGACTCGGGCTCTCGCCCGTGAAGTCGGCCGGCGTCAGATCACGGTGAACTCCATCAATCCCGGATATCTCGAGACCGACATGTCCAAATCGCTGGGGGGCGAACAACGGCAGCAGATCATCCGGCGCACACCGCTGAACCGGCTGGGAACGGTCGCGGACGTTTATCCCCTAGTGCGGTTCCTGCTGAGCGACGACGCCGCCTTCATCACCGGGCAGAGCCTGGTGGTGGACGGCGGAATTAGCACTTGAGCCTTTCGGTGGCTCGGAAAATCCTACAGGCAGGCGATATCCCAATCAATCATGGTCAGGCGGAAACTGGGAATGTTCCGGATTTCTGGCTTCAGCGCCAAAACACGCATTATTTTCGGGGGACCGTCTCGAAAACCTGAGCGCAGTAAACCCTCACGGACCGCTGTCTCGGTAGCCGCGGTGGAAATTGAGGAAGCGGTGGGAAAATCTGCAGGCGCAACCTGTTGAACGGCAGCACCCAAAATCTGCGACATGTCCGCATTGAGGCCCGCCGGGCCAAAATCAATGAGTCTGACTTCTTTTCTCACCTGCGCCAAAACGAAGTACGCGATCGGATCGACGCTGTCGCTTAACGTGTATCCCTGGAATCGAACGAAGCTGGGGCAACCCGCCATGTGATTCAGCACGGGAGCACTGCGCGCGCTCACCGCCTGACCTACTGTAGGGCGCGGGAAAAGACCCTCAGGAATCTCAGAAAGCGGAACCGGCTCAACTCGCCAACCGCTCGCGAGTTTGCTTCTCGGCAGGAATTTCCAAACTGCGTTGCGTATCAGACGCGCTGCGAATTTCCAATCCCGGGGAGAGCTGCCCCATGCTGGATTAAGCGCGTGTAACGGACGCGCCAGAACCCACACTTGCCCGATAGGCTGGAAGCCAAAGGCCGATACAACCCTTTGTCCCACGGCAGAACCACCAATCGAAAACATCGCCGACATCCCTGAGGCACACTCGTGAAGCGCCTTCATTCCGGCCCCGGGGATGTTCGGGTCTGCTACCCAGTCAATGAGGTGGCAGCTGTCGAGATCGCCGTCGCTCGTTCGCAACCGGATCGGCCAGCGGCAGCCGTGGCTAACGATTCGCCCTTGGTGCTGCAAAACATATCCCCGACTGCCCTCGCACAATGGGTGAGGCTGCCAGTATTTCCATTCCAAGAATGCCGGCTCGATTGCGGCGCTTGCAGGTGCCAGATGGAGCTCCTGCTGCATCAACTGTGTGATGATTTCGCGGTCTTCACGGGAAGAGGGTCTACCGCTGATGCCCATGCGGGCAATATAACACCGCGGTATCTGCGCAGCCCCGAAGGCCATCGGGCCTGGGTCAGATTCCAAACCGATTCTTATTAACCTTGTACCCTACGCGCGCCTACTCATCTGAGCGCGTGCTCCTTAACCCAGCGATTTTCTTCCTCAGCACTCCCGCAACCGCCAGCAACCCCGTACCCGTAAGAATCAGTGGCGTTGTCTCCGGAACCGGAGTGCTATATACAGAAAATGGCTGCGGCTCGCCGTGACCTTTCCCCGCGGGAGCATAAGCAATAGCGTTGCTACGTTCAAAATAGAAAGTGTTCGAGTTTATGTCGCTCACTGTTCCCAAATTGCTCAGTTTGCCATACTCGTCGAAGAAGGAATTGAAGATCGCGAATGAATCGCCTGGCGGATGTACCTCGGACAGCCGTTTAGCTCCGACACTCGTCCTGCTGCTCGGCTCGAATAAGACCCACACTGCGTAGTTGGCAGCATCGGTGTCATTGGAATTCCTCCCGGAGCCCGCCAGTCCTAGCGAGGCAGCTAGACCAGCCGCTTGGTAATCCTCCCATGCGTTACTTGCACCCTTGTACAGTTTGGCATGGCCTTCCAGCAGAGTGTTCGCGTCAGCGCTCCAGTTTTCGCCACGGTTAATGCGGTCAGATTGGCGATCGCACATCAACGAGCTGCTGTTTCCGTTGCTCGTGAAAAAACACAGATAATCTCCATGCCCGTTTCCGGTACTGTCGAACATCTCATACCCAAAAGCAAATCCGATTAAGCAGAGTTGAACTGCAAGCACTGCCAGTATGCGTTTAGGCATTCTCGTGCCCCGGTTAGTTGTGAGTTCAAATGCACGCGACGCGCGGACTATATTAACCCCGGGCGTTGCGTGTTTGGAGCACGCCAGTGTTAATGGAGTGTGAATTTCGGACAGGTGATGCTACTTTCACATTAAATCCCTTTAAATCCACCCAGGTGGCCTGACCGAGCTACCGCAAAGCGTCCAGGCAGATGTGTTCTGCATATTGACCCAGGATTCAGATGATGGGTTGACTTGCCGGGCCTAGACGGGCAAAGACAGCGTCTTGCCTGAAGCTGTCCTAAGTGACTTTGGCCGGCCGTAGGCCTGTAGGCGGTCTGGTCAGTCAACTTTGTAAAGTCTGCCGCTCCGAGAGCGGTTGCCCATCCGGAATACTAATGCACGAGCACCCCGCCCGAGCTGGCGCGGAACGGCCCGTTCGTGGAAACGATAAGCCGTCCTCCGTTCGTAGAAATCCCATAGTACGCTCCGGGCGTCAGGCCCACGATATAACGCGCCGATGACTCATTGCCCTCCAATGCTATCGTCGCAGAGGGGGTGATGTGCGGGTCTACGTTGGCGAAGGCAACGATGCTCTTCTCGGGGTCGTTGAACTGTACGGCGTCAGCATTGGTAGCCTGCACTGCGGTCACGGTGTTCACCGCTTGAGGACTCTGGGCCGCGTCCACCACAGCCAGCCATGTATCGTCCATGTGATTCATTGAACCGGGGCGGACTTCAACGCGGTAGAGGAAGTGCATGTCGTCATGATCTACCACGGTCACATCAGCCGATGCGGGCAAAACCGATGTGAATGCACCGCGATAAGCACCTTTGAAGCTGGCATCGTAGCGAGTCATGCCGTAAGCAACTCCCGAGGTAACCTGCTCAATGTTCCGCCCGAAAGTCCAGAACATCGCACGGTCATCGGTGTCATACAGCGTCTTTGTGCGATCGTGGATCACGACCAACTTGGGGCGGAGAAACAGCAATTCGCGGGTCCAGGCGACTTGATGATGCTGGCCGTCAATGCTGCTTTTGGCATTGTTTGCTTCCAGGTGGCTCGCCCGAAAATAAGTGTACGCAGCCCCATCTTCGGCGCGGTCAATTGAGGACGGCCAGTTCGTCACTGTATTAATCTGTCCGGGAGGCTCAGTACGCGAAGTCAAGCCCTGGTTGCGGGTTTCCGCAGGGCTTGCCCCAGCCCAGAAGATCGCGTTCTTTTTGTTCCCGTACGTCCCGCGCTCGTCGTGCAAAATATGGTGCTGGGTCGCGCTGATGATGTCGGCCGCCCGCGATGCTTCCCCCAAGCCATAAACCACCAGGCGGTTATTGCCCGTTTGAACTGTGACCGCGCCGGACTCGAACTGAGTTTTTCCGTTCCCTGCCGCTCCAACCGTCGGCCCTCCCAGCAGGGTGACCTCGGTTGCTGTGCTGCTCCGGTCCGTCCGAGTCACCGCGTAGTTCCCTCCCCATGCGCGGTACATGAGGGGCAAGCTCGTCCAATCCGAAGAGGCAGCGCCGGAGTCGTACCAGAGAAAGTAATCTGCCAACTCCGGCCGCGACTGGAACACACCGGAACTCCAGGCTGGGACGCGGGTGCCCGCCGCGCTTTGCTCTGCCGAATAGACGGCGTCGTACCATCCTTGAAAACTCGCAGCGTAGGAACTGCCAAAACGCCGGGCCATAGCCGCGTACATCACGGAATCGCCCAGAGGAATCCACACCACCTCCGTTGGAAACCATCCCCCGGCCTGCGCACCCGGATACGCCGTGCCAATTGGGTGGCTGTATTCGTTCTCATCGAGAGATAGTAGAGTGGGGGTGCTGAACTGCATAAAGTACTTCATCGTGTCGTCGAGCAGCGTGAAATTGTAGGGGGGGCGGCTCCAGTCGACTCCGTAGATCTTCATCGCCAGTTCCGCATCCAACACCCGCCGGACCGAGCCAAAGCCATATGCCTGCCAGCCCTCTCCGGCCCCGCCGCCCGCAAACCACAAATTGTTGTAGTCGCGCAACTGGTGGGCGCCAGTGAACCGGCTCGCCAGTGTTTTGTTGAGGACCGCACCCACTGCAGGTATGTCGCGGTTGAAAGCCACATAGCCAGCCACCAAACCCCAGATGTAACCCATCGCATAGTTCTGGGCGGGGTGCAAATGCGCGTGCATCGCGCAGTAGCTCATCTCTGTGGCCCACGCAGTCATGGCCGCTCGCAGGTTCGAGATGTCGCCGGAAGTCAAGCCATCGTAAAACCAGTCGTACGCTTTGGCCAGAGCTGGCATGTAGAACCGGACCGGATACGAATCACTGATGCTGACCGAATAAAGCGTACAGTTGGCGTT
>Ga0187771_10004222_pt1 | contig 10109 bp, 8 predicted proteins | sample 0116_SJ02_MP15_1_FD_133139 | JGI IMG/M metagenome (GOLD analysis project Ga0187771, IMG submission 133139) | Tropical peat soil microbial communities from peatlands in Department of Meta, Colombia - 0116_SJ02_MP15_10_MG | ecosystem: Environmental > Terrestrial > Soil > Wetlands > Peat | place... | reverse complement strand
TCGTCCGCCGCGAGCATGGAGCTCGCTGCGGACGCGGCGGACGGAGTTGCCCGTCACCATCTCGTCGTCGATGATGACGATGGATCGGCCGTCGATGCGGAAGTTGAAGGTATCTTCGGCTTGCTCCAGGCCGCTGTATCTATCTTCGAATCTTCGCCAGAACCATGCCAACGGCCGGGACGTTATGATGCTGCCGGGAATTCCGAAGGCTTTCTTGAGAAACTGCAGGCGCTGTTTGATCCGGCTGCCCTGACGCCGGATCTTGACCATTTCATACCGAACGCCGAGGTGCTCCGCTGCGATCTTCGTGGGAAAGAGCGCGCCGTTTGCCAGTCCGACCAGCAATTCGGGCTGACCCACTGAACGCAGGATTTCATCGGCCAGCCTGCGTGCCAGTTGTTCCGCCTCGTCCATCGCCACAAAAACGCTTTCTCCTCCCACGAGCGAAACTCCTCCGGAACTCTTGGCGTCGTTTTCCGCACAAGGCCGACCCGCTGAAATCCGTTGCCGCGGCGCATGCCCGCTGAACTTTTCTTTGATCCGGCTCGATCTGATGGTCCATCCCCCGTCCGGGGTAGGAACTCTACCTACTGCGGAAGAGTTTTGTGCTTCGCAGCTTGCGAACATAATCGTGTGCAAACAGGGGCACAGGTCGATGCGAATTCTGTGGATCACCAAACCGCCCGCGGACGGCGCCGGAGGGGACGAGATCTTTGACCGAAAGATCATCATGGAAGCCGAAGCGCAGGGGGCGCACGTCATGCGGCTCTCTCCGCAACGGGTGTCGAAGATGGCGCAGGGCGTGAATGTGATCAAAGGTCTGGCGCATTATCGGGATCGCTACGACAGCAAAGTCAACAGCCTGGCTCTGCGCGAAGCGGCCTCCGGAGCCGACGTGGCGATTTGCGCAGGTGAATCGTTCGATCGACTTGCGACAGAGATTCCGTGCCCGGTCATCCCCGTTCTTCACAACATCACCAGCAACGTGTTCCGCTCCATCCTTCCCCGAAATCCCGTTGGACGTCTCCTTGCCGCGCAGGCGTCCCGGTGGGAGCGCGTGGCTTACGCGACAAGCCAGTTTCCGGTCATGGCCGTGCTATCGAGAGGCGACTACGCGCACCTGTGCCGCGTGCGGCCGGCCGAGACAGTGCTGTACACGCCTCCCGGAATGCCGAGATCGGTTCCCCTCGCGCCGTGTTCAGAGTTCAAGGCCGAAATCCTGGTTTCGGGAACCTTCACTTGGTATCCGAAGCGACGGGACCTCATTCTGTTTTCTCGCGAATACGCGGCGCAGAAACGACAGGTTCCGGTTTTCGCCGACCCTTTGCCGAGGCAGGCGCGCCAGGTGTTGCCGGCGCATCCAATGCCGTTGAAGTTCGACGATGGAATCCGACTTGGCTTGATCCCCGATCGGTTCGTCGCGGGACATAAGCTCAAGGCGACCTATTACATCGCCAACAACGCCATCGTTCTGTCATATGCGGACATCACCATGGAATTTGAGGATATCGAAGACCACGAGTTCTTCATTCGAAAAATCGATCACGCGGCAGACATCGAACGGCACGTTGCCGAGATCGCGCAGGTCACGCCGGACGTGCTTGTCCGGCGTATGGAGGTCTTCAAACGACGCTGCGCGGAGCGCTTCTCATGGTCCGGTTCCGCGGGAACGCTCATCGCGGCAGCGGCGCGGCAGGCATCACGACCGAAACAGTCGGCGGAGCGGTTCCTCCACTGACCGTCTCTCGAGCGAAAAGGGTGGAAACCGACCAGCTGTTGGAGCGGAGTGGGTGAGCGTTCGGCAACTCTTGGATGCGATCTTGCGTCATCGGCGGGCAGCCCTGATCGCCTTCGCGGCAGCGATGGCCGTTTCCCTGCTCATTCACGGTGTGGTGACCAGACGGTACGAAGCCGAGGCACTGCTTCTCATCGGCAAGGGCGTCAATTCACGGCCGTCGGACACCAATGATCTCAGGGGAATCATCAACTCGTTGGCGTCGATCGCCGTGACCGATGACGTCGTCAGCACAGCCGCGACCAAAGTCGGAATCGATCGGTTGCTCTCGGACGGGAAGCGAACGTCGGAGGCGCCTTCGGAGGTGCTGCGGGATACGTATCTCGCGCTGCCCGAGATCAAGTCGGCAATCTCGGTGAAAGGGGACGAGAAGTCGTTCTTGCTCCGCATCGCGTTCAGACATTCCGACCCCGCGGTCGCGGCCGATTTCGTCAACGCCCTGACGGAAATCCTCAGCGGTCAGGTCGATGCAATTCGCCCCGGCGCGCGAGGCTTCTTCGAAGGCCAGCGGTTGAGGCTGGAAGCCGAAGTCAAGCGTTCGTCGGACGATCTTGCCCGGTTCGCGACGTCCACGTCGACCTATTCCGTACATGACCAGCGAGAGTTGCTCCTGAAAAGGGCAAGCGAGCTTGCGTCTTCCCTTGCATCCGCGCGAGGGGCGGTCGCCGAGAAGAACGGCCAGAAGCAGGCGCTCACCGACCAATTGCGCCAGCTCCGGCCGGTCGCTCAATCGCCTGTCGTGTCGGGACTTGTCGATGCGCTCGGATCGCCCCCGGGTGGCAGCAGGCCGCCAGCCGACGACAAGCGACCGGCGTCTGATCCGCCGATCCTGCTCGTCAAGGTGTATCAGGACGGCATGTTCGCGTTGCTGAAGGTGAACTCCGAGCTGGTCGGACTGAACAACCTCGAGGCAAGTCTGAAAGAGGAACTGGTAAAGATAAATCAGGATCTCAGCGACCTGGCCAAGAAGGAAGGGGAGTTCGAGCAATTGCAGCGAAATGTCGCGGTGGCGTCGGCCAGCGCGGAAACCTTTGGAAAACGAATTATGGAAGAGGAGATCAACAGCGATCTGGCAAACGCCAAGCTTTCGAGTGTGCGGATCGTTCAGGCGGCCGTGCAGCCGCTTCGGCCCGTCTATCCGAGACTGTCGATTACGCTGTTGCTGGGGTTGATCGGGGGGAGCGTGGCAAGCATAGCAACGGTGCTACTGCTCCGAATGCGCGCCCGGCGTGTTGCAACCGTGCCCGCGCGCTCGGAATCCGACCGGTCCGTCAGCAAGAGCCTCCGCGAACTGCTCGAGCTGCTCGGAGCGGCGGATGACGGCTCTCGGGGCCGAATGCGCGGCGCCGCGCCCTCGCAGATCGATAGGCGCGAAATGCCGCGCGGCGGCGACGCTCGCCCATCGCGAGGCGACCAGATTGCAAACCGCGACCCGGGCTTCTCGGAGGGGCGAGCCCCAATGTCGTTTGAGCCTAACGGGTTCGGTGGAACAAACGGATGGGGTCGCAGGCGCCCCGTATAGCGCAACGCGCTACCTTGCGTTCCAGAAGCGCCGTGAGCGGCCTATTCAGCGAGCGATAGAGTTCCAAGCGCGCCGTGCGGTTGGGCGCCGTCGTTGTCGCGCGACCAGCCGACACGGCGCCGACCTGAGAAAGCGAAATGAACAACGTTTCGTGGAGCAGCCCGTCACGAGCCGACTCTTGAATCTCTCGACGGCGGGTTCCGTTGCGGTTGGCCGGGCGGGTTTGGAGCGTGAGACGCGATGCCGTCTCTCGTGCAAGACAGCCGTGTTGGCACGCGCGCCATCGTCGCAGGCGTGCATCGGAATGCAGCCGCGGTCGCGTCGGAAGCCCTGACCTCGTACAACGACCGCAGCAGCTCGTTGAGAGTCTGTTGGGCCTCTCGCGTCGGCAAGAGCCTTCGGGAACGGCTCGATCTGCTTTGAGCGGCGAATCATCGCTCTTCAGCGCGCGAATCGAGTTCCGAGCGCGCTGTGCGGTCGGACGCTGTTGTGGTCGCACGGCGCCGACCTGAGAAAGCAAAAAGGAACAACGTTTCGCTGAGCAATCGGTCACGCAACCGAGTGTCGAATCTCGATGACGAGTTCCGTTGCGATTGGCCACGCGATGTGAAGTGCGACGCGATCCTGTCTCTTGTGCAAGATAGCCATGCTGGCTGCGTCGTCGCAGGCCTGCATTGGAACGCGGTCACGGCCGCGTCGAAAGCCCTGATCTCGTCATGATTGCTCGCAGCGCGTTGATCGTCTGTTGAGACTCGTGACGGTCGGAACCTTCCTGAATGTTGTGTTCTCGCCGCGAGTTGAGCCGCAGGATGCTGGAAACCGGGCCGTTGTGATCGCCTTCGTGTAGTTGTGGAACTGTGGAACTGCATCACGCGATGCGCACTGCGCATGCGTCGCTGTCGTCGATGATTCTTTCGAGATCTTTCTCTCACTCTGCATTCTTTGCGAGCAGCGTGCTCAATCGTCGATACCCCGCGCGGGGTATTCCATGAGATGACGCGCTGCGCCGCATTACTGCCATTGAGCATGGAGAGTCTGCTCGTCGCCAATTCAATTCTGGGAACAAAGTTGAGGGCGACCATGCATGCATTGTTGAAGCTGTACGCGGAAGACGAAGGCGCGTTTCAGATCAGGGCAATCCCCGTCGGTTCATCGGCCAAGCGCATTGTCGATATCTCGTTGGCGATCGGAGCGGTCGTTCTTCTCTGTCCTGTGTTGATCAGCTGTCTGGTCGTCGTGACGATCGCAACGAAGGGGTCTCCGATATTTTCGCACCAACGCATCGGCTTCCGCGGAAAGCGCTTCGGTTGTCTGAAATTTCGCACCATGGTTCCGAATGCGGACGAGCAGCTGTGCGACGCTTTCGCGAGAAATCCCGAAGCGAAGCGCGAGTGGGAAGAGAATCAGAAATTGCGCGATGATCCGCGCGTAACCGCGCTCGGCGCGGTTCTTCGGCGATACAGCCTGGACGAGCTGCCGCAGCTTCTCAATGTTTTGAAGGGCGACATGAGCATGGTCGGTCCACGTCCCGTCACCGAGAGCGAGATTGCCAGGTACGCGAACGCCGCCAACGCGTATCTGGCGTGCAGGCCGGGGATTACAGGGCTGTGGCAGGTGAACGGGAGGAGCTCCACGAGCTTCGACAAGCGCGTCGAATACGACCTGATGTACGCCGAGCGGTGGTCGCTGATGGGCGACGTGAAGATACTGCTCCTGACGATACCGGCCGTGCTCGACTCACGGAGCGCGTGCTGAATTCCGGAGGAACCGGGGCGCGTGGCGCAATCCGGAACCTGAGCGCAAGGGATGAAGCGTGAAAATCATTGTGCATGATTACGCCGGATATGCTCCGCCGATCGAGCTGAGCCGCGTCTTGGCCAGGCGCGGTCACGAAGTGATACATGCCTACTTCGCGGGGGACAGGGGGCCAAAGGGAGATCTTGCTCGCGTCCCGGGCGATTCGCCGTCGCTTTCGTTCGTCGCTGTGCAGATCTCTCGCCCCTACGACAAGGCATCCTATGTGCAGCGGCGGTTCAATGACGTTGCGTATGGCAGGGCGATGGCCGGATTGATCGGGCGTGAAAAGCCCGATCTGGTCATTTCCGGCAATACGCCGACGGAGGCTCAGGGAGCAATCATTGCGGCTTGCCGGGAATGCTCGTCGGCATTCGTGTTCTGGGTACAGGATTTTTACAGCATCGCGGTCTCGATGTTGCTCCGTCGAAAATCGTGGGCGCTTGGAGCGGCGATCGGCATGTACTATCGGTTCCTCGAGCGGCGCCAATTGCGGAGGTCCGACGCAATCGTGGTCATCACGGACCAGTTCCGCGAGCTTGCCGGCTCCTGGGCGGGAAGTGCGCAGAAGGTGTTCACCGTCGAGAACTGGGGTGACTTGAAGAGCGTCACCCCCGGGCAGAAGGTCAATGAATGGTCGCGAAAGAACGGCGTGGCCGAGACCTTCAATTTCGTCTACGCCGGCACGCTCGGCCTCAAGCACAATCCGCAGTTGTTGATCGAGCTCGCCCGCCGGATGAAGGGAAAAGCGCAGGTCATTGTCGTCAGCCACGGTATCGGCGTTTCCCGGCTCGTGGACGCGAAGTCGAAGGAGAACCTCGACAATCTGATTGTGCTGCCCTTGATGCCGCCCTCGGAGTTCTCGATGGCGCTCGCGGCGGCCGACGTGGCCGTTGCCGTCATCGAGCCGGAAGCCGGAATCTTTTCGGTTCCCTCGAAGGTGCTGTCGTATTTCTGCGCCCGACGGGCGGTGCTTCTCGCAGCGCCTACGGAAAACCTTGCGGCAAAGCTGGTCGCACAGGAGGCCGCGGGCCTGGTGGTCGATCCTTGCGACATCTCCGCGTTTCTGACCGCCGCGTCGCGCCTGCGAAGTGACGCGGAATTGCGGTCGAATGCCGCCCGGCGTGGACGCGACTATGCGGAGCGGACGTTTGATGTCGAACGCGTGGCGGACCGCTTCGAGTCCATATTCAGCAAGGCAATGACGGCGCGGCCGACGGCGCTTCGAGGTTTCAGGAAGACGGTCAGGGCGCCACGGCGAGCGTTCTGAGCCCGGCGTCGTCGAAGATCCGGCGCAGCGTGCCGTCAGCTTTCGCCGCGGTCACGAACGCGGTGACCGCGGCGAGCGCCGCGGGATGGTCCTTGCGCACGGCGATCGCCACCCCGGTTACCTGGAAGCTACCGTCGAGAATGCGCGAGCCGGGGAGTTGCTGCTGCAGCGGCGGCAGCGAATCGTGGGTCAGTGCGATCGCCTGGGCCTCGCCCGCCGTCAGCATGGCGATGGCGTCGGCGACCGATTTCGCCGCGACCAGCTTCGCAGCCTTGAGGCTGCGTCCGGCGGCGCGCATGGTGGTCGATCCCTCGATGCCGACCACGGTGACGTCGGGCCGGTCGACGCCCGCGAGCGTGGTGATGCCGGATGCCGCAGTCACAAGATACGTGCTTTCGATCACGAAATAGGGAGGACTGAAGTCGAGGCGCTGGCGCCGCGCTTCATCCACCGGCATGAAGCCGATATCGATCGCCCCGCTGGCGCAGGCGTCCGTCAGTTCCCCGGTGGTGGCGACCGCCGTGACGGTCGAGGGCAGGCCGAGCCTGGCCGCCAGCGCTTCGCCCAGCGCACGCGGCACGCCGCTGACCTCTCCCGATACGCTTCTGACGACGAACACCGGTGTCGGCGCCGGCGCATAGGCGACCCCGATTCGCAGCGTTCCGGAGGGGGCGAGGTCCTTCGCCGCATCGGTCTCGGCGGCGCCGGCCGTGGTCATCGTGATCACGTGGGTCATGGCAACCGCCAACAGGAATTTCCATCGCATCGCAGCAGGCTCCGGCCGCGCGAACCATAACGATCGCGCCCAATCGATGTCCATCGCCGCGCGCGCATGGCGGGCGCGTGGCAGGGCTGGCCAGATTCGGCCGCAATCTTGCCTCCACATTCGAGCGTTAGGTTTCCGGCGGCGTCGCCGCGGGATGGAATTCGCGGTGGGGACGGGGAACGGATGACGAACGGTGATATCGACGGTGCCAGCACCGGCGCTGCGGCGCGCGCGGGTTTTCCGGGACCTTCGCGGCGAATCCTGTGCGTGTTTCCGCGCTACACGCCTTCGTTCGGCACCTTCGAATATGCCTACAAGCTGACCGACGGCGTCCGCGCCTTCATGCCGCCGCAGGGGCTATTGCTGATCGCCGCGGTGCTGCCCAAGCACTGGCAGGTGCGCTTCATCGACGAGAACATGGCGCCCGCCGAGGCCGCCGATTTCGCCTGGGCCGACGCCGTGTTCGTCAGCGGCATGCACATCCAGCGCCGCCAGATCAACGATATCTGCGCCCGCGCCCACGCGGCGGGGCGCACCGCGGTGCTCGGCGGGCCTTCGGTCTCCTCGAGCCCGGAGAACTATCCGGCCTTCGACTATCTGCATCTCGGCGAGCTCGGCGACGCCACCGAGGAGCTGATAGCGACGCTTGCGCGCGATCCCTCGCGGCCGCCGCGCCAGGTCGTGCTCAAGACCCGCGAGCGGCGCGACATGGCATCGTTTCCGATTCCGGCCTACGAGCTGATTCCGCTCGATAAGTATTTCATCGGCAGCATCCAGTTCTCCAGCGGCTGCCCCTATCAGTGCGAATTCTGCGACATCCCGGCGCTCTACGGCCGCAACCCGCGGCTGAAGACGCCGCAGCAGATCACCGCCGAGCTCGACCGGCTCTTGGCCTGCGGGCTCAGCGGCGCGGTCTATTTCGTCGACGACAACCTGATCGGCAACCGCCGCGCGCTGCTCGAATTGTTGCCGCACCTGATCGAATGGCAGAAGCGCAACGGCTACGCCCTGCAATTCGCCTGCGAGGCCACGCTCAACATCGCCAAGCGGCCGGAGATCCTGGCGCTGATGCGCGATGCGTTCTTCACCACGATGTTCTGCGGCATCGAGACCCCGGACCACGACGCGCTGAAGGCGATGTCGAAATCCCACAACATGATGGTGCCGATCCTGGAGAGCGTCGCCACCCTCAACGGCTATGGCATGGAGGTGGTGTCCGGCATCATCCTCGGCCTCGACACCGACCGGCCCGATGCCGGCGAGACCATCCTGCGGTTCATCGACGAATCCGGGATCCCGATGCTGACCATCAACCTGCTGCAGGCGCTGCCGCGCACGCCGCTGTGGGACCGGCTCAAGCGGGAAGGGCGGCTGGTCGACGACGAGGGCCGCCATTCCAACGTCGATTTCCTGCTGCCGCACGATCTCGTGGTCGGGATGTGGCGCGACACCATGGCCCGCGCCTATACGCCGGAGAAGCTGTTCGAGCGCTTCAAGCACCAGGTCATTGCGACCTATCCGAACCGCCTCAAGCCGCCGCCGACGCCGCAGCGCGTGAACGCCCGCAACATCAAGCGCGGCCTCACCATGCTGTTGAAGATCATCTGGACGCTCGGCATCGCCGGCGACTACCGGCGCGCGTTCTGGAGCTTCGCCTGGCCGCGGCTGAAGGCTCTCGACATCGAGATCATCATCAGCGTGGGGCTGGTCGCCCACCACCTGATCGTGTTCTCGCGCGGCGCGGCGCGGGGGCAACAGACCGCTTCGTATTATTCGACCCGGCTGCAGGAGGTGGCGGCGCCGGCGGAATAAGGCCATTTCCGGGCAAGCCAGCCGTATCCATCAGCTTCATCAGGCCATTGTAATCACTCGGAAATGTCTGCTAGATAGGTTCCACGAGGCAGCGCCGGAGCGCCACGACCACTGCTGGTCGGGACCTCTTGCCCGCGCTGGCCGCCTGGAGGGACATGCGAGCGATCGTTACCGCAGCCAAGCGTGGCAAGCCGGTGCTTGATACCGAGGCGTTGTTCGACAACGCGCGCAACGCCAGCGAATTCCTCAAGGCGCTGTCGCACGAAACGCGGCTTGCCATCCTGTGCCTGTTGCTCGACGGCGAGAAGACGGTCGGAGCCATCGAGGAGGTGCTGCAGCTACGCCAGTCGACCGTTTCGCAGCAGCTTGCTCGCCTGCGCGCGGACGACCTCGTCAAGGTGCGTCGCGACGGCAAGAGCGTCTATTATTCGGTGGCGCGGCCCGAGGTCATCGAGGTGATGTCGGCGCTCTATCGCGCCTTCTGCCAGAAGTAGCGTCCCGAATCCGAGGCTCATCGCGGCGTGATCCACGCCTGGCCGTTGCCGGTGAGATCCTGCTCGGAAGGCTGTTTCCGTCCTGTGCTCGTTTCGACGGCCGCCGAGGCAGGTTCGCCTTCGCGCGTTGGCAGCGATCAATCGAGCCTGCGCGCCAGGTCAGCGCCCAGGTTGAACATGATTTCACGAGGATCCGTGGTGCCGAACCGCGCCAGGTTTTCCCGTCTGGTCCAAAGTTCGAGCGCTTCCACGACGTGCCCATGCGCGGCTTCGACCCGTTGACGCAAGGATTTCATCGCGCGTTCCGTCATGCCGCCGCCGGAGACGACCAGCACGACATTCATTCCGTGCAGTTCGCCCAGTCGTGCGACATAGGACGTGATCGCTCGCGCGGGGGACCAATTGTAAGTCGGGGCGCCCAGTACCAGGAGATCATATTCGTCGATGTTGCCGGGCGCCTGAGCGCTTGCCGTCGTCATCGCGACATGCCAGCCCCGCGCGACCAATCCCTCGGCAAGGGCGCGCTGAAGAGCCCGTTGAAAGCCGCGATGCGCCGAGTGGAAGACGATCAGCGCGCGCTTGTCGCTCTCGCCGCCCAGAAGTTCGATTGGAGAGGTCGTTGCGCGATGGAAGCGGCCCGTCCATATCGCCTCATA
>Ga0187771_10004221_pt1 | contig 10111 bp, 8 predicted proteins | sample 0116_SJ02_MP15_1_FD_133139 | JGI IMG/M metagenome (GOLD analysis project Ga0187771, IMG submission 133139) | Tropical peat soil microbial communities from peatlands in Department of Meta, Colombia - 0116_SJ02_MP15_10_MG | ecosystem: Environmental > Terrestrial > Soil > Wetlands > Peat | place... | reverse complement strand
TTTTAGCTGCCTGGCTTACATTGCCCCTGCTGATCTTCATCAATTCCAGGAGGTAGCTTCGCTCGAAATCCTGTTTGGATTCTTTGAATGGCCGGAAGGCGCTTTCTTCCATCTTTTGGGTCGGTAGAACTATCATCTCTTCTGTAATCACATCATTTCTTACCATCACGGCGGCGCATTCAATGATGTTTTCCAATTCCCGAACATTACCGGGCCAGGAATAAAGCATTATCTTCTGAAGGGCTTGGGGCGTGACACTCTTGATACTCTTATTCATCTTAATGGCATACTTCTCTAAAAAGTGTTCTACCAGAAGAGGAATATCCTCCTTACGCTCCCTTAAAGGCGGCATCCTGATGGGGATTACATGTATCCGGTAAAAGAGGTCGCCACGAAAATTACCCTTTTCAACCTCTATTTCGATATCTTTGTTGGAAGCTGATATAATACGTATATCAACTTTGACTGTCTTCTGCGCCCCTAGTGGGTAAAACTCTTTATCTTCGATGGCCTTGAGGAGTTTACCCTGCATGGCAAGGGGGATTTCAGATATTTCATCGAGGAATATTATCCCGCTATCAGCTTGTACAAAAAGACCCTTTTTATTTGCCGTTGCTCCGGTGAAGGCACCTTTTTCAAAACCAAAGAGTTCACTTTCAAGCAGATTAACGGGTATTGCAGCGCAATTAAGTGAGACGAATGCTTTATCTTTTCTGTCGCTCAGTTGATGCAATGCCCTTGCTATTATTCCTTTTCCTGTTCCACTCTCACCACTGATGAAGACATTAGAATTTGACTCCGCTGCCAGGTATGTTAAATCCAGTACCTTTTTCATTGCTTCACTCTGGCCGATGATATTATTGGTATTATCTCTTTGTCTAACAATAGTTCTTAGTTTCTTGACCTCCCGTGAAAGGTTCGTTTTCTCGATACCCTTTTTGATCTGTAAAAGAAGTTCACGATAATTATAGGGCTTCGTCAAATATATATAAGCACCTTCTCTCATTGCTTCAACCGCACTTTCAATGGTCCCGAATGCCGTCAAGATAATAACCGAAAGATCTTGATCCACGTCACGGATACTCTTCATCAGGTCTATACCGCTGCCGCCGGAAAACTTCAGATCAAGAACGGCAAGTTCATATTCATTCTTTGTCACCAGGTCTTTTGCCGCTTCGATTTCCGAAGCGGCTTCAACTTGATAGCCATCCGATTCAAGCCTCATCTTAAGTACTTTTAAAACACTTAAATCGTCATCAACGATTAATAGTCTGTCCATAAATGTCCTTATTACCGTTGAGGAAAAGATTTTTTCTTCTCCTTTAAATTCATATCGACTTCTTTCATCTGTCCTATTTTCTTTTCAAATTCCTCGACCTGCCGTTCGAGCTTATCAATCTGCTTTCGCTGCTTCGTGACCTCATTAATAAGAAAAATCATCACGTTACTTCCTTGTCTGTACCTGCTGTCCGGGTAATCCTTTATGATTTTCTGAAAGCATTCTAAAGATTTCTGATAATCTTTCTGCTGATTTCTCGGAAAGGCATAAATGATGCCCATCTCGAAAAGGACCCTGTCGCCTTCCGCTGGGTATTGTACAATAATTTGCTCATATTTGCCGAGAGATGCCTTGTAGTTTCCCCGCTTCATCAAGTCATTTGCCTCTTTGAAATCAGGATTGGATAAAGATACTTGATTCAGGTAAGTGCATCCGCATATCAGCATCGGCATTACTATAATGCAGGCAAAGAAAAAGTAAAAGTGCTTCCTTCGCCTACTTTGCTTTTTACCCATATACGCCCTCCGTGCGCGTTTATTATATGTCTGACGATCGCGAGTCCCATTCCGGTTCCCCTTATGGCTCCTCTTTTGTCATCGACACGCTTGAATTTATCAAAAACCTGCATCAACCCATCTTCGGGTATACCACGTCCATTATCCGATACAGATATTTCTACAGTATTATTCTCACTGTTATTCTTGACTGAAACAGTGATCTTTCCCCCTTCCATTGTAAACTTCAAAGCATTGCTTAACAAATTTTCAAATACTTCTTCAATCCTTTCCTTGTCCATTCGTAGAGAAGGAATATCTTCCGGAATTTCAAGAGTAATATCCATTTTCTTTTTCTGGATAAGAGGAGACAACTTTAAAATATTTTTTTCTATGATAGGACGAAGACTCGCATTTTGAAAGGAAAAAAACATTTTTCCCGCTTCCATTCGCGAAAAGTCGAGTATACGATTGACAGATAATATTAAACGTTCACACTCTGCTTTGATCAACACGAACAGATCTTCCTGTTTTTCAGGGACCTTGGAGAATACACCTTCCTGAAGCATACTCGACGCTTCTTTGATGACCGTTAAAGGAGTGCGTAATTCATGAGACAGATGACTGATATAATCAATTTTCATCTGATCCAATTCCTTGAGCCTTTCACACATCATGTTGAAAGTATCCGCCAATTCCTTAATCTCCGGTGGAGACGATATCTTCAATGGATCACCAGATTTGCCGCCAGCCACCTCTTTAGCCCTTTCACTTAATTGGTTTATGGGTAAATTGATTTTCCTCGTATTAAAAAAGGTTATAATAATGACAAGAATAACCGCTAGAAATAACGATATGTTGAAAACATTTATAATCTGAGTAGACATGTCTTTTGATCGCTGCAACTTTGTATTCCTGTCTTCAGTTGACACTCTTACAAGATTTCGCAATTTCTGGTCAATTTCACGGGTAATCATCTCCCTGTCTATCACATAGGTCTGGTTATTTTTTTCCTGTACTGTTAATGACTTTCGCTCATCGATCAACACATCATAAAGACCCTGGAATTTTTTGATCTCGGTCAATAAACCCGTCTTGACTTCGGTATCCGCTATCTTTTCCAGTTCATCAACTCTTTTAGTAAAGTCGCTTCTCGTATTCTTGAACTGCTGGTAATAGTCAGGATCCCTGGATATAAGATATTTGTCTTCCGCTGCCGTCAGGCTATAAAGATCATCAAGCGCCTCTTCGGCTAGCTTTATTATACGTGAATCATTTTTGATTATGGACTCGATAAGCTGATTAAGATCATTCAGGCTCATGATGGTATATACGCCACTGATACCAACTAGAAGAATTATCAAAAAAGACCCGATGATCAGTCTGCTAAAGATTGTGAGTTTCAGCATCTGCCTCCTTATAGTGCTGAGTCCTAATACTACAATTAATTATAATTTGCCATCCCAAGAAAGCATATCTTCATTATCCATTTCCCGATCCGAAATTCAGGTTTTTAGAAATGGAAAAACATAATTCCCATGATGGATCATCCACAATATTTGACATAGATTAAAACATAATTTTAAAAAATACAGGGAGAATCAAAATGAACCGTAATGAAAATGTGAAACCGCTGGATATACTCCTTGATGAGAAGATTAAGGAATTTGAAAGTGGAATTGATAAAGAATATGATACAGAACTTGATGAGATGACCTGGGAACTGGGCGATTATGAAAACGAGGAGCCGCTGCCGGAAGCCGAAGAATTTCAGGAAAAAGTGCCCATAGAGGAAGACCTTGCTGAAAAGAAAAGGCGTACTGCCAAAAAAAGGTCCTGATCTATTCCTTATTGTCCAGACGCAGCATCGATTGGGGAACAAGATAGTCCCTCATTTTTGATGCGACATATATGAGAATCCAGATATCATCCGGTGTTCTGTATCCACGCTTTCCCACAACTTTGCCCACACAGCCATTAAACGGATGTTTGGGATGATCGATCACGACTATATCCCCTATATCCATCTTCTTCTCCTTTTTATTTCTGGTGTCGCCTTGTGATGAGCAGGTCACTTTCATGTGCCATCAGAAACTGCTTCATTTGATTATATCACACCTCTATTCTAAATATTCTAACACCGCAGGGCTCAATGTCAATCTTAATGTCATTAACCTGCGCTTCATTCCGGTCTCCGGTTATTCTATCTTCCAGCTTTAATTTCGTTTCTTTTTTAACTAGCGATGAAAGGTCAACCTGCAAAGAATAGGAATTATTAATATCAAGATTGGCAAAGATCAAATAGCCCTTGTCATTCTCCTTATCCGATTCTTTATCCGGACGGCGTAAGGCACCGAGCACCGCGCCGTGGTTGCCGTCAATAAACTCCAGATTACCATCCTGATGAAATACAGATGATTCCGAAAGCACCCTGTTGATATTCCTTATACCGTGCGAGATGTATAAATTTTCCTGAAATTCATACTTCTGTTTCCTGCCGATAAAATCTATTTTTTTCGGACATCCATATTCAACTCCCTGGACGATGCCTGTTTGGCCTGTCCCCATGAGGGCTATCACCGCATAGCGGGGCACAGCAGCCTCTGCCTTACCGAAGAGCTGGGCTGGAGCGCCTGTATCATGTGTGGTGATGGGCAGGTAATGGCGTACTTTACGGCCTATATAGTGGATATAACGCAAATAATTACGCACATCGTTCGCATAAGGGTATTCCCATTGATTGGCTAGAAAGAGATTGATCTGCCATTCTGCTGCCTTTTTCAGAACAGTATTGGAATCTGTAAAGAATTCCGCCATAACGATGAGGTCCGGATAGGTGCAGTGCATCTCTTCCAGCAGATGCGCGATAAACCCTTCATCACTTGAATGCAGGTTATCAAGGCGGACCATACCTCCTGTAAGCCTGGCGAAATGGGACCAGAATAAGGAATATCTTGTCATATAATCCCAGATATCACTGCGAATACCAGGATGGGGATGATCATAATAGATCTTTACCAGATCACCCCATTTCAGCCAGGAATTCATATGCCAGCAGCCTGCACGCTTCAGCCCGTCTTTCTCTCCTTTGTCCGGCATAATCCACTCCGGACACATTTGCGCCATCCTGCTTTTGATCCCGATATGATTAAGTGTCAGATCAAAACAAAGTCTGATCCCCAACTCCCTGGCTTTTTCGACAAATTTTTCAAAAGCCGTAAAACCAGACAAATCCTCTTTTTCTCTGTAAGCCTTATCGATGGAAAAAAGATCGAAAGCGGAATAGGGACTTTCAGAAAAATCAAGACTGGTTATAGGCAGGAGATGAACTGCATTAAAACCAAGCCCTGCAATGTGGGGCAGCATCTCTATCCAGTCGTTGATAGTTCCTGAGACCGAAGGTATCATGGTATACATTCTCATATCCTTAATCCCCTCAGGATCCACTATCACATGGCTGAAAGGTACCCTATCCCAGTACCAGTTTTTACCGTCATCAAGAGAATATTTTAATTTGAACTTATAGCTCCCGCATTGCCTGACCTTATATGACAGCTTGAAGATTCTGTTCTTCTCCTGTTTGAATTTCAGCTCTTGCCATTCGTCCTTTGGACAGTCGATATTTGTATAGAGAAAGACTTTGACGTGGGACTCCTCCTGCTGGAATTCGACTTCCAGATGGAGGTCTTCATTCTGATAGATTCTGAAAAAATCATCAGGAACTACAGAGAAAGATCGCCTCAGAAGGCCCACTCTGCCAATTCTCATATTCCGGGATTTGAGCTCAGGAATTTTGAAAGGGAGGAAAGAAGATTCTACATCCATGGTTTATATCCTGATAGATAAATTTAGGTTAAGTGAGACATCTAATTTCAACAGCATCTTCAGCGATTAGTTTAGATAACACGAGTTACTTATAGAAATCCCAGGAATACCCGTCCTGTTTATCGTATTTTTCGCCCTGCTCTTTAAGATAACCCCAATACATGAGTTCGTTGATATGAAGCTCTGCCTCCTTCAATGCGGCAATTACTTTCCCTGGTTCCGGCGGGCATCCTTTCACTTTTACTGCCTTCCGGATATTCGCATTTTCCTTATTCGCCTTGATGATGCAGTTACCGATAAGAACGGTTTTATCATAACCGGGCCGCGCCTGCATTTTCTTGCCGTTCAGGATCTCTACCCTGGGAAGAGGCTGGCCCTGAAATGCCGATAACACGAGGATATTGACCATGTTGGCAAACGGTGAACACCCGGAGCAGAGGGTTTCATCATATTTGGGCACTGCTGTGCCGGTGACGCCTAACTTTTCGAAGACGGATGGACCTGTATTGTCTTTGGTCCATCCCCAATCCCACTTGAGCAGTTTGACATGATCTTCCACCAGGGCTCCCCTGATTTCATAATCATCCAGGTTCAAAGATTTATTGTGACGTCTGCCATACTCAACGAAATGTATAATGTCCTGCGGGTCGAAGCCCATGGTCTTCGCCGCAACCATATCGGCAGCAAGGATATCGCGGGAGGCAATGATAATGTCTTTTCTGAATGCATTTCCGAAATAAAAGGCTCCCCGCTCCAGGGCATAAATGCCGTCCACAATCGTTAGTGCCGGTTTTACATAATCGGCGACAAATGTGAAGGAGTACTCCAGGCCGGGGCTTGCCTGATGGCAGAGTTTTTTTGAAGAAGTTTTCAGGCAGCCTTTGAGATTCTTAAGTCCCAGGGATACCTTCGATTGAGCGTGGGTTTTAAGCACAGGAAAGTCAATGAGAAAGTCTGATTCCAGAGATTCTCTCGCAATATGGAAAGTCGGTCCATCCTTTACCTTGATGATCTTAAATTCACCGGCATTAAAATCAATGAGCCTGATCCCGTACTTTTTCGCTAACCCGCTGTACCCGAGACCTGCATAGGCCTCCATGGTCCCGACACCTTTTTTAAATCCGACCGATCCTTCACCGACGGATATATCCCCGCATCCGTATTCCTTGAGCAAGACGATCAAATCCTCCACGAGACGTGTTGTCGTAAACACGCCAAACGGCGCTATCTTAAACTCATCATCCCATGTGACGAGATTGGGTTTAATGAGGACCATTGCTTTCTTGTCCAGCTTCTCGAATCCATTGCATAGCTTGATTGCTTCTCTGAGAGATTCAGTGCTGCCTGTGTATCGAACCAGAGATATCGATGGTTTCATAGCCTGTTTCCTTTAGCAGAGAAAGATCTATCTGATGATACTATGATAAAAGTGAGTACCTTCTCTTTGAAATACATTTTTCAAGATCTTTCAATAATCGTTGCCGGAGCCATCCCCCCTCCTGTGCAGAGCGAAATAAGCGCGTATTGGGCATTTCGCCGCATGAGCTCATACACTGCCGTGACGGTCAGGCGACAGCCGGAATTACCGACAGGATGGCCCAGGGCAAGAGCGCCTCCGTTCACATTTAGTTTAGTCAAATCCGCCTTTAGCTCCTTAGCCCAGGCAAGTGGTATAGGTGCGAATGCCTCATTGATCTCATAGATGTCGATATCATTAAGGGAGAGGCCAGCCTTCTTCAGAATTTTGGGGGTAACATAAATGGGCCCGGTGAGCATGATCTCTGGATCGGAGCCGATGACGGCATTCGCTACAAAGCGGGCCATTGGACTAAGCTTCAGTTCTTTTACCTTCTCTTCGCTCATGAGAACCACAGCAGATGCGCCGTCTGTTATGGTACTTGATATGCCGGCTGTTATCCATTTGGTGTTCGGCAAGACCTTGAGGGCGGAAAGTGTCTCATGGGATGTCTCGGGCCTGATCGGCTCATCGGTATCCCTGACGATTTCATTGCCGTCTTTATCAACGCCTTTAATGGGGAGGATTTCCTTTTTGAAGTATCCGTTGACGGTTGCCGCGTGGGCCTTCCGGTGGCTCGCAATCGCAAACTCATGACATTCTTCGCGCGTTATTCCCCATTTGTCCGCGATCATCTGCGCCGCTTTGATCTGATCCGGTATGCCGAATCTGCTCGTGTAGAATTCTCCGAAGGGGTTACCCATAGGCTTGCCTGTATGCAGGGTGCCGTTTAAATCCGAAAACATCCCGTACTTCGTTAGGAGTTCACATCCACTCGCGATCACCACATCCATTATACCGGAAGCGACCATGCCATAGGCGAGTTGGATGGCGGTGAGACTGCTTCCGCACTGACGGTTTACCGAGACACCTGGGACGGTTATCGGAAACTTCGCGGCCAATACACCCATACGCGCCAGTGTGAAGCCCTGCTCACCGACCTGGTACACGGTGCCGGTAATGACATCATCCACAATCTCGGGATCGAGATCAATCCTGCGGACTACTTCATCCAGCACTGTCCCCAGGAGTTCGGGAGCGGTCCAGTTCCGCAGATATCCATTCTGTCTGCCGACCGGCGTTCTCGCGGCGCTGACAATAAAAACGTCCTTCATAATTATCCTCTCGCGCTAACATTCTGTAATGCTCATTTTTTTGTGTAATCATAAACTCCTTTGCCGGTTTTCCTCCCGAAGCGACCGGCCCTGACCAGTTTCACCAACAAAGGGGCAGGGCGGTATTTATCACCCAATTCTCTGTGCATGCCCTCCATGACATGAAGGAGAGTATCATTCCCCACAAGATCCGAAAGTGCCAGCGGACCGATGGGATGATTACATCCCAGCATCATGCCCTTGTCTATATCCTCTGCGCTGGCTACCCCTTCATCCAGGGCATAGAAGGCCTCATTAAGCATGATACAGAGTATCCTGTTCACCGCAAATGCAGGCGCTTCTTTGACCACAATGACTTCCTTACCGATTTTCCGCCCCCATTCTTTGGCGATCTCCAGGGTCTCATCTGACGTCTCATAACCCCTGATGATTTCCAGCAGGCGCATCACCGGTACAGGATTGAAGAAATGGGTGCCGATGAATCGGTCCGGCTGCTTCGTGATGGATGCCATCTCTGTAATACTGAGACCGGAGGTGTTGGTAAAAAACAGGCAGTGGGCAGGTACGATCTCTTCCAGTTCCCTGTAAACCTGCTTCTTCACATCCATCACCTCAATGACCACCTCAACTACAATGTCGGCTTTACTGGCAGCTTTTTTCAGATCAAGGGTTGGTTTGATTCTTCTCAAAACAGCAGTCATCTCCTTCCGTGTCTTTTTCCCTTTCTCCACATCACGGCTTAGATTTTTTCTGATTGTATTCATTCCACCGTCGATGAATTTCTGCTCAATGTCCCTCATCGTTACCTGAAAACCCGCCTGGGCGCATACCTGGGCTATGCCGCTTCCCATCAAACCGGCTCCTAAGACGCAAACATTCTTAATTTCCATGATAAGTTCCCTCTTTTATCTTTAAACTACATTAAGCAAGTGCAACAGATCTAAACTTACCCTCATTACATTAACCCATTTCCCACTGTCCTACATATTATTTACCTGCAAACATCTCTTTATAGGATGCCCGCATTTCCCTCTTAAGAATTTTTCCCGTCGGTGTCTTGGGGAGGGCATCAAGGAAGATGACCGCCTTGGGACACTTGAATGCGGCAAGCTCCTTCCGGCAGTGTTCCATGATCTCCTCCTGTGTAATCTTCTCGCCTTTCTTGGGGACGACTACCGCTGTCACTGCCTCAACCCACTTTGGATGCGGCAACCCTATGACAGCAACCTCCTGAACCCTCTTATCCAGGTATATGGCCTCTTCCACTTCACGGGTAGGGACATTCTCACCACCAGTCTTAATCATATCTTTCTTACGATCGGCGACAGTTATATATCTATCCTCATCCATAACCCCAACGTCCCCGGAATGGAACCAGCCTCCCTTCATGGCCTCTTCCGTCTTTTCGGGATCCTTGAAATACATGGTCAAGGCATGGGGGCCCTTCCCGCATATCTCCCCGGGTATACCCGGCTTGCCGATGGGCTTATAACTATCATCTTCAAGCCTTGTTTCCATGTTCAATCCTCCCATACCGGCCGAACCAAGCTTTTTCAAAGCGTCCTTTGCCTTCAGGATCGTATGGTAAGGGGCAAGTTCAGTTTGGCCGTAGTAGTTGTAGATACGGGTCCCCGGTAATCTTTCTATGAGCTCTTTTAATACCTCAACGGGCATGATCGAGGCGCCATAGTAGCATTTCTTGAGGCTGGAGAGGTCATACTTGTTGAAATCAGGATGCCTGAGCATTCCAATCCAGACGGTCGGCGGCGCGAAGAAAAGTGTTGCCTTGTAGTCGGCTATATTTTTGAGGATCATACCAATATCTGGGGCAATCAGGATATTGGTTCCCCCGACCCAGAAAATAGGATTCATGAACACATCG
>Ga0187771_10004219_pt1 | contig 10113 bp, 9 predicted proteins | sample 0116_SJ02_MP15_1_FD_133139 | JGI IMG/M metagenome (GOLD analysis project Ga0187771, IMG submission 133139) | Tropical peat soil microbial communities from peatlands in Department of Meta, Colombia - 0116_SJ02_MP15_10_MG | ecosystem: Environmental > Terrestrial > Soil > Wetlands > Peat | place... | reverse complement strand
TGAACGACGCGCTGAAGGATCCACGTGCCGCCGCCGATCGCATAGCCGACGGCCGGCGCCCCGAGGCTCAGCGCGACGGCGGCGCCGAGCAATACCGCCACAACGTCGAGGAAGCGCAGCCTGCTCATAGCCGGCTCAGAGGCAGCGGAAGCGCTTAATGACAACAGCGATCCCGACGAAGAAGCCAACGCCGAAGCCGGCCAGCAGGAGCGGTACCAGCGCGCCGAAGAGCGCGCCGAGGCCGGCCCCGATCCCCGCGCACAGCGCGTTGACGGCGAGCAGCAGGGCACCGGCCCCAGCTGCGTCCCTGCCTGTCATCGTGCCCCGACCGCCATTCCGGCTGCGCGCCAGCCATCCTCACGCGGCGCACCGCCAAGGGCCGTCTGCTGGACGTTCGTCTAGAGGCGTCGATGGAGACATTGTGATGGCGCGAACCTCCCGCGGCTGACGCCGCGCAGCGACGGCTGCGCGCCCCGTCGAGCGCCGGGAGGCACGGCACAGCGACGACCGCGGGAGTCTACATACACGACGACTTTGTAACAAGCTTGTGACGTCGCGCACATCGCCGCACGCGGCTGTAGCGCCGCACGAAGTCCTTCAAACGTCCGCACCGCTGCGCAAACGCTCACGCGCCTGCGCGCTGCTGCCGATAACAAGCGGCAGATCGGGAACACCCGGAGGTGACGAACATGAGACCAGCAGGCACAGGCCAGACCCAGCTCGCCTTCACCAGCTCGCAGGCAGCGAGCTACCTCGGTGTGTCGCTCGCCACCGTCCGTCGCTGGAGCGACGACGGTCATCTCCGCGGCTACCGCACGCCAGGCGGGCAGCGGCGCTTTTCGCGCGCCCAGCTCGACGAGTTCCTCCGCTCGCTGAGCGGCGAAGAGGCCAGCGAAGACATTCTCCCCGCGGGCTAGCTGCGGTGGCCGGCCGCCTAGCCCGGCATGGGTCGGGTGCGTGCTGGGCCGGCCATCCTTGCTGGCTTCGGGCGAGCGCGGCGAGGCGCGCTCCCGTGCTGATGCCAGCCGGTGCGCGGGCGTGTGGCGGGCGGGCGCTTGCGCGGCTAGTAAGCGCGCGTTGGCGCGCTGCCGTGCGCGTGTTTAGCCAGGCGAGGAGGTCGGCGCAGGTTGGCCTCGCGACAGGACGGGAGGGCGCGGCCGACCCCGCAGCCGCAGCCGCCTAGAGGTCGAGCGTTGAGTCGAGGCCGCGCTCGGCGAGCAGCTCGAGAATTCGCGGCAGCGCCGTGACGGTGCGACGCCACGAGCCTTCGGCCGAGTAGTCGTCGGCGTCGTGCAGCAGCAGCACGGACCCCGCTCCCAGCTCGCGTGCGAAAAGCGTCGCCACGATCGACTCGGGCGTCGCACGCGCCTCCCAGTCGCGGCCCCAGTGCGTCCAGAGCAGCGGCCGCCAGCCGTGGCGCTTGGCGATCGTGAGCGCGGCTGCGTTGAAGATCCCGTAGGGAGGCCTGTAGCGCTCGATCGACCGGCCCGTCGCGTCCTCGATGCGCGCCTTCGCGCGCGCGATGTCATCGGCGACGGCGCGCGGGCCAAGGCGGAGCAGGTTGCGATGGCGGTCGCAGTGAAGCCCGATGCCGTGACCGGCCGCGACGATCTCGGCCGCCAGCGCGGGGTTGCGCGCGACCTGCTCGCCGACGAGAAAGAACGTCGCGCGCTGCGCCCGCGCCGCGAGCAGCTCGAGCACGGCGGGTGTCCCCTGCGCGTGCGGGCCGTCATCGAAGGTCAGGCCGGCGCCGCGTCGCCCGCGCGTCTGCGTCTCGATGCCGAGCGCGGCGCGCAGCGGCGCTGAATAGTAGGCCAGAGCGGGTATCAGATAGCCAACGCCGCCTGCGGTCAGCGCCAGCGCGGCAGCCCTCGCGGCGTCGCGGGTGGGATGATCGCTCCCCTTCATGCTTTCGTTGCTGATCGGAGTCCTCGCAGCGACCGGCGCATCGACGCTCTACAGCCTAGGGGTCGGCGTGCAGTCGATCGATGCTCGCGCGACGAGCGAGGAGCACATGCTGCGAATCTCGCTGCTCACGCAGCTGCTGCGCCGTGGACGCTGGGTCGCCGGCACCGCGATGACCGCGCTCGGCTGGCCGCTGCAGATCGTGGCGCTCCTGTTCGCACCGCTCGAGGTCGTACAGCCGGCGCTCGCGGTCGGGCTGCTGGTCCTGCTCGCTCTGGGAGAGCGCATGCTCGGCGAGCGTCCAGGCCCACGCGAGCTGGCGGCAACGTCCGCGATCGTCGCCGGCGTCGCCGGGGTCGCGGCGCTCGCTCCGGCGCGCACGATCCACCACGTTCACGGGATCGCCCTGCTGCTGGTGCTGGGGGTGCTCGGGGCTGCCGCGCTCGCCCCATTCATCGCTCAGGTCCTGCGGCGCCCGGTCGCCAATCTCGCGATGATCGGCGCCGGTCTCGCATTCGCCTGGGGCGCGCTCGCGACGAAGCTGCTCGCCGACGCCGCCTCCAGCGATCGCTGGATACAAGCCGTCATCTGGGCAGCGGCGGCGATCGTCGCCTCGTTGCTCGGCCTGACCGCCGAGATGAGCGCGCTTCAGAAGCGCGCGGCGATCCTCGTCGCGCCAGTCGTCTTCGTCGCGCAGACGCTGGTGCCGATCATGCTCGCCCCGCTGATCTTCCACGAGAGCTTCCTACACACACCGCTGTCAGGCGTGCCGCTGCTGGGCTGCCTGATCGTCCTGCTCGTGGGAGCGACGATCCTCGCGCGCTCCCCCGCGTTGCTTGCCCTCAGCAGCAGGCGCGAGCGCGAGGCTGCTCAGCCGGCGCGCGCCGGCAGCGGTCGCGCAACGACCCCGGAGGAGCGCACCATCGCCGCGAGCGAGGAGACGGCGCGGTGCGAGCCCACCGAGCCGGCGAGCCGCAGCACCACGACGTCGCCGGAGCGCAGTGGCCGTGCGACGCGCGGCGCCCGCGAGCTCACCTGAACCGATCCAGCCACGCCCCGCCCTCCCGCCACGGGGCCGAGAATCAGCTCGGCGAAGCTCGGGCTCTGCGGCTCGAGGTAGTAGAAGCCGCGGCCGAGGTGAAGCCTGCGGGCCTCGCGCCGCAGCTCGGCCGGCGTGTGGATCCAGTGCAGCATGCTGCCGCGGTTCACCGCCGGGATCGCATCGTCGCCGAGACGATCCAGGGCGCGCAGCGTCGCAGCGTTCGGGACCGAAGTGCTCGCGAACGAGGCCTCGATACCGTCGCGCTTGAGCAGCCGGGCGATCCGCAGCACATCCCCCGGCGGCACGCGGACGACAACGCTGACCGCGTGCGTCGGCAGCGTCTTCACCTGGTGGCTGAGCGCCGCCGCGATCGCATCGAACTCGTCGGTCGACATCACCCAGACCCCGACGCCGAGCGCCATCACGACCGAGGTCGCGATCCGCAGCGCAACCATGCGCCAGCGCGCGATTGGCCGAACGCGGACGGGGGCCCTCAGCACGATCTCGGAGGCGGCTGGTGAGTCGGTGCGCAAGCGCGCCCGAGGCCTGTCGCGCGGGTTGCGCCGGGTGCGTTCGACGTGTTCGACGAGCTCCTCGGGGGAGCTCGCGAGGGCGAGCAGGTCGTGCTCCGCCATGCGTTTGGTGTTGAGCTTCGCATGCGCCACCGGAAGTCCGTAGGAGACAACCGGGCAGCCGCGCGCCATCGCTTCGAGGCAGGTGACGCCACCGGTTGAGTGGACTAGAGCGTCGGCTGCGGCGAGCAGCTCCGGCATCTGCTGCGTGAAGCCGAGCACCCTGACGCGGTCGCTGTCGCGGAAGCGCTCCGTGAGCTGTGCGTGCACGAGCTCATTGCGGCCAGCCACGCAGACGACCGTGGTATCGGGGATCCGCTCGAGCTCAGCCACGGCGCCGGCGAGATCGCCGACACCCCAGCCGCCGCCCGAGACGACGACGACGTGGCCACGCGACGGCAGCCCGAGCGCTCGGCGTGCCGCCAGCCGGTCGCGCGGTTCGAGGAACTCGGCCGCGATCAGGGGCCGCACGACCTGCGCACTGCCGCGGCCGGCGATCCGCTCGACGTCACGAATCGACGCCTCGTACATGACGAGGTGCGTGTCGATCCCCCGCTGCGCCCAGAAGAAGAGTCCCGCCATGTCGGTGATCGTCGCGATCGCGGACGCAGCAATCATGCGACGGCGGCGCATGTAGCCAAGGACGACCGTGATCGCCGGGTAGGTGGACACGACGACATCGGGCGCGTGTTCGGCGATCGCGCGCGCCAGCGGCCGTGCGCCGATGCGCGTCAACGCGAGCTTCGTCAGGCCGCGCACCGGCGCGGCGTGCTTGAGCAGCCAGTAGTAGAGCGAGTATGAACGCGGCGCGACGCGCAGCTGAGTGCGATAGCCGTCCTCCACGACCGAGCGCAGCAGCGAGCCCATTGCGGCCAGGCCGTCGATCAAGGTGACCTCGACGGGCTCACCGCAGCTCTCGAGCTGCTGGCGCAGAGCGCGCGCGGCAGCCGCATGACCCTCGCCGACCTCGGCCGAGAGAATCAGGACGCGTCGCGGCCGGGCCGCGGCGCCAGGGGAGCGATCGTGTGGGTCGCTGGTTGGCAAATCGGAGACGGGGCGCCTCGAGGGCACGAGCAGTTTATCGGCCGAAGCAGAGAAACGTAAGAAATTCATACGAGCCTGCCCTGCCCGCGAGCCCTCGACAAGATGACGTTGCGACACTCGCGCGGGGGCGGCGACCCGCGGCCGACGTCAAACGGGGAGTATTCCCGTCATGGCAGCAACCGCGCTCGAGCCCTCCCCCGTGAGCACGCCCGCGCGCGGCAAGCCGGCGCCGCGGGACATGCGCGGCGTCGGCTTGGCAGCACTGTCGGCTCTCGTCGCGGGGCTCTTCCTGCTCGGCGCCAATGCAGCCTCGGGACGGTCGAGCTACGTGCCTTCCGGCGTGCGCAACTTCCCTGGCTGGCTCGCCGGCCCGCTCGCGCCGTTCGGGTTCACGACCTCGCACGCGGTGCTCGAGGGACTCGTGCTCGCGATCTGCGCCTGCTATGCGCTCGCGCTCGTCTGCCTGCCAGCGATGTCGGCGAGGGCGATCTGGATCGCGATCGTCAGCGCCACGCTGGTGGCGGCGCTCGCGCCACCACTCCTGTCGGGCGACGCGCTCGGTTACCTCGGCTTCGCCCGCCTGGGCGTACTCCACGGGCTGAGTCCTTACAGCCACACCGCGAACGCCGCGCCGCACGACGCTGTCTACCCCTACCTGACGTGGCGCGGCTCGAGCGCGGTCACGACGCCATACGGGCCGCTCTTCACGCTCGCCAGCTACGCGCTGGTCCCGCTCGGTATCGCCGCCGGACTGTGGACGCTCAAGCTGCTCGCGGCGCTCGCGACGCTCGCCACGGTCGCGCTGATCTGGCGGATCGCCGAGCAGCTCGGGCGCTCGCCGACCTGGGCGGCGGCGATGTACGGCCTCAATCCCGTCGTGCTCGTTTTCGCCGTCGGCGGCGGGCACAACGACACCTGGTTCGGCCTGCTGAGCGCGGCCGCGATCTTGTGGCTGATCAGCGCTCGCGAGCCGCGCGCAGGTCTCGCGCTGGTCGTCGCAACCGCGCTCAAGGTCTCTGCCGTGATGATGATCCCGTTCGCGGCGTTTGGAGCTCGGCGCCGCCGCGACCTGCTGATCTGGACCGTGGGCGCGCTCGCACTGGCGGCGGCCGTCTCGTTCGCCGTTTTCGGCGGCTCGCTCGACGGGATCGTCAAGGCGCTGCACGTCGAGCAGCGTCAGGTCGCCAGGCACAGCCTGCCGAACGAGGTGTCACTGCTGCTCGCACTCGGCCATCTGCCGGAGGCGGTGCGTCTCACGTTCATCGCGGGCTTCGCCGCGGCGCTCGTCGCGACGCTCTGGCGCGCCGCGCGCGGCGCCTGGTGGCTCGACTGCTACGCCTGGGCGACGCTCGCGCTGCTCGCGGCGAGCAGCTGGCTATTGCCGTGGTATGCGATGTGGGCGCTGCTGCCCGCCTGCGTCAGCCCGAGCCGCCGCCTGCAGGGTGTGACGCTTGCGGCGTCGGCCTACTGCGTGGCGATCAAGATCCTCTGAGCTTCGCGGCGCTCGCGCCGCTCGGCCCGCTCGCGCCGCTCGGCCCGCTCGCGCCGGTCGCGCCGGTCGGGCCGGTCGGGCCGGTGTAGCCGGCGCAGGCCGGGGGGGCGAGCGAGATCGTGCAGTCGGGCCCGATGCCCCACGAGTGAAGCGTGCTCGCAAGCACGTTGTAGGCCGGTCGCACGCTGTTGTTCCACGAGATCAGCGCCGAGTCCCACGTGTCGTGCGCGCTCACCGCCTTCCACTCATAGAGGTAGACGCGCTCGATCCGCGGGCTCAGCTTGACGAGCTTGCGGAAGATGAACCGGTCAACCGAAGCTGCGTGCTTCGCGCCCTGGACGAAGTTGACGTGGGTTGCGTTCACGCGCTTGACGATCCCGCCGGTCTCCGCAAACCAGATCTTGCCGCGCACGGCATGGAGCAGAGCCTCCGTCGTCCCTGTCTCGAAGCGGTTCGCGCCGAAGTAGTTGTTGAGACCCCAGTAGGGAGGCTGGCGGTGCGCGAAGTGGATGAACTCGTGCACCCAGAGCACCAGCGGCACGGCCTCGCTTCGCGGGACGTCGAGCAGATCGGCGGCAAGGATCGTGCAGCGCGGGCAGTCGCGGCGCAGCGCCAGGTAGTACTGCGCGGCTCGCTGGGGGTTGAACGCGGTCCCCTCGAGGTAGAAGTTCGCCTCATCCCAGGTCTCGAACTGGGTGACCCACGGGAACAGGTGCCGCAGGCGGAGGAAGGCCCGGCTGAACTGCGCGACGGTCGGCAGCCTGCGCTCCGCGCGCACGCTGCCGATCACGTGGTCGAAGGTGATCAGCGGCTCCAGACCATCAACCCGGGCGTCGTCGAGCCAGGCGGTGAGCTCCGCGCGCTCGCGCGGGACCTCGACCGCGTTCCAGGCGATGTCGTCGCGCACCTGTTCGATGCGGAGCGCGAGAAAGCGGGGATCGCCGAACAGCTGGGTGTTGTTCTCACCCATGCCGACGACAACGTGCGCCGGCGCCAGCGCCGGCGCCGCGAGCGACAGACCGCACACACAGGCGAGCGCCGCCAGGGTGAGACGCAGCGTCATCAAGCGTCTAAGCGTCGCATAGCGCACAGTCGGTCAGCGCCGCGCGCACGCCGGCGGGAGCTTCGAAACGGCGCAGTCCGGCGCGGTCCCGGAAGCTGCCAGGCCCTGCGCGAGCGCATAGTAGGCGGGCCGCGGGACGCCGTTCCATGAGATCAGCGCCGAGTCCCATCCCTGTAGCGGACTGGACGCCTGCCACTCGTAGAGATAGACGCGCTGGATCCGCGGACTGAGGCGCGCGATCCGCCCGACGATGAAGCGGTCGACCGCCGCCTGATGGCGCAGGTTCGCCGCCGAGGCGGCCTGAGCGTGGTTTGGCTCGCTGATGATGCCCGCGGTCTCGGCGATCCAGATCCTGCCGCTGACCGCGCGCAGCAGGCGCTCAATCGTCGCCGTCGAGAGGCCGTTGGCGCCGACGTAATCGTTGAGCGCCCAGATCGGCGGCTGCAAGCCGGCTGCGCGAATGAACTCGTGCGCCCAGCGCACCTCCTCGACGGCGTAGCGGCGATCGGTGATGTCGAGCAGATCGGGCGCGACGATCGTGCACTCCGGGCAGTCGGCGCGCAGCGCCAGGTAGTAGCGAGCGACGCGTCGCGGATGCGTTGCGGTCGGCTCGCCGTAGTAGTTGGACTCGTTCCAGGTGACGAACTGCGTCACCCACAGGAAGCGCGCCCGCAGCTCGCGGAACAGCGCGCTGAACTCGGCGACCGAAGGCAGCGTGTGACGCAGCGGCGGCGCCGCGCGGTCAAAGGTGATGAGCGGCGTGAGGTGCTCGCGGCGCGCGGCATCGAGCCAACGGGTCAAGCGCATGCGGTCGAACGGCACGAGCAGCGCATTCCACGGGATCTCGTCGCGCACAAGCGTGATCCCGAGCGCGAGAAAGCGCGGGTCGGTCAGGAACGCGGTCTCGTTGTCGCCAAGGCCGATGATCGTCGCGACCTTCGGCGGCTTCGCCGCCGAAGTCGCTCCTCTGGCTGGAGCCGCGGGGTGGCTGGCCGTGCGCTTCGGCTCTCGCTGGCGGTGCGGTGGCGCGGCGGTGCCGCAGGCGGCGAGTGCGAGACAGAGCGCAGTGAGAAGGAGGCCGCGCCCGCAGCTCATAGGCTTGGCGTCGTCGGCGCCGCGCGGCAGGCAGGGGGCAGCGTCGAGATCGCGCAGTTGGCGGCGGCTGGGCACCTAGTGAGAAACTCGGACAGCGGAGGAAAGTCGCGTCAGCCGCGCCGCGCACCGCCGGCACGCCATGACGTCACCACGGCCGGCGGCTCCGCCATGACATCTCGGCCCGCATCGGCACGTCGACCGTCCGCCGAGGCAGCGTGACCGCGGAACTTGACGATCTCGAGGACGTAGACGAGGTAGACGCTCGCGAGCACGACGAGCAGCGCGTATGCCGCGAGCAGGGCGAGCCATCCCGCGTGCAGCTGGCCGTGGTCACTGTAGGGCACGAAGCGCAGCGCGAGCGCGAGCCCGGCCAGCATCAGCGTCCACGCGTAGAGGTAGATCACGGTGCGCCGCACGCTGAAGCCAATCCGCGCCATCCGGTGATGGAAGTGCTCGGCGTCCCCGATATACAGCGGACGGCGGTACTTGACGCGCTTGAGCAAGACGAACGTGGTGTCGAGGAACGGCACCGCGAGCAGGATCAACGGCAGGGCGAAGGCGACGGTCGAGGCCGTCTTCAGATCGCCGGTTACGGCGACGGTGCCCATCAGCAGTCCCAGCAGGTTCGCGCCGCAGTCGCCCATGAAGCTCGAAGCCGGGTGGAAGTTGTGGACGAGGAAGCCGAGCGAGGAGCCCGCGATGATCGCGGCGAGGACCCCAGCGGCGTTCTGGCCGAGATCGAACGCGATGACCGCGAACGCTCCGGCGATGATCGCGCAGACGCCCGCGGCGAGCCCATCGACGCCGTCGGAGAAGTTGACGACGTTCATCATCGCCACGAGCCCGATCACCGTGAGCGTTGGGCCGGCGTTGGGGAACTGCAAGGCGCCGACCAGCGGCAGCGTGATCTCGCGCACGTCGACGCCGGCCTGCTCAGCGATGATCGCGGCCAGCACCTGGCCCGCGAGCTTGAGCGCCGGGTTGAGGTCGAAGCGATCGTCGATCGCGCCGACGAGCGTGATCACCCCGGCCGCGAGCAGCACGCCGTGCCAGTGGACGATGCTCGTCACGAGGACGCCATGGCGGTGGACGGCGGCGGTGGTGTCGGGCAGCCACAACAGCCCTGCGACGAGCAGCGCCGCGAAGATGCCGAGCCCGCCGAGCAGCGGCGTCGCGCGCGACGACAGCCCGCGATCGCTTGGCAGATCGACCGCGCCGACGCGTCGCGCGAGGCGCATCGTCAGCGGTGTCAACGCCACTGCCACCCCGGTCGCAGCGGCAAACGCGTATAGCGCATCGAGCCCTGAAGGGTTCATCGGCCGCTAAAAGCATCGCAGGAGCACCTGCCCGATGTCGGCTCACGCAAGCGGTCCTGCGAGCCCGGCGACCGGGTCCGAATCGCACGGCCACGTGCCGTCAAGGAGACCGTCGCCGGTGGCGAGCGCGCTAACTAGTGCCCGTCGGGCCGCTGGCGCCGGTCGAGCCGCCGGCCGTGCATGGCGCGGGGGCTCTCGACACGGCGCAGTTCGGCGTGATGCCCCAGGCGTCGAGCGCGTTTGCCAGCACGTCGTAGGCCGGGCGGGGCGCGCCGTTGTAGGACAAGAGGGCGGTATCCCAGCTGGCGTGGCGGGTCGGCGGACGCCATTCGTAAAGATAGATCCGCTGGATCCGCGGGCTGAGCGCCGCGACCCGCGTCAGCAGGAAGCGGTCGACTGCCGCCTCGTGGCGGAGCGTGAGCGGGAAGCCCGGCCTGCCGTGGTGTGGGAAGCGGACGATGCCGCCGGTTTCGGCAAGCCAGATGTCGCCATCGACCGAGCGGAGCAGCTCGCGAATCGAGCGAAGGGACTGGAGGTTCGCGCTGGCGTAGTTGTTCAGCGCCCAGTAGGCCGGCTGGCCGTGG
>Ga0187771_10004218_pt1 | contig 10114 bp, 6 predicted proteins | sample 0116_SJ02_MP15_1_FD_133139 | JGI IMG/M metagenome (GOLD analysis project Ga0187771, IMG submission 133139) | Tropical peat soil microbial communities from peatlands in Department of Meta, Colombia - 0116_SJ02_MP15_10_MG | ecosystem: Environmental > Terrestrial > Soil > Wetlands > Peat | place... | reverse complement strand
TAGTCGGTCCCTATTTTTTCAGTCATGTTGCAGGATACCAGGGCATTACGGCAGGTATTAATGCATCTATTCCATTTAAGAGGAGGATGAACCTGAAGGATATCTTATGGACTACATATTCGGACCCGGAACTCGCCCATCTCGGCCTTACAGAAGAAGAGGCGCATCAGAAATATAAAAAAGGCTTTAGAATTTACAGGGTGCCGTACTCAAATTTGGACAGGGCGAAAACAGAGGGCAGTGAAGAGGGCCTTGCAAAGTATATCGTAGACAGAAGTGGCCGCATCGTAGGGGCACATATTGCAGGAAAGATAGCCGGCGAATTGATACATGAAGCACAGGTAGTTCGCTTTTTTAGAAAACCGCTGAAAAATCTGCAATTTGTCATGCATGCTTACCCTTCATATTCTGACATAATAAGACAGGCTGCAAGGGATGCATATATCGATGGAATACTCAGAAATCCGCTGGTCAGGCTGGCAAGAAGGATAACTGGAAAGAGGAGGGGTAACAGTCAATGAAACAATGGCTAAAACCTGCCATTTTTATATTACTGATCTCCGTTTTGGTCATAATCTTAAGTCTTACGGGGACGGCAAAATTACTGACATTTCGAAACCTTGAGATCTACAGAGACACCGTAAAAAATTTCGTCATGGAAAATTACTCTATTTCTGTTCTGATATTCATTGCTGTTTACATAATCGTTACGGCAGTTTCTATCCCGGGTGCAACTGTATTGACTATTGCGGGAGGTTTTTTATTCGGTACACTGACCGGGGCTCTTTTCGTCAATGCAGGAGCCTCTATAGGCGCATCCTGCGCTTTTTTAGTCTCGCGTTATTTCATCGGCAGCGTGGTGCAGGAGAAATATGCTGAAAACCTGAAGAGTTTCAATTCAGAGATAAAGGTGAATGGTGTGAACTATTTGCTTCTACTGCGGTTTATTCCAGTTTTTCCTTTTTTCCTCATCAACATTCTTGCTGGCATGACAAAAATCGGATTTTTAAATTTTTTATGGACAACTTCCGTCGGAATCATCCCTGGATCCATAATTTACGCTTATGCGGGTAGCAATCTGGGAGAATTAAAATCGGCTGAAGGAATACTCTCATGGCCCATCATATCGGCCTTTCTTCTGCTCGCGCTCTTTTCCATAGTACCGGTTTTAATAAGAAAGCTTCTGCCTGCACGCCGCTGATAATAGTAGTTCAGAACCTTACAAAATGACCCAGCCAGAAGATAAAGAGGATCATAACGATATGCAGGATCCACCAGCCTGGTTTGAAAAGCAATATATTACTCATTTTTTCCTCTTGAGATATCCTAATATATATCTGGATTATAGTCCAATAATTTTTTAAATTTTTGTCAGGAGGGTGGAATAATCATTTTCAATTTTCATTATATCGAGCATTGCCGAGATAGCTCCCCGGTGATGGGTTTCATGATTAAACATCTGCATTAGTGTTTTCCAAAGCTCCTTCTCGGTCTGTTCACCCCTGAAGTTTTTGTATTGAAATACAGAGTTCAAATTTTTATCGCTTAATTCATCAATAAAACGTAATACAGTTTCATCCATCTCTTTCCTGTAACGGAAGAGGTCTCCCCTGCTTATAATCCCGGGGTTTTTCAGCGATTTTTCATCGATAGATAAAAATCCGGCGTTGTTAAATGATTTAATGCCTGAGAAAGAGTTCTTATAGCGTTTTACCCAGTTCAGGTCGGATGAAAAAATATGAATGAGGGTACCGAAAATCGATGAATAATATGCTCCTGTTTTCTGATGCAGCTTTTCATCCGGCATTTTTTCAAGGATTGATATTAGTTCTTCATTTACTTTTTTATTGTATGCCGCAAATGAAGCAAAGATCTTTTTCATAAAGCCCTCCCCTTTGATTTTTTTTAATTATAATAAAATCCTTTGAGAAAAGCAATTGGCGGGCTGACTGAATTTTTAATTTCGGTTTTGCCTTTACCGATAAGAGTTACATAAGGGAAGGCATCTGCCTCGATGGCATAACGGGTGCTGAAGCTTCAGCATTTTTATTAAAAAATGGCCGCATCTATTGCTCTTATATGAGTTTGATATTATTTTTTAAACTGGATTATCTTCAGTACGTTTATTTCAAGACATGCCCGCTTTACCGGCATATATGGATCGAGGTGTTTTTCACCCTAGGTAGTCAGCAGTTATGTGTCAGACGGGTGAATTGAATTAAGCCTGGTTTTTGCAGTCCTCAGTCAGGCCTTAATAATGTGCAAAGAGAATTTTGATGAGAAAAATTTTATTGATTTTACTGGCACTGCCTGCGACTGTATTCTGCCATCAAATCAAGGGGAAGATATTGAGGTATGATACACGCTCAGAAATTCCCTTTGCCGCTGTCATTCTCAGTTCAGGAACAAATGTTTTAAAAAGCGTCCAGACCTCTGATAATGGTTCTTTTACAATTGAAACTGTCGATGGTATTTATTCTCTTACGGCAAGAGCTGCGGGATTTTACCAGGAATCAAAAGATATAACTGTAAAATCGGATGTTTACATAAATTTTTATCTGATAGCTCAAAGTACTCTTTTTCTTTCGGAAGTAGTAGTTGAGGGAGAAAAATTAAAAGATACGGAATCCGGAAATATCATATCGAAAGAAATGCGTGATAAGGCGCCAGAATCAATTACAGGAGACCCTCTGCACTCAATGACCCTGATGCCCGGTGTAGAAGATCTGGGTGCCGGGGATTTTTCACAGAATACCAAACTTTCAGTCAGGGGCGGTACAGGCAATGAGAATGTTGCACTGCTTGATGAAGCTCTCGTACAAAATCCTTACCACCATTTTATCGGCGATTCTGTTTTTATTGACGACATAGTTGACAATGTTGATCTTTACAAGGGTGTTCTTCCAGCCCAGTATGGACAGGCAACTTCAAGCCTCCTTCAGGTCAATACTATTGAGGGTGAAACGGGTTTCCATGGTAAGGTCAACTTAGGACTGATAAACACATTTGTGACCTTGTCCGGGGCTTCAGAAGACCAGAAGTGGAACTTTGCCGGAGGCGTAAGGAGGACACAGTACGATCTTATCCTGCCCCTGTTTGCCCAGGGAGGAGAGAATTTTCATGCCCCTTATTACCTTGATTCTCATGGAAGGGTCCAGTATAAGGACGGCGGTGATACTATTTCTTTTGACTGGCTTTATTCTGAGGAACCAATGTCATACACTAATATGTCGATTTCGGGAAACAGCCTCACAAATATCTCATTTATAGGCAACGGTACCCCTAATTCAGGATTGGAGGATTATGCCGGGACAGTGCTGAACCTGGACTGGAAACACTCTTATTCAAAAGAATGGTCTATCGATCAGTCTCTGGGTGGAATGTGGAGCTATGAGGATCTGGAAATGGAAGAATCGGACAACTCATCACTCCTGAGGGATTCTTCTTATGACCTTAGATACAAGGGATTCGCTGTTTATTCGCCTTCAGAAGACATTTCATTTGATGCCGGCGGAGAGATAATTTATTATCCCAGCCTTTTATACACCAATTATGTGAACAGCCTGGTTACAAACCAGATTACAGGTCAGCCGAACTGGGTAGTTTTTGAGAACAGTTCGTACCAGGGGACTCTCGGAATATACTCGGCTTTTATTGAAAATGATTCTGATTTGTTCGATAAGTATGTTTATATAGAGGATGGCCTGAGGCTGAATTATGTCGATTATATAAATAAATACTCTCTTGATCCCCGCCTGACGGTGGGATACAGGATAACTCCCGGAGATAAAGTTTACGTTTGTGTCGGATACCTTTCGGAATTCCCTACGGACGCCTTCGATCTAGCATTTCTGGATACTAACGCGAATCTTAACATTCCCGGCTGCTGGCATTACATAGTCGGAACAGGGCTGGAATTTAACAGGGTTTACGAATTAACCATCGAGGGATATTTTAAAAATTATGAAAATTACATCTCTCAGGAGTCGAATATAGAATATCTACTTCAGACCACGGGAGAACAGCGGCAGATCTACGGGGTTGACATTCTCCTCACAAAGAAAAGAGATAATTTCCCTCTGTACGGATGGCTCTCATTAAGCAGTTATCTTGTGCGCGGTTACCGTACTTCGGGTTTTGATCCAAATTCTCTTTATGACATTAACCCTGGATTCCTGACAGGCGGTCCGGCGGTAACAGTTGCTGGCCAGTATCCTCTTCCACCCCTTTATGAGTGGTTCGATCCCGGATCGCTTCTCTACAAGATGGACCTTGTCGTTATATGGGAGGTAAGTAAAAATTGGTCCCTGACAGCCGAGTTCCAGTGGCAATCGGGAAACCAGTACACTCCACTTCAGTCTGTAATAACTAACAATACCGGCTCAAACATCATATATACACCGGTATGGAGCGTATACAATTCGGCATGGCTTCCCGATATACATTCCGTGAATCTGAAGCTTGAATATACAGGTATAATATGGGGTCTTCCAGGCGGGATCTATATTCAGGTTGACAATGTCTATAATTACAGGCCGGCAACTTCAGTAAGTTATAATAACAACTATAGTACCGAAGTTATGCAGCAAAGCCCGATCGGAATTTATCCGGAACTCGGTGTCTGGATAAAATGGTGACTGCTGCCAGGCCATTCAATTTGACATTTTTAAAGAAACCCCTTTTAATAATGCAAACTGGTGCGGAAGGGCTGGTATGAAATATTCCGGATTAAGAAAAGAGATCGTTAAATTTTCAGGTCTGATATATGAAAGGAATTATGTGAGCGCCCTTGAAGGAAATGTAAGCGTTAAAATTTCAGGGGACTGTTTTCTTATTACACCGGCAAAGGTTCTTAAGAAAAACTTGAAGCCCGAGGATATAGTTCTGATAGATGGCGAAGGGATGAAAATAAATGGCGCTTATGAAGCTTCCTCGGAATCAAGGAGCCATATTGAGATTTACAGAAATAATCCAGGAGTGAATGCGATAATCCACGCTCACCCTTTTTATACTATCCTGTGCACAGTAATTGGATTAAACCCCTTTGAGAAACCCTGCCTGCCTGAAGTCCCCTCATTCCTGAAAAACCCTATATTAGCGCCTTACGCAAGGCCTTCGTCACCTGAGAGTGCTTCTACAGCAGGGATTTATTCACGGGAAACACGGGTACTGGTAATAGACAGGCATGGCAGTTTCACATATGGCAAAGATCTCTTTGAGGCCTTTTACCTTCTTGAACTCCTTGAAAAGAACTGCCGTTTGTTTTATTACGCAAGCTTATCTGGAAGAAAAATCAGCTTTCTTGATGAATCGGAGGCGGTGGAGTTAAAAGATAGCCTGAAATAAGCCTCTACGTCTTAATTATTTGAATTTATATATTATTCAGTTAAAATAATAGACTATAATTTATTACGAAGGAATAAGTGATGGCTAATAATTCTGAAAACAAAGGCAAAACAGTAATGAGGGAAAAACTGAAGAAACTTGTGATTGTAGAATCGCCTTCCAAAGCTTCAACCATAAAAAAATACCTCGGCAGGGATTACGATGTTAAAGCTTCCGTGGGACATATCATAGATCTTCCGAGGTCAAGAATGGGCGTAAACCTTGACACTTTTGAACCTGATTACATCATAATACGTGACAAATATAAAATTTTAAAGGAATTAAGGGAATCAGCCAGATCAGCAAGCGAGGTTATCCTCGCTTCCGACCCTGACAGAGAGGGTGAGGCTATAGCCTGGCACATAAAAAACGATTTCGAAAAGAATGTTCTGCCGAAAATTAAAGACAGGCAGGTACCTATAAAGAGAGTAAAATTTAACGAGATCACTATTGAGGAGATTGAAGACAGAATCAAGCGTCCAGAAAACATTGACTCGAAACTTGTAGATTCACAGCAGGGAAGAAGGGTAATAGACCGTATTTTCGGCTATGAACTTTCTCCTCTCCTTTGGAAAAAGGTGAAATCAAAGCTTTCTGCCGGGAGAGTGCAGTCTGTAGCATTAAGATTGATCTGTGAAAGGGAGAGTGAAATAGAAAAATTCGTTAAGAGTGAATACTGGGATATAGATGTTGTTTACAAAAAGGATAAGGAAAAATTTAATGCCTCGCTGGTCAGGATAAACGGGAAAAAGGCTGAGATCAAAGACGAAGATACCGCGAAAAAGATAGAAAGAGAACTTCTGGAAAATGAGTCGGTAATTAAAGACATCAGGAAAAAAATGATCCTCCGTTCATCTTATCCGCCATTTATTACGAGTTCCCTCCAGCAGACGGCGAATAACCTTTTCGGTTTTACCTCGATGAAGACCATGCTGCTGGCACAGCAGTTATATGAGGGAATTGATATAGGTAAATCCAGGACAGGTCTGATAACTTATATGAGGACGGATTCGACAAGAATTTCACCTGTCGCGATAGCGCAGGTAAGAAAATATATTAAGGAGCAATTCGGGGACAATTATCTTCCTGAAAGACCGAATTATTTTTTAAATAAAAAGAGTTCCCAGGATGCGCATGAGGCAATAAGGCCCACGCATATATATAATCATCCTGAACGGATCAAGGAGTTTTTGAGTAATGACCAGTATAAACTTTATTCAATTATCTGGAAGAGATTCATGGCCAGTCAGATGAGCCCTTCCCGATCTGAACAGATTTCCGTGGAGATAGCTAACGGTAATAAAATACTGATCGCAGGCAGTATAAAGATCGTTTTTGACGGTTTTTTAAAAATCAGCGAGAGAATAACGAAGGAAAAGGAGCTTCCCCGTAATCTGGCTGTTAATGATCGTCTCATTATAGAGGAGATTAAAAGAGAGCAGAAATTCACAGAGCCGCCGCCGCGTTATTCTGAAGCCTCGATTGTTAAGGCCATGGAGGAATTGGGGATAGGCAGGCCGTCAACATATGCGCCTACAATATTTACTCTTACCAAGCGTTATTATATAAAAAAGGAGGGCAGGACCCTTATTCCTACAGTCCTTGGTTCGTCAGTCAACAAGCTCCTTGTCGATAACTTTCCAGAGCTTATTAATACTAGTTTTACCGCTGAAATGGAAGAAGAGCTGGACGATGTCGAGGATGGAAAAAAGTTATGGAAAAGCGTCGTTGGAGATTTTTACAGAACTTTCAGGCCGGTCCTTTCAAAGGCTTATGAGAACATAGACAGTATAAAGGGGTCTTTTGATGAAGAAACGGAATTCATCTGTGAAAAATGCGGCAGAAAAATGGTCAAGAAACTTGGAAAATTCGGTTTGTTCCTGGCCTGTTCAGGCTGGCCGGTATGTAAGAATGCCAAACCTCTGCCGCTTGGGAAATGTCCAAAATGCGGGGTTGGTCATATTGTGCAGAAAAAGGGGAAGAGAAAAAGAACCTTTTACGGATGTACTAATTACCCGTCCTGCGACTTTACAAGTTACTTAAAACCTGCGGAGGCTGAAGGCAAAATTTTGTCATGCCCGGTATGCACAAGCTTACTGTTCAGTCAGAAGGAAAAAGGCAGGCAGAAAATCGTATGTTTAAAAGAAGGTTGTTCTTATGAAAGCAAATTCATATAAACCGATTCTGCTCTTTATATTAATTTTTAGTTTCAGCCGCATTTTTGCCCTTCAGGCAACAGTCAATTCCCTGGATGCGCGTATGGAAATAGAAGATTCTAAAAAAAGGGGAGGTTTTTTAGTCCTTCCGCCAGGTACGGTTGTTCAAATCGACAGATCCGCGGTTGGTTTTTTCCATATTATTTATAACGGTATTTCTGGCTGGATCAGAAAAGATCACCTTGCTGTTTATGATGGAGTACTTTCAGATTTACAGCCGAAACCTTTTCTGTCGAAAAAAATTATCAGGGAAAATGGTAAGGATTACCTGTTCCTGTTTAAAAAGGGGAAACTGATCAAATACAATATAACAGACAGGATCGAGGAGGTTTCGCAGAACGTCCCTGACTTTCAGGAGATTTATCCATCATCAAGGGGCAATCTTTTCCTGCTGAGGGGAGTGTCGACTAATAGAGCTATTCTGAATAATCTAGAGCTGTACGATTTTTTATCCGGGAAATCAGCTTATATCGGCAGTTTCAGGGACAGTACTTTTGAAATATCTGATATCAAATTTTCCGAGGATGCGAATTTTGTCGGTATACTTTTTATTATAAGCGGACATCACATAATTTGCATCTACAGGACTGATTCGGGAGCATTCTATACCTATTCCACGGATGCTTTACAATTCAACTGGAAAAACAGCCTCCTTGTTTTAAATGATAACAGGTACTTCTGGGCCTATGATTTATCTTCGCCTCTCAAGGAACTGAAAGTGAATTTTAACAAAGACAACCTTTTAATAAAAATAAGACCGGAATGGGGCCTGGGAAATTATTTAAAATCCGTGGTCAGGGATGATTCGCTTTATATTGCTACCCGCCAGGGCATTGTAGCCTTTGATCTTAACCTTAAGACACTGCGAAAGACGCCGTTTAAGGGTTTGATTTTCAATAACGATATGAATTTGAATTATTTTTTTGAAAATGAAAGGGGACGTATGTACAATTTCAGGCTCCGCCATGATATCGGAATTTTCAGCGGTGCCCAGCCTGAAGCGGTTTTTGAAGCATTCACCGAATCCAATATAATCGGAAGGGCAAAATACAAAAAGATAGATACTCTCTTTCTTTATTCGGATAATGGCGATACCGTTTACCGCTACAAGGCTGTAGATAATCCCATGGCGTTCGGTGATACTGGTATCACTGCTGAAATCAATACGGAAAAGGACCTGACCATTCTGTCTATAGAAGACCCTGATAAAGGAGAATTTTTTTATATTTTCGACAGGGGAGGCAAATAACACTAAATGAGAAATAATATTATACATCCCGGAGCAGATGAATTAACATATGAAATACGGGAAATTGTTGAATTAGGCAATAAAATTGAAAATACAGGTGTTAAGATCTACTGGGAAAATATCGGAGACCCTGTAGCCAAAGGGGAAGAAGTACCATCCTGGATCAGGGTTAAGATTGCCGATCTGGTCATGAATGATAATCTAAGTTATGGCTATTCTCCGACAAAGGGGCTGCTTGCCACCCGCGAATATATAGCACGCGAACGTAACCTGGAAGGGGGAGCGCAGATAAGCGCTGACGACATACTTTTTTTTAACGGACTGGGCGATGCTATATCCATTGTATACAACTACCTCAATAAGAATGCCCGTGTAATAGGACCCAATCCAGCTTATTCGACGCACTCCTCGGCAGAAGCAGCTCATGCAGGATCAAAACAAATTACCTATCATCTCGATCCTGATAACAGCTGGTATCCTGATATCGATGACCTGCGTTCGCAGATCATTAAACATCCTGAGGTCAGCGGTATCCTGATAGTTAATCCCGACAATCCGACGGGTATGGTTTATTCAAAGGATGTAATTCGTAATATTGTAAATATTGCAAAGGAGTTCGATCTTTTTATTATTTCCGATGAAATATATTCAAATCTTTTCTACGGAGGTTCCATACACAACAAGCTGGCTTCGGTGATAGATAAAGTTCCGGGTATTGCAATGCGGGGAATATCCAAGGAGTTTCCATGGCCCGGAGCGAGATGCGGCTGGGTTGAATTTTATAACCGGAATATGGATGTATCCTTTGCCCGGTATACCAAGACCATCATAGATGCCAAGATGCTGGAGGTCTGCGCTACTACCCTTCCGCAGAGAGTCCTGCCTGAAATCATGTCGGACCCCCGCTATTACCCCTACCTGGCTGAGCGTAATGCCGGTTACTGGGAGAAATCAAAACTGGCCTACGGCATTTTCTCGGCTGTACCGGGCCTCAAGATCAATAAAGCATACGGTGCTTTCTATATGACGGTTATTTTTCAGGAAGGATCCCTGAACAGGGGGCAATATCTTAAACCTGCCAATAAAGCCGCAGCTGAAATTATAAAGTCATTTGAAGACACAACCGAACTGGATAAACGTTTTGTATATTATCTGCTGGCATCAAGGGGCATATGTGTAGTACCGCTGTCATCTGGTTTTAACTCGGATTTACATGGTTTCAGAATTACACTGCTTGAACCTGATATCGGCATATTCAAGTCTG
>Ga0187771_10004217_pt1 | contig 10115 bp, 6 predicted proteins | sample 0116_SJ02_MP15_1_FD_133139 | JGI IMG/M metagenome (GOLD analysis project Ga0187771, IMG submission 133139) | Tropical peat soil microbial communities from peatlands in Department of Meta, Colombia - 0116_SJ02_MP15_10_MG | ecosystem: Environmental > Terrestrial > Soil > Wetlands > Peat | place... | reverse complement strand
GCGATTTTGATCTCTTTAATGCCAGTTGTCCTCCGACGAACCAGAGGTATGTCAGGGCAACTGTGCTTGACAGATACGGCCTGCCTGCTGAGAACGCGTCTGTCGAGTTTTCATCGGATGCGTCAAGCGGGGTCACTTTCAACCCGAATCCGTCAACGACCGATTCTAACGGGCAGGCATTCACCCTTCTGCAGGCAAGTCCGACCGTACTTTCAGACCTTACGACTGTCCTGAATGTCTCGGCCACCGCGACGTTGCAGAGCGGCGCCACTGCCTTTAACATGGTTTCCCTCTTCCTGAGCCCGGTCACAGTTTCCCCTGGTCCTCAGTCGTCTCCACCAGGGCTGTCTTCAGTCACGGCGATCCCGACGGTCGTGGCAACGGGCGGAACATCCAGCGTGACGGCCACAGTGATGACGGACCTTGGCACGCCCGTTCCAGACGGGACCTCGGTGGATTTCACGGTCGCACCCACGCCACCAGCGACCTCTCCTTCACCTTGTGGCGCCATCACTCCTTTTGCGCAGACGACCGGCGGAGTGGCAACCGCGACATTCACGGCTCCTCTTATCCCAGGCTCATGCAGGGCCACGGGTACAGTAGGAGGCGTGAACATCGGCTACGTCGATATCATTGTCAACACGGCTTTGACGGTGCTACCGTCAGTTGAAACAGTCAACGGAATCACGGGTGACACAGCGACCTTTACGATATCTGGTGGTGTTGCACCATACATCGTTGCTTCAGATCATTCAGCGTTCCAGGCGGTATTGCAGGCAGACGGTGTTACGTTCAAAGTGACTGTTCCTCCAAACACGCCGACGACCACAGTGACATACACGGTCAGGGATGCCACAGGCTCAACGGCCACAGCTACTCTGAATATTGCTGGGGAGTCACTTGCGGTCCTGCCAGGAGTGCTTACGGTGAACGGTGTTACGGGTGCGCTGCCACCTAACCCTGCGACCTTCTTCATCTTCGGCGGTGAACCGCCTTACACCGTGGTTGCGAACTCAGCCAATCCCGCATTCCAGCCTACAATGGGGGCGAGCGGTGATACGTTTACGGTTAGCGTTCCCGCTGGCACGCCGCCAACCTCGGTGGCCTATATTGTGAAGGATGCAACTGGTGCCCAGGTAACGGTAACGCTGAACGTCGTAGCAAACGTGGTCGGCCTTACCGTAATGCCGATCAGCCAGACGGTGACGCCCGGGAATCTTGCGCCCGCTAGCGAATGTGGCTCCACTGCTCCATGCGGCGCAGTGTTCAATATTATTGGCGGCCTGCCCCCGTACCAGGTCGTTTCGGATACCTTGGCATACCAGCCTCAGTGGGTACAGACGCAACCCCTGGGTTCGAATCAAGCCTGGGTGTTCTCAGTGAACGTGCCTGCGGATGCAGGTGCTCAAACGGTGACATTTACCGTCACTGATGCGACCGGGGCTTCCACGACTGCAACCATGACGATTGTTACCTCAATCCCTGACTTCTACCTGCTGCCGTTGCAGGCGACTATACCTGTGGGCGGAAACGTTGAGTTCCAGATAGTGGAGCCCCTGCTGACACCTGCTCAACTAGCTGCTCAGACAGCAGCTGGGTACAACATAGTTGTCGATGCACCGGCTGATGTGATTATCAGCTATAATCCCGTGCTAGATGCCTTCGACTTCAGCGTATTCGGTGTCTTGACGGGGACGGTGCATATAACGGTAGTGGACCTTAACGGACTCCAGGCTGTAGCCACAGTGACAATACAGTAGGTGGGTTTCATCAGAGGGAGGGCGCTGTACGCCCTCCCTTTTCAAAGTGAGGGAGTTCAGATGAAAGTGCTGGGTGGCTATTTCTAGGCAATATGGTGACATTTTTTGTCGCATCATTATGCTATTAATTATAGGGAATTCTGTAAATACTCGATGTTACGCATGCTGATGGTGGGTACGATTTTTGATATATTATACAGTTTAAGACAACAAGTAAAAGGCATACTGAGGAGTTTGCGTTGTTCACAAGGCCGAAAGGCAATTTTTGTCAGTTTCCAGAAGGAGGTCAGGAAATGAAGTCGAATATTGATAGAAACCATGTCTACGGAAAGGTAGTTTTGATTCTGCTGCTTATGCTCCTTGCGAATTATTCCATTCTTCCCTCGGTATCACATGCAGGTCTTGTCGGTTCAAATATAGCTATTGCAAACAAGGAATATGACCAGCAGAACCCTGATGTGATATATCTGCCTGACCAGAATCTGTGGTTCACCGTCTGGGAGGATTGGGGGAGTTCTGCCGGGACCAAATCGAACATTTATGGGCGATTCATCAGCGTTAACGCCGACGGCTCCGGTGCGCTTTGCGGTAATGCTTTCCAGATCACTAATGCCACGGGGAACCAGACCGTGCCGAAGGCGGCTTACAGGCTTGGCGACAAGATCGTTGTTGCATGGCAGGATACGAGAGGGAACGGTACAGGAGGTTATGTATATTATACGGCGATAACCTCTTTTCCGAATCCTGCAAGTTGCGGCTCTTTCGTGCCGCCTGCAGCCACAGGAGGCACATCGCTTCTGTTCAATGGGACCTTCAAGGCTGTAGTGAATGAAAATGAAACTCCTACTCCCAACCAGGTAAACTTGGGCTACGGAACTGGTGGAACGCAGCTCTTATACACCGGCACTATACCTGGACCCGTTGTCCCTGCGCAGATTGATAACATAAATGTTTATCTTGTTAGCGGCGGAATACAAACTCTAGCTATGTCAGGAACTACGAGCAATGGGAATGCTTCCTCGACCCTGTCAGGACCGCTTGGTGCAGGAGCTGTCGTTTATAACACCGGGGCCGTGACGTTAGAATTTTTCAGCCCGGTCCCGACAAATACATATATATTGATTCAATATGATTATTACTTCATCACCTTCACCGAGGGGCCGGATAGTCCAGTTAATGACACCCTTAAATCGAGAACGGCGCCCAGGATTACCTACGATCTAGTAAATGATCTTTTCGCGATGACCTGGGTTGAATCGCGGAGCACCCTGAACAGGATATCGGAGCCGTGTTTTGGCATGGCATCGATAAATTGGACATTCGGCGATACGGTGTTCCCCGGCTATGTTATGCTGGACGGCGCCACTCTTGCCCCTCAGACTAACGACATTAACGTTACTGGCCCGGACATTATCAGGAACGACGTCGTGAGGACAAACAGAAAAGTGTCTACAACGTCATCCGCCCTATTGGAAACCTACACGTACGAATACTTTACAAGCCTGAATAATATCACGCTTGCGTCTGACACGACTGCCCCGGAGACCTTATTCGTTTGGGAGGGGGTGAGGCAAAAGGCTGTTCTCACCTGCAACTGCCAAGACGTCAACAACGACCAGATTTGCGACTATGGCGACATAATTACTTCAACTCTTACGACGTCACCCTATGATGATGGAAATGTCCACATTTACAGTCTGTGGGATAATCAGATCTCCCAAGGTGTCATAAACTCCATGAAGCTCGACTCCGGGACGGCCACGGCCCACTATCCGTCTGTCGGGTTTGACCCTATTTCGGACAGATTCCTCGCCGCATGGGAAGACATGAGGGGCGGCCCCAACACGAAGGTTTATGGCGGGCTCGTTGAGTCTGGAGGGGCACAGTACAATAGCGATTTCATCATTTCCTATGAGGACCTCAATAATGATGGGCAGAACGATTCGAACGTGGTGAACTCAAAGCAGACAAAGCCATATGTTTCCTATGACCCTGTAAATCAGAGGTTCTTCGTGGCATGGCAGGACGGTAGGAACAGTACCCTCTCACTTGAGAACCTGGATATTTACGGCCAGAAGATAGATGCGGAGGGTTCTCTGAGGGGCTATAATTTCCCTGTATGTGTACAGCCGGCTGACCAGTACGCCCCGGCTCTTGCATACAATAATACGAATGATGAATTCCTCGCCGCCTGGAAGGATGCAAGAAATGCAACTGTTTCCACATGCACCGCCACGGGGGGTACAGGAGGAGCCTTTCCGTGCGGTGCAGACATTTACGGGCAGATATTCGGTCTTGAGAATCCTTCCCTCACTCTCCTGAATCCCAACCTTACTCCGCTTTCACCTCCTTTGCTCAATAACTTTCAGAACCCGGCCGGAAGCGGGGTTGTTCAAGTGGGATTAACAGCAAGTCAGTCCTTTTTGGTCATGAACACCGGTGACACGCTGCTGAACATCCAGACAATTTATAACGGAACATACAGTTGCCCAACTTGCGGATTGAACATCACCACTCCTTATGGCTTTTCCTTTAGCGGTCTGCCCTCGCAGCTGCAAGATCCGTGTTGCCTTTGCAATAGCGATTGCCAGAATCTCTCACTCGTGCCAGGTGCTACACTTCAGTTGACAGTGCAATTTGCCCCGACCAAGGGCGGCAGCGACAACACATCCTTCACGATAGCGTCGGATGGCGGCAATGCGACGGTGAACCTGTCAGCCCTTGCCACAGAGGCTGACATCGAAATTTCTTCACCCCTTTATACTGCTTCTGGGATGACGTTTACTTATCCCAACACGTCACCAAGCGGCGTACCTGTCGGGAGTTATGAAGACCAGACCTTTGTGGTAAAAAACATTGGTGTGGCGAGTCTCATCATATCTTCTTTAACAGCGCCCACTTCCCCATTCAGCGTTCAGTCTGATGGCTGCTCGGGCCAGACAGTTGCCGCCGGAGCCACGTGCAGCATTGTCGTCCGGTTCGCTCCTTCGGCAGGCGGGCTGGCCAGTTCCTCTTTCACAATCAACTCCACTGCCGTCAATTATAGCGCATTTACGCTCAACATTCGGGGTACCGGGGCAGTCACTCCAAGTATTACTGTCTCGCCTCTGACCATTCCTTTCGGCAATGTTCAGGTGGGGCAAACAAGTCCTTCCCAAATTATCACTATCACAAGTACCGGACTTGCTCCGCTTACGGTCGGGCCTATCAGCGGGCCTGCTGCGCCATTTACGATGACCCAGAACTGCTACACTGCGCCAGCCACGACAGCTATTCTTAATCCGACCGCAAGCTGCCAGATAATCGTACAAGTGAAACCTGCGGCGGCGGGCGGTGTCAGCGGAACCATAACAATTCCCTCGAATGACCCGGTGAAGGGTTCGCCCGGTGTGGCCGTTTCCCTTAGTGCCAATGGTGTGACCACTCCCCAGATCAGTGTAAACCCGACTATTTTGAATTTCCCTAGCACTGTTATCGGTATAACTGCGACTCAGACTGTTAACGTCACCAATGTCGGCACAGCTAATCTCCAGATTACGTCAATTACTAATCCGAGCCCGGATTTCAGCATAACTGGCAGCAACTGTATAGGAACTTTAATTCCAGGGAGTCCTCCTTGCACAATCACTGTGGCTTTCAGCCCGTCAAAGACGGGAACACAGAGTTCTTCCTTTGTGATCAATTCTAATGACCCGGTCAATCCCGCCTTTACGGTTAACCTGTCAGGGATAGGCAGTTCTTCAGGCGGCGCAGGTCTCCTTCCGCAGATACAGGTGAGTCCGAATCCTCCTGTTCTGAACTTCGGTACTATAGCGCCGGGGCAAGTCTCCGCTGCCCAGACCATTACCGTCACGAACTTGGGTCCGGGTAATCTCATTATGGGGACAACTCAACCTCCTGGAGCGCCCTTCTTCATAATTTCCGACAGCTGCTCGGGCAGGACCATTACTAATTTGGGGACTTGTAAGATTGTGTTGGAGTTTGCTCCTCTGCGTCGTGCCGCCTATACCTATTACATGTACATCAACTCAAATGACCCCAATAATCCTAAAATCACGGTCACTCTGCAGGGTTTGTGAGCTGATATTGCTAAGAATATTTGAGGGCGGGCGAAAGCCCGCTCTTTTTTTGTGTGTAAAAAATGGCAACGCATATCACCCCCGCTGCCCCGTGTCCCGATGTGCTATGATAAACGATGATAGCCATTGTTGATTATGGAATGGGGAACCTCAGGAGTGTCGAAAAAGGCTTCCTGAAAGTCGGAGTGGACGCAAGGATCGTGGCGGACAGGAAGTCAGTCGAGGACGCCTGGGGCATAGTCCTGCCAGGCGTAGGTGCTTTCAGGGACTGCATCAGGAACCTTACCGACGCTGACCTCACTGATACAATCGTACATTCCATCCAGAAAGGCAAACCCTTTTTCGGCATCTGCTTAGGTCTGCAGGTGCTGTTCAGCGAGTCAGAGGAGTTCGGCACGTGCAGGGGGCTGGATGTCTTCAGGGGAAAGGTCGTAAGGTTCCCGGAAGAGGGATTGAAGGTGCCACACATGGGATGGAACAACGTGAGGCTCAACAGAAGGCCGCCTCTCTTTAACGGCATAGAGGACAACAGCTACTTTTATTTCGTGCATTCCTTTTATGTAGTGCCGGCTGATAAGGCTATCATTTCCGGCATTACTGAGTACGGCAGCGAGTTTACCTCGATGGTCTGGAAAGAAAACATATTTGCCACGCAGTTTCATCCAGAGAAGAGCCAGGAGCTGGGACTGAAGATCCTGAAGGGCTTCGGAGATTTTGTCAAGAGGGCATAGCGATTAAGTTCACATATCTCCAGCGCTCCCCCTCTCAGTTTAAGTGGGGTGGGTGTTATTTAAATTGCATGGCTTGGTATTTGTGAACACCCAGGCGATTTCTATTTTCCTTTGACTAACGAAAGCAATTCGCGTACTGTTTTTAATAGAACGGGATGGATTTTATCAGGGGCGATCTCGGCGAGGGGTCTTAACGCAAACTCTCGCTCATGCAGGAACGGATGTGGAATGCTGAGTTCAGGCGTTTCCAAAACCAAGTCGTCGTAATAAAGGATGTCCAGATCAATGGTCCGGGGCCCCCACCGGGTCGTTTCCTTCCTACCCGTCTCTTTTTCGATCTTCTTCAGGACAATGAGAAACTCGCTGGGGCCGAGTTCTGTCTCTATCTCGGCTGCCATGTTGATGAACTTCGGCTGGTCCTTGACGCCCCATGGTAGTGTCTCATACATCGAAGATTGTTTTTTCACCTTGCCGGTTTTCTCTGAAATGAGCCGCAAGGCTTTAAGGCAGTTCTCTTCCCTGTTGCCGAGATTGGAGCCTATGCCGATGTAAACGGTTGGCATCTTTTTGGCAGAATTACAGGTCTCGTAATAACGAAGACAATCGATATGAAAATCCCTCTTTGCCTCCCTTCGGAACAGGGAGGTTGCCCTCTTTTTGGGAAAAAGGGGTGAGTGGAGATTTTAGGATCACAACGCCTCCCCGATCCGTTCCACCGCTTCTTTGATCCTATTAACCGGGACGGTGAGTGCAAACCTCACATAACCCTCTCCGGGCTTGCCAAAACCGCTTCCGGGAGTCGCAAGCACGCTTGCCCTTTCCAGGATATGGGCTGCAAAGGCCGAAGAGTCAAAGTCGGACGGGACCCTTGCCCAGAGATAAAACGTTGCCTCAGGTTTGATCACGTGGAGACCCAGGCTGCTGAGCCCATCATAAAGGGAATCCCGCCTTGCTTGGTACGTGTGCCTGATCTGCGATAGTATCTCGTCACCTGTGCCTAGGGCTACAATGGCCGTTTCCTGGATGGCCTGGAACACACCCGAATCCAGGTTCGTCTTTATCTTACCCAGGCCTGAGATAAGGTCCCGGTGGCCTGCTGCGAATCCTATCCTCCACCCCGTCATGTTGTATGTCTTCGAAAGGGAATGGAACTCTATGCCTACTTCCTTTGCCCCCTCCGCTTCGAGAAAACTCACGGGCCTTTTCCCGTCGTAGTAGATCTCCGAATATGCCGCGTCATGGCAAACGATGATACCGTATCTTTTTGCCAGGCTTATTACCTTTTCATAGAAACCCAAGTGTGTAACCGCAGAGGTCGGGTTGTTCGGATAATTGATGAACATCAGTTTTGCCCTGTTAAGCACGTCCCCAGGGATTATTGAAAAGTCGGGCAGAAAATTGTTCTCTTCAAGGAGTGGCATAATATGGCTCTCTCCGCCCGCAAAAAGTGTTGCCACGGGATAGACTGGATAACCGGGCGAGGGGACGAGGACAACATCACCGGGGTTCACAAAGGCCAGAGGTATGTGGCCGATCCCTTCCTTCGAGCCGATGAGGGAAAGGACCTCTGTGCCAGGATCGAGGGAGACATTGAATCTGGTCTTGTACCAGTTTGCAACGGCTTCCCTGAAAGAAAGCATTCCTTCGTATGAGGGATAGCGGTGATGAGCCGGTTTCTCGACCGCCCTTTTCATCGCCTCCACGATGTGCCCCGGCGTCGGAATGTCAGGGTCTCCGATACTGAGATCAATGAGATCGACCCCTCTGGACAGGGCCTCCTGTTTCATCTTGTCGATGGATGCAAACAAGTAGGGCGGCAGATTTTTGACCCTGTTGGCAAACTCAAATTTCGACATTACGCGCCTCCGTCATCAGTCTTGCAATTCGGTGAGATTGTAATCCAGCATATTATATACTAAAACGTCTGTCTGTTTCGAGCGACGTAAGGGGATTGCCCGGGGCCGGACAACTTCCCTAACTCTGCTAATAATCAGAGTAAAATATCGTCGTATTTGGATCTGTATGCAATTGAGAAAGCACCAGGGCGGAATTATTATGGGAAATGGGAATGCGTGACATATGAGAAAGGGACCCATCATTTTCACCGTAGGACATTCGACGAGAGACATTGAAGACTTCGTCGAAGTGCTGAAGGCTTATCAAGTAGAAGAAGTGGTGGATGTCCGCACTATACCGCGTTCCCGCCACAACCCGCAATTCAGTGCCGAGGTATTACCCGAGAGTCTCAGGAAAGCCGGCATCGGATATCTTCACTTGAAGGGGCTTGGCGGTCTTCGTCATCCCCTGAAAGACTCGCTGAACGCGGGCTGGCATAACCTTTCTTTCCAAGGGTTTGCCGATTATATGCAGACTGAGGAATTCCAAAAAAATATTGAGAGGTTGACTGCACTGTCAAGGCATAAACGCTTGGCGGTCATGTGCGCCGAAGCGCTTCCGTGGCGCTGTCACAGGTCACTTATCGCCGATGCCCTGAGTGTCCGTGGGATAGAGGTGGTCCACATCACAAACCGCCCTTCCAGCTGTAACCACATTCTCACTCCTTTTGCAAAGGTGCACGGCAAACATATAACTTATCCACCGGGGGTTTAAGGCATAACTGATCCGGCAACTTGAACGTGGCAAATTTTTGTGATATGAGGAGAGTGGGAGTTGCTGGTAATTTCACTTTACAGTGTCAGATGAGAAGAGGAGTGTCGAGCGCGGAAAAGAAAAACGTCTTGGCGGCCATAGGCGTTGCGGTATTTCTGATTGACCTCGTCGTTGATGCTCTTATGGCGCGGGACAGATACGAGCTAAAAGCGCTCAACAGGATCGCGTTTTCCGAGGTCATGAGGATATGAAACATGGCAGGTGATTGCACCGATTCAGAGGACCGACAATGACGAGTTGCGGATTATTCAGTGTAGTGCCATGATGATTAATGCATATAATGAATATAAGGAAGGGATTCCCGGCAGTGCTTGAGCCGGATATATTGAAGAGAGTTGAGTTCATTGTGAAGGATTCCAGTAGGTTCCCCGACACGAGCGGGTTGTGGGGTACACCACATTCGTCTGTGATTCGGCGTCCGATATTTTCAAGTCTTATGGCAATGACAACTTGTTCGCAAGAGAATGTTACCATTGCCTTACGCTTGCGAAGGCAGTGGGTTTTATCTTCACCACTATCCCGGAGGTAAACGAGTATGAAAGCTATCAGAGTCCATGAGTTCGGCCGCCCTGAAGTGATGAGATCTGAGGAGCTGAACGATCCTCAGCCCGGCGCCGAGGAAGTCGTCGTCAGGATCCATGCGGCGGGTGTGAACTCCGTCGATACGTACATACGGTCTGGACTCTATCCATTGAAACCACAGTTGCCATATACTCCCGGTCTGGATGGGGCGGGAGTTGTCGAATCTGTGGGAGAAGGTGTCAGTGGAGTGAAGCCCGGCGACAGAGTATATATTGCTGGAAGTATCACCGGCTCATATGCGGGTAAAGCCCTCTGTATGAAGTCCCGGGTCTTTTCTCTGCCAAAGGAACTGT
>Ga0187771_10004216_pt1 | contig 10116 bp, 11 predicted proteins | sample 0116_SJ02_MP15_1_FD_133139 | JGI IMG/M metagenome (GOLD analysis project Ga0187771, IMG submission 133139) | Tropical peat soil microbial communities from peatlands in Department of Meta, Colombia - 0116_SJ02_MP15_10_MG | ecosystem: Environmental > Terrestrial > Soil > Wetlands > Peat | place... | reverse complement strand
CCGATACCAGGGATGAAACCCTCCCAGATGCCTGACCAGTCCTTCCTCTTGGATAGAGGGTGGAGGGCGGAATTCCAGCCGTTGAAGTTCCCTACGACCGAGACACCTGAGGCATTGGGAGCCCATACCGCGAACGAAGCCCCATGGGTGCCATCAACGATGTCGGCGCGGGAGCCCAGCTTCTCGTAGGCCTTGGCGTGCTTCCCCTCCATGAAGAGGTGGACGTCGTAGTCGGTAATCCTTGTGAATTCCCACACACCGCCGCGGTCATGCCTTGCCTCAGCCACTTTCCGTGTCCCTTCGGCCGGACTGTGCCCTTCGGTTTAAGGCTCTTCCCCACAACAGCCAGCTGGGCGCATGGTGCACCGCCGTCCGGGCTGTAACAAGACACGGCAGGGGACAGGTTTATTCCCGTCTCACCGTGACTCCCTCCCATGCCTCGCAGGACGAAGCTCCGACTTTCCAGCTTGTTCTCGGATTGCTACGGGATGAGGAACGGCCTCCCAGAGTTTCGCATGTTCATCGGGGGGAAGTGGGTCAGGTCGACGAAAGGGAGGACCCTTCCGGTCGACTCGCCAATTGATGACGCCGTCATTGCAAAGGTGCAGGGAGGGACAAAGGAGGATGTGGACAGGGCGATCGACGCCGCCTATGCCGCACGGAAGTCCATCAGGGACATTCCCGCCATCGACAGGATCGACATCCTCAACAAGGCACGCCACCTGATCGAAGACAATCGCGAGGACTTCTCTGGCACCCTTACTCTCGAAGCTGGAAAGCCTCAGAGTTCTGCCCTCGGGGAAGTAAGAGCTTCGCTCAACAGGATCAAGATGACCATGGAGGAGGCGAGGAGCATCTTCGGCGAGTATGTCCCGGGAGACTGGTCCGAGGACACGATGGGGAAGTTCGCTCTGGTGATTCACGAGCCTCTGGGGGTTGTAGCCTGCATTTCGCCTTTCAACTACCCGCTCTTCTCGGTGATCGCCAAGGTTACCCCCGCGCTCGTGTCAGGGAACAGCGTGGTCGTGAAGCCGGCGAGTGACGACCCTCTGGTAGCACTCCTTCTCGCGAGGGTGTTGCAAGAAGCCGGAATCCCCGACGGGGCGGTGAACGTCGTCACAGGGTCGGGTAGGGAGGTTGGAGACGAGCTTGTGGGGCACGACCACGTCAGCATGGTCACACTGACGGGAAGCACGGAGGTCGGGAAACACGTTGCCGCGCTCGTGGGGATGAAAAAGAGGCACCTGGAGCTAGGGGGGAAGGGGGCGGCGATCGTCGCCGCCGACGCAGACCTGACCCTGGCAGCTTCGAAGGTGCTGGAGGGGTGCCTGAAGTATGCCGGACAAAGGTGCGACGCCATCAGCAGGGTCTTCGTCGATGAATCGGTAGCGGACCGGTTCATGGAGCTCCTTTCCAGCGGGATGTCGGCTTGGAGGCTGGGAGACCCGAGGGATCCTGAAATCACAGTTGGTCCTCTCATCAACCCGCAGGCGGCGGAGAGGGTACAGGGGCTGGTGGACGACGCCGTTGCCAAGGGGGCGCTGCTCGTCAAAGGCGGGAAACACACCGACTCCTACTTCGAGCCGACGCTTCTGGACTTCGTCCCCCGGGACGCCCAGATCGCCACTGAGGAGACCTTCGGCCCGGTGGTCACCGTTGCCCGTGTCAAGGGTGTCGACGAAGCAATCGGACTCACCAACGAGTCGAGGTACGGGCTGGACTCGTGCGTGTTCACGAACAACCTGTATACTGCGTGGAAGGTGGCCAAGGCTCTCGAAGAAGGCACGGTGACAATCAACGATGCACCTGCCCACGGAGTCGGGTACTTCCCCTTCGGAGGGAACAAGGATTCGGGGCTCGGGAGAGAAGGGATCGGTTACAGCATAGACGAGATGACGCGCATAAAGACTATCCAGTTCAACCTCGCCCCCGCGGGACTCGGGAAGACCCGCAAGATTCCCAAGATGTAGAGCCCGCGTCTGAACTCTAAATAATGCACTGAACCGCCCAAGGGTAACGTGCTGAGCCCGAGGGAAATCAAGGCAGTGGACCGGGAGGGACTCTCTGAGGCCTACTCGAAGTGGCCAGCGTCGATACGAAAGTCCCTGGCTCAACCGCTGAACCTCCCCCGAATCAGGAAGGTCGGTTCAGTGGTCCTCGGCGGGATGGGAGGGTCCGGAAGCGCCTGCGACATTCTTGCGGATTGGGTAAGGCCTAGGGTCGAGGTTCCCGTTGTCGTTGTGAAGGACTACCACCTCCCTAGCTTCGCAGGGAAAGACACCCTGGTTCTCGCGGTGAGCCTCTCCGGAGAGACGAAGGAGACCGTCAGCCTGCTTCGGGACTCTCTGGCGAGAGGATGTACCTCCGTGGGCTTCTCATCGGGTGGGGCGCTTGAGAAGATCTGCCAAGATGAATCCGTCCCTTTCAACCGTGTCGACAAGCTCCTCGTCCCAAGAGCTTCGATTCCCGGCATGGTGCTCCTGCCTGCGAGGATGCTCGCGGAGCTGAGCTTGATCGCGCCCGTCGAATTCAAGAGGGTGGGAGCATCGGTCGAAGGAGCTCTTTCCAAGGTTGCACCGCCGGTCCCCTATGAACGTAACCCCTCGAAGAAGCTCGCAAGGTCCCTCCTTGGAAAGAACATCGTAGTCTACTCAGCCACAACGCTATCTTCGATCGCTCACCACTTCAAAGCCTCCATTAACGAGAATGCGAAGGTTCAGGTGCAGGCCGAGGAATACCCCGAGCTACTCCATAACGAGGTCGAGACCTGGGTGGCCGGAAGGAACAGGGCCGTCGTCATGCTGAGGAAGAAGGGTGGCGAAGAAGGGATGGAACCCAAGTTTGGTCGACTGAGGGAGATTCTGAGGAAGGAAAAGGTGCAACTAAACCAGTTCGTGGTTGATATCGACGACCTGGGCTCCTTCCTGGACGTTGCCCTAGAATTGGACCTCGCCTCGGCCTATCTGGCGGTTCTCAAGGGCACTCCGCCGGCTCCCACCCCGGTCCTAACGCAGATGCGAAATCTCTGACGCTTCGCCAGGGTTTCAGTTGGCCCCTTGTCTCTGACGGTGCTACTTCGTGAGAAGCTTCCACGAGAGAACGATCCCGAGGACAGAAAGAACGGCTGCGAATACGGCCAGTACTCCGAAGTCGACCCACAGCGGAGCGAGGACGGTATAGCCGGGCGCGGAAGCCGTGCCCAACAACATCTGCCTGACTCCGTCCACGGCGTAGCTCACTGGATTGTACTTTATCACGCTCTGCAGCCAGGTCGGCATTATTGACACCGGGAGCATTGCGTTGCTTGCAAACAGGAGGGGGAGGTTAAGGAGGTTGATTACAGCCATTTGCGTTTGCCAGTCGCTTGACCTTAGGGCGAGCATGACAAAGAGGGACGAGAGGCCGAACGACATCAGGAAGAGCATTACAAAGGAGCCGCCGATGGCGAACAAGCTGAAGTTAGCCGTGTCCATCCCCAGGACCACCGCGATGATGAGGACCATGACCGCCTGGATAAGCGACCTCACGGTGCTCTGGAATATTTTCCCGACTACTATGGAACCGCGGCCGACTGGGGTGCTCAGTGCCTTGTTCATGAAACCGAAGCGCCTGTCCCAAACGACTGACATCCCGGAGAAGGCGGCTGTGAACAGTATGATGAACGCCAGCATCCCTGCGCTGAGGTAGGAGAAATAGCTCGTTGTCCCGACCAAGGCAACGGTCTCGCTGGGCGGGAGGAAGGCGCCGAAGTTGAAGGCCTTCCCGAAGAGGCCCAGCCATACGACGGGCTGGACTAGCGATATGATCAGCTGAACGGGGTTCTTGTACCACTTCACAAGGTCCCTGTTGGTAAGCGCCCAGAGGCCGTGAAAGGGGCTCTTGTTGAGCTTCGGAGCCGCTCTGAAGGACCGCTCTCGCATACGTGCCTTCTCCTCCTCTATGACCTGTTCCTGGGCGGTGACGGTTGATCTCGAAAGGTCCTCGGTCATGTCAGATTCCTCAGCTCCGCGCTCTCCTCATCGTAACCCGCTGCCTGAACATGTCCGCCTTGCTCGATTCTTCTTCTCTGATGGTCGTGCCGGTGAACTCCAGATAAGCCTCGTCCAGGGTAGGCTTGGTGAGCGATATCTTCGTCACGTGGAGCCCCTTGGACCTAACAAGGTCGATGATCTGAATCGAGGTCTCCTCTCCTACCTCCGATTTGATTCTGTACTCGTGGTCGCTCTTCTTGACATCCTTCACAAGTGGTATCTTCAATATGTCTTCCGAGATATCAGGTCCTGACTCGGCGACCCCCACCACAATGACGTCTCCTCCTATGCTCGACTTCAGCTGGTCGGGGGTCCCAATCTTGACAATGCGTCCGTGGTCTATTATGGCGATCCTGTCGCATAGGGAATCAGCCTCCTCCAGGTAGTGGGTGGTCAAGAAGAGCGTCATCCTGTACTCCTCCTTCAGCATCTTGATGTAGTTCCAGACCGCTGTCCTAGTCTGCACATCAAGGCCCAAGGTAGGCTCATCGAGGAAGAGAAGCTTCGGGTAGTTGATCAGTCCGCTGGCAAGCTCGAGCCTCCTTCTCATCCCGCCGGAATAGGTGCTGACTTTCCTATCGGCTGCATCCTGCAGCTCGACAAGCTTCAGAAGCTCCATGGCGTGGGGCTTCGAATCGGTGCGCGGGATTCCGTACAGGTCGGCGCAGAGCAGGATATTCTGGATGCCTGTAAGGTCCTCATCGGCGGTGTATTCCTGTGGGACGACTCCCACATTCCTCCTGACTTCGGTGGGGTGCCTGTGGATGTCAAGACCATCGACCTCGGCCGTACCTCCCGAGGCCCTCAGAAGGGTGGTGAGAATGTTGATGGTTGTCGTCTTCCCGGCACCGTTCGGACCAAGGAAGCCGAATATCTCTCCTTCCATGACGTCGAAGGTCACCCCATCAACGGCCTTCAGGTTCCCGAAGGTCTTGCTAAGATTCTCTACCTTTACGATTGCCTGCTGGCTCAAGTTGTGCCTCCTAGCTTACCAAGTCTCGCACTCAGTTGCTTGATACTACCAGCGTTGGCACCAATGTTCTTGTCATTGGCATGCGAGAGATCCTCAAGATACGAAGTGTAGCTTGATATGACTTCTATTGCCCCTTCCACTGACCTTGGGGCAGGTGCGTTCTTGTCGAACCATGGCCATGGGTGGTCGACCTCTTCCCTGCCTGCAGTCGTTAGGGAATACCTATCGTCATTAGACCTGCTTAGGACACCTTCTGCTACCATGTTCTTGAGTAGCGGGTAGATTGAACCTGGAGATGGTCTCCACCACCCCTGCAGGTTTGCTTCCATGGCGTCCATGATTTCGGCTCCAGACCTAGGATTGTCCCGTACGATGTAGAGTATCCACCTTCGAAGACCTTTGTGGGTGCGTTTTGTCCAGTCAAAGTTGAACATTGCTTCACCGTATCGATATCGGAAAACTATCGGAACTATTTGAACCTTTTTGGGGGACATATGACGAACCAGGGTTTTGCACCTATAGGCTAGTTACCCCGGGATAAGGAGCACGCCAAACCCCTCTCCTCGGATTTCGCGCCATTGTTCGTACGAAAGGCTTGGTGAGGATTTCACGCGTACTTGCACAAATACAACCTTTCTTGCCAAACCAGCTTCCATCAACCTCCTGCAAGTTGGAATGCATGGTCTGAAGTTTGGTTCTACATGATTCATTCTAGTCTTGACCTCGTATACGGTCATCGAGGCCGGGTGATACAAGTCGGAAACGACTCGGCGATTAGGCAAACGAAAAACCGCATGCTTGACCGTGAAGATGCCTTTGCGGACCAAGTAATTCCTCGCAACACACTCTCCCCATCTTCCTACTGCACCTGAAGGCGACCTCATGGGCGGTCGCTTGCACTGAACCAACCTGCCGAAATCGTAGTCGAGATGCCAGGAAATTAGGGCGCCATTGTCAAGGTTTGAATCCACTTCAGAACTTTCTTCCGGTTCTACTTTTTAGATGCCTACAGGTGGCCCAATCCAATGTGACAGACGTCTTTGAAACTATTCTCTGCGGCGCATGTTGACCCTAACTAGCTTCCTTTTCCAGTCTCCTTCCATTTCTTCAGGAGCCTTCGTTCTTCATCGGTCACCTTAGGGCCAGCCCTATCTGTGGGAACAAGGACACCCCGGTCGTCCATTTCGGAGGCCGTGGGCGTTTTCACAACCATTGGGTATGTGCGCTTTCGTTCGTCATGGTACCACCTGTCTGAAGGCTTGTCGAATTCGACCTCCCACACCTTGACCTGCGCAACCCTCTCGTACTCGAAATCGATGCCGATAATCGAGTAGCCCGACGTGACGGTAGGGTCGTTAGCCTCGTCGAACACGCACCTCGCGCAGCTGATCACAGGGGGCGGCCCTGGCCTAGTCCGCCCGAGCATCTTCCCGGTGTACTCGACCGAGACCCTTGGAGAGTGGACGTGCCCGTTTAGAATGATGTCAGAGAAGGAGAATAGACGCCTCTTGGTCGATTCCTGGGCCAATGGGACAATGGCCTCCAAGGGGTGGTGCACGAGCGTGATGTTGAAGTTCGGACTCCCCCTTTCTTCGACCGCGGCTTCGGCTGCCGCCATCTGACCAGCTCCAACGTAGCCGTGATAGTTGTACTGCCGGCTGAAAAGATAGGCAGAATTCAGGCTGATGAAGTTCAGCTTTAGGTTTGCCACGGGGATGGAATTCAAGTAGAAGAATCCGGTGGCGGACTTTATCCCTCGCCGCTCGAGGAAGGAGTAGTATGGGCCCATCCCCGCCTTCAAGGCATTCCGGTCACTTTCGTTGGCAAACTTTTCCTCGGTCGTGGACGTGCTCCCGCCCCTCGCGACCATTCCGTTCATCAGGTCCCCGCTCATGGGTGACAGGAACGACCAGTTGACGTCGTGGTTCCCTCCGCAGAATACGGTGCTTCGGGCATGGAGCCTGCCGACAAGGTCGTCCACGAAATGGTCGACGAGGGCGTACTCTTCGTCCCTTCCGCCGTATGCGAGATCCCCGGAGAGAGCGATGTGAGGAGCAGGGAGGTCGAGGGACTGTATGCGCTCAGGCAGATCGTTGACGAGCGAACTCAGGACCTTGTCGGTCTGTGGCTGGGTCGAGGTGCGGAGGTGGAAGTCGGACAGGTGAACCAGAGTGAAGTCCAGCGCGCCTTACACCTCACAAGACCTAGTAGACTTCTTCAGTGGCCAGAATCTCCAGTCCCTTGCTCGTGATTACGTAGGGCCTCGGGTGGGTGTCGACTTTCGAACCCCTCATCTTGAGTATTTGCATCGTCCTCACGCCCTTGCGAAGGGTCCTCATCAGCAACACTCCCTCGGCAAGGTATTCCTCCGGTTGGAGCTGTCTCTCTTCTCCCGTTGATTGGAGCTCGCTCGTCAGCAGGCTGGTGGCCGACGTCGACTGAAGGGTCTCGACAAGATCCAGGACGACGGGGCGACGTTCCTCGACGGTGGGAAAACGGAAAACAAGGTCCGACATCGAATCCACGGCGATCCGCACAGGCTCGAACTTGGCGATAGCGTCCTGAATGGTGTCTAGCAGGTTCACCAATCCCAGCTCTCTTCCTCCGACTGCGATCCTCCCGACCTTCGCCGTTTCGGGGATCTTCCTTACGTCGGTGGCGTCGATGTACCGGAACAGGCCGTCACTTTCCAGTTTCGCAAAGTCCATGCCCAGCGCTGCCATCTCCCTAATCATCCTGCTCTTCGGCTCGTTCATGCCGATGAACATCCCCTTCTGACCCTCCACGGCGGCTCCGTGGTGCAGGTACTGTGAGCAGACTATCGTCTTCCCTGTCCCTGGCTCCCCCAAGACGAGGACAACTCTTCCCCTGTTGAACCCTCCATCGAGCATCGTGTCGAGCCCAGGAAGCCCGCTGCTGAGCTTGCCTTCATCCTCCAAGCTGTTCTTCACTCGAGCCAGTCGCGGGTGCATTATTAGGGTGTTCGCCCCCAGAAGAAGGCTGGCAGGTACCAAGCTAGGATTCGGCCCTAGGAGGGGTTGGTACCAGACCGACACAGGACTTCGGTGGGGGGAGGATGGAAACGGTGAGGGACTGAATGATGAGTATCCTTCGGAGTCGGGAAGGTTTCAGATGATTCTCCCCTCTCGCTTAATAATGTCGTGGGCTTCGACGGGTTTTGAAGGGCTTGCCTTTCTGTCCTAATTGCGGCAGCGCAACACCTGATGGAGCCAAATTCTGCCCATCGTGCGGACAGGTCCTAGGAGCAGTACCCCCGCTGCAACCCTCTCCAGCAACAGCCGCGGCTCCTCCTGAAAGCGGCCCTCATCGGGGGAGAAAGATCGCCATCCTCGTAATCGTGTTGATTGTTGTGATTGTCGTAGCTTCTTTGGCGTTCCAGACAGCCCAGACGTCTCCGCCCGCAAACCTCCAACTGAGGTCGGTAGCCCCAAACAGCATCGATGCGAGTTCGGCCGGGCTGAAGATGAACCTGAAGATGGGCGTGTACAATCCAAACAGCGTCACGGCATCCCTGAACCTCGTCAGCTACACGGTCTTTGTGAACGGATTCGACCTCGGGAACGGACTGAGCACGGCAACCAACAACGTACCTCCCAAGTCCAACTACACACTGACCTTCCCCATAAGCGTGGGCTGGGGTTCCTATAACCAGACCCTCGGCAATCTCATCCTGCATGGCGCCCACTATAGCCTGGAAATCAAGGGAACGGGTAACATCGTCGTAAACGGGCACATCTTCCCGCTCCCGTACGACTACAACTCTGGGCAGACCAGCACTCAGACGAGCGTGGGGCAGACATCCACCACAAGTTGAACTGTGTGGGGCTCTACGTGTGGACAAGGGATACGGGAAAAATAGGAACGGGGTGTGAGTCGCACTGAACGGCAACCTGATTGGGGTCTTCGGCAGCGATGAGGCAGTGCGCAGCGCCTTCTTGTCTTCAGTGGGAAAGAAGAGCGAGGCTGAGGGAATCGTAGTCTATCACAGGACAGAGAGCGGAAGAAGAGTGTCGTTCCTGGACACTCCTGATTTCCCGAGCCGCGTCCAGGGGTTCGCTCGGATTGCGTCGCTGTCCGACCATGCTTACTACATTTTCCCGAAGACAGGGGCCCTGTCAGTCCCCGACGGTGAGCTTGCTGTCCTCCTGACGGCGGCAGGGATCGAGGGAACGCTCGAAATCCTGGATGGCTGCACAACCCCCGATATGGCCAGGGCCGCTCTCAAAGGCACGGCGGTCGCAGATTTCCCAGTAGAGGAGCGAACCACCCAGTCCGCGGCAATCGACCTTTCGAGAGCGGGTGAGCGGCGCGATAAACCTCCGGGTGGTACTTTGATCTACGTTGACCGCGTGTTCAGTGTGAAAGGGGTGGGCACCGTAGCCCTTGGGTTCGTCCTAAGCGGGTCGATCTCGGTTCACGACAAGCTCCGTCCCGTACCAGGGCCGGAGGAGCTACGGTTGGACGTCAGGGGGATCCAGATAAACGACCAGGACTTCGATGGCGCAGGAAGGGGCATCCGGGTTGGCCTTTCCTTTCGCGGGGTAGAAGCGAAGGAACTCGAAAAGACCCGCTGGCTTGACGATGGCTCCTTCGTCCTGTCAGATGATCTGACCATGGAATTCGAGAAGTCCGCCTTCTATCGGCCGGCTGTAGAGGGCCGTGACCTCCACATCCAGCTCCCTGGAGAGCTGGTCCCCGCCAGGCTGGAGGCGGCAACGGGAGGACTCCACGCAAAGCTCGCGATCTCTTGTCCAGTATGGGATGGGATGAGGGTCATCGCGGTGGATCTCAACGGCAAAGGCCTCCGCGTTGCAGGTGGCGCGACTCTCAAGTTGCGTTAGGTTTGCTGAGCCAGCCCGGCCTGAACTAAGAAACAGCAGAAAAAATGGGAACAGCAGTGTCCGATTATGGGCCACTGCTGATCCAGAGGACGCTGAAGATGCTGGCAGTACCGATTGTTCCGAGTTCGAATGGATATGCCTTCGTGTAGAATAGGGTCTCTCCCCCGTACCCTAGGAAGACTGGACCCCAATTGTAGTCGACCATCAGTAACCATTGGATATTGGAGCCCCAGCCTGAAATCGCCTTGGT